>Ga0256835_1000866_pt1 | contig 19834 bp, 13 predicted proteins | sample PIR30metaG_FD_185972 | JGI IMG/M metagenome (GOLD analysis project Ga0256835, IMG submission 185972) | Hydrothermal vent microbial communities from East Pacific Rise, Pacific Ocean - PIR-30 | ecosystem: Environmental > Aquatic > Marine > Hydrothermal vents | place: Pacific Ocean: East Pacific...
ACCAGGACATCCGGATCAATGAACACAGCCCTGGGCTGATAAAAGGCGCCCACCAGATTTTTACCCTCTGGCAGATCAACCCCGGTCTTGCCACCGACAGAACTGTCCACCTGGGCAAGCAGCGTGGTCGGCACCTGAACAAAGGGAATCCCCCGCATGTACATGGAAGCGAGAAATCCGGCAATATCACCCGCCACACCGCCCCCAAGGGCTATGATGGCATCAGCACGATCAAAGCGTAACCTGGCAAGCTGACTGGCAAGATCAGCCACTGTCTGCAGATGCTTGTTCGCCTCTCCGGCCGGGAAAGTGATCAGTTCCACCGTAATTCCCTGCTGCTGCAAGCTCTCTAAAAGCTTTTTGCCATAAAGGGACGCAACATGCTCATCCGAGACAATGCAATAACGGTTGCCGACCGGATTTTTTTGCAAATATTCACCAATCCGATCAAGGGCACCACGCCCGATCATTATGGGGTAACTCCGTTCACCGAGACCAACGGTTACGGTTTTAAGCGGTGTGGCATCCCGCTGCTGTTGCTGTATCTTCATCTTTTTTTCGCTAAAAAACATAAAAAAAAGGAGGCGCAACAAAGCGCCTCCTTTTTGATCACTGCAAAAAAAGCAGCTTTCTTACTTCATATCCTCACCAGAGGCAGCCTTCTGCATCTTGACCTCAACTTTCTCGGTCAGACCGGCATAGTACTCTTTGAGCAGGTCCAGAACCTCGTCACGACCAAAATGGTCAACGATCTCAGCACCCTCGGAAAGAGCCTTACGCAACTTGGTACCGGAAAGGATAACACGGTCTTCCTTGCCATGCGGACATGTACGCATGGAAGCCATGCCGTCACACTTGTGGCAGTAGAAGGTCCAGTCGATCTTCATGGGCCGACACTGCAGGTCCTTGCCCGGATCACCGGTTGTGGGAATGCGGTCAAAAATTTCCTGAGCCTCGAACAGACCATAGAAGTCACCAACGCCAGCATGGTCACGACCGATCAGCATACGGTTGACACCGTAGTTCTGACGGAAGGTGGCATGGAGCAGACCCTCACGAGGACCGGCATAACGCATGTCAAGAGGATAACCGGAATTGATAACGTTATCTTTGACAAAGTAATTGTCGATCAGAATCTGAATAGCCTTGACGCGGACGTTAGCCGGGATATCACCAGGTTTCAGGTTACCGATCAGGGAATGAATCAGACAGCCGTCACATACCTCAATGGCGATCTTGGCCAGATATTCATGGGAACGATGCATGGGGTTACGAAGTTGCAGGGCAGCAACCTTGGACCATCCACGTTCCTCGAACATGGCACGGGTCTCGGCAGGAGTCAGATAGATTCCTGGATACTCATCGGGATACTCGCCTTCGGAGAGGACCTTGACAGGACCAGCAATGTTGTACTCTTTCTGAGCCATAACCATCTGGACGCCGGGATGATCCTCAAGAGCAATTTTCCAGAACTTATCATCGGCGGAATCCTCGCCCTCGCCCTTGAACACTTTCTCACACTCCCACTTCTTGTCAGCCTCGGTCATCTCATATTTCTCTGTGACCTTCATGGTTGCCATGACCTCGCCATCAGCAACCAGGGCAATCTCATCGCCAGCGGAAATTTCGTCGGCATCGGCCTTGGAGATATCCAGGGTGATCGGTACGGGCCAGAAGGTTCCATCCTCCATCTGAAAATTCTCACACACGCCCTTCCAGTCCGCCTTGGTCATAAAACCATCCAGCGGAGAAAAACCACCAATGCCCATCATGATCAGGTCACCCTTGGCACGGGCGCTGACATTGATCTTTTTCAGGCCTTCAGCCTTTTCCTGCTCAGCTTCACGCTCGCTGCCATGAAGCAGGGCGCAAACAAGACCTTTTCCACCATGGGGCTCAACCAACTTTGCCATAATAATCCTCTCTTGTTAAATTCTCGTGCGATAACGAAATAACCACCTACACAAAACGGCAACACGTTTTCCAACCATTAAAAATGGCTGAAAAACGCACTGAACCGGCATTCAGAAAACGGTAATATATAAAGACTCAGGAGTGAGTCTGTCAAGGGAAAAATACTGATTAGACAAGCTGATTCACCCGTTCAAATCAATTGAATACTGTACCTCGCCTATAATGAAAAGAGCAAAAGCAGGTGGAGCATGCCCATGCCCCACCTGCTGATTTATTTGTCAAGTTGCTTGTTATTTCTGTCGCCAGGATTCCTTGCTGGACTTGGTGTGTAATGGATTCTCTTCATTAATCCTGATGACTTCGCCCTTACTCGACTGGACAAAGACAGCCGAACCGGATTCTCTGCCAACATGGATACTTGGAGAGGAAAGCATGCCATCTCCAACCTCTTGTTTACGCAACACCTCGGTAACGTTTTCCGTACTACCATCACTTTTGGTTATCATGGTGGAATTACCGAGTCCAAAAACATTTTCTTTATACGCTGTACCCGTTTTGTAATAAACAGCCCAGAGGGAACTTGTCCCACCTGAATCACAGACATCACCGGTTGGGGTGAAGGTCGTAAATGTCAATAAGCCGCCAAACAGAGCTGCCTGACTTATATTTTTTTCCGCACTGATTTGGTTCACAGGATCAGCCGGTTCAAAATCTATCCTCCAGCCTGAATAACTACTTTCCTGATCAGAAAGCAAGGCATCCCAGGTATTGCTCGCGCTTAAGCCGAACCCATCATCAAAATATCCGTCATCTCCGCCTGCATAAACGTCATATTCGGTCACATCCATAAGTGACGAAAGCGCCACATTGGCTGTTATCGTAGGCATTGAAATACTTGAAGACAGATCAAGAACATCAATTGTTTTCGTAGGATCAGATGGATAGGCAGGATCATGGATTGAAACCACTGGTTCCTTTATACCATAAAAACTGTTTTGCTCATTTAAACTGATCCCCTTGTCGGTGGATACGAGGAAGCGTCCAGTACCAAAAAAGACCCAATATCTGTTATCATCATCCTTGCCGACCGTTGGCGCTGCAGTTATAGCCTGTCCGGTCCATCCACTTGGTCGTGTTGAAGCATCGGCTGTATCAAACAGAATCGTATCGGCTGCCCAATTCACAGGATCCATGTCATCATCATTATCATACTTGTCATCGAGTACTATCCTGTGCAACTTCCCACCCCAGGTGCCAGCCGATCCACTGACAGTACCGTAATAAAGAACATCAGCATTATAGTCGAGGTCAAAATCAACCGTAATGGGAGTACCGATAAACGAATCTGACTCGGCAACTGTCACATATCTCTTAAAACCTCTCTCCAGCACACCTCTATCATTCAAGGTCCAAACCTGATGATTTGTTGCCAGCTTATGCAGATCAAGCAGGTACATACCGCCTTGCTGACGGCTAACCGCCTGATCAAGAATTGTTGAATCATAGTTGCCATCCTTATCGATCGCACCTGGATAACCTAGTGTATCGGCGGGTCCGGAGCCAAAGGCAAGAAACCACCTGTTTTCGCCCAGCTCTGGCCTATTACTGTCATAATCACCAAAATTATTGTCATGATCCCCATCCCGCATGGCGATGACAGAGGGATATACAGTTGTAAAACCGAGTTCTGGTGGGGTCAACTCACCAAGCAGGCTTGGTTTTCGTTCCGGATCGGTAATATCAAAAACCATGTAAGAAGATTTCAGGGGCAGAATATTATCTCGAACACCATTGTTATTGCAATCGGTATTCATAGATTCTATAACTGGTCCGGGATCGTACTTTCCATTGTTATTACAGTCAACTGTAACAGGTTCGCCATGGTCCCATTGTCCATTTAAATTGCTGTCCTTGTATGCCTCAAAGGCATAATCTGGTTTGTCATCCCGATTCACATCGGTCGCAATGGTGCCGCCACCCAGGCGCATACCAATGACCATGACCGTTCCCCAGCCATCCGGATGAATACATGCAGAATCGTGATAGCCACTGCTACTGCCACATTCTGATTCTTCCTGAAAGATTTTCGCATCAAAAATCCGTGGTTTCTGATCGACAAAATATACGTGCTGTCCCTTGCTGTAGCCAACCTCGGTCAGCCAATAGAGATGTGGTAATAGGTTAAAGGGTATGTACCCCCACAACTCAGCACCTAATTCAGGTTGATCAACAGATGTCTTGTCTTCAAGACAGGCCGGTTCCGTAGTAACGTCTAACGGATCATAGTCTGGATTCACTTCTCGACAGTATGCCTTGGCCCTGGCATTATAAAAACCACCGTTAAAGGCATGGATCATGCCATCATTGGCCCCGGTATAAATAACCTGCCGCCGTTCAAGATATTTATCCGCGAAGCGGCTGTAACTGGCATCATTATAAAGAAAATGGAAATTTTCCATGGGTCTGCCGACTACAGTGGGTGATGAATACACTATATCACCAAGCCGCCAGGTATTGTCAGTGCCGTCATTGTCATAATCAATTTGGCGGGAACGCATTTCCAGGCCAGGCAGATCTACACCATTGATCGTCAATGTCTCGGGCTGTCCCTGACTGTCAACGAAATCCTTGCCTCTAATCCAGTTAACCTCCCTTTTAGTCTGTTCCATCAGAAATGCGTCAAAATCAGGTGTGCCGAGCAGTGGATTGATCACCTGTGGCCGGTCACCCAGGGTCGGATACAGGCTGAGGTATGGATACAACTCCGTTGTATCAAACAGTAGCGCCGAGGAAGTAGGCTCGACAAAATCCTTTGTCTCGGTAGGCCCGACAAATCCGTCATGATTGGCATCTACACCCGTAAAGATATAGCGTTTAAACTGTTTGGAAATATACTCGCTTCTCTGGAGCTCGGGAACAAGTTTGGTACTGTTCAGCCAATCGCTTGAATTCCACAGATATGCAAGCGCCTCCAGAAAAATAGTCGCGTTTGATTCACCTTGATCAAGTACATGGTTGCCATTGGCATCGACAAAAACATCGGCAGTTCCATCTTTTTTAATGGTCACCATCCGATCGACAAGAGGATTGAGTTGGTTGTTTCCATCCGTGTCTTCATAAAGGAAACCATATGCATCGACAAAAAGAGCATGTACCTGACCTGCCCAGTTAACACTCTTTGAGGTAGTGCCACTGTCCTCCTTTTCAGGAAAAAAGACAGACTGGTAAACCGCTCCCTCCCCGCTGCTGGATCGCGAAACGACAGAAAGAGCTGTTCCAGAAGCCCGGCCAGCTATCGCCGAGAAAATACTTGTCAACTGCTCCTTCAGTTCTCTACCATCCTTGGCACCATAGGCTTCGCCTCCTCCATATTTGGCGGCATCCCGCAAAATGCCAGGCGCCGTCTCTGAACCAAAGGCTACAGTGTACGTGGTCAAATTTTGTCGGTCATCCAGGTCCGTTCGGAGATCACGCAGGTTCCCAGTGCAAACGGCTGTGGAACCACCGGTATCACAAAAAGCCCATTTGGCAACATCATCAAGGTTATTATCACAGTCAGTTGATTTAGAATTCCTTGTATAACAATCTCTTTTATTACCATCGTAATCAAAACGAATTATATCTTCATAACCAGGCAATGTATCAGGTACTGTTCCATCCCGATATGATCCACCATCTGTAAACAGCAGGACAAATGATTTTGCACAGCCGATTTTGCCGGCATCGCTCGTGTCCCCATCCCCATTGGGATCCTGAAAATAATAAGGATCCCATTCCAGATCGGTGTTGGTCGCATAATCGGCTATCTTGTAACTCTCACCAGGTCCTCCGCCATTGGAATCATTATAATAAGGACTCACCTGCTGAAAATATCTGATTGCTTCAAAATAATTTTCGGCAAGAGGGGTTGTGCCCCAAACCAAGGGATAATGTTCAATGGCATCGACAATATTTTCTATGTCCGAGGTTATGTACGTGGACAAGGTTCGAAACCCCGTATTTACTGCATCCCTAACAAAGGGATTCTTCGGTATTGCCAACTGCAGGGTGCCACCATTAAGCACTTCACCAAGATACATGCTGTTATCATGGGCATACTTGTAAAAACTGATGCCCAGGCGCACCTTGTCCTTGACATCGTGCAGCAAGCCTTTTGGCTTCTCCCGGGTAACAAGGGCTATATTGAAGTATTGGGGACGATGCAGCACATAACCCACTGTTTCTTTTCTATGCCAGGTACTCCCGCCAGGATCTGATTTTTCCTCTTCGATAAAAATATCAACAGAATTTGTTGATAACCCGCGATACCGCATAGCTGCTGTATCTGTATCCTTGAATGACTGAATGGAAGCGACGAAGTTTGGCTCGGCCCCAAATGGAAAGTTGATTGTCTTCCAACGGCTGGTTACCTCTGCTACAGTTCCAACAATAAATGTATGATTGCCGCTGCCATACTCTCCCTGCTCAAACGCTATATAATCAACTTGTTCATTTAACGTAGCTGTAACGATTCTCTGGGCCTGAACTTTGACCTCAAAACCAGTTTCAGATACTCCTTTAAGGCGAACGGTTGTCGTTGGGTTCCAGGCAGGTGGCGTAGACGTATCGTCATGTATTACTGATGCCAGAACAACAGGTGTGGATGGAAAAGGTGAGGGTAAGCCAAAATTGATTGACGTAAAATGTTCGCTAACATTGGGGGCAACACCAGCAACAATATGCTCTCCTCCTGCAAGAATATGATCCCCTTTTTCGATGACAAAATACATTACAGTTTCTGCCTTATGGTACTGATCCGACAAATAATCCCATTCTTTGGTACGAATTGTAAAGGAATCAGAAGACACATCTTTTATCCAGACAACAGCTGGACTGCGTTCATTATTTGAAAGCGGCGCTGCAACCACGACAGGATCGACATATGAATGTTGCAATGGTACAGTCGTCCATTCCGGGACTTGCGATTCTTCACCGGGCAAGGAAACAGTTCCTGATTCTCCGATAATATTATCGTACTCATCGATTATCAGCGAGGGTGTGACAGGGTAGAATATGGCATAGGGAGGATATTCGGCACGTTTTTTTCCCCTATCAACAGGACATTGCAACCTGAAACGGCTCGTTACATTACCAACGACTCCCGGAAAAGGATTGAAAATGTTTTGAGGTGTAGTATTCGCATCATTGGGATTGTCGACTATTCGACGTTTACTCACGTTAATTTCATCATTAGGCTCATTATTACCGACCACTTTCCACTGCAGAGATCCATCGCCGAAATAATCATACCCATCCCGATCCTCAACCTTGCCGCCAACAAGCACCATGCGGGCGGCATCGGCGCGACGGGTGACAAACCAGTTGAGGAAATTTCCGCTCCAGCAGTTGCTGCCTATTGCCAAGGTACAGGAAGAATCCTCGACAAACGCACCCTTCTGATCCACTATATCCAGTTGTCCATCCCCATCACTATCACCTATGTCGTAGGGTTTCCCATTGCCATCAAACGCCGCAAAATCAACCGGAACAGTTGGATCATATTTATACTTCTTGGCAGCATCAAACAGCCCATAATAAGACTTGCTGGAATCAAATGGCATCGGGTTATTGTTCTTGTCTGTGAGCTGGTACATGAAACTTTTCATACTACCGGAATTATCATACATAAACAGGACATTTGGCTTGACATCACTTGCCAGAAAAGGGGGCATTGCCCTGTAGGTGTCCAAGGTTGCGGCCAGAGACAGGCTGCCATGCATGCTCAATCCTGCCATGGCAAGTACAACCAGAAGGAGCATCTGTTTTCCCATAGTATCAAGCATGGCTGCTACTCGCCTTACCAACGCCAATAATGGTTGCTGTTTATGAGAGTTATCAAAAAATGCTATCATCTTTTTCACCTTGATTTCGATCAGTTGTCCGTCAATAGTTACAGTTGCCTTCCTGACCAATAATATGACGCCAACCAAGAAAGACTTTTGCTTCAGCACCCCGCAAACCTTTATGCTGGGAAGCTATAACCATCTGTTTCATACCACCGCCGGCGGCAGCTCCCTTGCCAACACCCTCATATCCGGATACCATTTGAATAGCGCTGCCAGCGAGAAACTTTGTTCCGGAACTCCAGATGGCCAGATTTGTATGGGGAAGCGTATCACTTCTATTTGCAGGGTTTACGGGAAGACGAGCCGAACGGATCAAATCCGTAGGCACATCATTTTCTGTCGTGCTGTTACTGGCACCTGGCAGATCTTTAGGCGCGGAATTGGCAATAGCGAAATCCTTTTCAAACACATCGATTCCAACTAATTTAATGGGATTAGCATTGGTACGAAAACCATTGGGACAGGAAAGGTTAGCCTCGGTAAGCATTATCCCTGCTTCGGTTCCGCCATCTGCCCTAAAAAACGCCTCTTTAGCCACCTTGTCATTACCTGAAATATTTAATTCCATTCTGCTGGTATTGGTGGCAAAAATACCTAACATAGTCAAAATAACCATGATCATCATGGCAATAACCAAAGCAAACCCAGAGTCGTTGCCTATTGGGAGTAGAAGCTTCATGTAATCTCTCTTGAATTACTTAAATTACGTCCGCCTTGATGTATGTAAAGATAACGGGTGCGGACAGAATATTCCGATTATCACGAACAATCACACGAATGGTTTTCAGATGCGGCATGGGAACATCCTCGGCGACATTCCAGAAAATCACATAATTATTGTCCATTGAATTCATATTTCCATCAGCTGACGCCGCCGTCATATCGTCAAGCCCGAAATTGCCGCCATTATCATCAATACCATCGTTATCCTTGTCCTGGCCCGTGCCGTCACCATCTCCGTCCTTGAGTAAGGCAGCGGTGTTATAATTAAGGCCCACCATGCGTTCCAGCTGATCAGCATTCCAGGTGACGGCCTGGGTCAGTTTGTTGGCATGCATATTGCCGCGCACAGAGGTACTCTGCATAGTATACAGAGCAAGAATACCAATGACGAGCACCACCACTGCCACCAGAACCTCTATCAGCGTAAATCCGCCTTCTACATCTCGTTTGAGTAACAACATCTATAACCCCATGTTTCTGCAATTTATTTCAGCAATAAGCAATCGGCGCCGATAACCATCACTATATGGCCCCCATATCGTTGCCGACGCAGGATTAGTCTGAGTACATTGTCCAGTCGCTGGATTCAAAGGATTAGAAGCCGGACAATAATATTTTGTCACCAGATATTTCCGATCAATCTTTGAAGCGCGAGCCAGCAATGATATCTGAACGCTACGGATATCTGCAAGAATTGTTGTCGGGGAACCTGTCATATCCTTGTACAGAAACTCGACACCGTCAAAAGGTTCTGCAACAGCCTGTATGGCGGCTCCACCAGAATTATCTCGACGTCCAAGGGCCTGCACCCCGGCATTCGTAGTATAAAGTGTGTAGGTAAGGTTTTCTCCTGCATCAGCGCAATCGCCATCCTGATTGAGATCCATGGAAAAATCCAACTGTGTGGCAGTTGCTGCCAACACTCCGGGCTGTGTTGCTGCACCTCCCGCCCCCAGACTACACGATGCATGTCGGGTTCCATTTCCTCCATCATAGCCGGCCATGCGAAGGTCATAAGCCAGAATAGCCATGCCGGCCCTGAGGTTTTGCTGCATTTCCGCAACCTGTTCCTGGACAAGATAGGTTTTCTGTTGGGATAGATATGCCATGTACATAGAGGCAATAATGATGCCGGTTATAACCAAAGCAATCATGAGTTCAACCAGCGTGAAACCAGCATCATTCTTTGTCAGTTTTCGAAATGAAGAACTTATCTTAAAATTCATAGCGATATTATTGAATGGATATGTTTCCTGTCTGGTTGATAACCAGTTTTACTTTCGTCCCGGTACTGCTTTTTAAAAATGCCGAGCCATTCGGGACACGACCTTTATCATCGACGGGTATTGAGGTTGGGCTGAATACAATGGTAGGGCGATTATTGTCATTCAATAAAAATGTTATTCCAGTCCCTCCCCCCTGAGATGTGTCCAGGGACACCTGCTTAGGCCAATTCTGCACCTTGAGGAGGACAGGCTCCCCCGCATCATATTCACAATCTTTATCCGTATCTTCAAAGACAGCATACACCATGTTTTTTCCAGAGATACTTTGGTTAAAAGAAAGCGCACACCATTTATTTCGTTTGACAGCTTCCCCTTTTGCCAACATAGCCGCCCCAAAAAGATCCCTTGCCGCAGCCTTAAGGCGCATATTGGGCAACCATTGCCTAAATGTCGGGATAGCTGCCGCTGCCAGAATGGCAATAACGGTTATGGCAACTATCAACTCAATCAACGAAAAACCTTTTTCTTTCTGTAAACACATCCGGGAATCCATCAGATCAAATTTATAAAATTTTACTTTTTTACATCCAAGATACTTGCCACACTTTAAATACGCCTATGATTTTATAAAATAATCCTTATATATTATTAAGTTAAATCATATCATGACTTGTAAAGCTGACTCATCTATTTACTAAAAAAATGATTCACTCAGTCACCTTTGTTAAAATTTTTAACAAATTTTCTAAAATTATCATATTATTTTATAAGATTTGATTTTGCTGAGTAAAGATGGGTAGCTTATTTCAAGCAGCTCAGCTGCTTTGGACTTGTTCCCATCGGTTGCATCGAGCGCACGAGCGATGAGTCGGGCCTCAAGTATTTTACGGCCCTTACGTATGGAGAGGGTGCCGAGAAAGTCATCAAGACGTCGATCACCTCCATGATTGCAAAGACAATCAGGGAGATTTTCGGGTAAAATTAACTCTGTCTCTGCCAATATAATCGCTCTTTCGATCATATTTTCCAGCTCACGTACATTACCTGGCCAATCATATTGCATAAGCAATTTCATAGCTGCCGGAGAAACTCCCTGTACGTTATGGAGACATAATCGAGCCGTATATTTCTCTAGAAAATAATCACAAAGGAAAGGTATATCCTCCAAGCGTTCCCGAAGAGGTGGAACATGCAGATTGATAACGTTTAACCGATACAAAAGATCCTCACGGAACTGTTCGCGCAGCACTGCCTCTTCAAGGTTCCTGGCTGTAGCCGCAATAATTCGCACGTTGACCTTTCTGTTCCTGGCATCACCAAGCCGCCTGATTTCTCGCTCTTGAAGCACTCGAAGCAATTTGACCTGCATGCCAGGCGGCAGTTCTCCTATTTCATCAAGAAACAATGTGCCGTTGTCAGCCTCCTCAAACAGTCCTTTCCTATCTTTATCAGCACCGGTGAATGCTCCACGCACATAACCAAAAAATTCGCTTTCCAATAAATTTTCAGGAATCGAACCGCAGTTAACAGCAACAAAACGCTTGTCTGCCCGGGGACTTTGCTGATGAATACCTCTGGCAACCAGTTCCTTTCCCGTCCCTGATTCTCCGGTAATCAAAACCGTAGTCGAATGATGCGCCACCTTATCCGCCAGCAAAAAAAGATCCTGCATGACCTTGCTCTTGCCAATCATTGCCTTCAATCCGACCGGACGTTCAATATTGGCGATCGTTTTTTTCAGCTGCGCATTCTCTTGACGAAGCCGTTCCCGCTCATCCGCTTTTTTAAGGACCAGGATGACCTCATCAGTTTTGAAAGGTTTGGAGATATAATCGTAAGCGCCAAGTTTCATGGCCTGAATAGCTGTATCCACAGACCCGAAAGCGGACATCATAATAATAGGAGGGGGATTTTCAAACGAACCCACCTGTTTCAGAAAAGAAAGGCCATCCATAACCGGCATCTTAATGTCACAAAGAATGAAATCATACTTTCCTTTGACAAGCGCCTTAAGGGCTGATTCGCCATCCGGGGCCAGTTCAGTTCTGTACCCTTCTCCGGCAAGAAGAGCTGATAACATATGACGCATATTTTCCTCATCATCGACAATGAGAATTTTTTTTTCCAACTCAGTCATGCTCTTTTATAATTGATGTTTCCAATTTTACCCCTTAACCGTTGTCTGCTGTCAGAGGCAGTGAGATAATAAACTCACAGCCGTCATTCTTTTCAGACACACACTCCATTCTGCCCCCAAGTGATTCTACAATTGTCAAGGAAACCGAAAGCCCCAGTCCGGTTCCCTTACCCGGCTCTTTGGTGGTATAGAACGGATCGAAAACCGAGGCTATGGCTTCCTTATCTATACCCGTACCATTGTCACGGATCCGTATCTGGATACATTTGAATATTGTGGCGCCTTTTTCCTGGTCGACAATAGCTGTTGAGATTTTGATAAGACCTTTCTCCGCTTTCTGAGCAGCCCCAATGGCATCAGCACTGTTCAAAAAACAGTTGAGAAATACCTGCCGTAATTGATCCGAATTCACTTTGATAAGATCACATTTCGCTCCAAAAGAATGTCGGAATGCAATCTCACGGAAATCTGGCTGTACCTGAAGCATTGTAATAATTTCGCGCAAAAGGCTGTGCACCGAAACATTCGTGGCCACACCTCCAGGAGCGCGCGCAAAATCAAGCAACTGGCGGATCAACTTGCTGATTCTGGCAATTTCCTTTTCAGCTCTTTTAATATAGTCATGGTTAACAGTATGTTGCCCCGCGCTCTGCTCCAGCAAGCCTAAATAACCCTGCACTACGCCAAGTGGATTGCCAATCTCATGGGCCAGGCCTGCAGCCATCCTGCCCAAGGAGACCAACTTTTCTGTTCGAATCATCTCTTCCTGCTGCATTTTCAATTTGTCCCTGGCATTTTTCAGCTGCCTAATGGTCTCTTCAAGCTCTTGCTTATCCTGATCAATCCTGGCAAGCATGCTACGCATGCCCCTGGCCACTTTACGAAATTCACCACAGGATTGATCAGTCATAGCCTGAAATGCTTCCTGGTCAGAATAACGCTCCGTCAATATTATCAAGCGCTCCACAGGCCGGCCATAGAGCAAGCGAATACGAAAATAACAAATCAGGCCAAAGACAAACAGATTAAGACTAATATAGATAAGAATAGTTTTTTCAGCCTGCCACAGGGTATAAAAAAGAGGGGACAGTGTCCTGACCACAGCTAACCCAGCTACGACAGTATTTCCGTAAAATAGTGGTTCAGCACGAACCACGGCAATATTACCATGCACTATGGACAAAATCGGAGGAGCGGAAAAAAGTACAACCGGAGATCCTGTTTTCTCGGCCTGCGCAAGAGACTGTTGAAGCAAATCAGGTAACGAATGATCATGCTTCTGTCGCCAACAAGTTGAAATGGGAGAGGCGCACACATAAAAAAAACCCTTTTCGCCATTTTGATACAGCTCGTGAAACCAGGCAGACAACTCTTCTGGATATTTTCCTGACATTATGCCGGTAACAGAAATTCGCTCGCGCAGTAAGGCTAACGCTAGTCGGTCATGAAGCCTTTCACGACTGAGGGCATCACGCTGCCAGAAAAGAAGAACAACAAGGTTGATAAGGAGCATGCCAGCCAAAAGTAGAATGCCAAAGGTAAGCAGGAGACGAATCTGTATTCCAGGTTGTCGCATGATGGCTGGGGAGGGAGGTGAATAAATGTCGACAAATGGACGTCTAACAGGGGGGAAATGCTTAATCTGCGCATATTCGCCATAATTGTGCTCAAAACTCCTCTATTAAAAATATAAAGAAAGAGAAGGACAAAGTCAAACCAACAAAAAACGTCTTCGCTGTTTGACATTTTTTGTCACCGCATGCCTTAAAATGTCAAACTTGGCATATATCATCATGGACAATCTGAGTCATTACGGAGTCCTCCCCAAATTCCGAGAGAATTCTTATAAAGCAACCTCCTGTGTTTACAATGTATTTCCAAAAAATAAAAAAACGGGTATAAGTTGGCATGCCCTGTGCTTCATGTATTGGCAAGATTAAACAAATTCTTTAATTCAATCCTCATGGAGGGAACGATGAAAACAGGTATTATGAAAAAAATTCACAAAGACAGTAAAGGCTTTACCCTGATCGAGCTGATGATCGTTGTCGCGATTATCGGTATCTTGGCTGCAGTGGCCATTCCGCAGTATCAGAATTTTACCAGAAAAAGTAAAGCATCAGAGGCCAAGGTCATTCTGGACGCCATTATCACATCTGAAGGTGCCTATTATGCCGAGCAGGACACGGTTACAGCGAGTTTAACCAATCTTGGCAATCCAGAAAATCCGGCTAAATATTACAATTATTCAGCAAGTGTTTCTGGTGGAACGGTAACAGCTATCGCCGTACCAAATACCGTTGGTTCGAATGCCGGCTTACAATCTACCTGGCAGTTACTTTACAATGGAGTTACTGGGAAAAAATCAGAAATTTATCCGGCACAGGGATGGTAACATCTATTTGTAGCAATTCTTACACATCAATAGCTTAACTTGAAAAGTGTACCGAGAAAATTCTCGGTACACTTTTTTTGATTTTTATCTATTATGTCACGATGAAAATAGTGCCACATTCCTTGGATTCCTGGTACCGGCTGTTTTTCTTCTTCATTACAGGTATCATTCTTATTTTTTCTTATATAAATAGCCTGACAGCAACATTTATTTTTGACGATTTCGGCAATATTGTCGGCAATAAATATATAGCCATCTCCTCATTATCTCTCCCAGAGATTCATAAAGTCTTTTCTCCCAATCAAAATTGCAAAAACAGAAAAATTGCCAATCTCAGCTTTGCCTTGAATTATTATTTTGGCGGACTCAATCCCGTTGGATTTCATGTAATAAACATATTGATTCATATTATTAACGCCTGGCTCGTTTTCAGCCTGTTTCAATGGTATTTCAGCAGAATACCACCACCAAAAAACGCCAACCCCATCATCCTAAGTGGACTTGGTGCATTGTGGTGGGCGACCAATCCTATTCAGACAAATGCTGTCACCTATATCGTTCAGCGAATGACAAGCCTGAGCACTCTGTTCTGCCTTGTGGCATTACTGCTCTACCTTCAAACCAGATCGAAAAAAAATAACGGAGAAAGACCTTCTTTAAGATATAAAAAATTTTTTTTGTATTTACTTACCGTACTGTCTTGGCTATTGGCAATGATGAGTAAGGAAATAGCCGCGATTCTCCCGGTACTTATCCTCGCTCATGAATTTTTTTTCTTTGATCTATTTAGCAAAATCAGGAAAAATCTTAAATTTTCCATTCTTCTTTTTCTTCTTTGTTTCGCTCTCGCTGTAAGTGAAATTCTCTTCTTTATAGGCCCTGAGTTTATTGAAAATATATTGAAATCTTATGATCATAGAAATTTTACCCTCATTGAACGTCTCCTGACTCAACCCAGAGTTATTTTCCACTATATAGGGCTTTTCCTGTATCCACTCCCAACGCGATTAAAACTCTATTACGACACTTATCTCATTTCCCACAATCTCTTCTCACCTCCAAGTACGGCACTTGCAATCTTTGGCATCAGTAGTTGGATTTTTGCCATTATTTATTTTTTCACAAAAAACAAATTACTGTCATTCGGTCTTCTGTGGACTTTGCTATGTCTCTTGATAGAGTCTTCGTTCATTGCCCTGGAACTGGTATTTGAACATCGCTTTTATATGCCGTCAATCGGCTTTGTTCTGGCGTTAATGGCTGCCGCACTCTGGATAATGCACAAAACAGCACTCCGGCCAGGTTTCCTGTACGCTTGTCTGGGAATACTCATCTGTAGTCAGGCGCTTGGAACATCAACGCGCAACCGGGCATGGGCAGACACAGTTACATTTTCCATCGATGAAGTACAAAAAAATCCTGATTCCGTGCGAGCGCTGACTAATCTTGGCCTGTTTTTAATAAAACAAGGATACCCCACCCTGGCAGAGAAGCCACTGCTCAAGGCCTATTCTTTGGATTCTGAAAATATCGTGGCCCTTAATGATCTTTTTTCTATTTATGTAAATCCTCCATATCGTAACTATCCACTTGCAGAATCATATCTAAAAAAAATTATCTTCCTTGTTAAAGAAGGAAAAGCAAAACCTACCGATACGGAAACATTAAATGTATTATCGTTCCACCTTTTCAAACAAAAAAGATACCGAGACAGTCTTCTGTTATTGAAACAGGTAGCCAAGTTTTATGGAGCACCAGAAATTTTTCTTCATATTGGTCAATGTAATATACAATTACATCAATTCCCACAGGCCATCGAAGCTCTGAAGCATGCTCTGGAACTGGAGCCCCATAATGCCGAAACAGAATATTATTTAGCTTTGAGCTACCTGGAAAAAGGTGCCCCTGATAAGGCTTTAAAAATAATTTCATGTATAGCAACAAACAAGGTTTCTGATAAAAATCTCAGAGAGAAAATTATATCATTGCAAAAAACTCTTTTAAAACTGTAGAAAAAATAAATTATCTGCAGGATGGCCAAGTCAAAAACGATACAATGCATTTAGAAGAAAACAACAATCCCAGGAAGAGTTACATAATTTATGGTTCCCTCGTGTTTTTTCTTCTATTGCTTCTCCTTTCCATTTGTTTGCTCAACCTGGTCCCCCCAGTCAGCCGCGATGCCCTGACTCACCACTTGGCGATTCCAAAGCTTTACATCCAACATGACGGTATTTATGAAATTCCGGAACTGGATTTCTCCTACTATCCTATGAATCTGGATTTACTGTATATAATCCCACTTTATTTCGGTAATGATATCCTGCCAAAATTCATTCATTTTCTCTTTGCACTCGGAACAGGCTGGCTTATTTTTGATTATCTCAAAAAACATATATCCAAAACATATGGATTACTTGGTTGTTTATTCTTCCTTTCCATACCAATTATTCTCAAACTTTCCATTACAGTCTACGTTGATCTTGGATTGATATTTTTCTCGACCTTTTCACTCCTTCTGCTCTTTCGATGGAGCGAGAAAAACTTTCAAATTCATTATCTTGTTTTTGCCGCCATATGCTGCGGACTTGCAATGGGAACAAAATACAACGGACTGATCACTTTTTTTCTTCTTACAGCTTTTGTCCCCATATTGTATCAACGTGTCACTATTAGAACGAGTAATATTTCGGCTTTTCGTTACGCACTAATCTTTTCCTGCATTGCAATACTCACTTTTTCACCATGGTTAATACGGAATTTTCTCTGGACAAGTAATCCTTTATTTCCGCTTTTTGATAATTTTTTTCATCCCGGACGGCAAATAGAATCAGATATAGGCATAATTAAATTCCGTCAACTCATTTACAACGAAACCCCTTCACAAATACTTCTCCTGCCATTGCGAATTTTCTTTGAAGGAAAGGACAATGTACCACAATTATTTGATGGCAAATTAAATCCTTTTCTCCTGTTGCTGTTTCCCCTGGCCTTTATCTCAGCAAAACAACACTCTATTACGCTGCAAAAAACACTCCTCGCCCTTTTCAGCGTGCTCTTCTTCTTGCTTGCCATCTTTCAAACTACCCTGAGAATTCGTTATATAGCACCTATTATCCCTCCCCTGGTAATTCTTTCCATGATCGGACTACATAATATACAGTCTTTCTTTCAACACAAAAAAATCGGTACTTCTATTGTCTTTATTCTACTTGTTGCCCTGTTTTCTTATAATGTCAACTATCTTGCTGATCAATTTAAACTGATACAACCATTCTCTTATCTTTCCGGTAAAATAAGCCGTGATGAATACATTACTCGTTTCAGGCCGGAATATCCTGTCATCCAACTTGCCAACCAAATGGTTCCGACAGGTAAAGTCATATGTCTTTTCATGGGAAACCGTGGATATTATATGAATTTTCCTCATTTATTCGATTTACCAACCCAAGAAAACAGTTTTTTACACAGGACAATATCTCAAGCGACAAATAAGGAAGATATATGCAACACACTCCTGGAGAACGGATATTCACAATTGTTGCTTCGCAATGACCTTACTCGCAAATGGTTGAGCACTTTGCAACATCATAAAAAAATAGCCATTTTATTCTTCCAACATGACCTTAAACTTCTCTCCACTGCAGGTGGATATTCTCTGTACAAGATAAAAAGGGTCACCTCCCAATAAATATCACCGTAAGGTATTACAAGTTTGTTAAATTTTTTTTTACATCGATATTTTGGTCCACTTGCTAAGGGAACGTTTGCCATGATTATAGGCATGGGAATGCGAACTTTTGGCCAGATAGGAGTCTTTCTCGCTATTACCAGACTACTCGGAATAGATGCTTATGGAGCTTATACAGCTGTGTTAGCGCTGGCCAGTGTCATAGGAAACTTTACAGGTTTAGGCGCTGCGACATTTATGTCACGTGAAGTTGCTCGTCAGAATTATATTTTTTCAAATGCTTGGAAAAATTCCATAGCTGCTTTCATTCTGACAGTACCAATATTATTTTGTATTTATCTTCTACTCTTTTATTTTTTCTTTCCTGAAAAAATTAAATGGGTTGTAATTATTTCTCTTGGAGTATCTGAGCTTGCACTGATTCCTCTTTCCTCAATGGCAATGCTAGCGTTTCAAGGACATGATAGAATCGGTAAGGCAGCAAGCCTTATTTTAGTCCCGATAATACCTCGATTTATCGCTGCACTGTCATTAATTTTTATAGTATATTCTTTTCCTTTTTTAGACCGATTACAAACTTGGGCTATATTGTATCTAATTTCATCGTTCATAGCAGCCTGTTATGCATTATATTGTGTAAAATGTGAATTCGGTGTTAGTTTAACTCCTGTATGGAGCCAATTGTTTTATGTCTTGAAACAGAGTTATGCCTTTTCATTTAATGATGCTGCTCTTAAATTTTTGTCCGATATTGATAAAACTATGCTTGCAAGCATTACGACATTAGAGATTGCCGGCGCTTATTCAGCCGCCTATCGAATTGCCGATATAGGGATATTACCCTTAAATGCTCTACTGGCTTCTGCGCAGCCGAGATTTGCCCGCATCGGGATTCAAGGAGTTAACCCTACGATAAAATACGCACTAAAAATTTTACCACTACCTTTTGGATATACAATTATCATAGGAGGAATTCTCTATTTTATGGCAGGGAAATTGCCTTTGCTTATTGGACAACAATTTACTCAGGCTGTTGATACTTTGCGATGGTTAGCATGGCTGCCACTTTTAAGCTTGCCTCGACTTTTTATGCAATCCATTTTAGTTAATGCGAATCAGCAACGAATTCTGTCTATTGCGCTTTGTTTTGGTGCATGCCTAAATATCATTCTGAATTTTTTTATGATTTTTCGATGGGGATGGCGTGGAGCTGTGAGTGCAACCTATTGTGCAGAATTAATAATGCTATTGATTTTATCTTATTTTCTCAAGTGTCGACGTTGATAGTCATGAAGATAAAATTGGTTCCTCGCTAAATTGAGTGGGTGAAGGTTGTTATCCGCCGTGGCTATTTGGTATGTTCCGTTTCAATGAGAGATCAGTGCTGTCTCATAGTTAATCAATAAAAAGAGGCTCGGAGAGCTCCTTATGTCATAATGATTTCGACAAAAAATCCATTTAATACAGGGAGATCCGAGCCATGGCACATTATAACACAATCCTTCATCAAATTACTGCACTTATTCCAAGACATGTTTTCGACCATCATGCCGATATCCATCATTCAGGTCAAAAATTTCGGTCTTATGACCGTTGGAGCCAGTTCATGGCCATGCTGATCGGAGAGCTTTCCGGGAGAAAAAGTCTCCGGGATATCGTTGATAATCTGAAGGCACAGCAACGCCGTTTGTATCTTCTGGGCATGAAATCAACTTCAAGGGCCACGCTGGCCAGAGTCAACGAAAAACAGCCGGCATCTAGAGGTGGTCCCCAGAATTCGGACAGGGTGTTAAGGTGGAATGACACCCCAATCTGATAGGAGGATTACCATGAGCAAACCCAAAAGAAATCGTTATTCAGCTG
>Ga0256835_1000867_pt1 | contig 19825 bp, 22 predicted proteins | sample PIR30metaG_FD_185972 | JGI IMG/M metagenome (GOLD analysis project Ga0256835, IMG submission 185972) | Hydrothermal vent microbial communities from East Pacific Rise, Pacific Ocean - PIR-30 | ecosystem: Environmental > Aquatic > Marine > Hydrothermal vents | place: Pacific Ocean: East Pacific...
CGCTGCTCAAGCTCTACGAATTCTTCGTCAAGCCGTTCGAGATTCTCTTTGGCTTCGGTGATAAAATCTTTGAGGACATCTTCTTCAAATCCCATAAGACCCTCCTCAAGTCTTCGGCGATTGTTTTGCTGTTACTGGGGAGCCCGGACATACTCCCATCGGTAATTCATTCGAGAAAAACCCCGCAAAGCTTTAATTCCTCTAACCCTCCCACTGGTAACAAATGGTGCGACCGATCATTTTGCGCTTGAACCCGGAGGGCAATCCCTGGGGGCTCTCCGTTGCTCCCAGGAAGAGATAACCTTTGGGCTTCATGACTTTGGCGATATTTTGGAGCACCTTGGCCTTCACTTCCGGTGAAAAATAGATGAGAACGTAGCGGCAGAAGACGACGTCGAACTTGCCAAGGGTGGGAGGTAAGGGATCAACCAGGTTCAATTTCCGGAAGGTGATCATTCGCCGGAGTTTTTCGTGAACCAGCCATCTGGAACCGTTCTGTTTGAAGTACTTGACCAGAAAGGACACGGGAAGCCCGCGGTTCACCTCAATCTGGGAATAGGCACCCTTTTCTCCCTTCTTGAGGGCCTCTCGGGAGATGTCGGTGGCCAAAATCTGGATGCGCCAGGAGAGGAGTTCGGGGAAATATTCGTGGATGATCATCGCCAGACTATAGGCCTCTTGCCCGGTGGAAGCCGCGGCCGACCAGAAACGCAACTCCTTTTCCTTTGCCCGGAGTTCCTTGAGCTCGGGAATAACCACTTTGCGCAGGGCTTCAAAGGGGTGCTGGTCCCTAAAGAAGTAGGTTTCGTTGGTGGTCATGGCCTCGATGATCTCTTCCCGAAGCTGAGGAGTGAGACGCTTGGAGGCCACCTGGTAAAGCTGTTCTATATCGCGGAAATTGAGCGCACGGGCGAGTTCCCGCAGACGACTCTCGATGAGGTAGGATTTCTCTTCCTTTAAGACGATACCACTGTGTTTTTGGACTAAGTCGGCAAAAAACCGGTAAACTTCTGGCCTCATGCTGCAATCCGTTGCAAGAAGAGTTTTTGAAGAAAGTTGGGAATCTCCCCCAGGGGGAGCACATAATCAGCGATACCGGCCTCTACCACCGCCCGGGGCATTCCATAAACCACGGAAGTGGCTTCGTCCTGAGATATGATGAGGGCCCCTTTTTCCTTCATGAGCTTGGCCCCTGCCAGGCCATCCTGACCCATCCCGGTAAGGATGACCCCCACACTTCGACCCCCGTAGACTTTGGCTACCGAACGGAAGAGAACGTCTACCGCCGGACGACAGCTATTTTCCGGAGGCCCCTTGTGGAGATGAATGACTTTGCTCGTTCCCACGGTCTTCACCTCCATGTGTTTGTCTCCCGGGGCAATGAAAACCTTGCCCGGGACCAGAGGGTTTCCTTCAGAAGCCTCCACCACCTTGAGAGAGGAGAGCTGGTCCAACCGTTGGGCCAACTGAGCGGTAAAAATGGGCGGCATGTGCTGAACGATAAGGATCGGCACGGGGAAATTCGCTGGAAGCCTTGGAATCACCTCCGCCAGAGCCTTGGGGCCACCGGTAGAGACCCCGATGGCCACCACCTCTCGTTTGCCGGTAAGGATACGCCGTGATAGACCCGGCTTCTTGGGAGCAACGGGGCGTGTTCTATGGGGCATCGTGGGTCTTGTGGCACGCTTTACCGACCGCGGCGCCGCAGACTTTATCTTTGGAACCAGTTCCTCTTGGATGCGCTTGATACTTTCCGAAAGGGATCGACTCGAAGGTTTGGTCACAAAATCGAAAGCCCCGAGAGACAGGGCTTTGATGGTTTCCTTGGCCCCCTTTTCCGTGAGCGAAGAGAACATTATTACCCGGGCCTTGGGATAGACCTTGCGAAGCTTCTCCAAAGCGGTGAGCCCGTCCATGATGGGCATTTCGATGTCCAGGGTGATGACGTCGGGGCGGAGTTTGGGAGCCTTTTCCACCGCTTCTTTCCCGTTGCTTGCCGTGCCCACCACTTCTATCTCGCGGTCCGCCCGCAAGGCCTCGGTGATGAGTTTTCGAAGGATGGGACTGTCGTCTACCACCAGCACTCTGATACGGCTCACAGAGTCGCCTCCTCGAGAAGCCAGCGAATCTTGCTTTCGAGCATTTCCTGGTCAAAGGGCTTCATGAGATATTCGTTGGCCCCGGCCATGATGGCGTCGATCACGCTCTTTTCCTGATTTTCGGTGGTCACCATCATTATTTTGACGTGATTCCATTTTTCGTTGGCGCGTATCTTTTTGAGAAACTCGTAACCGTTCATAACCGGCATGTGCCAATCAAGGAGGATGAGAGCTACATCAGGATTCTCCTCAAGCACCTTGAGGGCGTCTTCTCCGTTTTCCGCTTCCACCACCTCGTATCCCATCTTGGAGAGATAGCGTCGTTCTATCTGCCTGATGGACTTCGAATCGTCGACCACCAGTACTTTCATAGAGGCTCTCCTTGCCAGAAGGCACTTTTTGATCTTTCTATCCCTTCGGCACCTCCAGGAAATTTCTTGAGAGCAGGAAAATTGGATCTAATCCTATTTCCATATCCCTACTAAATCTCTAACAATCTGCAAAAAACTGCTTTTTCCTCAAGCTTCTGATCGAAGAGACCGAATAGTTATGCCAGCAAAAGGATTTCGGGAGGGTAATAATGGATTTTTGGCAAAGGCTCTCAGTAAAGAAAAAGCTCTTTGGAATGGTCAGTTTGGGCATCCTGGCCCTTCTGATAGTTTCTGGCATCAACTATCTGTCCGTGCGGAAGATCAACCTTTCGCTGCAGGACTACGAAGAGACCTTCGAACTCTCCAACCAGTTCGACAAAGTAGAAGATGACATCGGCCACCTAAAAGACACTTTCACCGCCATAATTTTGGGAAGCCTGGATCTTACCAGGGGTGCCGAAGAGGCAAGAAAACTCGTCTCCCAAACCCAGGAGGACTGGAAACGCTTCGTAAAGACGGCGAAAAAAGAAGACGATTCCATCGCTCTCTCTGATTTGAAAGTTTTCTTCAGAACGCTGGCGGACAAAATAGAACCTGCCATTGCCGCCCTGGAGATCGGAGACCTCGAATCCTTCAAGGAGATCCTAAGAAATGAGCTTGAGCCCTCTTTCAAGGATTTCGAAAAACACAGCGAGAATCTCGCCATATTCTTGACCGAGAGATCCCGCCGAGATTACCAGGGGATCATTTCGGAACTCTCTCAAAGCCAGAGAAAGATTCTCACGGTCTTCGTGGGGGCTCTTCTCATATTGGGAATTTTGGGAGCCCTGCTCGCCCACCAGATTGAAAAGGGCCTCAGCGAGGTAATGGAGGGCCTTACCCAGATCAGCCGGGGAAAATTCTTAAAGGCCATCCCCGTGGTTTCCAGAGACGAACTGGGGAGACTTGCCACCGCGTGTAACTCCCTCATTTGTGGCGTGGGGCAAATCCTGAAGACCCTCAAGGTCCAGACGGAGGCGTTGACCAAGGCTTCTTTGAATCTCTCCCAGGTGGAAAGTGTCGTCAACAACAACACCCAGGAGATCGGGCACTTCGCCCGGGAAGTAGCCGCCGCCGCCGAACAGGTCACCGAAAACCTGAAGACCGTCTCTCAAGCCATCGAAGAGCTCAGCACCGCCACCCAGGAAATAGCCCAAAACATAAACGAGACCGCCAGCATCGCTCAGGATGCCCGTGAGAAGGCCGAGGTCGCCACCCAGGTCATCACCGGACTCAAAGAAAGCTCCCAAAAGATTGGTCAGATCGTCCAGGTCATCAATCAGATCGCCGACCAGACCAATCTCCTGGCCCTGAACGCCACCATCGAGGCTGCCAGGGCCGGAGAGGCGGGCAAGGGTTTCGCCGTGGTGGCCAACGAGGTCAAGGAGCTTGCCCAGCAAACCTCCAAGGCCACCGAAGAGATCGCCGGCATGGTGGGCACCATCCAGCAAAGCGTGGATGAGGCGGTAAAGGCCGTCCACTCGGTAGACGAGATCATCGCCAAGATCGGCGATCTTTCCACCGGCATTGCCTCTGCTACCGAAGAACAAACCGCCACCACCGAAGACATCAGCCGAAGTGTCCAGGAAGGGATAAGCGGTGTGATTCAGGTGAACGACCAAATCAAAGAACTTGCAGAGAAGGCGGGCCACATCGAAAAGGTTTCCGCCGATCTCAGGCTTGCCGAAGAAGCCGTGGCCGACATCGTGGAGGAGATAAACACCGTGAACCAGTCTTTTGTGCTGGATGAGAAGGCCCTTGAGACCGCCAGCGAACAGGCCGAAGAAAGTGTCCAGGTCCTCGGGATGACTTTTCAGCACTTCCAGTGGCGTGAAAAGCTCCTCATAGGGATCCTCAGCAAGGAAAAACCCGAGGTGCACACCGACCCTTCCCACTGTGACCTGAGCAAATGGCTCTCTGGCTTCAGGGCTCCGAACTCCGAGATCGCAGAAATCATCAAACGTCTTGACCCCGAACACCAGGAACTCCACCGCTCCGCCGAGGAGGTGATCAACCTCATCGAAGGCAAGGCCCCCACCAAAGAGGTCTACCAGGTGCTCAAGGAGAAGATCTCACCCAGGGTGAAAAGGGTAGTGAGCTATCTTGGTGAACTTCGGGAGAAGCTTGAGGCCGCCTGAAGCAGAGGAGGGCTCAAGCCCTCCTCGCCTCTTCCAGCTGGTGGACTTTCTTGAAACAGAAACCCATGACGATTCTCGCCCCGGAAGCCTCGGCCAGCCGCCGGGCCTCTTCGCTCACGATACCTTCCTGGAGCCAGATGTTCTTCACACCCCGTGCCAGGGCCTCCTCCACGATGGGAGGAACAAGATCGGCGCGCCGGAAGATCACCACCGTGTCGATCTCTTTGTCTTCAGGGATGGCAGAAAGCGAAGGATAGCATTTCTTACCCAGGATCTCTTTTTGGCCCGGATTAACAGGGATCACCTCAAAACCCGCCTCCAGGAGATATTTCATCACCCGGTGGCTCGGACGCTCTTCCTTGGGGCTGGCCCCCACCAGGGCAATGGTGCGGGTCTTCCGGACGATCTCAAAGGCTTCGGGAGGGACCTTTTGATAATCCGGCAACTTGCACGCTTCCATTAGATGGCCTCCAGAAAGGACGGAAGCTTGTACTTCATCTCCGCCAGAGCCTTGGCCCGGTGGCTCAACTTGTTCTTGAGCTCAAGGGGAATCTCAGCAGCCGTCTTTCCGAGCTCCGGGATGAGAAAGATGGGGTCGTAACCGAAGCCGCCTTCGCCACGGGGCTCCGTAGTGATGAGCCCTTCCCACACCCCTTCGGCCTTAAACCAGTGCCCCGACGGATGATACACCACGATCACACAGCGGAAGCGGGCGGTGCGCTTCTCTTCAGGAACACCTTCGAGCTCCTGGAGTAGCTTGCGGATGTTTTCTTCGTCCGTGGCCCCTTCCCCGGCGAAACGGGCGGAATAGACCCCCGGGGCCCCTCCCAGGGCATCTACCTCGAGACCGGAATCGTCTGCCATGGCCATGTGGCCGGTGGCAAGCGCTATCTCCCTTGCCTTCTGGAAGGCGTTCTCAAAGAAGGTCTTTCCCGTCTCCTCCACTTCAGGGGCCTCGGGAAAATCTTCGAGGCTTTTGACCTCAAGACCCGTATCGGCAAGGAGGGCCTTGAGTTCTTTTACTTTTCCAGGGTTTCTCGTCGCCAAAACCAGGACTTTCTCTTTCCTCTTAGGCATTTTCTAACACCTTCTTTTGAATATTGATAAGCTCGGCGATACCCTTTTCGGCAAGCTTCCGCATTTGATCAAAGATCTCCCACGGAAACGGATCTTTCTCTGCCGCCGCCTGTATTTCTACCACCTTTCCCTCACCGGTCAAAACGAAGTTGGCGTCCACCTCTGCCATGGCATCTTCCTCGTAAGTAAGGTCCAGGAGGATCTCCCCCGCCACCAGACCGCAGCTCACCGCCGCAAGGCTCTCCTTGAGAGGGTCCTGACCGAGAACCCCCGCCCGGAGGAGCTTTTTAAAGGCCAAGGCCAGGGCCACCCAGGCCCCGGTGATGGAGGCGGTGCGCGTCCCGCCATCGGCCTGAATGACGTCGCAATCCACCCAGAAGGTTCGTTCTCCAAGGAGGGTAAGATCCACCACGGCCCGCAAAGCCCTCCCTATGAGCCGCTGAATTTCATACGACCTTCCCTTTTTGCCAACCACCGAATCGCGAGGGGTGCGGGAATGAGTGGCTCTCGGAAGCATGGCGTATTCCGCCGTGATCCAGCCCATGCCGGTATCCTTGAGAAAGGCCGGCACTTTCTCTTCCACCGAGACACTGCAAATGACTTTGGTTTCCCCGAGCTCGATGAGGGCTGAACCCTCGGCATATTTCAAAAAATGGGGGATTATTTTAACCGGTCGGAGTTCGTCCGGTGCCCTTCCGTCCTTTCGCATAACCCGCTTTTAACAGAGGTCTCCCCTGAGTCAAACTTCCCTGCCGGGGTTAAGGAAAGATTGATCTCAATTACGTGGGTTGGACAGGCTTTAAGGCAGTTTAGGCAACGAATACATTCACACCCATTTATCTCTTCGGGAATCTTCAGATTCAAAGGGCAAATCTTACGGCATATCCCGCAGTCGAGACAATCTTCTCCGCGCCAGAAAAGTTTGAAAAAACCCACACGGTTGAAAAAGCCGTAAATAAGCCCCAGGGGGCAGAGCACCACACAAAAGAAGCGAAAATAAACGACACAGAGCCCCATCACCAGCCCCAGAAAGGCCACCTTCCAGTAAAAGAGTGTCTTTACCAGAGAACGCAGCTCCGGCCGCAAGGCCAGATTGAAAAGACCGGCCTCAAGGGTACCCGCAGGGCAGACGAGCCTGCAAAACCACACCTTTCCGTAACCGGTGGGCCCCACCAGGAGGGCCGGCAAAAGGAGGACCAGAAAAACCAGCAGGACATATTTGACGTATCTCAGGGCTCGCGGGACCACTCTCTTGGGAGAGGGAATTCGGAAGAGGAGTTCCTGAAATAGACCGAAGGGACAAATCCAGCCGCAGACGACCCTCCCCAGGAGAAAACTGTAGAGAAGAATGGTCCCCACCACGTAGCTCAGGGCCGAAAGGGCCTGCCACTTGAGGGCCTTGAGACTGGCTAGCGCCTGCTGGAGGCTCCCCAGGGGGCAGGCAAAGGGAGCAAGGGGGCAGGAATAACAATTAAGCCCCGGGAAACAAACCCCTTTCAACCCGCCCCGGTAGAGGGCTTTCTTCCACAAGGCGAAGAGATTGGCGTTCGCCAGCAGGGCAAAGAAAAGCTGTGAGAATTTCCTCTTCGAGATCATTCGAGCCCCATGCAGGAGAGGCAGAGCGAAGCCGCCCGCGACCACACGAAACGGAAGCCCCCGTGCAAAAGGCCCCAGGTCAAAAGACCCATTCCCACCCAGAGAACAATTTGTGGCCAGCGCTTCATGAGGAAAGATACCTCTTCACACTCTCGACCTTGGTACCCAGGTGGACTTCCTTGTCCCGCCGGTCGTCGATCTTGAGAGCGGTATAGACACGCTTGGCACCGGCCTTAAACGGAAGCTCATGAAGCTCACGAGCGATCCGGAAGAGATCCTCCACTTCGCCTTCGATGATGGTTCCCATGTCAGTAAGGGTGTGGGGGATTCCTCTCTCTTCAAGGTATCTCTTCACCTCGGCCACGTAACGGCCCAGACTGGTGGAACCGGTCCCCAGAGGGATGATGCTTATTTCCATGAGCGCCATGGCCGCCTCCCAAAAGTGATTTTAAAATCCAAATTAAATTTAAAACCGAGGTGATTTAAATGTCGAAGGTAATTTTAGTGGCATTTCGGGGAGATCCCATGTGCTTCGTGCATGTCCTCCTGAACCTTCTGGACATGAACGAAAAAGGTCTCCGGGGCCGCCTGATCCTGGAAGGTGAAGCCACCGGGCTCCTTCCTCAGCTGGAAGACAAAACTTTTTTCCTTCATCCTCTCTGGGAGGAGACAAAGGCCAAAGGTCTTATCGAGGGCGTCTGCCGCGCCTGCGCCACGAAGATGGGCACGATAAAACAGGCTGAAGAGTTCGGGCTCCCTCTGCTCGACGAAATGAAAGGGCACCCGAGTCTCTCGCGCTATTTGGGCCGGGGCTTCCAGGTCATAATCTTCTAGGACCTTTCACCTGAGGGAACACCGCTCCTGAACTTGCGGTAACGGGAGGTTGAGGCTAAATTTTTAATAGTTCTTGCGGGGAGTAGCGCAGCCTGGCAGCGCACCTGCCTTGGGAGCAGGGGGTCGGCGGTTCAAATCCGCCCTCCCCGACCATCTTTGATAGGCGCCCATGAAAAGACTTTTTAAGCTCTTTGCTCTAGCCTTTCTATTAATCTTCGTCGTTCTTCTGATCCTGGTCTTCTCTCTTCCCTACCTGGTAAATCTTGAAGCTGTCAGGAACACCGTCGCCGAAAAGCTCTCGGAACGCTTGCATGCGGAGGTCCAGATAGGAGAAGTCTCCCTCCGCCTCATCCCTGCCCCAGCCCTTCACGCTGCTAAAGTGCGCATAGAAAATCCCCGCTATGATGTGGACCTCAAAGAAGGGGATCTGGTCCTTAAGCTTTTCCCCCTCTTTCGCCGGCAAATAGAAGTCGAAAAATGTCTCTTAAAAGGGCTCGAATTTACCCTGAAGGAGAAAGAAAAAGAGAAAAAGGCCCACCCCGCCCCCTCTCCCGAAAAAACCACTCCCTCTATCTCTCCCAGGGAAGCTTTCCTCAGAATTGGCGAAATTCTGGCCAAGATCCCGGAAATAAGGATCAAAATTGAAGACGGAGCCTTTTATCAGCAAAAGAAAGGCCAAAAGATTCCCATTCTCCAGGAGAGCCAGGTCTTTCTGGCCCTCAAGAAAAATTTCCTGGAAGCCGAAATCAGGGGCAAAAATCCCGCCCTCAAAGCCTTCGAACTTTCGCTAAAACTCTGGCCTCACGAAGAGCTTGCCGAAGGCCTCCTCAAGGTCAAGAAGTTCGATCTCTCCAAGTTTCCCCTGATTTCCCCCAGGATCAGGAAATCCCTTCAGACGGACTTCTCTCTCGATCTTTCTTTCCGTTTCGAAGAAGAAAAATGGCACCTCGGCTTCACCGGCACAGCCCCCTGTATTTTGGCGCAAAAGGGCAAAACCTCTCTCCTCTTCGACTGCTCGGCGGTGGTGGGCAAGGCCGTCCTCGGCCCCAAATTGGCCAGGGTCGAGCTCAAAGAGCTCGTCATGAAAAACCCCCTGCTCGAAGCCACGGGGGTCTTTGAATGGCAACCCCAGAGATCGGCCTTCGACTTCAAAATCGCCAAGGCCGACTGGGGAGAGATAAGGAAACGGCTTCTGGTCTTCCTTGACAGGAACAAGGGCTTCAAACGCTTCAGCGAAATCGTGGAAGACGGCCTGGCCGAGGACACCCGTTTCCAGAGCGAAGCACCTTCTCTCAAGGCCCTTTTCAAGCTCGAAAATCTCTCTTACGAAGGAAAGGCCCACCAGGCCAGGGTAAACATTCCCAAGATAGGGCTCTCTCTGGACAAAGCCGGAGGGTTCGTAAGGGTCCAGAAGGGTCTGCTTCAATTGAAGAATGCCCGGGCTACCTGCGAAAAGGTATCTCTTCACCGGGCAGAACTCTTCCTGAACATTTCACTCCTCAAAAAGGAAAAGGACAGCCCCTTCTTCCTTGAGACACGTTTTGAGGGACCTTTCCAGGGGATGAAAAAGATCCTTCTCAGCCTTCCCCTGCCCTCTAATATCGAGCGTGAGATTTCCGGAACCGATGGAAAGGGAATGCTTTCCGGGAAGGTGAAGGTCACCGGAAGACTCAAGAAGCCGCAGATAAACTTTGCCCTTCATCCCCAAAATCTTTCCCTCAAGTATCATCGGTTCCCGCTCCCCCTGAGACTCACGGGTGGCACGATAAATTATGCTTCGCGCAAGGTTACCCTGAGGGGAGTCAAGGTCTCCACGCCCAAAAGCCACCTGAGTGGCATGGCCCTCCTCGATCTTTCCTCCAAACCCTGGCAGCTGGATCTCTCCGAAGCACGGGGAGTAATTGCTCTGGCAGAGCTCCATCAGATCCTGGAAGGTTTTCCGCGTCTCAAACAATACCTCGAGCGCTATCGTCTCGAAGGAGAGAGACTAACCCTCATCCACGCCTCCTATCGTGGACCCCTGAACGGAAAAACCCTCCTCGAAAGGGCCTCTTTGAAGGTTTCCGGGGAAGGTCTGCGCTTCTCCTGCCCGGAACTCCCGGCTCCGCTCCTTCTCGAAAGAGGGCGTCTTTCCTACCACAAGTTCGAATTGTCCTTCGAACCCTCCAGGATTCGCTGGCTGGGATCCAGCTTCAACGTCGCCGGGGAAATATCATTCAAGCCGCTCACCCTCTTTTTCACGGGAAGCGGTGAGGCCGGAAAACGATTCGTTTCCTGGGTCTTCAAAAAGGGGCGTATTCCCGGAGAATTTTTCCCGAGAACCCCCCTGAAGTTATCCTCCTTCGAGTTCGAAAAAGGTGGCAAACATCTGCGTTTTGCCGGAAAAATCGAAACCATTCCCCCTTCGTGGGCCAACCTGGTCTTTGAAAAAGATGGCCCAAATTGGCAGCTCGACGGCGTGCTCTTCCCGCGAGGGAAGGAGAGCTTCCGCTTTCGTGTCAGCAGGGCCGAAAAACTGGCCCTGGCTCTCCACGGTGAGATCAGCGCCGGAGAAATAAAACTCTTCCTGGCGCGCAATCCCTTCCTGCTCCAGCACCTCAAAACAGACCTGGAGGGTGTGTTTAACCTCCAGGAACCCGCCAAGAGCCATTTCTTTGGGAATCTTGAGATCTCGCGGGTCAGGATTCCCTATCTTCGCTATCCTTTGTGGCTGGAAAGCCTCTCCTTGAAAGCCGAAGGCAGGAAGATCCACGTCAACCACGCCGAATTCGACCTGGATGGGACCTACTTCGAAACCAGGGGAGACCTTGTCTTCTCGCAGAAATATCTTTCTTTCGAGGGAAGCGCTTACTCGCCCCACATTGTGCTGGAAAATATTCGCCGTCTCTTTTCTTCGACACCAGGAAAAAGCGGGAAAAAGGGGCCATCCTCCCGAAGGTCCCGCCGCAAACTCAAAGTGGTGGTCAAGCTGGATCTCGAGGCTGAAAGCGTAATCTATCGGAACTACGAATTCAGCCCCTTTCGTGGCGCCCTCTTTTACCACCCGGGAAGTTTCAAGATCGTCGTCACCGAATCCTATCTCTGCGACATCGCCTTGCGGGGGACTTTCGAAAAGAAGGAAGACCTGAGGCGTCTGGAGCTCTCGTTTTTGGAACCCGAAGGACGGTTCGAGAAGGCCCTCTTTTGTCTCTTCCACAAAAAGGACATCGAAGGACCTTTTGAGCTCAAAGGGGAGCTCGTAACCTATGGCAAGAAGAAACTCTTTGAAGAAAGCAAAGGCAGGTTCTTTCTGAAGTCCAAAGAGGGCCACATCTATAAGTTCAACCTTTTATCCAAGCTTTTCGCCATCTTGAGCCCTCTGGACATCTTCAGTGGCAATCTGCCCAACTTTTCCCGCAAAGGCATGGACTATGATCTTCTGGAAATCAAAGGCAAATTCAAAAAGGACTATCTCAAAATCGAAGCCCTGCAGCTAAACGCACCCGGGCTCAGATTTTTCGGCACCGGGAAACTCTATTTCATGGATCAAAAGATAGACCTCACCCTCCTGGTCTCCCCCTTCAAGGCCTTTAACGCCGTGGTGAGCAAGGTGCCCCTCCTTGGCTGGATCCTCACCGGAGAATCTAAAATGCTCCTTGCCGTACCCGTGAAGATCACCGGAGACCTCAAGGATCCGGCCATCATCCCCCTTGACCCGGTCTCTCTTGGTTCCCAATTTTTAGGCATCGTAGGGCGAACCTTTAAACTGCCGGTCAAGATCCTCACCCCGGCAACCAAAGAAAAGGCAGGGAAGAAGGCCCCCTGATGCCACGCTTTTCAGTACAGGAACACCACGCCAGCCACCTCCACTGGGACCTCCGTCTCGAAAAGGACGGGGTGCTCAAATCCTGGGCCATTCCCAAGGGGCCACCTCTTGAAATAGGGGTGAGACGGCTTGCCATCCAGACCGAAGACCACCCCCTTGATTACATCTATTTCGAGGGGGTCATCCCGCCCGGGCACTATGGGGCAGGCCTTGTCAAACTCTGGGATAAGGGCACTTATGAGATCGAATCCTGGGAGGACGACAAGATCATCGTGCGCTTCAACGGTGAAAAACTAAAGGGGCGTTACGCTCTCATCCGTCTCGACGGCAAGAACTGGCTCATGTTCAAGACCAAAAAGCAGCCTAACGATGAGAGCAACCACCCCCGTGGCCACAGCGATGCTCCCCGTGGCCTCCGCAAACCCTAGGTTCCACCCGAAGCCTTCCTGCCAGAAATTCTCCCACCACTTCGTCCGCCGGCGCGGGAGGGACTCCCGTGATGGCCCTGATCCCGAACTCCTCGAAAAACATGAGCGCCCGCATCCCCATCTGCCCGCAGAGGATATGTGTTACCCCGAGGCTTGAAAGCCAGCGCGGGATCACCCCCGGCTCGTGCGGGGGAGGAAGATGGATCTCTTTTCGAACCCCATCACCGGTGATCTCGTAAATGGCAAACTGCGGCGCGTGGCCAAAGTGTTCGGCCACCAGATCTCCCTCAAGGGGAACTGCAATCTTCATGTGGCCACCTCCTCAAGAATTTTTTCCAAACGGTTCTTGATCTCTCTCATGGCTTTGGCTGCCGGGGCCTGGGAGACCTCCGGCAGAGGCTTCGCCTGGTGCAAGGCGCGAAAAACTTCCGGGTCGTAGGGGATGGATCCCAGGTGAGGGAGCCCCTCTTCTCTGGCAAAGGCGAGCATCTCTTCGGCCAGGTCAGGGGCAAGATCGGCCTTGTTGAGGACCAGATAGCCGGGAACCTTGAAGTGCCGAAGCAAAGCTGCCAGGCGCTTTACATCGTGGAGCCCGGAGATGGTGGGCTCCGTTACCAGCAGGCAGAGGCTCACCCCTGAAAGAGAGGCGATCACCGGGCAACCCACTCCGGGAGGGCCGTCGAGGAAGATACACCCCACCCCCTTTTCTTCGGCCAGCCTTCGGGCCCGCTTCTTCACCTCCGCCACCAGTTTTCCGGAATTTTCCTCCCCCGGATAAAGCTCCGCGTGAACCAGAGGACCGTATGGTGTCTCGGAAAGATAGACCTCGCCAACTTCCTTTTCATCCATCCGGATGGCCTCCTCCGGGCAAAACCAGGCACATACCCCGCACCCCTCGCAGGCCAGGAGATCTATCTCCAGATCCTCTCCTATGGCCTCGAAGCGGCACTTCTCACGGCAGGTGCCGCAGGCCGTGCACTTCTCCTCGTCTCTCACCGGTTGCCACCCGGCAAAGAAGGGAGTTCTTTCGAGGAGACGAGGGCTCAAGAGGAGGGGAAGGTTCGAGGCGTCCACGTCGGCATCCACCATGACCTTCGAATCCTCCCAGAGGGCCGCCAGAGCGGCACACAGCGTGGTCTTCCCGGTACCCCCCTTGCCACTTACCACCAGGATCTCTTTCATGAAGTCCTCCTGAGAGAAGGAAGGAGAGAGACCAGCGCCTCTCGGAGCTCTGGCATCACTTCAAGGAGACTCTTGCCACGGGCGTAGGCTTCGGCGATCTCACGGCGGTGCGGAATCTCAAGGAGCAGAGGAAGGCCCTCGGCCTTGAGAAACCGGTGGAGCTCAGGGTAATCCACCCCGGCCCGGTTCACGATGACTCCCGCCGGAACCCCCAAAGTTTTCACGGCCCGGGCGGCCTGGCGCAGATCGTGAAGCCCAAAGGGGCTTGGCTCGGTAACGAGAAGGCAAAAATCCGCCCCCCGCACGGCGGTGAGCACCGCACAGGAGGTGCCTGGAGGGCAATCAATGATGCTTACGCTCCCGGGACTCAAATAGCGGGCCTTGAGGGCCTTGATGAGGGGAGAGGCCATGGGCTCTCCCACCTCCAAGGCTCCGTAAGCAAGCTCCACGCCCTGCCCCCGGCCGCAGAAAATCTTTCCCACCAGGACTTGCCCTTCGCTGAGGGCCTCCTCCGGGCACACTTCGAGGCAGCCGTAACAGGCGTGACACATCTCCGGGAAGGTGAGCACGGTGCCAGGGAAGACCGTGATGGCGCTGAAGCGGCAGATCTCCTTGCACTTGCCGCAAAAGGTGCAACGCCCTTCGTCCACCACCGGGACCATGCGATAGATCTCTTCCGTTTGAGAGATCTCGGGCCGCAAGAAGAGATGGGCGTTGGGCTCCTCGACATCGGCGTCAAGGAGCCTCGCACCCCAGGCCCGGGCCAGAGCCACGGCGACGGTGGTCTTCCCGGTGCCACCCTTGCCGCTTGCCACGGCGACGATCAACTTCTCCCTCCCCCGCGCTTCTGGCACTTGCGTCCTTTCCCGCCACAACCTTTGCCACCACCGCTGCCTCCACAGCCGCGGCCCATTCCGCCTCCCATAATCTTGCCAAGCCCCGGTATACCACCACCGAAGTGGGTATCCGCGTTGGGAGCCTCTAGGAACTCGAGCTTCCCCTCCCTGGCAAGCGTCACCACCTCGGCCACCGTCTTTCCGGAGACGTTGGCCACTTTGATCCCTGCGGCCTTGAGCACGGAAAAGGCCTTCGGGCCACAGTGACCGGTGACGATCACATCCACCCCTTTTTCGGCAAGAAAGGTGGCGGCGGCGATTCCGGCCCCGCGGGCTTCAGTCGCCGCCGGGTTCTCAAAGACCTCCCAGGAATCGGTCTCCAGATCGTAGATGATGAAATAGGCCGCTCTCCCAAAGTGGGGATCGACCCGCGCCGTAAGGTCCTTCCCTTCGGCGGAGATGGCAATCTTCTTCATGTGGAAATCCTCCTTTGCCCTTTGCGGGCCCGTAAGCAAGATAATGCTATTGCAACAAAGATGCAACAACAATTTGCCCGGCAAAATTTTCCCGCTGGGAAGATCTTTCCTCAGGGAAAAAGTCTGTAAGGGGCCAAATTTGCCCGGGAAAGTCTCCCTCCAGGATGGCATCTTCCTTGCATCTTTTAGCCGACGTCATGAAAACGCTCAGAGTTAACCCGCAACTCGGCTGGCTTGAGGCCCTTGAAGGTGGCCGTCTTCTGGAACGAAGGCTGAACGTTTCCGCCAATAACCTGGCCAACGTGGACACCCCGGGCTTCAAAAGGGACCGTCTCACCTTCCGTGAGGTCCTGATGCGGAAGTTCCCCCGCGGGTGGAGGACGTTCAAAGAAGTGACGGTGAAGACGGATTTCCAACAGGGGCCCATCAAATTTACCGGAAACCCCTTCGACGTGGCCATCGCCGGTGAAGGTTTCTTCAAGGTGCAGACCCCGGAGGGAGTGGCCTATACGCGGGCCGGAAACTTTCGTCTCGATAGCTCCCGCCGCCTGGTGACAGCTCAGGGGTATCCGGTGCTTGCAAACGGTGCCCCGGTGATCGTGGACCCGGGGCTTGCCAAGGGGGGTGTCATCACCCTTGAGAACCAGCGTTTTCTCGTTCATGACGATGGCACCATCTCCATCGACGGCACGGAGATCGGCCGGCTGGATATCGTAACCTTTGAAGACTTGAGCGCTCTTGAGAAACGCGGGGAGACCCTCTTTGTGGCCGATGAGGCCCGGGAGATCCCCGTGGACACCCCTGACCTTCGCCAGGGGCACCTGGAAGACTCAAACGCCAATCCTTTGGAAGAAATGGTGGCTCTCATTGAAATCCAGCGTGAGTTTGAAGCCATCCAGAAGAGTCTCCAGGGAACAGACGAGACCATGAGCCGTATGATCGAAACTTACGGCCGCACTTAAAGGAGGAGGAAATGATCCGGAGCCTTTGGACCGCTGCCACGGGAATGCAGGGGCAACAACTAAAGCTCGATGTCATCGCCCACAACCTTGCCAACGTAAACACCTCGGGTTTCAAAAAGAGCCGGGTGGATTTTGAAGACCTTCTCTATCAAAAGCTCAAAATGGCCGGGGCCTTGAACGCCGAGGGGAACCAGGTCCCCGTGGGGATGGAAATCGGCCTCGGCGTGCGCCCCGTCTCCGTCAACAAGATTTTCTCTCAAGGTGATTACGAGCAGACCAACAACGAGCTCGACCTGGCCATCGAAGGCCGGGGATTTTTCAAGGTCCTGGTAAACGGTGAGGAACTCTACACCAGGGCGGGGCATTTCAAGGTGGACCGCGACGGCTACATCGTGACCCCCAACGGAGCCCGACTGCAGCCAGAGATCACCGTCCCCCAGGGAACGGTGCGGCTTGAGATCACCCAGGACGGTCAGGTGAACGCCGTGATGGGGAACGGCACCACCCAGACTCTCGGCCAGATCATGCTCTACGACTTTCCAAACCCCGCCGGACTCTACAGCATCGGACGCAACCTTTTTCGCCAGAGTGACGCCGCCGGAGACGTGATGGAAGGCCAACCCGGACGGGAGGGCTTTGGCACCATCGCCCAGGGGTATCTTGAGATGTCCAACGTGGACGTGGTGGAAGAGATGGTTCAGATGATCGTCACTCAGCGGGCTTACGAGGCAAATTCCAAGACCATTCAGACCGCTGACAACATGCTTGAAATGGCCAACAACGTGAAACGATAGCCATGAGAGGGTTTAGGATCTTCTGTCTCATTGCGGTTCTTTTCTGGGCTGGTTCGGCTTTTGCCCAGGAATGGCAGGTAAAGGACTTCGAGGCCCTTTTCCTCGAAGCCGCGGCCGAGAGGCTCTCCTGGCTCCCCGGGGAGCTCAAACTCCTGCGTTTCGCCGTGGAACCACAGCGGCTCGACCTGCCACCCGGAGCGAAAGCCCGGGTCGTCTTTCGCGGGATTCCAAAGCTTGGAGCCAACGCCGCACTCATCGAGTTCTCTGCCGAAGGGAAGCTTCTGGCCACTGTGCGTGCGGTAGGTTATCTCGAAGCCGAGATACCGGTGGTGGTTTTGCGACGGCCACTTCCGCGGCACGCCATCCTGCACCGCAAAGACCTGGCGATTGAGAAGCGCCCGGCTTCGAGGCTTCCCCGGGACGTGCTCACCGAAATAGAGGCCGCCGTGGGCAAAAGACTCCGTCTCGGTCTGCGAGCCGGGCAAGTTTTGCGGGAATACGCCCTCGAAGAACCCCCGGTGGTCAAGCGCGGAAGCCTCGTAAAAATCGTGGCCCGAGGAGAAGCCTTTACCGTAAGCGCTCTGGGGAAGGCTCGCCAGGAAGGGCGCCCCGGAGAGATCATCAAGGTCCGCAACCTCAACAGCAAGAGGGAAATATTTGCCCGCGTGGTGGGCCCAGAAACCGTTGAGGTGAACTTCTGATGAGAAACCTGGCCCTGATCATTCTGCTTGGTCTTCTGGCAGCCTGCAGTGCAAGACAGCCGCAGGCCCCGTCTCCACCCCCTCCCCCACAGGTTTACGTGCCCCCGGCACCGCGGGAAATTCCACCCGAGGGGTCCCTCTACACCGGGACCCGGGCCTTCTTCTTCGAGGATCATCGTGCGCGCCGGGTGGGTGACATCATTACCGTGAAGATCGTTGAGACCTACCAGAGCTCCAGCAAGGTGAGCAACAAAACCAGCCGCAAGACTGGCCTCACCGCCGGCATCAAAGCCCTTCTCGGCTTCGAAAAGGCCATCGAGGATTCAAACCCCCGCTTCAGAGCCGACCAAATGTTTGGAGGAGATTTTAGCTCCTCAGCGGAGGGGCAGGGGCAGCTCTCCCGCAACACCAACATCGCCGCCACCATCACTGCACGAGTGGTGGAAGTCCTTCCCAACGGCAATCTCGTGATCCAGGGGGTCCGGGTGGTGCGCCAGAACGAAAATCTCGAATACATCACCCTTTCAGGGATCATCCGGCCCGAAGATATCGAGCCTGACAATACGGTCCTCTCCACCCATATTGCCGACGCCCACATCGAGTACTCCGGAGCCGGCCCCGCAAGCCTTGCCACCAGGGGGCCGGGGTGGCTGGCGCGAACCCTTCAACTCATATGGCTCTTTTAAGGAGGGACAACACATGAGAAAGATTTTCCTGGCGCTGGGAATGCTTTTTATCTTCCCCTCCTTGATTTTCGGAGCCCGCCTCAAAGACCTCGTAAACATCGAAGGGGTGAGAGGCAACAAGCTCATCGGCTACGGCATCGTGGTAGGACTCAGCGGTACGGGAGATGGTGACCAGACGAAGTTTACCGTGCAGTCCGTCGTCAATATGCTCGAACGTTTCGGCATCAAGGTGGATCGCCGCCAGGTAAAACTCAAAAACGCCGCGGCGGTGATGGTTACCGCCGAGCTCCCCCCTTTCGTGAGGCAGGGACAGAGGCTCGACGTCACGGTCTCCTCCATCGGTGATGCCAAAAGCCTCCAGGGAGGCACCCTCCTTCTCACGCCTCTTCGAGGCCCAGACGGCGAAGTCTACGCCCTGGCGCAGGGGCCAATCTCTCTCGGAGGCTTTTCTGCCGCAGGCGCCGGTGGATCAGTCCAGAAGAATCACCCCACGGTGGGGCGTATCCCGGCAGGAGCCATCGTGGAACGAACAGTTCCCGTGAGCATCAACCAGAAAGACATCCTGCGTCTCTCCTTCCGTGAGACGGACTTTACCACGGTGGCGCGGGCAGCAGACGTCATAAACGCCTATCTGAAAGGCTCCTATGCCAGCCCCCTTGACGGGCGCACCCTGAATCTCAAAGTGCCGGAAAGATATCGCCAGAATGTCGTCAAACTCCTGGCTGAAATCGGAGACCTGGCGGTCAATCCCGACGTCCCCGCCCGGGTGGTGATCGACGAACGCACCGGTACGGTGGTGATGGGTGAAAACGTTCGCGTCTCCAAGGTGGCCGTGGCCCACGGAAACCTTTCCGTACAAATCCGCGAAAGACCTCGCGTATCGCAACCACCCCCCTTCTCTGCCGGCGAGACGGTGGTCACCCCGGAGACCGAAATCGTTGCCCGGGAAGAAGCGGCCCGCGTGGTGGTCATCGAAGAAGGGGTGAGCATCGGAGAACTGGTACGGGCGCTCAATGCGGTGGGAGCCACGCCGCGGGATCTCATCGCCATCTTTCAGGCCATCAAGGCCGCAGGAGCTCTCCAGGCAGAACTCATCATCATGTGACGCGGAAATTTCTTCCGCAGCGGAAATTTTTGCCGCGTGTAGCACTACCTCATGCGGCAAGCATGGTGAGCAAAACAGCCTCAAAACATGGCATAAGCCTTGCTCTTAAAGAACATCTGAGATCGCCGCGGCCTCCTTCGGAGGCCTCGCGATGACAGATTGGGGGCGGGGTCGCTACGGCAGCTGCGCCGCCTCGCGATGACACCTTCCCCGTCATTGCGAAGGAGCGAAGCGACTGAAGCAATCTCAAAGGAAAGGCACAAATTTTGCTTTAAAAATAAACGATGAAGATAAGCGGACCAAACTTCAAAAATCTGGAAGCCCTGAAAAAACTCTCCCAGAAGGACAGGGAAGCGGCCCTCAAGAAAGCCTGCCAGGAGTTTGAGGCGCTCTTCCTTTATCAGATCCTGAGAGGGCTGCGCAAAACTGTACCTGAAGGGGGGTTTTGGCCGAAAAGTTTTCAGAGAGAGCTTTACGAAGACTTCTTTTACCAGGAGGTAAGCCGGGAGGTAGCTGCTAGAGGCACCGGGCTTGGCAAACTTCTCTATCGTGAGCTCGCTAAAAAATACGGAGGCGTCAAATGAAACGAAACCCTTGGGAAAGATTAGCCGAGATCTTAGAAACCGAAAGAAAGGCCATCATAGCGGGAAACATCGAAGAGCTCCTAGAATGCCTCAAAGAAAAGGAGAAACTCCT
>Ga0256835_1000868_pt1 | contig 19819 bp, 32 predicted proteins | sample PIR30metaG_FD_185972 | JGI IMG/M metagenome (GOLD analysis project Ga0256835, IMG submission 185972) | Hydrothermal vent microbial communities from East Pacific Rise, Pacific Ocean - PIR-30 | ecosystem: Environmental > Aquatic > Marine > Hydrothermal vents | place: Pacific Ocean: East Pacific...
AAGCAAAAGCCCGTTTTTCCTTGTTAAGGCAAGGGCAAGGTGAAGTTTTCTGTAAGCCTCTTCCTTTCTTCCCTCTTTCGCAAGCAGGTTTCCGTAAACAAGATAATAGTAAACTTTCAGATAATTTATGTCTCCGTCAACAATTGATGACTCGATTTTTTCAAGAGCATGCCCGGCATCAAGAAAGTTGTTTCCCGCAACATCAAGGGCAATTTTAAGCAATTCGCAGTAAGTTTTCTCAAAAAAACTTCCTATTGCGTCAAACGACTGTTTTACAACAACAATTTGTTGATATGCGTCTTTCAAATTTCCTCTGTAAAAATCAAGCAGAGATTCATAAAAAGAGACTATTATCTGGTATTTTTTAAAATCGGAATTGCTTGCCATTGTACCCGCGATTATGAGGTGATTTTCAGCCTCAAACCATTCGCCTATTTCCATGTAATAAACCGCTTTTTCTATGTTGAAAAGAATTTGAGCCAACTTATCGTCTATTGTATTTAAAAAAGTTTCAACACTGTCAAGATATTTGCCTGCAAAAAGAAAATCTCCTTCCATTCTTTTGGCTTTTGCAAAAAGAAGATACGCTTCAACAAGTTGGGATATGTTGCCAATGTTAGATAAAATTTCAATGGATTTGGTTAGATTTTCATCAACCAAATTCCACTTGCATTTTGCGAAATAATACCTTGCCAAATTTGTATGGACAGTCGCTATGCCGGGAAGAAAGGACGTTTCTCTGTAAATCTTTTCACTCTCTTTCCACTTCTTAAAAGCATCTTCAATTTTCCCGTCGGCATAATCAAGAAATCCGAGATACTGGTAAAGAGTCCCCAATTCCCTTCCGCACTGCTTCTGCATTAAAATAGTTTCCGCAAGACTGAAAAACAGCCTTGACTGGTCAAGTATTCCTTCCTGCAATAAAAGACTTCCGATTTTTATATACAATTCAGGCAGATATTTCACCGGAAATAACTTTACTTTTTCTTCTGAAACAAGGTCGTACAGTATGTTTAAAGCACTTTCCACCTTACCGGTTTTTGCAAAATATTCCGCTTCGTAAAAAGGAATGTCAATTTTATCTCTGTCTTCAAGGGGAAGTTTTTTCAGCCTTTCAATATACTTTTCATTTTCGTTTGCCTTACCTAAAAAGAAATTCATTCTTATTATTGTTTTTAGGTAAAATTTCTTTTGTTTTATTTCTTCGCAAAGGTCAAGAAGAATGTTTCCTATTTCTATAACCTTTTCGTTTTTGTAAGTGCCGGCATAGTTTTCAAAGGCAATCTTGAAAAACTTTTTCGCCTTGTCTTTTTCTCCCGCCATCAAATACCATTGTGCCGTTTTTTCAAATGAGAATTCTCCCAACTCTTCGTTTATCTTTGCAACATTCAAATAGAGTTTTGCCAACTCATCAGGCTCAATTATTGACAAAACACTGTCTTTAAGCCTTGAATGGACAAACATATACTTTCTTGAAAACTCCGCAATCATTCGTTTTTCAAGAAGAGTGCCTATTTCGTCGTAAACATTTATTTTTCCTACAACCTTTTCCAAAAATTTTTCGGAAACAGGCTCAACAAGTAAAGCCATATACTTCATTATTTCTAGCGCCGTTTCAGGCAGGGATTTTATTCTAAACATGAAAATAGATTCAAGTTTTTCGGAAAATTCAACCTCGCTTCCCTCTTTAAACTTCCAAACTCCGTTTTCAATGTAAAGATACTCTTTGGAAATCAATGTTTTAAAAAGTTCGGCAACCAGCAGAGGATTACCCGCCGTTCTTTCATAAACAAAATCAACAAACTTGTATCCCAAAAAAGCTTTGGGAAAGGACGAACGGATTAATTCGTTAATATCTTCCTTGGTAAGAGCCTTCAACTCAATTGTTTGGCTTAAATCGGCATTTTCCAACTCTCCGAGAAATCCCTTTACACAATCCGGCAATTTAATATCGGTTCTGTAATTCATAAGCCACAAGGCATTTATCTTTTTGCTTAAAAAAGCCCTGAAAAACTGAATTGAAAATTCGTCAATATTATGCAAATCCTCAATAAAAAACAGAAAAGTTTCGCCGCTTTCCTCAACAAGTTTTTTAAATATGTCAACAAAGTTATAAAGAAATTTGGACAAAATCTCTCCGTCCATACTTTCAAACAAAACAGGCGAAAATACCGGCGCTTCCGAATAAATTGCATGTTTTATAATATTTACCACATCTCTGTCAATATGCCTGAAAAATTCTGGCTGAAAAATAGGCATCATCTTTTTAAAAAGTTGAATAGCAACGTCAAAAATTCTGTCGGAAGATATTGCAAAAGCGCGCCTTACCCTGAAACCCTGCAATTGAGCGTGAAGCCTGAATTCGCTCATAAGCCTGCTTTTGCCTATGCCCGATTCCCCGCGAATAAAGACAAAAGGTTTTTTATGCTTCTCAACTTCCAAAGAAACAAGAAAAGCCTTTAAAAAATTCAACTCATTGTTTCTTCCCACAAACCTCGGCTCAAAAAACAACTCTTCCTTGCCTCTCGGCGGAAGAATGCTGAAATAATGCTTGTAAATTTCGTTTACGTCGTTCAAAACCTCAACTGCGGAAGAATATCTTTCGGAAAGTTTTTTCGCTACAAGTTTCTCAATTATCTTGAAAAGCCTTTTCTCTTTAATTCTGCCTATTTGGTCATCGCTTAAAGTTTCTATGTCAAAATATTTTTGATTCAGCCTAATTCCGTTTCTAATCAAAAGAAGTTTCAGAAAAACCATTCCCAAAGAATACAAATCAACCCTGTGGTCTTTTTCCATTTCTTTGGAAAACAACTCAGGCGCCATGTAAAATATTGTCCCTCTCATTGAGGTTTTTGAAATCTGTGAAATCGGAAGAAAAAGGCCGAAATCCATCAATTTAACCGTAAAATCAACATTGTCTTCAATTATCCCGAAGTTTTCAGGCTTAATGTCAAAGTGGACTATATCGTGGGAATGAATAAAATGCAAAGCCCTTAAAATTTGGACAAAAGCCTTGATAATTGTTTCTTCGTCTTTTGCAACAAGGTATTTGACAATATTTACCTTTTCACAGTATTCCATTGTGTAGTAAATTGTGTTTGTCTCTTTGTTGTAGCCTATGTCAAAAACGTCAACAAGGTTTCTGTGCCTTAAAGAGTTTAAAAGAAAGAATTCGTCCTGCAACCTTGTCAGGTTTTTTTTGTTTAATTTCCCTGTTTTTATAACCTTTAAGGCAACCGTCCTGTTTTCGTATAAATCGCGGCACAAATAAACGGTTGAAAAACCGCCGGTGCCCAAAACTTTTAACTCAACATACCTTTTTCTGTCAAAAGACATTTCAACCTTCCCACTCCTATTTCTATTTTAGGGTCTTCAACAATTCCTTGAAAACACATATCAAGCAGTTTGTTTAATTCAAAAAAACAAAGGGTATTCAATTCCTCGTTTACGCTTCCATCCCCTTTTGCCTCAACTTTCCGGGCATCTGAAACATCCACAGCAAAAAGGTATATCTTTTCGGTAGATTGCCCGTGCGAAGGAAAAAACGAACCGCCGAGAGAAAAAATTTCTTCTTTTTCAACAATAAATCCCGCCTCCTCTTTTAACTCCTCAACAACCCTGTTTAAAACTCCGTCTTTTCCTTTGTCGCTTTTTTCAAGCGAGCCTGCAACACTTTCGTAAACATAGGTGTAAATTCTTTTATCTTTCAAAGGCAAATCATAGTCTTTTCTAAAATAAATTGTCGGCCTGAAAGCCTTTAATATTCCCACATAAACATTGCTATCTTCAACATAATACGGGATAACTGCAACACAATCGTAGCCTTTTCTGTCAAAAAATTCAATGTTGTATTCCCTTGATACAGTGTTGTCCGTGTAAATATTGCAAAGTGTGTATTTATGATGAACAAAAAAAGGGTTTTCAAATTCCCTGCATATTCTATGCTGTAAAACCTTTAAACTTTTTATCTCTTTCACCTTTAAAAATCTCCCTGCATTTAATTATAGCAATTAAACAGAAAAAAGCCCCAAGAAAATCGGCAAAAAAGTCAAGAATGGAAAAAGTCCTGCCGGGGACAAAGAATTGATGCAATTCGTCCAAAAAAGCGAAAACTTGCGTAAATATCAGTAAAGACGGAATATTATCGTGGGGAAAAGAAAAATACAACAAAAGTGCAAAAACGGAATATTCGCCGAAATGAAGAAATAAATCTTGAAAATTGAAAACGTTTTTTAAGGTCAAATTGGGAATTGAAGAAAGATAGTAAATTAAACCGCAATAAAGAATGAATAAAACAAAAAACCTTTTATCCAAAGTAAGGATGCCTCGGAAACTGATACATTATATAGGCAAGCGCAAGGGCAATTCCCACCAAAAAAAGAAACCATTTGAGAAAATGGCGCACAACATCCTTTTTGGTATCGTTGTATAAAACAGCGAAAAAAAATGATATGCAAAATGTAAAGATTAAAAGATTAAAAAAATGGCTTTTCATAATAAAAAAAGGAAAGCCGCAAAGGGATTCCTTTGCGACTTGTTATTCTTCCGATTTTTCTTCGGATTTTTCTTCTTTTTCCTCTTCTTTTACTTCTTCCGCTTTCGCTTCTTCTTTTGCTTTTGTTTTTGCCTTCGCTTTTGCGGAAGTTTTCTTTTTCGGCTTTTCTTCTTTAACTTCGGTTTCTTCCTCTTCTGTTTCAACAATTCCCGTATCTAAGATAAGGGAAATCTTAGCCATTTCGGCGGCGTCTCCCGGCCTGTTTCCTAAAAGGAAAATTCTTGTATAACCGCCCGGTCTGTCAACAAAGGCATCTTTGTACTCTTTAAAAAGTCTTTTTACAGCCTCTTTATTTTGAAGTTTCTTAAAAACAAGCCTTTGAGCATGAGACTGGTCTTCATGCTTTACCTTGGTTATAATTCTTTCAATATACCTTCTCAATTCCTTTGCCTTAGCCTTTGTGGTAACAATTGAGCCGTGTTCAATAAGGCTTACGGCAAGATTCCTGAGAAGCATTTTTCTCTGATTTGTATTTCTTCCTAATTTTCTGCCTGCTTTTCTATGTCTCATTTTCTACCCCTACTTGTTTTTCTCTAACAAATCTTTAACATCCATACCGAATGTTAGCCCCATACCCTCTAAAACGCCTTTCAATTCGGTAAGCGTAATTTTACCGAAATTTTTAATTTTCAAAACCTCGGATTCGGTTTTCTGAACCAATTCGCCGATTGTTTTTATGTTTGCGTTTTTAAGGCAATTGTATGCTCTAACGCTTAAATCCAACTCGTCAATGGAAGTGTTGAGTTTTTCAAGAAGTTCGTCGTTCTTTTCATCGTGAACGTCAACTTCTTCAACCTCTTCTTCCGCCTCTTCAAAGTTTATAAAGAGAGAGAATTGGTCTTTAAGAAGTTTTGCCGCATAAGCAATTGCATCTTCCGGCATAATTGAGCCGTTTGTCCAAACTTCCATTACAAGTTTGTCGTAATCGGTTCTTCTCCCAACCCTTGCAGGTAAAACCTCGTAATGAACTTTTTTAATAGGCGAATGGGAAGAATCAACAGGAATAAATCCGATAGGAAGGTCATCGTCATGGTTAAACTCTGCGGGAACAAATCCTCTGTTAACCTTAACTCTCATTTCCATTTCAAGGGTTACTCCCTTGTCAAGGGTGGCTATATGAATATTTTTGTCAAGCACTTCAACATTAGCGTCGGTTTCAATATCCGCAGAGGTTACCACACCCTCGCCCTTTTTGCTTATTCTTATCATTCTGGGAGCATGGCCGTGCATCTTCAAGGGAATTTTCTTCAAATTGAGAATTATGTCGGTAACGTCCTCAACAATACCGGGAACCGACATAAACTCGTGAGGCACTCCCTCAATTCTAACTGCCGTAATAGCCGCTCCTTCAATGGAAGAGAGCAGTGTCCTTCTCAATGCGTGTCCTATTGTTGTCCCAAAGCCTCTTTCAAAAGGCTGCGCCTCATACTTTCCGTAAGTCCCGTCTTCGTTTACGGAAAGTTGGACAACCTTTTTAGGCATTTGAAAACCGTTTAAAATTTCCATCCCTCACCTCTTAATTACTTGGAGTACAACTCAATGATTAACTGCTCATTGATATCCAGAGTAATGTCTGCTCTCTTTGGCAGAGACTTAACAACACCCTTGAACTCCTCGGGTTTTAATTCAAGCCATTCGGGAATTCCTCTTCCTTTGGCCGTTTTTATAGATTCCTCAATTGAAGGAATTTTTCTTGATTTTTCCTTAACTTCAATTACCTGTCCCTCTTTTACAAGGTATGACGCAATATCAACCTTTTTGCCGTCAACAAGAATGTGTCCGTGGTTTACCAACTGCCTTGCCTGTCTTCTTGAAGTGGCAAAACCGAGTCTGTAAACAACGTTGTCAAGTCTTCTTTCAAGCAACTGTAAAAGAATTTCACCTGTAACGCCTCTTTTCCTTGAAGCGATTTCATAGTATTTTCTAAACTGTCTTTCAAGAACACCGTAAATTCTTTTAACCTTTTCCTTTTCCCTCAACTGAGCGGCATAACCGATAGGCGGTTTATTTCTCATTCTGCCGTGCTGTCCGGGAGGAAAAGGCCTTCTGTCAAACGCACATTTATCCTTGAAACATCTTTCTCCTTTGAGAAAAAGTTTCATTCCTTCTCTTCTGCATAATTTACATGCCGGTCCTGTATATCTAGCCAATTTTAGCCTCCTGCACTAATTTTAAACTCTTCTCTTTTTAGGCGGTCTGCATCCGTTATGGGGAATAGGGGTAACGTCTTTAATAGACTTAATCTGCAAGCCTGCGGCTGCAAGAGCCCTTATAGCAGATTCCCTTCCCACGCCGGGACCCTTAACCTTAACATCAACGCTTCTAACACCGTAATTGTTTATTGCCTGCTCTGCGGCATCTGTTGCCGTAACCTGAGCAGCATAAGGCGTATTCTTTTTGGAACCCTTAAACTTGTTTTTACCGGTTGAAGACCAGCATAAAACGTTTCCCTCAGGGTCCGTAATGGTAACTATGGTGTTGTTAAAGGTTGTTTTAATGTTGGCAACCCCGTGGGGCACCTGTCTGTAAACCTTCTTTTTAGAAGTTCTTCTTCTCTTTTTAGCCATATCCTATCACCTTCCCTTATTTGCTTTTCTTCTTTTTGCCTATACCGGTGCTTCTCTTACCTCTTGCAGTCCTTGCATTGGTGTGAGTCCTTTGACCTCTTACCGGCATTCTTCTTTTATGCCTGATTCCGCGATAGCAGTTAATCTCCATAAGCCTTTTAATATCCATCTGAATTTTCTTTCTCAAATCACCTTCAACAACGTAATCGTTCTGGATAATCTTGGAAATAACGTTAACCTCGTCCATTGTGAGGTCTTTCATCTTTCTGTCTTTGTCAATTCCGGCCTTTTCAAGAATCTCATTGGCCCTTGTTTTTCCAATGCCAAAAATATAGGTGAGAGCTATCTCCGCCCTTTTGTTTTCCGGCAAATCTACACCTGCTATTCTAACCAATTGAAACCTCCATTACCCTTGTCTTTGTTTGTGTTTGGGGTTCTTGCATATTACCCTTACAATACCCTTCCTCTTAATAATCTTGCAATCCTTGCAAATCTTTTTTACAGAAGGTCTAACTTTCATAAACCACCTCGTGTCATTTATTCATCCTGTAAATTATCCTGCCCCTTGTCAAATCATAGGGCGAAATCTCTACAAGTACCTTATCACCCGGTAAAATCTTAATAAAATTTTTCCTCATTTTGCCCGAAACGTGGGCAAGTAATTGATGTTTAGTGTCAATCAACTCAACCCTAAACATCGCATTAGGCAATGCTTCAAGCACAACAGCCTTAACTTCCAGCGTATCTTTGTTCTTAACCACAACTATACCTCTACCCGCCGATTACCTGAACAATAGATTGTAATACTTCATTTATAGGCCTATTACCGTCAATTTTTTTCAGAATGCCGCGGTTACGGTAATAGTCCAGCAAACTCGCCGTTTTCTCATTATACACGGCAAGTCTCCTTTTGACAACATCTTCCTTGTCGTCATCTCTTTGGATAAGAGGTGTTCCGCATTTGTCACAGATGTTGTCGTTTTTGGGCGGATTGTATTCAAGATGATACATTGCCCCGCAGTTGGGACAAGTTCTTCTTAAAACAAGCCTTTTAATAATAAGTTCCTCAGGAACATCAATGTAAATCACATAATTAATTTTGTCAACGGTGTCAAGGAATTCAGCCTGAGCAATTGTTCTGGGATAGCCGTCAAGAATGTATCCGTTTTTACAGTCATCCTTTGAAAGCCTCTCTTTAACAATACCGTTCATAATGTGGTCGGGGACAAGTTCACCCCTTTCCATTATTTCTTTTGCTTTCAATCCCAATTCCGTCCCTTCTTTAACCGCCGTTCTCAACATATCTCCTGTGGAAATGTGGGGAATATTGAATTTTTCAGCCAGTAATTTTGCCTGAGTGCCTTTTCCGACGCCGGGGGCACCGAGCATAACTATTGACTTCTTCATCTTCTTCCCCTCACTCTTCCCTTCTTCATAATTCCGTCATAGTGCCTCATTAAGAGATGAGACTCTATTTGGCTTACAAATTCCATTGCAACACCAACAACAATGAGAAGGGATGTTCCGCCGAAATAGAAGTTAAATCCCAATCCGTTTTTAATAAATTCCGGTACAATCCTGTCAAGGAAATCTCCGATGAAGGGGGTGGCTTCAACGTGAATTCCAGACATAAGAATCATCGGAATTATTGACACAACGGAAAGGTAAATACCGCCCCAAAAAGTCAACTTAGTAAGAATATCGTCAAGATAATCCGCAGTTGCTTTGCCCGGCCTTATACCCGGAATAAAAGCACCGTACTTTTTGAGATTTTCGGCAGTATCAACCGGATTGAAAATAATCGCGGTGTAAAAGAATGTGAAAAAGATTATTGCCGCTATGTAAAGCAAAACATACAGAGGCATTCCGTATCCAAAGTAAGATAGGAATTTTGTCAATGCAGGATTGCGGAAAATCTTCGCCAATGTCATAGGAAACATAACAAGAGCCTGAGCAAAGATTATCGGAATAACACCGGATACGTTAACTTTCAAAGGCAGATAACTTGCCTGTCCGGTGTTGCCCCTCAATCCGGAAACCCTTCTTGCATAGTGAATAGGAATTCTTCTCTGCCCGCTTTCAAAGAAAACAACAAAAGCGGTAACTGCAAGCATAAAAGCAAAAACAAAGAGAACAACAAGCAAACTCTTGTCTCCGTTTTTAAGGTCAAGAAAAACGGAAACAATTGCCTGAGGAAGCCTAACGAGAATACCCCAATAGATTATGAGGGATATTCCGTTTCCAAGTCCCCTTTCGGTAATCTGCTCGCCCAACCACATAATAACCAAAGTTCCGGTTACAAGGGTTAAAACGGTTAAAAGTTTAAAACCCAACCCCGGGTTTGTAACAATGTGAGCACCGGACGGGCTCTGCAAAGATTCAAGCAAAGTTGCAATACCGAATGCCTGCAAGGCACTAAATACAACGGTTAAATATCTTGTGTATTGAGTTATCTTTTTCCTTCCCTGCTCTCCCTCTTTTTTCAACTGGTCAAGATAGGGAACCATTACCGTCAGCAATTCCAAAAGAATCGATGCGGTAATATACGGCATAATACCGAGCGCAAAGATTGAAGCGTTTTTAAACGCACCTCCTGAAAACAAATCAAGAAAACCCAAAACTGTACTCTTTTGAGAGTCAAACCATTCAAGCAGTGCGGACAAATCAATAGCCGGAATTGTTATATGAGCCCCAAGTCTGTAAATAAACAGCATGGCAAAAGTAAAAATAATTCTTTTACGGAGCTCCTCAACCTTCCAGATATTTCTGAATGTCTCCATCACGGCTCAATTACCTCACACTTTCCGCCCGCTTTTTCAATCTTTTCACGAGCTGATTTACTGAACTTGTGCGCTTTTACGGTAACAGGTCTGTTTATTTCACCGTTACCAAGTATTTTAATTCCGTCTTTAATGTTTTTAACAATACCCTTCTTTTTGAAATCTTCAACGGTTATAACATCCTGATTTTCAAAAAGAGCAAGCATTGTAAGGTTAATGCCAACATATTCCTTTTTAAAAGGATAATTAGAAAATCCTCTTTTTGGAAGCCTTCTTACCAAAGGCATCTGGCCGCCCTCAAAACCATACCTTCTTGAATAACCGGAACGGGACTGCTGTCCTTTGTGTCCCCTGCCGGCAGTTTTGCCTTTACCGGAACCGGGGCCTCTTCCAACTCTGATTTTTTTACCGGTTGCCCCTTCGTTCGGTTTAATTTCGTTTATTTTCATCTTGCACTCCTTTTTAGTCTACTTCTTTTTCTTCAAGAATTTCTACAAGATGAGGTATTTTGTTGATTTGCCCCCTGATTTCGGGAACATCGTCAACCACCCTTACCTGATTAAGTCTTCTGAAACCGAGGCTTTTTAAAATCCTCTTGTGTTTTTCAGGGCGGCCGATACCGCTTCTAATTTGCTTTATTACCAATACCTTCCTGCCCATTATTCACCCTCTTCTTTCTCTTTTTCTTTGGCCGGACCAAACCTCATTTCCATAATTTCTTCCGGATATTTTAACTGTTTGAGAGCATCAATAGTCGCTTTAACAACGTTATGAGGATTGGTTGAGCCGTAACATTTAGTAACAATGTCCTTAATGCCGGCAGATTCCACAACCGCTCTTACAGTTGCTCCTGCAATAACTCCGGTACCGGGTTTAGCAGGTTTGAGCATAACCCTTGACGCACCGAAGTGTCCCCAAACTTCAAAGGGAATGGTATGGTTCACAATAGGAACCTCAATAAGGTTTTTCTTAGCCTTTTTTATTCCCTTTCTTATAGCGGCAGGAACTTCCAACGCTTTACCAAGGCCATAGCCTACTTTACCCTGTTCGTCTCCGACCACGCAAAGAGCGTTGAAACTGAAATTTTTACCGCCCTTTACAACCTTGGTTACCCTGCCGATATAAACGACTCTATCAACAAATTCTTCCTGTGTCTGGCCGATGTTAACCAACTGCCCCTCCTATATTTAGAATTTTAATCCTTTTTCTCTTGCTGCATCTGCAAGGGCTTTTACTCTACCGTGATAAATGTAACCGCCCCTGTCAAAAACAACTTTGTCAATACCCTTTTCAAGCAACCTTTCGGCGATTAATTCACCTACTTTTTTAGCCGCTTCTTTATTTCCACCGTAATTTACCTTGCCTTTGAGAGCTTTATCCACCGTTGAAGCAGCCGCAAGGGTTGTCCCCTTGTCATCGTCAATTGCCTGAACATAGATGTGTTTCAGACTTTTGTAAACCGCAAGTCTCGGCCTTTCAGCCGTTCCGTGAATTTTAGCCCTTATTCTCTTTTTTATGTGTAATCTTCTTTCATTACGAGACTTAAACCTCATCTCATCCCCCTATTACTTACCTGTTTTACCCTGTTTGAGGATAATCTGTTCGTCCACATATCTGACGCCTTTGCCCTTGTAAGAATCCGGCTCTCTGAACCTTCTGATTACCGCGGCAACTTCGCCAACCTTCTGCTTGTCGTATCCCTCTACGGTAATAATGTTCTGCTTCGTATCAACAGAGATGTTTATTCCTTCGGGAATTTTGAATAAAATGGGATGAGAATACCCCAAATTTAATTCCAATTCTTTGCCTTTTAAGGCTGCTTTATATCCCGTTCCAACTATTTTGAGTTCTTTTTTAAAGCCCTGAGTAACGCCAATTACAGCGTTGTTTAAAAGAGCCCTTGTTAAACCATGAAAACTCTTGCTCTGTTTGTCTTCCGCCTGCCTTTTTACATAAATAGTCCCGTCTTCAAGGCTTACCTCAATCTTAGGAGGCACGGGAGTTTTTAATACCCCTTTGGGTCCCTTAACTTCAACTTCATTAGGCTTAATGGTGATTTGCACCCCGGCCGGTACGGAAATTGGCTTAACTCCTATTCTTGACATAACTTCCTCCTGCTACCAAACCCTGCAAATAACTTCGCCGCCTACGCCGAGTTCTTTTGCCTTTTTGCTGGTTACTACACCTTTGGAAGTGGAAACAATAGCAATTCCGTAGCCGCCTAAAACTTCCGGCAGTTCATCCACTCCCTTGTAAACCCTTCTTGAAGGTTTGGAAACTCTTTCAATACCGCGTATAACCGGTTCGTCTTTGTGGTACTTCAAATAAATGATAATTTTTTCTTTTCCTTCGTCGTTAACAACCTTGAAGTTTTTAATATACCCTTCTTCCTTTAAGATTTCAGTTATAATCTTTTTCATTTTGGAAGAAGGCACTTCTACCTTTTCATGCTTTGCCATAATGGCGTTTCTAACTCTTGTCAACATATCTGAGATAGGATCAGTATACATGCCTTCACTCCTTTACCAACTTGCTTTTCTTACGCCGGGCAACTGCCCTTCGTTTGCCAATTTTCTTAAACAAATCCTGCAAAGTCCGAATTTCCTGTAATACGCTCTCGGTCTTCCGCAGATTTTACAACGATTTTTCTGCCTGACTTTAAATTTTGGTTTTTTATTAGCCTTTGCAATACTTGCGGTTCTCGCCATACCAACTCCTTGTTATTTTCTAAACGGCATTCCGAGGTATTCAAGAAGTTTCTTTGCTTCCTCGTCTGTTTTTGCCGTTGTAACAATGGTTATGTTTAACCCTCTGGAAACATCTACCTTATTGTAATCAACTTCCGGGAAAATCAACTGGTCTTTAATTCCTATTGTGTAATTTCCCCTTCCGTCAAAAGCGTTGGGGTTAAGCCCCCTAAAATCCTTAATTCTGGGGATATCAATGTTGATAAGTTTGTCTAAAAAATGAAACATCTTTTCCCCTCTTAAAGTAACTCTGCAACCAATGGGCATTCCCTCTCTCAATTTGAAAGCGGCGATTGATTTTTTAGCCCTTGTAATTACCGCCCTCTGGCCTGCAATTGTAGTAAGGGTTTCAGCCGCAATATCAAGGGTTTTCATATTCTGAGCACCCTCTCCGACACCCATGTTGAGAGATACTTTTTCAACCTTGGGAACCTCGTGAATGTTCTTGTATCCAAAATCTTTTTTTAACTTTGGTACAACTTCATTCTTGTATTTTTCCAATAACCTTGACATAGTTCACTCCTACTGCTTATCAATTATTCCATTGCATTTTTTGCAAACTCTAACTCTTTTACCGTCTTTCAACTCTTTTCTTCCAATCCTTGCAGGTTTTCCGCATTCAGGACATATTACCATAACATTGGAAATATGAATTGGCGCTTCCATTTCCTCAATTCCACCCTGAATTCCGGCACCGGGATTATGTTTTACATGCTTCTTGACATAGTTAATTCCCTCAACAAGCACTCTTTCTTTTTTGAGGTCAACGTCAAGAACAATCCCGGTTTTACCCTTGTCTTTACCGGCAAGAATAATAACTTTGTCCTTTTTCTTTACCTTAGCCTTTTTCAACATAAGCCACCTCTTACAAAACCTCAGGAGCAAGGGAAACAATTTTCATAAAGCCTTTTTCCCTTAACTCTCTTGCAACGGGACCGAAAACACGGGTTCCGATAGGTTCGTTTTCGTTGTTAATCAAAACAGCCGCATTTTCATCAAATCTAATGTAACTTCCGTCTTTCCTTCTAATCTCTTTTCTCTGTCTAACAATTACGGCTTTCACTTTTTTTACCTTTTTTTCGTTCCAAGAAGGCGACGCTTCCTTAACGGATGCCCTTATTATGTCTCCAACCCTTGCATACTGTCCTACATTGCTGCCAATGGGATGGATACACATTATCTTTTTCGCCCCTGAATTATCTGCTACTTTTAAAATAGTTCCCATCTGAATCATAGCCTTACCCCTCTCTCACAGATTAAAGTTTTTCTGCCCTTTCAAGTATCCTCTTCAAACGCCATCTTTTTCTCTTGCTCAAAGGCCTTGATTCAATAATTTCAACCTTATCGCCTATTGAGCATTCGTTGTTAGGGTCATGGGCCATATACTTTTTGGACCTTTTGATGTACTTTTTGTAAAGAGGATGCATAACAAGTGTCTCAACTTTTACAACAATGGATTTATCCATTTTGTTGCTTACTACTTCTCCAACCAAGACCTTTCTATTTTGCATCGTTTAATCTCCTTTTTTCACTAAGAATTGTGTAAAGCCTCGCTATTTCTCTTCTTGTTTGTTTCAACTTGGATGTGTTTTCAAGTTGACCCAAAGCATGCTGAAAGCGAAGTTTGAACAATTCCTGCTTCTTATCAGCAACCATTGCTTCTATCTCTTGAATTGTCAACTCTCTAATTTCCTTTGCCCTCATTCTAAGCCTCCCTACTTCATTCTCTCAACAAACTGGGTTTTAATAGGCAACTTTGCAGAAGCAAGTTCAAAAGCCCTCTGAGCAAGTTCTTTTGAAACTCCCTCAATTTCAAAAAGGACTTTCCCCGGTTTAACAACCGCTACCCAGCCTTCGGGAGAACCTTTACCTTTACCCATTCTTGTTTCCGCTGGTTTTTTAGTGTAAGGCTTATCGGGAAACATTCTAATCCAAATTTTACCGCCTCTCTTGACATGCCTTGTAATCGCAATACGTGCCGCCTCAATCTGTCTATTGGTAATCCAAGCAGATTCAAGAGCCTGCAATCCGTATTCGCCGAAAGCAACGGTCGTTCCCCTTGTCGCCCTTCCTTTAATTCTGCCTCTTTGTTGTTTTCTATATTTAACTTTCTTTGGCATTAACATGAGAATCCTCCACTACTTTGCCTTTTTAACGGCTCTTTTTTCGGGAACCTTGGGCAGTTTCTCTCCCTTGTTTATCCAAACTTTAACACCGATAACTCCGTATGTTGTCATTGACTCTGCAAATCCGTAATCAATGTCCGCTTTAAGCGTGGAAAGGGTAACCCTACCTGCGGAATACTCTTCGGAACGAGCAATGTCCGCTCCGCCAAGCCTTCCCGAAACTTTAATTTTAATACCTTGAACTCCCTTTTTCAATGCCGCTTCCTGCGCCCTCTTCATTGCCTTTCTAAAAGCAACCCTTCTTTCAAGAAGAGACGCAATCTGCTCGGCAACCAACTGAGCATCGGCTTCGGGACTTTTCACCTGTTCAACGTTTACAAAAACGTCTTTCTTCTGCAATCTTTTTTGTATTTCTTTTTTAAGGTTTTCAACCTCAGACCCTTTTCTTCCTATTACTATGCCGGGCTTTGCGGTATGAATATTGATTGTTATTTTGTCAACCGCTCTCTCTATTTCAATTGCTGAAATTCCGGCATGGTAAAGCCTTTTTTTGAGCCATTTTCTTAATGCAAGGTCTTCTTGCAGAAAATCGTGATATTCCTTTTCTGCATACCACCTTGACCTCCAATTTTTGTTGAAGCCCAGCCTAAATCCGTAAGGATGTACCTTTTGACCCACCATTCACCTCCAATTACTCTTTCACATCCAATTCAATGGTGATATGTGAATATCTTTTTAATATCCTGACTGCTCTCCCCATTGCCGCAGGCCTAATTCTCTTTAACATCGGACCTTTGTCAACAAAGGCTTTGCTAACGTAAAGAGAATCTACGTCAATAGCTTCGTTGCTGTTTTCCGCGTTTGCAATGGCGGATTTCAATACTTTTTCAACCCTTCTTGCATATGCTTTGGGAGAAGCTCCCAAAATCGCAAGAGCATCACTTACGTTTCTTCCCCTAATAGCATTAATTACTATTCTCATTTTTTGGGGAGAACCCTTAACATATTTTCCAACTGCTTTCGCTATCATGGCTTACCCCTACTTCCTTTTTGAACCTTTGTCTTTTCCGGCGTGTCCCCTGAAAGTTCTTGTGGGGGCAAATTCGCCAAGTTTATGTCCAACCATATTTTCATCCACATAAACAGGGATAAACTTTTTTCCATTGTATACCGCAAAGGTCAATCCAATCATTTCGGGAGTAATTGTTGACCTGCGAGACCAAGTTTTAATAACAGCCTTGCTGCCGGTCTCTTTTGCCTTTTGAACCTTTTTAAAAAGGTGGTCATCTATAAAATAACCTTTTTTTAGCGATCTACCCATCTATATCCTCCACCTTATGCTTTCCTTCTTCTTACAATATACTTATCGGTTCTATGATTCTTCTTCCTTGTTCTGTAACCCTTTGTAGGCCATCCCCACGGTGAGCATGAAGGCCTTCCTCCGGAAGTTCTTCCTTCACCGCCGCCCATCGGGTGGTCAATCGGGTTCATGGCAACACCTCTTACATGAGGCCTTCTACCTAACCACCTGCTTCTTCCAGCCTTACCGATTTTAATGTTTTCATGCTCCTGATTGCTGACCTGTCCAATAGTTGCCCTGCAATTTACATGAACAAGCCTTACTTCACCGGAAGGAAGCCTCAAATGAGCATATCTTCCTTCTTTCGCAAGCAACTGAGCATAGGTGCCGGCACTTCTGCAAAGTTGAGCGCCTTTACCAATCTTCAATTCAACATTGTGAATAAGAGTTCCCACAGGGATGCTTCTCAAAGGAAGGGTATTTCCAACCACAATGTCAACTTCTTCACCCGACATTACGGTATCCCCAACCTTTAACCCTTCGGGAGCGATAATGTACCTCTTTTCTCCGTCGGCATAAACTACCAAGGCAATCCATGCAGACCTGTTTGGGTCATACTCTATTGACACGACTTTTGCGGGAATATTGTCTTTGTTTCTTTTAAAATCAATAATTCTGTAAAGCCTTTTGTGGCCTCCGCCTCTAAATCTTACCGTAACCCTTCCAAGGTTGTTTCTGCCACCCTTAGAATGAAGGGACTCTGTCAATGATTTTTCAGGCTCTTTTTTTGTGAGAACCGAAAAATCGGCAACCGTCATAAACCTTCTTGAAGGGGTGTATGGTTTAAACTTCTTCAACGCCATAGTTCACTCTCCTACACATTATCAAAGAAATCAATCTTCTGTTCTTTATCGGCAAGGTAAACAATCGCTTTTTTCCAGTCTCTTCTTTTTCCTTCAAATCTTCCGAGTCTCTTCTTTTTACCTTTAACGTTTATGGTCCTCACCGATTTAACCTTAACCCCAAAAATCTTCTCAACCGCTTTTTTAATTTGAGGCTTTGTTGCATCTTTTGCAACCTCAAACGTATAAGCATTCTCCCTCTCTTGAAGAAAGGTGCTCCTTTCGGAAAGTATTGGCTTGATTATAATATCGTATTCGGTTCTCATTTGAGCACCTCCTCAATTTTCTTCAATCCGTCCAGACTCAAAAGAATGTAATCATATTTCATAAGGTCAAACACATTTAAGTCTGAGGCAACAAGAGATTTGAGCCTAGGGATATTTCTTGAAGAAAGATAAAGGTTTTTGTTTAATTTTCCGTCAACAAGCAATCCGGAATCAACCTGCAACCCCTTGATTACCTTTTCATAAACAAACTTTGTTTTAGGTTTTTCAATTTCAAACCTGTCAACAACAAACAATTTTTCATTTCTCAGTTTGTCAGAAAGAAGCATTTTAATTGCTTTTCTTCTTTTCTTTTTGGGAAATTTCACGGAAAAATCCCTTGGTTTGGGTCCGTGTACAGTTCCACCACCAACCCATAAAGGCGACCTTATACTTCCGTGTCTTGCCCTACCGGTTCCTTTCTGTCTCCAAGGTTTTTTGCCTCCGCCTCTAACATCTTTTCTGTTTTTTGTTGAAGCGGTACCAACCCTCTTGTTCGCAAGTGTTGCGTTTAACGCTTCCCAAACAAGATGTTCGTTTAACTCAACCTCAAAAATAGAAGGGTTGAGTTCCACTTCGTCAACAACCTGATTTTCAAGATTTATTACTTTAACCTTAGCCATAATCTACCCCACTAAGCCTTATTTATGAAAACATAGCTGCCACGACTTCCGGGGACAGCACCTTTTACAATTAAAAGGTTATTTTCTTTATCAATACCTACAACCTTCAAACCTTTAACGGTAACTTTCTTGTTTCCCATCTGACCGGGAAGCTTTTTACCGGGAAAAACTCTTGAAGGCCAAGCACACTGACCGATAGAACCGGGAGCCCTGTGGAACATAGAACCGTGAGTTGCTCTTCCACCGCCGAATCCATGTCTTTTAACAACACCCTGAAAACCCTTACCTTTGGATTTTCCCGTAATATTAACTTTTTCCACACCTTCAAAGATTTCAACAGTAACTTTCTGGCCCGGCTCAACCTCTCCGTCGCCATTAGGTTTGAATTCTTTCAAAACCCTAACAGCACCAACACCTGCTTTTTCAAGGTGTCCTTTAATAGGCTTTTTAATATTTTTGGGATTGATACTTTCCACAAGCCCCAACTGGACTGCTTCATATTTATCCCTGTCTTTTGTTTTTACTTGAACAACGACACATGGCCCCGCTTTTATCAAAGTTACAGGTACTAACCTTCCGTTTTCGTCAAATACCTGCGACATTCCAATTTTTTTGCCAATAAGTCCGTTAACCATAACATCTTCCTCCAAATTCAACTGCAACATTTAATTAATTCTTCTTTTCCGTAGCCTTAATCTCCACATTTACTCCGGCCGGGAGTTCCAATTTCATCAATGCTTCAATTGTATTCTCCGTCGGCTCAAGTATGTCAATCAATCTTTTGTGCACTCTAATTTCAAACTGCTCTCTTGATTTTTTATTGACATGCGGAGACCTGATTACGGTAAATCTTGATATCTCGGTAGGAAGAGGAATAGGCCCAGAAACCTTTGAGCCTGTTCTCTTCGCCGTTTCCACAATCTCAGTAGTAGATTGATCCAAAACTCTGTGATCGTATGCTTTCAATCTTATTCTAATCCTATCGCTTCTCATAAATCAATCTCCATTATTCAATAATCTCGGTAACTGTTCCTGCTCCAACAGTCCTTCCGCCTTCCCTGATTGCAAATCTTAATCCCTTTTCCATAGCAATCGGGGTTATCAACTCAACCTTGATTGTAAGGTTGTCGCCGGGCATTACAACTTCTCTGCCATCTGGCAAGTCTATTGTGCCGGTAACGTCGGTTGTCCTGAAATAGAACTGAGGTCTGTATCCCTGTCTGAAAGGCTTGTGCCTTCCGCCTTCGTCTTTGGTAAGAATGTAAACTTCACCCATGAATTTGGTGTGAGGTGTGATTGAACCGGGTTTGGCTACAACCTGTCCTCTTTCTACTTCTCTCTTGTCGGTTCCTCTCAAAAGCAAACCAACGTTGTCTCCCGCTTCTCCTCTGTCAAGGATTTTTCTGAACATTTCAACGCCGGTTACAACTCTTTTGATTGTAGGCCTGATTCCAACGATTTCTACTTCTTCACCGGTGGTGATTACGCCTCTTTCTATTCTTCCGGTTACAACGGTTCCTCTTCCGGAGATGGAGAATACGTCTTCTATGGGCATTAAGAAGGGTTTATCTATGTCTCTTTCGGGAAGAGGTATGAATTCGTCAACTGCGTCCATGAGTTCAAGGATGGGACCGCAGTTGGGGCATTCTCTCTTTCCGCATGCGCATTCTAACGCTTTCAATGCACTGCCTTTGATTACAGGTACTTCGTCTCCCGGGAATTGGTATTCGTTGAGAAGGTCTCTTACTTCCATTTCAACGAGTTCAATGAGTTCGGGGTCGTCTACCATGTCTACTTTGTTCAGGAATACTACAATGTAGGGAACGTTAACTTGCCTTGCCAAAAGAATGTGCTCTCTTGTCTGAGGCATGGGACCGTCGTATGCGGATACAACGAGGATTGCTCCGTCCATCTGCGCTGCACCGGTAATCATGTTTTTTACGTAGTCTGCGTGGC
>Ga0256835_1000869_pt1 | contig 19817 bp, 15 predicted proteins | sample PIR30metaG_FD_185972 | JGI IMG/M metagenome (GOLD analysis project Ga0256835, IMG submission 185972) | Hydrothermal vent microbial communities from East Pacific Rise, Pacific Ocean - PIR-30 | ecosystem: Environmental > Aquatic > Marine > Hydrothermal vents | place: Pacific Ocean: East Pacific...
GGAGGTCTACGGCGCCGACGGTGTCACCTGGACGCCGGAAGCCGAGGCCAAGGCCAAGATGCTGGAAGCCGATCCCAAGTACGACGACTACGCCACCATGATGGTCAAGACACACCTGAGCCTGTCGCACGATCCCACGCTCAAGGGTGTGCCCAAGGGCTGGACCCTGCCCATTCGCGACGTGCTGATCTACTCCGGCGCCAAGTTCCTGTGCCCCTGCGCCGGCACCATCAGCCTGATGCCGGGCACCGGCTCCAACCCGGCCTTCCGGCGGATTGACGTGGACGTCGAGACCGCCAAGGTCACCGGACTGTTCTAGTCATAACAGACCGATTCGGCGCACTGAAACAACAAAAGCCCGAAGCATCGCTGCTTCGGGCTTTTGTTGTTTCCAACGAACCGTCGGTCTGGAGCGCGTCCGTGAAAACCGGAAACTGCACTGCGCTTCAATCCATGACCAGCACCTTGGCGCCGTGGATCTTGCGGGTTTTAAGCTCCATCAGGGCCCGGTTGGCGTCCTTCAGGCCGTACTCCTCCACAACCGGGTCGATGTTCATCTCGGCGGCCAGTTCCAGGAAGTCGGATACGTCCCTGCGGGTCACATTGGCCACGCTCTTGATCTCCTTTTCCAGCCACAGGTGGCGGGGATAGTCCACCCCCATCAGCAGGTCCCGATCGGCGTCCTCCTTGCGAACCGCATTGATGACCAGCCGCCCGCCGGGTTTGAGCACCTCCAGGGCCTTGAGCACCGGCCGCCAGGCGGGCGTCGTGTCGATAACGGCGTCCAACTGTTCCGGCGGATCGTCATTGTAGTCCCCGGCCCAGGCCGCTCCCAGCTCTTCGGCGAACGCCCGCTCCTTTGCGCTGCGGGCGTACACGAAGACGGCGGTGTCGGGAAAGCGTTTCCTGGCCATTTTCAACACCAGGTGGGCCGATGCGCCGAAGCCCACGAAACCCAGGGTGCGGCCGTTGGTGATACCGGTCAGGTGCAGGGAGCGATAGCCGATGGCCCCGGCACACATCAGCGGTGCGGCCTTGGCATCGGAAAAAACCTCCGGGATGGGGTAGATGAAATCCTCGTAAGCCACCATGTACTCGGCGTAACCGCCGTCAGCGTGGCAGCCCGTTGCCATGAAGTCGGCGCAGAGGTTCTCCTGGCCGCTGCGGCAGAAATCGCACTCACCGCAGGCTTTGAAGATCCAGGCGACCCCCACCCGCGTTCCCTTCTCGAAACGCCCGGTGCCGGGTCCGAGTTCGACGATCCGGCCGACGACCTGGTGGCCCAGCACCACCGGCAGCCGCGGCGAGGTGCGCCCCTCGATGACATCGATTTCCGTGTGGCACACCCCGCAGGCGGACACTTTGATCAGCACCTGTCCCTCGCCGGGCACGGGGGTCGGGCATTCAGCCAGTTTCAGGGGGTGAGACGTGCAGCACAGGTCCTGCGTTTCCTCCATAATCATGGCTTTCATGGCATCCACCTTTCATTTGGCAGGTATCGGGTTTCAGCTGTCCGGTTTCGGCGGCATCGTGTTGCTCACCTTGACAGCTGCGTCGCACGTTCATCCTCGATGAAAAAGCGCCAGGCGCAGTACCACTCGTCGGGGTGGCTGTCCGGCGGACACCCGATGCACTCCGTGCGGATGCGGGGATCGATGCTGCGCGCAAAATAGGTGTACTCCACCATCCCGCCGGATTTGCAGGGGTAGTCCGCGAGGCCCTTGCGTTTGCGGGCCGCCTGCACGCGGCACTCGTTCATCTGGAAAATGAAGCTGCCGTCGGTTTCATCGTGAAAGGACTGGGTGTTGATGCGGGCGTAAAGCCGGAAATTGAGGGCCCTCTTGAGCCCCTCCAGGCCGGGATGCTCGCCGAGCTGCAGGAACCGGCGGATCGACCAGGCCTCAAAGGGTGAAAAGTGGGCCCAGCACGAATCGTTGCAGCGTTTGGCATCGGTCATGCCGGAGGAGAACTCCACCGCCTGGAACCAAACCCCATCGTTGGCCAGCCAGTTGACGGACACGGCGTCAAGCAGGGACAACAGCCGCTCCCGCGGCATATCCTGCAGGGCGGCGGGCAGGTCGTCCTTGATTTCGAAGCCCAGCACCTTGGACAGACGTTTCATCTGGATGGCGATGCTGCGGCGCGACGCACTGTCCAGGGTCTCCAGGGCCTTGTCCATTCCCATCTGGTGGCGTACCTCGGTGAACCACAACGCGTAGTGTATTACGATGCGGTGGAACATGTCCCCGATCAGGCTTACCAGTTCAGCGTTCTCAAGGGCTTCAATATGGTCTGCGTCCCGGGGCATGCGGAGGCTCCCTGTGGTCTATGTCGGTTCGTTACGATTGTACGCCGGGCGGCCGGTTATTGTCAATGCACCAAACCCATCGACGGCCGGCCCCCGGCAGGGCCTGCGGATCAGGGCCGGTATTTTTCGGGCAGCACGGCCTGGGGCGCCCAGTCCCCGGGCAGCTTCTGGCCGGGTTTTTCGCCCAGCTTCTCTTTGCGGCGCTGGAGCCCCGGACGGGCGAACTGGGGATGCCCCTCCTTGAGCGTGCGGCCGTTGATCACCGCTTCGGAACGCAGCCGTTGGCCGATGGTTTTCTCCATCATGCGGCCCAGCTGCAGCACCCGGTCCACATCGTAGCCGTGCTCGATGCCCATCTCGTCGATCTGTACCAGGGTGTCCTCCAGGCACACCAGGCCCACGTAGCGGGGATCCTCGTAATAGTAGTCGCCAGTGCCGCGCACCGGGCAGTCGTCCAGAAAGTTGGCCGGCTGGCCGCCCTGGCCCCCCAGGGTGGCCTCGAACCGGGTGATGCCGGCCTGCAGGGCCGCCAGCACCGAGGCCGATGCCACGCGCTTGGTTTCGTGAAAATGGGCAATGTGCACTTCGGTGTCCGGGATCTCGTCCAGGATCATGGAAAAGTAGCGGTACACCTCGGGGGCCGAAGCGCTGCCGTCGTGGTCGGCGTGCTCCACGTCGTGGGCGCCGATCTCCAGCCAGCGTTTGGTAAACTCTACCGCGTCTTCCAGTTTGGTGGCCCCGCCGATGGGGCTGCCCCAGATGGTGCTCACCGTGCCGCACATCATCATGCCGGCATCATTGCACTTCTTGATGCAGCGCTCGGCCTCCTTCCAGTAGTCCGGCAGCGTGGTGCCGGAGTTGGCGAAATGGTGCTCCTCCTCGGTGGAGACCATCATGAGCAGGCGGTCCGGTCCGATGCCCTTTTCGCGCAGTTTGACGGCGCGGTCAACGGCGCCCTCACGAATGGTGATGGCCGTCAGCACCAGTTCGTCGTAAGGCACCCCCTTTCGCTCGCAGCGCTTCTTGAAGCGGTCGCTGCGCAGGTGGGCCAGCAGCTCTTCTGCGTCGCGGAACTGGGGCATCAGGTAGGGGTTTCCCAGGTTGGTGACCTCGATGTGGCGGCAGCCGGCGAAAATGAGCTCTTCCAGATAGAACTTCTTGGCGGCCGTGGAGATAAACTTCTCCTGGTGCTGAAAGCCGTCGCGGATGGTGATGTCGCCGATGGTCACCTTGCGGGGCATACGGGGAAAAATTTTCCAGTAGTCATATTCGGTCATGTCGGGATATCCTCCTTGTTTTTTATTCTCCCCTGTAGACGGGTTTGCGTTTCTCGCGGAAAGCGGCCAGACCCTCCAGCCGGTCCTTGGTGGGGATGGTCACCCAGTAGGCGTTGGATTCGATGGCCAGCCCGGTGGCCAGGTCGGTTTCCAGCCCGTGGTTGATGGCGTACTTGGCCTGCTCCAGGGCCACCGGTCCGCCCTCGGCAATCAGGGCCGCCATCTTGCGGCACTCGTCGAGCAAGGCGTCCGGCTCGTAGACGTGGTTCACCAGTCCGATCTGCAGCGCCTCCTCGGCCCCCACGCGCCGGCCGGTGAAGATGAGTTCCTTGGCCTTGCCGCGCCCGATCAGCCGGGGCAGCCGCTGGGTGCCGCCGGCACCGGGAATAATGGCCAGCCGTGTCTCGGTCAGGCCCATGCTGGCAGTGGCCGACGCCAGGCGGATGTCGCAGGCCAGGGCCAATTCCGTGCCGCCGCCCAGGGCCACGCCGTTGACCCCGGCGATAACCGGCTTGTTGAGCTGTTCGATGGCGGTAAACAGGTTGCGGATGGTGAAGATGTATTCGCGCACCTTTTCCGGGGGCAGCGTGGCGCGTTCTTTCAGGTCGGCCCCCGAGCAGAAGGCCCGCTGTCCGGCGCCGGTGATGATGACGGCGCGCACGTCGCGATCGAACCGCATGCGTTCCACCTGGGCCGCCAGCGCGTGCAGCAGGGCAAAGTTGAAGGCGTTCATCACCTTTGGACGGTTCAGAGTGAGGATCTCGACACCGTCTGCGTGTTCCGACAACAGAATGTCATCGCTCATGTTGGTTTTCTCCCTTGATCGCAAAAGGAACCCGGAGTTTTGTGAACCGCAAAGGCGTCCATACCGCGGCGTTTCTCAGCAGCCGATATGCCGTGATATCACGATGCGCTGCACCTCGGAGGTGCCTTCGCCGATGTCCAGCAGTTTCTGGTCCCGGTAGAAACGCTCGACGTTGTAGTCCTTCATCAGGCCGTAGCCCCCGTGGATCTGGACGGCCCGGTCCACCACGCGGCCCATCAGCTCCGAGCAGTAGAGCTTGGCCATGGCCGCCTGCTGCTCGAAGGGCCGCTTGCGGTCCCGCAGCCAGCAGGCCTTGTAGAGCAGGTTGCGGCCGCACTCGATCTCCACGGCACAGTCGGCCAGTTTGAAGGCCACGGCCTGGAACTTGGAGATGGGCTGGCCGAACTGCACCCGCTGCTGAGCGTATTTCAGCGCCAGGTCATAGGCCCCCTGGGCGCCCCCCAGGCCCATGGCCGCGATGGAGAGCCGTCCGCCGTCCAGCGTTTTGAGCATCTGATGAAAGCCATCGCCGCGTTTGCCCAAAATGTTGGCCTCGGGCACCCGCACGTCGTCGAAGTACAATTCCCCGGTGTTGGAGGCGCGCCACATCATCTTGCGGTGCATGGCAACGGCCTTGAAGCCCGGCGTACCGGCCTCGACCAGGAAACAGGTGTACTCGGGCTTGCCGCTGGGACGCTTGCCGGTGACCGCCTGCACGGTAACGCCATGGGTCATCTCGCAGGCGGCGTTGGTGATGAAAATCTTGGAGCCGTTGATAACCCACTGGTTGCCGTCCTTGACGGCCGTGGTTTTGCTGCCGCCGGCATCCGAACCGGCGGTGGGCTCGGTGAGGCCGAAGCCCCAGAGGCCTTCGCCCCGGCACAGGGGTGGCAGGTATTTCTTCTTCTGTTCCTCGGTTCCGAAGTAATAGATCGGCCCGATGCCCAAGGAATTTCCGGCGGCGATGGTAGCGGCCTGGGAGCCGTCGATGCGTGCGATTTCCTCGACGGCGATGATGTAGGACAGGTAATCCATCTGCTGGCCTTCGTAGGCTTCGTCTACGAACATGCCAAACAGTCCGATTTCGCCCATCTTGCGCGTCAGTTCGGGGGAAAACGTTTCGGTTTCATCCAGTTCACCGGCCACGGGGGCAATTTCGCTGCGCGCAAAGCGGCGAACCTCTCTGCGGATCATTTCCTGCTCGGTGGTGAGATCGAAATCCACGGACCCTCCTCAATCTTAATCGGTGATACCGGCGGCAACCCCGCACCCATTGTTTCCGCGTTGTGAACGAGCGCTCAATCAGTACGCCCAACCTATATACAAGGGCCGCGGGTGTCAACCCCTTTTTGTCCCCCCGGGCCCCGTCCGGGCGATGACCGGCGGCGACTTGACTTTGGACGATGCAATATGTAAAATAAATTTAAAGAGTTTGCCCGGATGCCGCTCATGAAAACCGTGAAAATCCTGATACCAACCCTGTTCGTGTTGGCCGCTCTGATGCAGCCATCACCGGCAGCCGCCGAAATCTACCACTGGGTGGACAAGAACGGGGTGCCCCACTACTCCAACCAGAAGCCGCCAAAAGCAGACGAATCGGTGTCGACCCGGGCCGAGATCCCTTACGATGCCGAAGCCGACCGCCAGCGCCGCGAGGCCGAGGCCAACGCCTACCGCGAAGACCTGGAGAGGGAAAGCCGGGAGGAGCAGGCGCGCATGAAACTGGAAGCCGAACGCCTGGCGGCACAGCGCCGACAGCAGACCGCGCAGCAGCCTCCCGTGGTCATTGAAAACAACGTGTACAAGAACAGCGGCGGATACTATCCTCCGGTCTACTGCCCGGACGGGCAGCCCCCGCCCTGCAGACACCCGCTGGTTCCCCCCGGGGAAATGCGCCGACGCTACCACCGCCGCTATTACCAGACATCCCCGTTCATCGGCGGACACTTGTACTACGGCAATCCGCTGACCCACCGGCCCGGCAGACCCGGTCCGTATCTGCCGCCCGCCGGCATCGCCCCCCCGGTGGGCCGTCCGCCGGTGACCCGCCCTCCGATTCACCGCCCGCCGGTGACGCGCCCCCCCATCGTGGGCCAGCCCCGATGAAGGGCCTGTTGCGGCGATGGGCCAGAACCGCAGGGGGAAGGGCCAACCGTGCTGTTTTGGCTTGATTTGTCGACGGCATTGCCTGTAGGGTAGCTTTCAAACACCGCCCCGCTGTGGGGTCGATTAACCATCCTCTTTTCGATCCGTCACGTTTCCGATTTCCGACTGCTTCAGACGGGCGATCAATGGTCAGCAGCACCGTTTTCGACGAAATAGCGCGATACTACGCTTTTTGTATCCCGCCTGGATCCCGGGTGCTGGAACTGGGCTGCGGCAGCGGTGAACTGCTGGCCCATGTAAAGCCGGCGGCGGGTACCGGACTGGATCGCGACGGGCGCAAGATCCAACGGGCCGTCGAACGGTACGGCGCTGACGGCGGTCTCCGTTTCCTGGAAGCCGACATCGAAGGCTTCGAATACGGACGCCTGCAGCCTTTCGACTACATCATCCTTTCGGACATCCTGCCCCTGGTGCGGGATATCCAGCAGCTGCTGATCGACCTGCGGCCGGTATGCACCCCGGCGACCCGGCTGGTCATCTCCTACCGCTCCAATCTTTGGCGGCCGGCCATGGCCCTGGCCCACTTCTTGCGGCGGCGCCGGCGGACCTTCGCGGTCAACTGGCTCGCCACCCACGACATACGCAACCTGCTCTTTCTCTCCGGCTTCGAAGTGGTCACGCGGGCCGGCAGGACCCTCATGCCGTTGAAAATCCCCGCCGTGACGGCGGTCTTCAACCGTATGCTGGCCAAGCTCCCGTTCATCCAGCAGCTCTGTCTCAACTGGTTCATGGTGGCGCGTCCGGTGCCTCCCGGCGATGAAGACCGGACCGAAGCCACCGTCTCGGTGGTGATCCCCACGCGCAACGAACGGGGCAACATCGAGCCCCTTTTCCGGCGCATGCCCCACATGGGACGCTGGACCGAACTGGTTTTTGTTGACGGCCGCTCCACGGACGGCACCGTGGCGGAAATCGAACGCTGCATGCAGGCCTGGGCATCACGCTGGAAGCGGGTGCTTCTGCTGCACCAGACCGACAGCGGCAAGGGGCCGGCGGTACGCCAGGGCTTTGCCCGCTGCCGGGGAGACGTCCTGATGATCCTGGACTCCGACCTGACCATGCCCCCCGAGGAGCTTCCCAAGTATTACCGGGCTCTGACGGCCCGCAAGGCCGACTTTGTCAACGGCTGCCGCCTGGTGTATCCCATGCAGGAAAAGGCCATGCGGTTCCTGAACATGCTGGCCAACCACCTCTTCGCGCACCTGTTCTCCTGGCTCATCGGCCAGCCGGTCAAAGACACCCTGTGCGGCACCAAAGTCCTGTGGCGCCGGGACTATGAAAAAATCGCCGAAAACCGGGATTACTTCGGAGCGTTCGATCCTTTCGGCGACTTCGACCTCCTGCTGGGGGCCAGCAAACTGAACTGCAAAATCATCGACCTGCCGGTGCGCTACCGCCAGCGCACCTACGGTGAGGTCAAGATCCACCGGTGGCGCCACGGCTGGCAGCTGACGCGGATGCTGGTGCTGGCATTCGTAAAGCTGAAGCTTTCCTGACGGCGGACATTCATGGCAAAGAGGGAAGAAACCGTAATGAACAGCGTTTCCACCAATCGCCCCGGCCTCTTGCGGCGGGCGGTCAACACGGCCCTTCACGCCGCCCCTCTGGCGGCTTGCGCCGCACTGCTGGGGAGGACGGTGGGGGACCGCCTGGCCATGGAGGCCTACTTTCTGAAATGGTCCTACTACCTGATCCTGGGCCTGATGGTCTGGTGGGTGGCCAGCGGGGTGCGCTACCTGCGTTCGCGGCCCTTCTCGCCGGCCTACCTGGCCAGAACCGGATGGCCAGGGCTGGCTGCGGCGCTGGCGCTGACCCTGAGCGTGGCGGCCAGCGTGCCCATGGAATTCAAGACCCTCAGCGACGAGACCAACCTGGTTTCGGTATCGAAATCCATGCTGGAGAGCCGCACCTGCCGCAACGTCACCATGAGCAGGGTCTACTACGGCCAACCCCACACGGTCAGCTATACCGTGCCCAAACGGCCGCTGGTGTTTCCTTTCCTGCTGCACCTGTACCACCTCTTTCTGGGCTTCGACTACCACAACGCCTTCTACCTCAACCTGACGGTACTGTTCGTACTGCTCAGCGGAATCTTCCTGGTGTTCGCCCGCCTGGCCGATCCCATCGCAGCGCTGGCCGCCATGCTGCTGGTGCTCAGTATGCCGCTGGTGCCCATCCTGGCCACTTCGGCGGGCTTCGACCTGCTCAACAGCGCCTTTCTGCTGCTGATCCTGTTGCTGGCGGCCGAGCACCTGAAACACGAGGACGCACGCTCTTTTTCCTTTCTGTGGCTGTCACTGCTGGTTTTTGCCAACATCCGCTACGAGTCCCTGTTTTTCGCCATCGTCATCGTCGTGCTGCTGGCCGCTGTCGGCAAAATCCGGGCAGGCCACATTCGGGGCTGTTCCCTGGAGCTGTGCGCCACGGCACTCATCATGCTGCCCACCTTCTGGCAGCGCATCGTCACGGTGAAATCCACCACCGCCGACGAGGGGGCCACCTTTTCCCTGGCCTATTTGCTGTCCCACGGACGAGACCTGGTCAAAAGCCTGGCGGACTTCGGCTTCCATCTGCCCTACGCCAACCTGCTGACGGGCGCCGGCATCGCGGTTTACGCCTACCTGCTGTGGTGGCACGTCAGAAACCGCCGGCACATCGACAGCCGCCACAAGGCCACGGCAGCGCTGCTGGGCGTCGTCACGGTACTCAACGTACTGTTTTACCTGGCCTACTACTGGGGCCGCTACGACCACCCCTCCAGCGCTCGTTTTTTCGTCTTCATGTCCATGGCCGTGGCCCTGGCGCCGGTCTGGCTGCACCTCATCAAGCCCCAATGGCTGAACAGCCGTGGCCTGCTGGGGGTCGCGGCGGCCTCGATGCTGCTCTACTATCCCGTGGCCGTCAACAACGCCTTCATGGACAGCCTGACCCTGAACCGGCTGACGCGCCACGAACTGGCCTATCTGGCGAGCTATCCCCGGGAGGACGTCATGGCGGTCACCATCCGACCGGGACAGATGGTGGCCGCGGGCTACGGCGCCGTCAACTTCCGTTACGCCAACAAGCCCGTTTTCGCCCGTGAGGTGCGCCGGCACCTGTATCCGCATGTGATCGTCTTTCAGAAAATCCGCTACAGGGATCACCGGCCCACCAGCGATACCCGCCTCAAGGCCGAACTGCCGCTGCGCACCCGGCAGGAAGTGCAGATCACCTCCAAGTATTACCTGCGCATCTCGGAGGTGCGCCACGCCGGCATACCGGCGCCCCCTCCCACGGCAGGGGGCACCCCCCCAGCAGCCCGGCTTTCCCCGAATAGCCCGCAATCCGGATCCCGGCTTTGCGCCGGAAACCATCCCGGTCGCACGCCGTCCGGGTGAGGCGGTGCCGGTCGCCGGCCATGCGGCCTTAGATCCTCTGGCAGGCCAATCGCATGTAGCGCCCGGCGTGGTCGATGCCGGCCCCCTTTCATGGTATTGGTTGCGACCCGACTGGCTGTGGTTGCCTTGTGTTTCTTGATGTGCCCCTTGACAAGGAAAAAGGAGGCGTGATAGGTGTTCCGAATGAGCGCTCGCTCGGGAAACAAATCAGGCCGGCGACAAAACACCGCCGCCGGCCACCGCAATCGGAATCAGGCCATGAAACCGCGGCAAAACAGCACCGGCGACATACCGACACAGATCAAGGATCCCCGGCTGGTAGAGCGGCGACGGCGGCAGATCGTGGACGCCGCCGTGCAGCTTTTCATCCGCCAGGGGTTCCACAAGACCACTACGCGCCAGATCGCCCGGGCAGCCGGATTTTCCATCGGATCGCTTTACGAGTATATCGCTTCCAAGGAGGACGTACTCTACCTGGTGTGCGAGTCCATCCACGCAGAGGTCGAACACGGCGTCAGCGAGGCCCTGGTCCGTGCCGACGGCGCCCGCAACGCCTTGGCCGAGGCCATCCGCGAGTATTTCCTGGTTTGCAACCGCATGAGCGACTTCATCCTCCTGATCTACCAGGAGACCCAGTCGCTGCCCGAACAGTGGAAAAAGCGGGTGCTGGAGAACGAGCTGCGCATCACCGGGCTCTTCGTTGAAGTGCTGGCCCGCCTGGTGGCCAGCGGCGAACTGCCGCCCCTGGACGACCGGCGTATCGAAATCGCGGCCCACAACATTTCCGTGCTGGGGCACATGTGGACCTTCCGGCGCTGGTTCTTCAGCCGACACTACACCATCGAGGAGTACATCCAGCTGCAGACCGAGTTTATTCTCAAAGTTTTCATCGACAGATAGGGGAACCGCCATGAGCGTTGAAACCGAAATCTACCGGCCCAAAAACCACGTCCGTGTCCTGACCGCCACCTCGCTGTTTGACGGCCACGACGCGGCCATCAACATCATGCGCCGCATCCTGCAGGACACCGGGGTGGAAGTCATCCACATGGGGCACAACCGCTCCGTCATGGAGATCGTGTCGGCGGCCATCGAAGAAGATGTCCAGGGCATCGCCGTCTCCAGCTACCAGGGCGGCCACATGGAGTTCTTCAAGTACATGGTCGACCTGCTCAAAGAGAGGCACGCCGGCCACATCCGCGTTTTCGGCGGCGGCGGCGGGGTCATCGTGCCGGCGGAGATCAAAGAGCTCGAGGCCTATGGCGTGGCCAAGATCTACTCGCCCGAGGACGGCGCCCGCATGGGGCTGCAGGGGATCATCAACCATCTGGTGCAGCTCATCGATTTTCCGCTGGTGGAATCCGACTTCCGCTTTGATCCGGCGCAGCTCACGCCCGAAAACAAGAACCTCATCGCCCGGCTGATCTCGGCGGTGGAGACCGCCAAGGTGGAAGACCCGCAGCTGCTCTCGAACCTGCACGACCAGATCCGGGAAAAAGTGAACAAAAAGCGCGTGCCTCCCGTCGTGGGCATCACCGGCACCGGCGGGGCTGGAAAATCGTCGCTCACCGACGAGATCATCCTGCGCATGCTGCACGACCTGAAAGACATTCGGATCGGAATTATCTGCTGCGACCCCTCGCGGCGCAAGACCGGCGGCGCCCTGCTGGGCGACCGCATCCGCATGAACGCCATCAGCGACCCGCGCGTCTACATGCGCTCCCTGGCCACGCGCAAGTCCCAGAGCGAGGTTCCCGAAACGCTGCCCGAGGCCCTGGACGTGGCCAAGGCGGCCGGGTTCGATCTGATCATCGCCGAAACCGCCGGCATCGGCCAGGGCGACTCGCGCATCGTCGACCTGGTGGACGTCTCCATCTACGTCATGACCAGTGAGTTCGGGGCCGCCTCCCAGCTGGAAAAAATCGACATGCTGGACTACGCTGACATGGTGGTGGTCAACAAATTCGAAAAGCGCGGCAGCGAAGACGCGGTGCGCGACGTGCGCAAGCAGGTTCAGCGCAACCGCCGCGCCTGGGACACCCCGCCCGAGGAGATGCCGGTGTACGGCACCATCGCCTCCAAGTTCCACGACGACGGGGTCACGGCCCTGTACTGCGACCTGCTCAAACTGGTCAACGAGCGCGCCGGGACGGCCTTTTCGCCGAACCTCCCCTGCCCAAAGGTCAAAACGTCCTCTTCCAAGACCATCATCATCCCGCCGGAGCGCACGCGCTACCTGGCCGAGATTGCCGAGACGGTCAAATCCTACCATCGTCTCACCGCCCGGCAGGCCGACGCCCTGCGGCGGGTGTGGCACCTGGAGGAGAGTGCCCGCCAGCTGGAAGAAAACGCCCTGGAAGGCGATACCCAGGCGCTGCTCGATCGCCTCAAAGATGAGGCCGCCCGCGCCCGGGAGCAGGTCGACCCCCAGACCGAAAAGGTGCTCCAGGAGTGGGAGGAGGTGCGCCGGGCCTACGCCGGCGACGAACTGGTCTACACCGTCCGCGGGCGGGAGATCCGCGTACCGCTGTACACCGAGTCGCTGGCCCACCAGAAAATCCCCAAGATCGTGCTGCCCCGGTTCAAGGACCCTGGTGAGCTTTACCGCTGGATGCGGGAAGAGAACGTGCCCGGCCGCTTTCCCTACACCGCGGGGGTCTTTCCCCTCAAGCGGGTGGATGAAGAGCCCACGCGCATGTTCGCCGGAGAGGGGGACCCGGCACGCACCAACCGGCGCTTCAAGCTGCTGTCGGCCAACTACGAGGCCAAGCGCCTGTCGACGGCCTTCGACTCGGTCACGCTTTATGGCTACGATCCCGACCGACGCCCGGACATCTACGGCAAGATCGGCACCTCGGGCGTCAGCGTCTGCACCCTGGACGACGTCAAGGTGCTCTACAGCGGGTTCGACCTGTGCGCCCCCAACACCTCGGTGTCCATGACCATCAATGGGCCGGCGCCCATCATGCTGGCCATGTTCCTGAATTGCGCCATCGACCAGCAGGTGGAGCGATTCACGGCCGAAAACGGCCGCCCCCCCACGGACGAGCAGTACGCCGAAATCCGCGCGCGGGCGCTTTCCACGGTGCGCGGCACGGTGCAGGCCGACATCCTCAAGGAGGACCAGGGCCAGAACACCTGCATCTTCTCCATCGAGTTTGCCCTGAAAATGATGGGCGACATCCAGCAGTACTTCATCGACCACAATGTGCGCAACTTCTATTCGGTGTCCATCTCTGGCTACCATATCGCCGAGGCCGGCGCCAATCCCATTACCCAACTGGCGCTGACGCTCTCCAACGGCTTCACCTATGTTGAGTACTACTTGTCGCGGGGGATGCCGGTGGACAGCTTCGCCCCCAACCTCTCCTACTTCTTCTCCAACGGCATGGATCCCGAGTACACCGTCATCGGACGCGTGGCGCGGCGCATCTGGGCAGTAGCCATGCGCGAGAAATACGGCGCCGGCACGCGCTCCCAGATGCTCAAGTACCACGTGCAGACGTCGGGCCGTTCGCTGCACAGCCAGGAGATCCAGTTCAACGACATCCGCACCACCCTGCAGGCCCTGTGCGCCATCTACGACAACTGCAACAGTCTGCACACCAACGCCTTCGACGAGGCCATCACCACCCCCAGCGCCGAGTCGGTGCGCCGCGCCCTGGCCATCCAGATGATCATCAACCGCGAGTGGGGCCTGACCAAGAACGAGAACCCCTACCAGGGCAGTTTCATCGTCGAGGAGCTCACCCGGCTGGTGGAAGAGGCCGTGCTGATGGAGTTCGACCGCATCACGGCGCGCGGCGGGGTGCTGGGCGCCATGGAAACCGGCTACCAGCGCAGCAAGATCCAGGAGGAGTCCATCTACTACGAGACCCTCAAGACCAGCGGCAAGCTGCCCATCATCGGCGTCAACACTTTCCGCGACCCCGACGCCGCAGGCGAAGAGTTCGTGGACGAACTGGAGCTGGCGCGCGCCACCGAGGAAGAAAAAGAGTCACAGCTCAAACGGCTGGAGGACTTCAAGCGGCGCCACGCCGAGGAGGCCCCGCAGGCCCTGGAGCGGCTGCAGAAAGTGGCCCTTTCGGGCGACAACATCTTCGCCGAACTGATGGAAACCGTGCGTGTCTGCAGCATGGGCCAGATCACCCAGGCGCTCTACGAAGTCGGCGGGCAGTACCGTCGTGGAATGTAGAAAACACGGTTTTACGATTTTCCACGAAGAAAACACGAAAAGCGCAATCATAAGGAGAATCCCATGAAAGAAGCCGTCATCGTCAGCGCGGTGCGCACCCCGCTGGGAAGCTACAACGGCACCCTGGCCTCTACGGGCGCCACCCGGCTGGGGGGTGTGGTCATCGAGGAGGCCGTCCGCCGGGCGGGCATCGCCAAGCAGGATGTCAACGAGGTCATCATGGGCATGGTGCTGCCCTGCGGCTACGGCCAGAACCCGGCCAAGCAGGCCGCCGTGCATGCCGACATGCCCTGGGAGGCCGAGTGCCTGACCATCAACAAGGTCTGCGGTTCGGCGCTCAAGTCCGTCATGCTGGCCGCCCAGGCGGTGCAACTGGGCGACGCCGAGGTGGTGGTGGCCGGCGGCATGGAAAACATGAGCATGGCGCCCTACTACCTCGAAAAGGCGCGCTTCGGCTACCGCATGGGCCCCGGCACCCTGCAGGACCACATGGTGCACGACGGGTTGTGGGACATCGTCAACGATTTTCACATGGGCATCTCCAACGAGCTGTGCAGTGAAAAGTACGGCATCAGCCGCGAAGACCAGGACCGCTATGCGGCCCGCAGCTACGAGCGGGCCCTGGCGGCCATCGCGGCGGGAAAATTCGCGGACGAGACCGTGGGCGTCGAAGTGCGCGGCCGCAAGGGCCAAACCACCGTCTTCGACACCGACGAGTGCCCCCGCGAGACGAGTTTCGAAATCCTGTCGAAGATGAAACCGGCCTTCAAGAAAGACGGCCTGACCACGGCCGGCAACGCATCGGTGATCAGCGACGGCGCCGCCGCCGTGGTGGTCATGTCGCGCGAGAAGGCCGAGCAGCTGGGCTGCTCCGTCATGGCCAGCATCGGCGCCCAGGCCTCCTACGGCATCGACATGAAGTACGTGCTGGTGGCCCCCATCTGGGCTATCCCCAAGTGCCTGAAAAAAGAGGGCATCGGCATCGCGGACGTAGACCTTTTCGAAGTCAACGAGGCCTTCTCCGGTTCCACCCTGGCGGTCATTCGAGAGCTCGGCTTAGACCCCGACAAGGTCAACGTCAACGGCGGCAGCGTAGCCCTGGGTCACCCCATCGGTGCCTCGGGCTGCCGGGTGCTGGTGACCCTGCTTTACGAGATGGTGCGCCGGGACCTCAAAATCGGACTGGCCACCCTGTGCCTGGGCGGCGGCGAAGCCGTGGCCCTAGTAGTGAAACGCTGAAAACAAAAGGAGTCCGAAATGAGCATTGCAACTTTTGGCGTCATCGGCGCCGGACAGATGGGGGGCGGTATCGCCCAGGTGGCCGCAGCCAGCGGCCTGCAGGTCATCCTCAACGACATCAATGAGGATTTGGTGCTGCGCGGCCTGAACGTCATCGGCAAGAACCTGCAGCGCGCAGTGGACAAGGGAAAGCTGAAGGAGGCCGAAAGGGTACGCACGCTCAACCGTATCCAGACCAGCTCCAGCTTGGAGGACATGGGCGCGGCGGACTTCGTGGTGGAGGCCGCCACCGAAAACGAACCCGTCAAGTTTAAAATCTTCAAGGACCTGGACCGCATCTGCCGGCCGGAGGTCATCCTGGCCACCAACACGTCCTCGATTCCCATCGGCCGCATCGCCGCCCAGACCGGACGCCCCGACAAGGTCATCGGCATGCACTTCATGAACCCCGTGCCGGTCATGAAGCTGGTGGAGATCATCCGCGGCCTGGCCACCTCGGACGAGACATTCGAAACCACCTGGGCGCTTTCCGAACAATTCGGCAAGACCCCGGCCCAGGCCTCCGACTACCCGGGATTCATCGCCAACCGCATCCTGATGCCCATGATCAACGAGGCGGTCTTTGCCCTGTACCACGGCGTCGGCACGCGCGAGGACATCGACACCGTCATGAAGCTGGGCATGAACCATCCCATGGGTCCCCTGGCGCTGGCCGACCTGATCGGCCTGGACACCTGCCTGGCCATCATGGAGACGCTCTACGACGGCTTCAAGGACTCCAAGTACCGCCCCTGCCCACTGCTGCGCAAATACGTCGAGGCCGGGTGGCTGGGACGCAAAACCGGGCGCGGGTTCTACGAATACAAATAGGCAGACGGCTTCCTCCGCCATCCGGCGCAGGGGGGCATACCGCAAAAACCTTGCCAAATGGGGGGTGCCACATGGCGAGCAAAAAGGCCGAAAAAACCGTCCCTATCGGGAAGAAAATCAAAAAGGCCCGCCTGGACAAAAAGATCCCGCTGGACAACCTGGCCAACGACACCGGCTTCTCGGTGGAACACCTGAAGGAGATCGAAGCCGGAAAGATAACACCGGCGGTGGGCACACTGCTTCAGATCTCGCGGGCCCTGAAACTCGACTCCAGTTACTTCCTGAAGGAACAGGAGACGACGCTGAACAAGCGCGTCAAGGAGTATACCAAGCGCACCGACAACTATGCCTACACCACGCTGACGCCGGGCGCCGAGAATAAGCACCTCAAGGCCTTCAAGGTAATCGTCGAGCCCAAGCAGGACCACCAGGGGGTCGGCTATCACCACGAGGGCGAGGAGTTCGTCTACGTGCTCAAGGGCAAGATCGAGGTTACCGTGGGCGAGCACGTCAACAAGCTGAAAAAGGGGGATTCCCTGCACTTCAACTCGGGCATCTCCCACCACATGCGCAACGTGGGCGACAAAAAGGCCGAACTGATCGTCGTGATCTACGGTCCGTGACCGGCGTACCGGGGCGGTTTTTCGATACCGAAAGGGTCCCCAGACGAAAAGAGGTGGTGCTATGCTCTTCAAACTGACCGACGAACAGCTGATGATCCGGGCCATGGTGCGCGAATTCGGCCGCAAGGTGGTAGCCCCGGGCGCCGCCGAACGCGACCGCACCAAGGAGTTTCCCGGCGAAATTCTCAAGAAGATGGGGGAACTGGGGTTCCTCGGCATGATGATTCCGCCGGAATACGGCGGCGAAGGCGCCGACACCATCAGTTATGTGCTGGCCCTCTCGGAAATCGCCTACTGCGACGCCGCCACGGCCGTGGTCATGTCGGTGCACAATTCCATCGTGTGCGAAAGCATTCACCGCTGGGGCTCCGAGGAGCAGAAGAAGCGGTTTCTGGCGCCCCTGACGTCCGGTGAGAAAATCGGCGCCTTCGCCCTCACCGAACCCCACGCCGGATCCGATCCCGTGCGCCAGATCACATCGGCCGAGCGCGATGGCGACGAGTACATTCTCAACGGCACCAAGCGCTTCATCACCACGGGCAAAAACAGCGGCCTGGTAATCGTGACGGCCAAAACCGACGAGAGCATGCGCCACAAGGGCATCAGCGCCTTCGTGGTGGAAAAAGGCACACCGGGGCTCGTGGTGGGGCACGAGGAAGACAAGATGGGGCTGCGGGCCTCGGACACCACCGACCTGATCTTCGAAGACTGCCGCGTGCCGGCGGCCAACCGGCTGGGAAAAGAGGGCGACGGGTTCAAGATCGCCATGACGGCCCTGGACGGCGGCCGCATCGGCATCGCCGCCCAGTCGGTGGGCGTGGCACGGGCGGCCTTCGACGCAGCCGTCAAGTACGCCAAGAAGCGCGAACAGTTCGGCCAGAAGATCTCCAAATTCCAGGGCCTGCGCTGGATCATCGCCGACATGGCCACCGAGATCGAGGCCGCCACCCAGCTGATGCTGTCGGCGGCGGCCATGAAAGACCGCGGCGAGCGCTACACGGCCCAGGCTTCCATGGCCAAGCTGTTCGCCTCTGAAATGGTCAACCGCATCACCGCCAAGGCCATCCAGATCCACGGCGGCTATGGATTCACCAAGGACTACGAGGTGGAGCGCTTCTACCGCGACGCGCGGGTGTTCACCATCTACGAAGGGACGTCGGAGATTCAGCGCATCGTGATTTCCAACCACATCTTCAAGGACAAGCGCATCCCGCGCTCGTCGGGATAACGCGCGCTACGCCAGGAAGCGGCGCACGGCTTCCACGAACACATCCACGCCCACCTCGAGCACCTTTTCGTCCATGTCGAAACGCGGCGAGTGCAGGGGGTGCACCAACCCCCTTGCCCGGTTGCCGCATCCCAGCCGGATCATGGCCCCGGGGCGGTCGGCGCAGAACAGGCCGAAATCCTCGGCACCCATGGTGGGCGACTCCACGACCACGTTGTCCTCCCCCACCACTGCCGCAGCGGCGTCCGCCATGTCCCGCGCCACCTGCTCGTCGTTGATCAGCGGCGGCACGCCCTGCTGCAGCACAAATTTGCAGTCCACCCCGAAGGTGGTGCCGATGCCCGCGGCGATTTCCTGCAGCCGGTCGATGAGTTTCTGTCGAACCTCGGGGCTCAGGGCCCGGATGGTTCCCTCCAGCACAGCCGTCTGCGGGATGATGTTGGAGGCCTGTCCGGCCTGGAATCTTCCCAGGGTCACCACAGCAGGGTGGGTCGGCTTGACGTTGCGGCTGACGATGGTCTGGCAAGCGGTCACGAAATTGGCGCCGGCCACAATGGGGTCGGCGCCCTCGTCGGGCCGCGCGCCATGGGTGCCGGCACCGGTGATGGTCACCTCGAAGCGGTCGGCCGAAGCATACGCCTGACCGTAAGCGACGCCCACCCTTCCGGCGGGCAAGTTGGGTCCCACGTGGCCCGCGATGACACGCTCCACATGGGGATCTTCCAGCACACCGCGCTCGATCATGGCCTGCGCCCCTGCAACGCCTTCTTCTGCGGGCTGGAAGAGGAACTTCACCTTCCCGCGCAGCGTCGACAACAGGCCGGAGTCGACGAGCCTGCGCGCCACGCCCAGCATGATGGTGGTGTGGGCGTCGTGGCCGCAGGCGTGCATAACCCCGTCGCGGGTTGAACGGTAGTCCACCTCGTTGAGCTCCTGCAGTGGCAGGGCGTCAATGTCAGCCCGCAGGCCGATGGTGGGGCCGTCGGCGCTACCCTCCAGGATGCCCACGGCGCCGGTGATGTCGGAGAACGTTTCCACCTGCGCCCCGATGCGCTCCAACTCACGGCGAATCAACGCCGTGGTGTCAAACTCCTTGAAGGCCAGCTCCGGCTGTCGGTGAATCTCCCGCCGCAGCGCCACCAGCCACTGATGAAATTCCGGGGCCGCGGTCTTCACGATGCACCTTCCCGGCCTTCATCGGCGATGGCCGCAAGGGCCATGCAATAGGCTTTCTGCCCGCGCCGGAAACTGCTCAGGCGGAAAAATTCGTCCGGCGCGTGGATGCCCTCGTCCTTGAGGCCGAAAGCCAGGCTGATCATGGGCGCCGACAGGAAACGGGCGAACATGCCGCATACCGGAATGGTGCCGCCCATGCGGGTAATGTAGGGCGCCTTGCCGTACAGCTCGCGCAGCACCTTCTCTACGGCACGGTTGGCGGGGTGGTCCAGCGACACCTCGCAGGGCCATGCGCCGCCCGGAATGGGCTGGACCGTGACATCGACGCCCCGCGGGGCATGCCGCTGGATATGGGCTGTCACCTGCTCGAGGACCCTGTCCGGATCCTGGTCCGGCACCAGGCGGCAGGAGATCTTGGCATGCGCCCGGCTGGGGATGACGGTCTTGATGCCCTCGTCCTGGAAGCCGCCCCAAATGCCGTTGACCTCCAGCGTCGGCCGAATCCAGCTGCGCTCATAAGTGCTGAAGCCCGGTTCTCCGAAAAGGGCCGGAA
>Ga0256835_1000870_pt1 | contig 19800 bp, 19 predicted proteins | sample PIR30metaG_FD_185972 | JGI IMG/M metagenome (GOLD analysis project Ga0256835, IMG submission 185972) | Hydrothermal vent microbial communities from East Pacific Rise, Pacific Ocean - PIR-30 | ecosystem: Environmental > Aquatic > Marine > Hydrothermal vents | place: Pacific Ocean: East Pacific...
CGTGAGGAGAGCGAGCGCTTCAAGTGCTTCAGCTACGACGAGCTCGTGGCCCGCGACAAGGCCAACCTGGACATCTTCTGGCTCCGGGACGAGTCCCTGGAGGACTCGGCGAACCTCCCCGAGCCCGGCGTCATCGCTGCCGAGATCGTGGAGGACCTCCGGGCCGCCCTGGAGCAGTTCGCCGCCATCGAGGAGGACATGGGGAAAGATTAACGGTTCGCCAGAGACCCGGTTTCCGGTCTGTTCCGTCGGTTCCCTCTGCTAACGGTACCGGCTGCGGTGATTGGCGCCAGTATGGGAATGGTGCCACGTACATGTATCTAGTGTTCTCGTGGATTGAAGCGGCGGGTGAGGGGTCTGCTTCTAACGGGGGACCTTCGCGCCGTGTCGTGGGTACAGGGGCCATGGTCTGTGGGGTTGGGGATCAGCGGAGCCGGTCGCGCAGGCGATCGTAGACTTCTCGCCGGTGGCCGACCGCCACCACCAGGATCTCGACACGCTCTTCGAGGATGCGGTAGACGATCCGCCAGTCTCCCGTCCTCCATGAACGAAGCCCTTGCAGCGTCAGTTGCAACGGTTTGCCGCGGAGGGGGTCGTCCATGAGCACCTCGATGGCGGTTCGCACGCGGGCGCGGATCTGCGGATCGAGGTAGCGGATCGCCCGGGCTGCGGACCGGGTGTAGCTAACGCTCCACGTCATGCCACAGCTCCGCATGACCGACGGTGTCACCGCGCTCCGCCTCCTCCAAACCGCGCCGGACGGACGCCGCCATCTCCGGATCGGCAAGGATCTCCAGGGTCTCCATCAGGCCCTCGAACTCGTCAACGGAGATCAGCACGCCGGCCGGACGCCCGGACCGGGTGATGACGACCCGCTCTCCCAGGCGATCGACCTCGGCGAGCAGCCGCGCCAGGTTGGTCTTGGCATCGGACAAGGTAACGGTGGGCATTGCATCCTCCAAACCAGAATATGAACCAGAATTCTGGTCGTGTCAAGCTCCTCCGGCAAGCGGGAGATTCCAAAACAGGTAGAGGCGTACGGGGCGGGGTACCGGCACCTCGTATCGCTTCGGAAGTTTCTGTACGGCAAAGATTTGAGTGATGTGAGCGGAAGGAGGTCTATGCTGACGCTGGGAGTCATCGGAACGTCGAAGAAGGAAAACGAACGAAGAATGCCGATCCACCCGGATCATCTGCGGAGGCTCCTGGAACGGTACCGGCGGCAACTGATCTTCGAGCGGGGCTACGGGACGCCATTCGGGCTGTCGGACGCGGAGATCGCCTCGAAGACGGGAGGCTGCGCCACACGCGGTGAACTCCTCGCCGACGCCGATGCGGTCGTTCTTCCCAAGCCCGTGTGTTGGAAGACCTCGAAACGCTCTGCGAGGATGGCATCCTGTGGGGCTGGTCGCACTGTGTTCAACAGCGGGCCCTGACCCAGGTGGCGATCGACCGCAAACAGACGCTCATCGCCTTCGAGGAGATGTTCTTCTGGGGTCCCGATGGACACGCCGAAAAGAGTGCCAGGTACATGCATCGAGCGATGTCGTGGATTGGAGTGACCGAGGAACTGGCTTCCCGCTGGCGCGTCCGGTCAGCATTGGACCCACCTCGCGCTATCTTTAGCCGTTCTCGTCGCACCAAGCACCCCGAGATCGTTAGATCGAACATCCAGCAGTAGCCACGAACCGCGCCCTGTCCCGGAGAAATCACGCCTGAGAACGATGCTGGAGAAGGTTCGGTGTGGCTGAACTCCCTTTGGGTTTGTTGTACGAGCACTGTTCAAGACATCGAATGCCGGAGAGAGCCCATGATCACGTACAAGAGCCGGGCAGTCTTCCGTCAACGACCCTTCGGCCGCGGGAGCCGACCCAGCGTGACACGGTCAAGTCTCCGGCAGTATGGTGTCATAGCCCGATGCCCCACGGAGATAGGGTGTTCATCCCCCCGGAGTCTGGCGTGGCCACACTCCGGGGATTTTCTTGAGGTTCCATGGCTGACAAAGGCTCCAGCATGAGGTGAGACACGGAGGAACGGGCAAGCCCGGAGATTGCAGTCCATGTCGTCCCCGAAATATACCGTTGGCCCATGAACGCGAACTCCCAACCCCACCAGACCGTGCAGAAGCTCTGGAACTCCTGCAACCTGCTGCTCCACGGCCCCAGGGAGCGCAGCGACCCCGGGGAGTCGCGAAAGCGGCGCCCGGCCGCCGGTCCGCCCCCCGGTCTGAACGTGAGCCGCATCGTGAGGGATCGCCACGGCGAGGAGGCCGCAGCGCCGGGCCGCTCCGCGGAGCCGGGGGCGGTTAGTACTTGATCTGCAACGTCAGCTGGAAGCGGTGCTCGTCGGGGATTCCCGGGGTGTCGTGGGCGAGGTGCTCGTAGTCGAGCAGCCAGGAGTTGCCCTTGAAGAATTGCCACGCCACGCCGGCGATCCACCGGTCCTGCACGTCCGAGAGCGCGTCGTCCCGGTCCGGATCGAAGTGGTCCCACCGGCCGATCAGGTGCCAGCGGCGCGCCTCGCCGAGACGGAGGCGCCCGAACAGCGAGTACCCCTCGTGTTTCAGGGCCCTGCCGCCGGCGTCCACCATGGTGCCCGACTGGTTCCCCTCGCCCCGCTCCCACTGGCCGGTCACCGTGAACCGCGGGGTCTCCCAGCTGAGCATCAGCACCGCCAGGTTCCAGTCCGGTTCCTCGGGGGTGTTGCCCTTCCCGGTGATCCCGAACGCCGTCACCTGGAACCCGGGTGCCGTGTCGGGCACCGGCCTGAGGGAGACGCGGGCCTCCACGGCCTTGTTGCTCGTCTGCTCCACCGAGTGGTACCCGCTCCCGTTATAGATCCCGACCTGGAACGAGCCCCAGCGGCCGGCGTAGTGGTGGTCGACCTCGCGCCGGTACGACTCGGGCAGCTCGGGGCCGAGGTTCGCCCCGAACAGCACCCCGAGGTCCGCGGAGTTGAACAGGTGGTTCCGCTCGAGGAACATCGGGTCCTGCATCCGGAAGCCGTTGATCGCCTCCTCCCAGTCCAGCCACGGCATGTGGGCCAGTCCGAACTCGACGGCGGGCTTGCCGAGGAACCCCCAGGAGCCCCAGTGGAACCTCCCGTAGACGTACTTGAACCGGGCCCGCCAGTCGCCGGTCTGGTCCTGCCGCACATCCGGGGTCAGCCGCGCCTGGAGGAACGGCGCGACGTCGTAGCGGACGTCCAGGTAGGCCCGCTTGATGGTGAACCGGTTCCGCCGGACGGTCTCGCCGGGCACGCCGCCGTACTCCCGGCCGTCCTGGTACGAGGCGAAGATCAGGGTGCCCAGGTGCAGGCGGTCGAGGCCGTTGGGCAACGGCGCCACCTCCGGAGCCGCCACGGGTGCCGGGGCCTCGTGAGGGGCTTTCGGAGCCTCCGCGGCGGGCGTTCTCTCCTGCATCGCCTCGTACTCCTTCTGGAGCTCCAGCGCCTCCTCCCGGGTGATGACACCCTTCTTCACCAGCAGCCGGAGCAGCGGATCCATCGGCGCGTCGTTCTGGGCGCCCCAAACCGGTGCCGCAGCCGCCACGACGCCCAGAAGCACCATCGAGGCCAGTCTCCTCGCTCCCTTCATCGCCATCCTCCTCCTCCCGTGCGGAACCGTTTCTCCCCGGGCATCCGCCCCGCCCGGGGCGCCCGGACCGATACCGTCCGTCCGGGAGGTGAGAGTGTGCCACACTCCGGCGAACCTGTCCCGCGAGCTCCGGCGGCGCCGGCGGAACCGGCGCCGCCGCCAGCGGTCACCGCAGGGTCACCAGCATCCGGATGGAACCCTCACCAGCGGGAAGGGGCTCGAGCGCCTTGCCGATCACCGTTCCCGGCGTGGCCCAGACGGCCTTCTCGGCGGTTCCGGGGACGGTTCCCGCCCGGAGGAGATCACCCGGACGGATCGCTCCGGCCGCCGCCGAGGCGTGGACCTCGACGATCCCAACGATCGCCACGGGGACCATGCCCGCGCGCTCGCCCGGATCGGCGGGGGCGTTCCCAACGATGGTGGACTTCTGGGGTACCACACCCATCACAGCCGTGGGACGCTTTGCCGAAGCCTTGACGAGCCGGCCGTCGTCGCCGATGGCCACCACCGTCCCCGGCTCCAGGGGCTCGGAGGCCGGGTACATCTCGGCGAAGTCGGCGCCGCCCGTCTGGAATCCGCCGTCGGCGTACGCCGTGCCGTCCCTGTCGACCCGGAACACTCTGGAGCCGCTGTCGAAGTCGTAGAGGCCCATCAGCACGGAGCCGCCGCCCTTGCCGATGAACGGCGTGCCGCTCTCGCTGACGGCGTAGACGCCGGTTCCCCCACCGCGGTTCCACCCGGTGACGCCGTTGGCGTGATCGCGGGATGCCTCCCCGTAGACACCCGAGTGCCAGCCCCAGTCGCCCAGGGTGATCCCGTACACGCCGTGCCCCTTGTTGTTGTACCCGTAGACGCCGTACCCGTTGTCCGAGTCCGCCCACCCCCAGACACCGTACGTGGTCCCAGAGGAGGCGGTTGCCGCGCCGGAGACCCCTGTGGCAGGCGACTCGCCTCGAACCCCTGCACCCGACATGCTGTGGTTGATCCCGCGCACCCCGTAGACGAGGCCGCCGGTGGCCTTGGCCTCACCAAGAACGGCCGTCGCGTTGTTGGACCCGGAGTTCGTCCACCCGTAGACGCCGGGACTGGTCCCGGTGGTGGCGAGGGAGCCGCCCTCGACCCCGCGGGCCGGGCCCGACGTGGCCTGGGTCTTCCCCAGTACGCCGACGAGGCCCTCGCCCCACAGCCCAACGCCGTTCGGGGCGGTCCCCTCCACCCCGATCGTGCCGTGCGACTCAGCGTAGATCGTCGGCGCCGTCGCGGATGGCTGCTCGTTGACGAAGTAGCCTGCCTCGCCGTTGGTGGTGTTGTTGGACACGACCAGGGTCGCCACACCGTTCTTGCTCTGGATTCCGTTCCCGTTCTTGATGGTGTGCCCCCCGAGGTACAGGACCGTCCCGCTGTCCGCCGTCAGGTCCATGGCACGACCCGGGCCGGAGGCATCGATCCGGAAGAGCGCCTCGCTGCTGCTCGTCGTGCTGCCGGTCCCATGGTACGGAAGGCTCAGGCCGCCGCCCCCTCCCGAGGCCGCGATCGTGATCCGGTTGTTCGTGCTGTCCGGCGTGATGGTGACACCGGACCCCGCCACGAGATCGACGCTTCCCTGGACCCCCTCGAGCGACCGGACCACCGTCCCGGCGGCGATCTTGGCGGCGGTCACCGCGCCGTCGGCGAGTCCGAGCGGATTACCCGAGGTGCCATCTCCGGTGAGCGTGCCGTCGTGCGCCACCCGCGTCAGACCCGAGCCCGAGCCCGCGGCATGGAGCGTCATCTCGAACGTCGAGGGATCTTGGGACGTGTTGGCGATCCCCGAACCGAACGCAATCACTCGACCGGAGCCGCCGGTGACCTCTACGTGGAGCCGGCCGTTGTCCGTGGGCCTCGACCCGGCTCCGAGGTCGGCGAGGCCGACCTGCATCGCCTCGAACGGATCGAGGGTGTACGTCCGGGAGCCGAGCTCCGTCCCGTCGCCGTCGAAGAGGGTCACGCGGATCGTCGCCGTGTGACCCGTGGTCTCGACGAACCCGTAGTTGTACCGGAACGCATCGTCCGCGGCCTGATTGACACCGAGCACGTCGGTGGACTCGCCGGCCCCGATGGCGAACGACGCCGGGACCGCCGAAAAGAACTGCCCCTGGGTGTCGGAGATGTCGGATCCCGGCTGATTGTAGATTCGCGAGTTGACCACAACGTCACGGTCCGAGACGATCCGCAGCGCCCCGTACCCCTCGATTCCGAACAGGGTCCAGACGGCGTCGTCGAACCGGACCGTGTCCCCGGGCTGCACCGTCACGTCGTACGTGGGCGGGCTCGGGTTCGCCTGGTTCCTCAGAAGCAGCTGGATCTGGCAGTTGGCCGGCACCATCGTGGGGTTGTAGATCCAGAGCACCGTCCGCCACTGGGAGCCACCGGCGCCCGCGCCGTGCCCCACCGAGGCGACGAACACGTCCGTACCCGGGAACCCGGCCCACGCCGGAGCGGTCCCGGACAGCGCGATCACTACGGCAACCGGTGCCGCGACGAACCACTTCGTCCTCGAACGAGCCATATCGAACCTCCCGTGTCCCGTGCGCAGTCCCTGCGCCTTTCCATTGTGGATGCTCAAGAGTATCGGTCGTTTCCCAGGGTCTGGCAACCCCTGGAGAACACGGCCGTCCCGGCCGGGTCTCCACCGCGCCAGCGGCACGCTCGGTGGCCCGCCGGCGCGGTATACTATGTCTGGGAGCTCAGACATGACAGAACGCATCGCACATTACGAGATCCTCGAGGAGATTGGCCGCGGCGGCATGGGGGTCGTCTACCGCGCCCACGAGCCGTCCCTCAACCGCACGGTGGCGATCAAGGTGCTCGGGCAGCACCTCGCCCAGGACACCGAGTACGTCAAGCGGTTCGAACGGGAGGCCCAGGCCGCCGCCGCGCTCAACCACCCCAACATCGTCCAGATCTACGCCATCGGGGAGGATGACGGACGCCACTACTTCGCCATGGAGTACGTGGACGGCACCTCGGTCCAGGAGCTGATCCGCCGGGAGGGGCGGCTCGCCCCCGAGCGCGCCGCCGACATCGCCCTCCAGGCGGCCAAAGGACTCGCCGCCGCCCACGATCGGGGTCTGATCCACAGGGACATCAAGCCGGCGAACCTGATGGTGACCCGTGACGGCCTGGTCAAGATCGCCGACTTCGGCCTGGCGCTCCGCCCCGACGACCAGACGCGAATCACCGCCTCCGGGCTGTTGATGGGAACCCCCGGTTACCTGGCACCCGAACAGTGCCTCGACCGGACCGTCGATGCGCGGACCGATATCTATGCGCTGGGCGTCACGCTGTTCGAGATGCTGACGGGCAAGGCGCCGTTCACGGCCGACAGCCCGGCGGCGCTGATCCGGAAGATCGTCGATGGCGAGACACCGGATCCCGGCGAGCTCGCAACCGATCTCGACCCCGCGCTCCGTCAGGCCGTGCTTCGGATGATGGCGAAGGAACCGTCCGAGCGGTACCAGACCTGTTACCAGGTCGCCGCGGACCTGACGGCGTACCTGCGTACGGTCGGTAGTGCCGCCACGGCCCTGCCTCCGATTCCGCCGCCGCCTCCGAAAGAGGCGCCGGTCATGGATGCGGGACCGACGACGCCCGTCCCCTCCCGTCCCGGACAGCCAGCGGCGCCGCCACAGCACCGGACGAGCCGCCGGACCGGCGTCATCGTCGCCGTGGTCCTGCTGTTCTGCCTCCTGGGGATCGCCGGGGCCGGGTACGTGGCGTACCGGACCGGCCTGATCGCTACGGCCCGCTCGTTCCTTCCGGCCTCGCTCCCCTTCCTCGGGAAGAAGCCGGCGGAGACGGGAACCGCGAAGGCCGTTCCGGAGACCGGGGAGCCGTCCGCCGATGGGGTGCAGGCCGACCGTGGTCCCGAGACCCCGCCCCTCCTTCCGCCCCCGGCCGGGATGGACGAGGGGACGGGGGCGCCGGTCAGTGGGCCGTCCGGTACGAGCCCCTCGGCAGGTGGTGGTGGGGTCGCCCGCGCAGGATCGTCGGGAACCGGTCCTGCCGGGGCGGACGGTGGAGCCTCCCACGCCACCGGGGCACCGGCGGGCGGGAGCCGTATGGCCGCCGGGGCCACGGAAAACGCGGGAGCTGTCTCGTCCCAGGGCAAGGGGATGAGCGCCGCCGGGCCGCCCCCGGCGCCGAGGCCCCGCGGTACGGCCGTCGTGGTGCTCGGCGACCCGCTCCTGGGAGGCGCCGTCGAACGGCTCATCGAGGCCGAGCTCCGCGACGCGGGCGTCCAGCTCGTGGACGAACACGGTGACCCGGCGGTGGAGACGATGCTGGCCGGGAGCCACTCGGGAAGCTGGGACGCCACCGCCATCCTGGAGGAGCTCGCCGATCTCGCGGGCGCTGTCGTCCTCGTCCAGATCGAGCCGGTCGCCGAACGGGAGCTGTACTACCTCAACCGTGCCGACACGGCGTGGACCGCCGACGTCATCGTCTCGGTGGTGGATCCCGCCACCGGCGGGACGATCGAACGCGGTTGCCACAAGCGGGTGGAGTACACGACCGTCGGGGTCCAGGCACAGGCCGGGAAGGCACTGGCGGGTTGCGGCAGGCGGCTGGCCAACGCCCTGTGGGGGCGCTGACCAGGTCACGATGCAGGCCACGATCCGGGCGCTTTGATCGACGTGGACGGCACGCTCCTGGCCGGCGACGGGCGGCCGATGCCGGGCGCACCCGGGGCGATGGCCACCGTCCGGCCCGACGCCGTGGTCGCCACCATGGCGGAGCTCACCGCCCTTCTCGGACTCGACGGCTGAGTCCGTCCCGTGGCGGTCAGGGTACCCAGATCCTGTCCGCGGCGATCACCTCGGCCGATCCCAGCTCCAGAGGCCGCGGGCTGGTGCAGCTGAACGCCAGCCCGCGCCAGCTCGTCAGGTACCGGTACTTCCTCGATCCGAGGAACTTCGAGGTTGCCTCCACCACCAGGGGGTTCTCGATCCGGTACAGGATCCGGAGAAACTCGTCCGGTTTCAGCGTCACCAGCACCCCCGAGGCCCGGATCGCCTTCGCAACCGCCGCCGCGCCACCCGTACCGCCCGCCGCCGCCGTTCCAGCCGTTGCCATCGTGCCCTCCCTTCACTCACCCGTTGGTACGGAGGGAAGCGGTGCGGGTTCCGTCACCCGGTCCGGAGCCCCAGCGCCTCCGAGACGAGGGGAGCCGCATCGGGGGTCGCCTGGACCAGGACCCTGAGGTCCGAACCCATCCCGTCCGGGTCGAGAAGCCGCTTGATTTCCTGGCGGGCCGTCCACGAGGCCGCGTCCACCTCCCGCTCGAGGCCGAGGCCCCGCGCCTCCACGAGGGCCGCGATCCCGCCCCGGACGAGGAACTCCGCCAGCGGGACCAGCGCGACCTCGACCCAGCCGGCCGCCCGGGTCGCCTCGCGGAGTGTGTCCCAGTCCACGTGGGCCGTGATGTCCTTCCCGCCGGGCCGATCCAGCGGATCCCGGTCCATTCGGTGGCCGGCGTAGCAGGCCAGGGAGCCGCCCCGGCGGCCCCGGGGGTCGTACAGCCGGCGCGCCGGGTAGCCGTAGTCCAGAACGAACGCCGCTGCGGGTGCCCCGCAGGCGGCCAGCAGGCTCCGGTGGAGCGGCCCGGCCTCGAGGCACGCCTCGGCGACCTGACCCTCCTCCAGCCGGACGCCCCGGGACTCGAAGTGCCGCACGAGCGGTTCCGGGGCCGGCCGTTCGGCCCACCGGAGCCCACCCTCCCCGGCCTCCACCCACAGCTCCGCCAGCCCCCCGTCCCGGCCCACCACCCGGTGGACGGGCAGGGCGTCGTACAGCTCCGAGGCGTGGAACACGGTCAGGCCGTCCCACGGCCCGATCCCCCGGGGCCCGGTCACGGTCCGCACACGCCCCGGCGGCAGGCGCTCCTCCTGGATCCGGCGCAGCGCCGCAGAGCGCTCCACCGAGATCATTTCGACCGCCTCGTTCCGGTCATCCCACGCGGCGAGTAACCCGGCGAGGAACGACCCATCGCCCGAGGCCGCGTCCACGACCCGCAACGGGGCTCCGGCCCGTGCCGCGAGCCCCTCGAACAGCCGCGCGAGCACCGCCGTGTACCAGTCCGAGGCGGTCGGTGCCGTCAGGTAGTCGCCCTTCCGGCCGTACCGTACCGGTCCCCGGGCGTAGTAGCCGTGGTCCGCGTCGTACAGCGCGAGCTCCATGAACGTCCGGAAGTCCACGCTCCCGCCGCGCCGCCGGATCGCCGCCTCCATCCACCCCATGGGCGCAGTATGCCACGCGGGAGCCCCGGCCGCCCAGGCGGATCGTGGCCGGTCAGCCGATGCCGCGCTCGAACATGGCGTACTCGCGGGTGGCCACGCCGTGCCCGCGGTCCCACCGGAGGGTCGGCATGTCGGGCCCCATCAGGCAGTGGTGGACCGCCTTCATGCCCGACATGATCGCCCGCCGGTACAGCTCGGCGGCGATCGCCTTCCCCAGGCCGATCCCGCTCTGTTCCGGCAGCACGGCCAGGGTGCGGATGTTCAGGGTGTCGGACGGCCGGACCACCGCGAGCCCCAGCCCGACCACGTTGCCCTCGGGGTCGTCGGCCAGGATGATGTGCTCCGGGCCCACGCGGCGGAGCCACCGGTCGTAGATCGCCGTGAACTCCTCCTCCGTCGTGGGCGTGACGCTCCAGGTGGAGGCGAAGGCGTGCTGGCACAGGAGGTACAGCCCGTGGACGTCTTCCGCCCAGCGCCCCGGGTCGAAGCTCCTCATGCTGATCCCGCGCCGCCGCGCCAGCTCCGGCTCGATCCGGAACCGTCCGAGCTGTCCCTCCAGGTCCTCGATCCGCTTGGTGCAGTAGGTGCGGACCCTGGCGAACCCCAGGTCGAGGAACAGCCGCGGGTAGTGCTCCGGGTTCCGGGGCTCGCCGGGGAACGGTTCCGTGTCGAACCCCCGGACCATGAACCGCCACCGGTGCCAGATGTCGCCGGCCATCGGTCCCCGCATCACCTTGAGCCCCTTCTCGCCCAGCCACCGTCCGGCAGCCTCCACCAGAGCGCGGGCCACCTCCACGTCGTCCTCACAGGCGAACAGACCCACCAGGCCGATGGGGCCCTCCTTCTCGGCCAGAGGCCGGTTGAAGAAGGCGGCGATCCGTCCTGCCGGCTCACCGTCCCGGACGGCGAGGAAACAACGCGACTCGGCGTTCTGGTAGTAGGTGTTCTCCGGATCCAGGAGCGAACGCGTTCCGCCACGTTTTACTGCGGCCTGTCCCTCGCCGAGTCCCTCGATCCGCTGCGGCAGCGCCAGGAACGCCTCGACGGGATCCTCAAGGTGTGCGAACGATTCGATCTCGATCCGTGCCATGGTCACCTCCGGACTCGTGGCGGCCCCCGGGATCCGCCGGACGGCCGGTCCCTCAATCCTACCAGTCCTGGACTTGACGACGAGGACTCGCGGCGATCCGTCGTCCTCCAGTGCGGAGGCCACACGACGAGACCTGGCGGAAAATCTCGGGTAGACTGTATTGGAACTCGCCGAAGAGGAATCGCAGATGGTGACGAGAAACGAATTCGAGACAGCCCGGACCAACCTGGAGAAGATCCGGGTCTACTTCTCCGGACACCGGATGTGGCATGTCCCCGCCGATGGCGCGGAGGCCATGACACGGCTCCAGCGGAACGCCCACACCATCGCCGGCCAGATGCTCGGCGCAGGCGCTCCCGAGGACGTTCCCCTCCCACCGGACGGGGAGGCGCTTCCGGAGCGGGAGTTCGACGCCGTCAAACTCGAACGGTTCGCCCGTTACCTGGAGCAGCTGTCACGGTGGTTCGCCGTGGTGGATCGTGAGGCGGCCGGGGAGCTCCTTGGACCGTTGCTGGCCGAGTCCTCGGCGCTCGCCCGGGCTCTCGACGGGATCGCGGAACGGAACGGCATCGGCGAGGCGCCTGCCTCCCAGGAGATCCACGTGGGCTCCGAGCGGCCCACTCCCAATCCGGCGGAGGCGGTTCCGGTTCCCGACGTCGCCCCGCTCGTGCTCGACCCCGGTTCGGGCGAGCCGCTGCTCGTGGACGTCGGGGACGGGAAGCACGAGCTGGCTCCGGCCGTCCAGGAACGGCTCGATGCCTTCATCCACGATGCCGGCCTCACGATGGGCGGTGGGGAACGCCGCAGGTTCGAGCGGGACGTCTGCCGGTGGATCGAGGCGATCCCGCATGGCCAGCGGCTCGTCATCAACCTCAGCGGCCTGACGGGCGTGGTGAAGCCGTACCCGCTCTACCGGGCGGCGGAACCGGTGGAACCGGCCGATTGAGCAACCGTCGCGCAGGGCCCCCGGCGCTGGAGGCAATCGCCCGGCACTACGGCGACCTGTTTCTCCGGGTCTTTGGCGCCGATCCAACCGGCGTCCGTCTCCTCCGGTGCCCCCGGACCGGCGGGGAGACAACGTCCTCCGATGGTTGAACCCGGTCCGCCCCGGACAATCCGGGTGGTGGGGGCGGTGATCCGCGACGAGAGGGGCCGGATCCTCCTGACGCGCCGTCCCGAGGGACGCCACATGGCCGGGCTCTGGGAGTTCCCGGGCGGCAAGATCGAACGGGGCGAGACGCCACAGGAAGCGCTGGTGCGTGAGCTCGAGGAAGAGCTGGGCGTGGTGGTGGCGCCCGGCCGCACGGTGGGCACGGCCCGCCACGAGGAATCCGGCCTCGTCATCGACCTCCGGTTCCTCGACGTGGCGATCGTCCACGGCACGCCCCGCCCGCTCGACGGTCAGGAGATCGCCTGGGTCGAGCCGGAGGCGCTGAACCGCCACCCCATGCCACCCGCCGACGAGGCTCTCGTCGCGACCCTCCAGCGCGCCGACCCCGCACCGGACGCCGGGAATCACGACCACACCGAGGAAGGGAGCACATCAAGAGAAGAGAACCGGGTTCACCTACCCTGAAAAAGGGACACTCCTTATCTTCACCCTCCCGAGCGAGTTCTCCCCGTCCGGAGCCATCCCGAAAAATAGGGACACTCCTTTTTTCTGCGACACGAACCGGAGACACCGTTCCTCCTCTCCTCTCCCCGCGACATCGTCCCGGAAGTTCCCTAGACCCCGTTCGATCGGTTCATTGAATCGATCAGAAAAAAGAGTGTCCCTTTTGTGATTGACAGGTTCCCCGTTTCTGGAGGGTGGTCACGAGGGGGCTGGGGGGGTACCTTGTTGGGGGGAGGGTTTGATCATGGAGACACGGATCCGGCAACCGGCCGTCGCGGGGATGTTCTACCCGGGGTCCCGGGAGGTGCTGCGGGAGGCCGTGGAGTCGCTGATCGTTCCCGACCCGGAGCCCCACGTCTGCCTTGGGTGCATCTCACCCCACGCGGGGTACGTCTACTCCGGTCCGGTGGCGGGGCGTCTGTTCGGCCACCTGTCGCTACCTCGCCGGGTCGTCGTGCTCGGCCCGAACCACACCGGGGCGGGCGCGCCCGTCTCCGTGGCGCCGGAGGACGCCTGGTGGACGCCGCTCGGGGAGGTCCCGGTGGACAAGGCGCTGCGCGAGGCGCTGCTGGTCCGGCTCGGGGGCGCGGCGGCGGAGCCGGCAGCCCACCGCAGGGAGCACTCCATCGAGGTGCAGCTGCCGTTCGTGCTGGCCCGCCGCCCGGACGCCGTGGTGCTGCCGGTGACGCTGATGCACCTGGGGCTCGAGGACGCCGTGACGTTCGGGGAGGCGCTGGCCGCCGCCATCGAGGATGCGCGCGAGCCCGTGGCCATCGTCGCCTCCTCCGACATGACCCATTACGAGCCCGACCCGGTCGCCCGGGAGCAGGACCGGCTGGCCATCCAGGCGGCGCTGACGCTCGACCCCGGGACGCTGTACCGGACGGTCCACGACCACGGCATCACCATGTGCGGGGTGGTCCCCGCAACCGCCATGCTGGCCGCGGTCCGCCGGCTCGGCGCCGCGTCGGCGCACCTTGTGGACTACATGACCTCCGGTGACACGTCGGGCGACCGCTCCTCCGTGGTGGGGTACGCCGGGATCTGCGTCCCTCGGTGAGCCGCGCGGTCAGATCCGGGGCAGGGGGAACGCCTCTCGCTCCAGGAACGCCTCGAGCCGTTCGATACCGATCAACGGTTCCCGAGACATCGGGACCGTGACGAGCTCCGGCCCGGACAGCTCACGCCGGATCCGCTCCACCGCGGACTTCGAGCCCGCTGTCACCCGGTTGACCAGGAGCCGTTCGATTCCGATGCCGGTCTCCTCGAGCCGCTCCGCGATCCGGCGGGACTCGGAGAGGGAGAGCCGGTCGGGGTTCATGACGAGGGTGATCCGGGTGCGGGAGCCGTCCTCGAACGCCTTCCGCAGCTCCTCGTACTCGCCCATCGACTCGTCCAGCCGGATCATGATCCGGTCGGTCTCCACCTCCCGCCCCGGGAACCGGACGCGGGTGACGATCTCCCGTTTCTCAAGGATCTCCCGCCGCAGCGCCGCCAGGTGGCTCGTCCAGACCAGGGAGAGGGAGGGCAGGGCGAAGAACCGGAGCGAGAGCGCCGTCGGAGCCATGTCGAACACGAGGGCGTCGGCGTTCCTGTGGCGCTCCAGGATCGACCGGTACGCCAGTAACAGGGCGTGTTCCTCCAGGCCCGGAGAATGCTTCAGGATGCGGAAGTACCCCTCGAGGTTGAACGAGGTCAGGTACCGGTAGCTCTCCCGGATCCGTTCCTCGATCCCGGCGAGGTACCGGCGGATCCACCGGTCCTGATCCACCTCCACCACGCGCAGACCCGAGGTCACCCTCTTCGGCCGGTCCGAGAGCGCCGTGCCGAAGATGTCGCACTGATTGTGGGCCGGATCCATGGAGACGAGCAGGACGTCGAGACCGCGCCGCGCCAGTCCAACGGCGGTCAGGGCCGAGCAGGTGGACTTGCCCACGCCACCCTTGCCGAGGAAGAAGAACGACGCGCCCATGGCTCACCCGATGTCGAAGGTCGAGAACAGGTGGGAGAACGGCGTCACCGCCGTGTCCACCCGTTCGAGCATGGCGATCAGCTCCTGTTCCATCTCGGGCATCAGCTCGAGGGAGAGGTGCATTGGCGGCGAAGGCAGCCCGACGAAGGAGCCCAGCACGAGCAGGGAGAAGACGTTCTCCAGCTCCTCGATCTCGGCCTCGATGTACTCCACGGCCCTCGCCCGGGCCACCCGGTCGCTGACGGCGAACACCTCCCGGATCGCCTCGAGCAGGCGGCCCACGAGCCCCATCACCGCACCCGGAAGATCCGGCGCTCGTGCCGGATTCTCCGCTCCGAGGGGTAGAGGTAGTACAGCGCGTAGAACGCGGAGAGAGCCGCACCCGCCAGGAAGAGGCGAGACGTCCCGAGCCATGCGGCGGCTACGGCGAAAAACGGCGCCGTCAGCGCCACGAGGAGCGTCAGGCGCTCGAACCGTTCCAGCTCGGCCTCGGGGACGGCCTCCGACGTGCGGTGACGTGCGACGAACGCCGTTCTGAGGGCGAGTGGTGCGGCGATGCCGGCGAGGGCGGCAGCGAGGAAGAACGCCCGCCCGATCCATGGACTGCCGGCCAGCGCCGAGGGCGGAGCCGCGAGGCCGAGCTTCCCGAGGATCCAGAGCGCCACGAACAGCACTCCGGCGGAGCCGGTCATCGCCCAGTACGTTCTGAGCAGTCGCTCCCGCATCGGCGCCGTTTCCTCCCCGTCCATGCTACCGCAGCGCCGGTTAAGCCGGCGGATGGGGATGGTGTACCCTGTCCCGCGAGATCATCGTCGGGCCTCTGGCCCGGGAAGGGGATGGAGTTCATGGACGAGGGGATGAGCTGGTTCCACCCGTCGAGGCGGCCGTACCGCTTCACGATCCTGTTCTTCGTCAGCCTGCTGACGTACGGGTCGTACTTCGCCTACGACTCGCTGGGCGCCATCGCACCGACCCTGCTCAGGGTGCTCGGCGTGGACCGGTCGGCCATCGGCGCCACCTACACGCTGTACTCCATCGCGGCCATCGTCTCGGTGTTCCTCGGAGGACTCCTGATCGACCGGATCGGCACGCGCGCCGCTGCGGCGATCTTCGCAGGGCTCGTTGTGGTGGGGGCGGCCATCGTGGCCGTGGCCCCGAGCATCTGGTGGATCTACGTGGGCCGGTTCATCTTCGGGGCGGGTTCCGAGTCGCTGGTGGTGGCCCAGTCGGCGATCCTGGCCCGGTGGTTCAAGGGGAAGGAGCTGGCGCTGGCGTTCGGCATCGCCCTGACGATCTCCCGCCTGGGAACCTTGTTCTCCTTCAACACCGAGCAGCTGATTGCCAACTACTTCGGTGACTACCGCGCCGCCTTGTGGGCCGCAGTCATCCTGTGCCTGGTCTCCTTCGGCGCGGCGCTGGTCTACTGGGCCATGGACGCCCACGGTGCCCGGGTCCTCCGGCTCGAGGAGACCGGCGCGGACGAGAAGGTGGACCTGAAGGTCATCTCCCGGTTCCCCGCCTCGTTCTGGTACGTGGCGATTCTGTGTGTGACGTTCTACTCGGCGATCTTTCCGTTCACGGCGCTCTCCACCGACTTCTTCCACGACAAGTGGGGGCTGCCGCTCCAGGCGTCGGGCAACGGCGGGTTCTTCGAGCAGGTGTTTTCGAACTTCCTGCACATGTTCTCGACCGCGGGCGGAACGACCTCGATCATCATCTTCGCCTCCATGGTGTTCGCGCCGTTCGCAGGCCAGCTCGTGGACCGGATTGGGAAGCGGGCCACCCTGATGATCTTCGGCTCCCTCCTGATGATCCCCGCGTACCTGCTGATGGGGTTCACGAGCATCCCGCCGCGCTGGCCCATGATCATGCTCGGCGCCGCGTTCGTCCTGGTGCCCGCCGCCATGTGGCCCTCGGTGCCGCTGATCGTGCCCGAGGAGCTGACAGGGTCCGCGTTCGGCCTGATCACCATGATCCAGAACATCGGCCTTGCGCTGTTCCCCTGGCTCAACGGTAAGCTCCGGGACGTCACCCACAGCTACACGGCGTCCATGCTGATGTTTGCCACGCTGGGGCTCGTGGGCCTCCTCTTCGCCGTCCTCCTCAAGCGGGCGGACGCCCGGGAAGGCGGCGCGCTGGAACGCCCGTAAGGCTACCTCGACATCCCGAGCCAACCGTGGAGGCGGCACTGCCGTTCCGTGGTGTCCCGCGTCTCCCCGCCCCCCGCCGGGGCGGCCTTCGCGGCTTCGTGGTTGGACGCACCGTCTCGACGCTGGAGGGATGGTGATGGCCTCCAGCGGCGGGCTCCTCGCCGCTGGAGGTTCCCTCTCACCCGCCGTCCCGTCAGGCCATGGCCAGCAGCTCGTGGACGGTCTTCTCGATGCCGGCGGCTGCCTCGGAGATCCGCTGGGCCAGCATGTAGGCCGGCGTTGTGATCAGCTTGCGCTCCCGGTCCACCACGGCCTCGGTGACGGGGCACGCCTGGTGGGTGGCCCCCATGGCCTCCAGCGCCCCGGCGGTCCCCTCGTCCGTCCCGATGGTCAGCGCCGGGCTCTCGTCGCCGAGCACCCGGGCCAGGATCGCCGGCGCGATGCAGACGGCGGCCACGGGCTTGCCCTGGCCGTGGACCTCGCGGACGAGCCGCTCGACCTCGGGGTGAACCGTGCAGTCGGCGCCCCTGACCGCGAAGTCGCTGAGGTTCTTCGCCGCGCCGAACCCGCCGGGGATGATCAGGGCGTCGAGCTCGTCGCCCTCGACCGTCGCGATGTCGCGGATGTCGCCCCGGGCGATGCGGGCCGACTCCACCAGCACGTTCCGGCTCTCCCCCTCGACGACCTCGCCCGTCAGGTGGTTCACCACGTGCATCTGGGGCACGTCCGGCGCGCAGAGCACCGTTTCGGCGCCCTCACGGTCCAGGGCCAGCATGGTGATGACGGCCTCGTGGATCTCCGAGCCGTCGTAGACGCCGCAACCCGACAGGATCACTCCGACCTTCTTCGCCATGTCGCACCTCCCTGCCTCGTCTCCGCCCGGCGGGCGGACACGGCCATTGTACCGCCCGCGCCGGTCCGGCCCCCGGGGCCCCGTGGAGGCGCCTGGGGCGACACCGTCAGCAGGCCGCCCCCCGTGGTAGCGATCCGGACCGTTACGGAGCCGTCGGCGTTCGCCACGAGGGGCACCGGCACGCTCTCGCCCATGAACTCGAGCCACGACGCCTCGGGACGCCCGCCGGGGGACGGCAGGTCGAGGGTCAGGTCGAACGCCACGGGAACGGGGACGGCGTCGCGGTACCCGGTCCCCTCCAGGTTCACCACGCCCACCCGGACCGAGCCCGACGGCCCGGTGAACGGCACCAGGATCACGCCGCGCGGTGCGTTGGTCCGCAGGACGGGCCTCGACCCGGCCCGGTCGAGCAACCCGGCGAGGATGCCGGCCTCCTCCGCCATGGCCGCCTCGTCCCCGCCGGACTCGTCCCACGGCGCGCCGGACCAGTAGAACCACCGCTCGTGGGGCGCGGGGGTGTACACCACCCGGCCGGCGCCGTAGGCGTTCTCGTACACCGTCTCATCGTCCTCCATCACCTGGTCCCGGTGGACGCCGAACAGGTCGGCCAGGGCGAAGTCGTCCCGTCCCACCCCGTTGCCGTCCCAGGCCGAGGTCAGCCCCGTGGCCACCAGCCGCCCGCCGCCCCGGACCCAGCGGCGGATCGCCTCGGCCACTCCGTCGTCCATCGCCTCCACTCCAGGAAGCACGAGGGTCCCGAACCGGTCCAGACGGTCGAGGTCGTCCTGGGCGAGGACCTCGAACGGCCGGTGGGTCTCGAGGAGCGCCATGCGGATCCCCCGAAACCCGTCCGCCTCATCTCCGGTGGCCCAGGAAGCGCGGCTCCTGAAGTCCAGCGTGTCGCGGGAGAACAGGACCGCCGTCCGGGTCCAGGGGCGCTGTTCGGGCGGCAGGAGGGCGCCCCGGTGGGCCTCCATCCAGGCGAACAGCCGCTGGCGGAACGCCGGGTCGGGGGAGCCCGCCATCCCCTCGTTGCCCGAGACGTGGGTCGTGAAGCCCGAGAACAGCGTGGCCGCGGTGTGGAGCCGGAACAGGGCAGCCGTCTCCGGACGGCCGTCCTCCACGTAGGAGAGCAGCCAGGAGGTCCGGCCGAGACGCAGGTCGGCGTGGCGCCACGCCGCCAGCTTGCCGAGGAACATCAGCCAGATGCTCCGCTGGACGGCATGGCGAGTCTCGCCGGCCTCGTGCGCCGTGGCGTGGGCCACCGAGGAGACGTCGAACGGCGCCGCGGCGGTCTGGGTGTGTTCCACCCCGAACCCCGTGGAGCTCTCCACGACGAAGGCGAACCCCGGGTTCGCCTCGACCATGGCGTCGCGGAGGTCCGTCAGGAACTCGCGGATCAGTCGGTACCGCCACCGGACGTACCCCTGCCAGACCGGATCGTCCCACTGCGGCTCGATGGGGGGCGCCGGGAGCCGGAGGCCGGTCTGACGCTCGAAGAGCGCTCGGGCGGCGTCGCCCACGTCGGGCCACTGCCCGAACCAGTCCTCGCCGTACTCCGAGTTGAGGAACGGCACGTCGAGCCAGATCCCGTCGAGCCCCGAAGTCGCGAGTGCCCGGGCCTCGTCCAGCACCAGCGCACGGTAGGACCCGAGCGCCGGCGTCACCCAGACGTCCTCGCAGGTCGGGCAGACCCAGAACGGCATCTGGGGCATGGAGCCGTCGAAGACCGCCTTCCCCCCGCCGATCCCCGTCTGGGCCCAGTCGGGGTGCTGCACCGCCACGGAGAGGGCGTCGGCGTCCGGCCCGGGCCGTCCGTCGCCGTCGGTGTCGAGGTCGGTCACCCACTCCAGCGGTGCGAAGTAGGCGATGTACCGCACCCCGGGATGGCGGTGGACGAAGGCGGCTCGCTGGGCGATCCGCTGCAGGTCCGCCGACCGTTCCGGCTCGTACAGGTACCGCCACTCGTCCGAGACCCACGCCCAGTCCAGGATCACCGTGGCTCCCGAGGCGATGGCCTGCTCCGCCCCGGCCTCCCACGAGAAGTCGGGTATGTCCACGTCCCAGACCGTGGCGATCCGTGCCGTCCGCACCCACCCAGGCTCCCCTGCCCACCCCGAGACGACCGCAAGGATCGTCCACGACAACAGCACCCCCCAACATCTCTTCTTCATCCCACCAACCTACCACGCCTACCACACGATAAAGGGACACTCCTTATCTCTTGATCTCCCCGCCCCATTCCCCTAT
>Ga0256835_1000871_pt1 | contig 19776 bp, 21 predicted proteins | sample PIR30metaG_FD_185972 | JGI IMG/M metagenome (GOLD analysis project Ga0256835, IMG submission 185972) | Hydrothermal vent microbial communities from East Pacific Rise, Pacific Ocean - PIR-30 | ecosystem: Environmental > Aquatic > Marine > Hydrothermal vents | place: Pacific Ocean: East Pacific...
CTCTTTTTATCTCATTATTATTACAAAAATACTCTAAATTTAGCTGATTCATATCCCCAAATAGATATAGTCTACAGCTTCTATTAGCCATATGATAGAAAAGATAACTAGGTACCAAAAATGCTTCATCACAAAAAGATGCGTAGAAATCTCCACTATAAAAAGTAGATAGATTATATATGGGTGATACCATAACAGGAAATAGTATCGACATCAATCTATCGTAATCTATATTTTTTATCAAACTGCTATCACCATCTTTTGTTATAGATCTACTCTGTAGATAGTTTATCACATTTTTAAAATCTATATCCCTATTATAGAGTTTAAAAGAGTATCTTAAGTAGTAATCTAGATCATCATCATCTATACTATCTATATCTATCTCTATATTATCAAGATTGCAGTCGATATCTTTTAATTGATGAAGAGAGTTTTTATGATATTCTACGATATCTTTATATATGGATAGTATATTGTGATATAACTCCTCTATCTCATCATCTTTTATAACACTCTTAATATCTATATACGGTTTCAAGAAATTTATAATATCTTGTTTCAATACGATTGAATCATCAATCTCATTATCCAATAAACTATTGATAAATCTCACAAGTTTATACCAAAAATCTCTTACCTCTCTCTCTCTTTTCAATATTTTGATAACAGTTTTAAAAGCTCTCTTCTCTTGAATAGATATTAACTTGCTATTTAATTCTTTAAATCTTCTATCTATCTCTTGGGCTCTCTCCAGTTGTAGATAGATATGTTGGAATTCATCTTTAAAATAATTATCAAGTTTTGTCAGCCTCTCTATATCTATCTCTTCATCTATATCTCTATATCTGTTTTCTAACTGATTTTTATAATATATCTCATCAAAACTATCTAGATGTAATATATAAGATATATCGCTATGTTTTCTAAAATTCTCTATAATATTAGTAATAGATGAAGGGGAGTATGAGGTGAAAAATTGAGGTAGCCCAACTCTTCTATTTGCATAGTATATAGCAGATATAAGTGAATTGAATTTAATCAGGTGTGAAGCTAAGAATGTTTTACCACTTCCCCCAATTCCTAATATAGAGCTATATCTATTAGTCGATTCATTCACTATCATAGCTTGACTTCTTGATAATCCCTTTTTATTGAGTCTGTATCTATCACCCACCTCTGTTTTGAAATTTATACTATGCTTTCTACTCTTTTCACTACCCAGTAGATGTAGAAGATAGATAGATGATAGGCTATTGGGATATCTATTTTCTATATCCTTTTTTAAATTATATGTATAAAGAATAGGTGTTGAGTGATAGATTATATACTGTTTCTCAACACTATATTTTTTATTGGATATCTCAATTACCTCTTTTAATATCTTAATCTTTTTAATATAGTTAAATGAGCTAAAATCACCAAATCTTTCGACTATATCTCTATCTATATAGTATGAGAACCCACTATAAAGAAGATTTAGAATACTATGAAGATTATACTCATCTTTTTTTAGTTGATGTAATCTATTATAAAAATACTCATTGAATCGCATATTATGAAGATGTTTGAAATTGATAAATATCTGGGATATACGATTTATAGATAGTATATTGGTATTGAACGTTGGATTATCTCTATCTATAATACTTATAAGAGATAATAGATGCTCATCACTATAATCTCTTAATATATTTATATTACCTCTCTCATCTATCTCTATCTCTTTTATCACATCAACTCTACTATCATCATCTATTATAGTATTACTATTTTCTATATTCTCTGTTATTATATCTATCTCTCTTTTATGAGTTTCATATATATCTTTTGTAGTTATATCCATCACTATTCCCTATTCCTATTTTTATTAATTATAAATTATATGTTTTATCACAAATTTACTACCATTTAAAGCTCTCTCTAATACAAAACTATCATATTCAGAATTTAAAAAATTCATGTCTAATCTTTCATATGGTATCGTTATCAACTCCATATTATAAATTCTACTGTTATCTTTTAAATCAAATGTCCAATCATAATCCTTTATATTCTTATATCTATTTATAGTCTCATCTATATATAGAGATAGTTGGTATCTTTGATAATCATCAGCATAAGGTCTATATAGATCAACTTTTTTATAATCATACATTATATGCTCTATAACATCATCATCATAGTGGGTAAGTTCAGCTTTTCCACCCATAAACTCACTACTATATTCATAAAATTTATTTTTATGATATATCATAACACGGGAGTATCTGCTACCCATAGCTCTAGCGAACATCTTCTCACCTAGATTATCACTCTTACCTAAAAATAGTATATCTCCCTCCATATATTCACTACCTATAATATGAGATAGAAGTAGAAGTAGTAGTATTAATGTTTTCATTTTATATCCTTTTTGTAAATTATTAGTTGTTTCTATAGAAACAACTCAAGAGATTTTCAGTTTATAAATAGTTTATGTGTTTTTCATATTGTATGAAAAACTTAAAAAAAATTATATTAAAAAAGGGGTCCATATGTTTATTGGATTTATTGCGGTTATCGTTATTCTACTAATTATTGTTGCTGTTATGAGTACAGGTGTTACCACAGGAAGTGGTGGTGTTGATCAGACAAAAGCTGCTAAGGTTGTTACGGAGTTGGGAACACTTGCCCAGTCAATCGGTTTTTATAAAACTATTACGACTAATAGTGATTATGAGGGTGTGAGCGTAGATGAACTTTCAAATGCAGGAATTGTTGCATCTGAAGACATTGTTGATGTAGTAACTCTTAATAACGTTAAAGATGATGCTGGTAATGATATAACCACTGGTAATATTATCACATCTAAAGCTATCAAGGGACTATATTACGATGTTACACCAGCAACCAATAGTGTTAATTATGTTAAAATTAAAGCGTTGGTTGATACTGATGATGTCGAGACAGGTTCAACTCTTGCCCAAGCACTAGAAAAAGCCTATACTAAATTCGGTGAGGGCGCGGACGACGCTGATGAAAATGGCGTGAAGGTGGGTGCTATTAACACGGCAGAGACAGGTGATGCTGCCGATGGTGCACAAGATATTATCTTCAAGTAATATATAAGGGAAGAGATTCCCTTATATACTCTTCACTCCCCCAATATTCTTCATTTTCTGTTAAGAGTAATAATGTTATAATATACATAATACTTAATACAAGGAATATATATGTATATTATAAAAGATAGAGTTGAGGTAGCTCATATTAAAGATATAGGTGGTACTGTATATATCTCTATATATACAAAAGATTTTGGTTTAGTAGAAGATATTAGAGATATTATCGATAGATTGGATCATAGTTTTATTACAGATAAGAAATCTAGTATAAGATTTAGTAAAAGATTTTTTCTAATAGATAAGTGTAGTAATATTTATAAAGATATATACGATATAATATTTAATATGTTAACGAGTGAGAATATTATAGATCGAGTTAAAAAGATTGCGATTGAATATGATGGTGTAATATACAAAAAATTTAAAAACCCAGTCACCCATATTATTGATTATAACTACAGAGGATAGAGATATGATAATAAGAAAGATATTTTACTTTAATAATGCGCACATTGTAAGAAACTGTAGTAGTGATAGATGTAAATATAGTCTTCATGCACATACATATAAAGTGGAGGTACTATTTGAGGGATATAAGTTAGATAATGGTGGGATGATATACGATTTTGGTCTAATGAAATCTAGTATAAAAAATGTTATAAAATCATTTGATAAAACTATAACTATCTGGGATAGAGATAAAAAACTCTTAAAATTATTAAACAATTTTGAGAGATATATTATACTACCATTCTCTCCAAGTGCTGAGCAGTATGCAATTTTGTTCTACTATCTCATTGAAAATATATTAAAAGCTACCAAATTTAAAAACGGTGAGGGTAATATATGTCTATATAGTGTTAAAGTACACGAGACTGTTACAGGATATGCTGAAACTACAAGATGTGATGTTGGGAATATAGACATAGATAAGATATATTTTAGTAAAACTATAGATAAAAAATGGTTTAAAAAACTTAAAAGAGCTATAAAGAGTAAAAAATATTTTAAAAACCCTAAAGTTAAGAGGCAGATTTGATAAGTTAAATATCTATATTATAAATATAGATTAAAAAGGATATATAGTGGCAGATAAAAAGAGACATTCATCTATGGAGATTGATCCTAATAAGATAAAAGATTTCCAAAAGCATATTGAACATGTGGCAAAAAGGGGTGTGAACTTTTGGAGGGATAGTTTTAGACAGGCTATTTTAGATATGCTATCATCAAATATAGATGATGTTCTATGGTATGGTAATTTTTTAACAAGATTTTCTCATGAGATAGCTTTTGATCTACCATCACCCGCAGGTGTATACTTTAATATGACAACTACTGATAAGAAGAAGATAGATGGTTATACACTGGTTATCAATCCTATCTACTTTACGATGTTAACTCAAAAAGAGCAAGTTGCTGTTCTTAAACACGAGGTATCACATGTGATTAACCTACATTTTTTTAGATTTACACCCGAGAAAGGGTACAAAAATAGAGATGTTACAAATATAGCATTAGATATAGCTATTAATGGTGAGATAGATAATCCAATAATACCACATCTTCCTGGATCTAAATACTATATAGAAAAAGATGGAAAGAGAATATTAAAAGATGATCATACCAAATCTGCATTCAAGGGTGTCTTTTTGGATATGTTAGTTAAAGCTCATAAAGATGGTAAAATCAAAGAGGAACCCCAAAAGAGAATGTCAGGAGAGTACTACTACGCACTACTGCAAGAGTGGATGAAGAACGACCCGGAGTTTGAACAGAATATGAATAGTATGAATCAGCAAAATGGGAGTGAGTTGATTGATGATATTAATAGTAGATTACAGCAACAAACTCAGGATCAATCTATTAAAGAGGATGATATAACACAAGAGAAACTTGATGATATGAAAAGATTACTTGATCAGATGAGAAAAGCTAATGGTAAAGAACCTCTCTATGATCAAGATCAACAACAAAGTCAGCAGAATCAGAACCAAAGTCAACAACAACAGAGTCAGCAACAGCAACAATCTAGTTGTCAAAATCCTAACCCACAGCAAAATCAAAATAGTTGTAACAATCCTGGACAACAACCATCTAGCTATAACAACCCATCTCAGAGCCAGGGTCAACAAGGACAGCAATCTCAGAGCCAACAGGGTCAAAGTAGTCCGTCGGGACAGATAACTCGATCAGGTGGACAAACATCACAAAATCAACAGGGGCAACCATTACATAATCAAGAACAACAAGGGCAGCAGACACAATCACATGGGGAGGGACAACGCGCTAGTAATATAGGTCAGTCTATCAAAGATGTTACAAAAAATGGACATAGAGGCAAGAGTGCGAATGTAAAAGATATTCAAGGGGGAGGTGAGAGTAGAAATAGCCATCTTAGTGATGAATATAATAAAGTTATATCAGAATTAGCGAGAGAGATGGCTGAGGCTATTGTCAAGGGAAATTTCCATAAAGGTTTAGATGACCACTCTCTACAAGAGAAAAATATGCCCGAGAATATAGATAAGGGGACATTTGAAAAAATCGCTCTATCTGATTTGAAAAATATGATAAATGAGACAACAAGAAGCAATGGTAGGGGTTTTCAACCTGGTGAGGTTGATAACTGTATTTTAGAGATCAATAAGATGCTGAAACCACAAGTGAAGTGGGATAAGGTACTAAGACGGGTAATTGGACAGAAGATCTCAAGAAAGAGAGTTGAAAGACGTGCTGGTATGCCACATATGCTCTTTCCAGAGGATCCAAACTATACAGGGTTTGTCAAAGGTAAAGATCCACTTGTGACAGTTGTTATGGATGTATCAGGCTCAGTTGGGGATGATGAGATAATAAGGGGAGTTACCGAGGTTAAAGATATAGCTAAGAAATTTGGGGCAGAGGTAAGATTAGTTCAAGTGGATACTATGGTGCATGAGGTTACCAATGTTAATGAATCACTTAAAAAGATCAATAGATCAGCAGCAGGTGGTACATATTTACAACCAGCTTTTGAGTTCATTATGGATAAAAAGAATAAGATGGGTAAACCTAATGTGATTGTTGCGATTACTGATGGGGGTTGTGAGACAGATTTTGATAACGGTTTTGAGATACCAAAAGATGTTAAAGTGATATGGTTGGTAACAAGAGGGGAGAAAGAGATGGCATTTAACTACAAGAAGTATAACAATATGCAACTTATAGAGTTAAAAGAGATAGATAAAGAGAATAATATAAGTCGTAATTTATAATTAAAAGAAAAAGGATTATATATGAATTTTATGATTAAGAGTTTGCTTGATGGAGCAAGAGAGTTAAGCCGGAATAAGAGATATAGATATAATTATGGTTTAACTATTAAAAATGTAAATGATGATATTTTAAATGATATTAAGAGATATAGTAAAAACAGTGATATATCTTATATAGAGATATCACAAGATGATATAAATTTCAATGAGATAGATGAAAATGGTAAGACAGTTCTCGATAACTGGTTTAAACAACTTCTTGGTAGTAGTGAATCAATTCTTGTTATAAAAAACATTAATAAAAAGAGAAAGAGAAGCTATAATATTATACAACAACTTGTGAATTTCAATAGTTTATATAATAATAGGTTGAAAAAGGGACAAACAACATTTGTGCTTCTATCTGATAATATAGACGATATTATGTATGATAATACCCATATTGTAGATATGAAGGAGTATAACAAGCTAGAAAAAATTTAATTTTTTTCTAGTTTTGTAGATAGATCTTTTTGCTTCATATTTAAAATATCATTATATTTTTTTATTAACTTCAGTGCTTCAAACTGTAATTTACTATCTTTTGATTTTAACATATTGGCTATATAAGGTTTTACACTATTTTCTATATAATCACTTATTATATCTATCAAATAGTTCTTATCTGTATCTTTGAACATAAGATATACTTGATTATTTATTTGCATTAAGAAATTGATTGTATCATCTGTAGTAAAATGATTTATCTCATCTCCGTATATAATATATCTATTTTTTTCATTCAATTTTTCAAGAAGAGGTTTTATATCTAACATCTTTTACCTTAAATGGGCGGCCGCACTGGCCTTTGTTTAATCTTCTAATTGTTTTAAAACTTAATAATTTGACAATGTAGTACGGTAACTACAATAATCTATTTATAATACTAATTATAATTACAAGAAAAAGGGTTGTAATTGAAAAGAGTTGATGATCGTAAGATAGGTGAGATATTAGAGCAAGATTTCCAGATACCAAGACACTATGTACACGAAGTTTTACTAAAAAAATCTAGTAATATTGGTAATAAGAAATTTGGAGAGATAGCTATATCTCTTGGGTTAATCAATGAAGAGACAGTTTATAGGGCGCTTGCAAAACAGTATGATATGAAATTTGTCTCTTCAATTGAGGCAAAAAATAGTTTTATATTCGATCTATATAAACGACCAGAAATCAATAGAATATTTGGTGGTGAAGATGATCTTATAAAGGAGATAAAAAATAATAAAGCATTTCCAGCTTTTATAAAATTTGAACAAGATAGCCCACATATAACACTTAGAATAGCTGTTACAGATATCTCTGTATCATCGTTTAGTTTTCATGGGTTTATTAAAAAGTTTACATCACACTTCAGTATATCAGACGAAGAGATATTACAGAAGAAAAAGGAGTATGAGAGAGAGAGGGAGGAGTATGAAAAAAAGAGAAAAGAATTAGAATTTAGTGATATAAAAGAAGATATAAAAGAACCCGAGATTCCTATTAGTAAAGTTGAACTGGTATTAGTACCTCCCACTATCTATAAAGTGTTTGATCTTAAATATAAGGGTATTACATTAGAGGAGTTAAAATATTTTAGTAAAAGAATAAGTATCGATGATAAACCAGATGAAAATAGTGATGAGATAGATATAGAGACATATCTTAAAATGCTTCTAACATATGCTCTTATTAATGAATCTTCAGATATACACCTTGAACCTTCACTTGATAATCAATTTAGAATATCGATGAGATTTAAAGGTTTTAGAGATACTATAGATTTTATAAACATAGGGGTTGCCTCAAGGTTGATAGGTGTTATTAAAACAAGAAGTAAGATGGATACACAGAATATGAGAAGCCCACAAGATGGTATGTTAGATGGTTCAGGTTTTCTCGATAACTACCAACTACCAATAACAAGGGGTAAAGAGAAAGATAGACCAACATTCAATTTTGAGAAGAGCTCTTTTAGGATATCTACATACCCAACAGTTAGACCAAGCTCAGGTATAGTTGATGTTAGTTATGAAAGCGTCGTTATACGATTACTAAGTAGTGGTACAGGGTTGGTAGATCTTGATATGTTGGGTATTAGCGATAATGTATTTAAAGAGCTAAGATTTGCTATTAATAGAAACCAGGGGATTGTTATTATCGTTGGTCCAACTGGGAGTGGTAAATCAACAACTCTATACTCTACACTAAACCGGGTTGATGCCATTAAAAAGAAGATCATATCATTCGAAGATCCGGTTGAGATAAGGAATATGTACTGGGCACAAGCAGAGAGAAAAGTTACAGAGCAGGAGAATATTACATTTGATTTTAAACAGGCTAAAAAATCTATTCTACGACAGGATCCAGATATTATCTTAATGGGAGAGGTTAGAGATGAAGAGTCAGCCGCTTTTGCACTAGAGGCATCAAATACAGGTCACCTGGTATTTACAACACTTCACGCAAACACAGCAGCAGCCGCAGTTGAGAGATTGGTAAAACTAGATGTAAAACCACTAGAGCTTGCCTCATCACTTCTATGTATAATATCTCAAAGACTTGTTAGACAGGTATGTCCCCACTGTAAAAAAGAGGAAGATATAAATGAAAAACATATAGATATGTTAAAAAGATTGGAAGTAGATGAATCACATATACCCAAAAAAGTAGTAAGATCAAGTGAAAATGGTTGCCCCATGTGTAAATTTAGTGGATATGTGGGTCGTACACTACTAGATGAAGTTATACCTATCAATACTCAGATTAAACAGTTAATCACAGATAACAGTCCCGAATTTATGATCCGACAGAAAGCGTCAGAACAGGGATATAGCACTATGCTGGAAAATGGTTTAAGTAAGATGAATAGGGGTATTACAACTATCGACGAAATTCTACGTGTTATCTAATATGATCTACCGAATAATTCGGTAGATCAAGGTTTATAATATATTACTATATACCTTAACTTTTATATAAAATCTATATTGAGATATCCGAATTGTCTACATCGTCAATATTTAAATCTAGATCGATATCGCGCGGTTGTAATTCACTCAGTTTTTTAAGTAACTTGTATCTGTCACTATCACTATTATGTTCCACTATATCTTTTATATATGGTTTAACTCTATCCCAATCAACTGACTTAATGAAATCTATATAACAGTTTATTTCTCCATACATTTTCTCATGCTCACTTTTTTTATTGAATTTTTTCATATATACACTATCATCGAGTGATAGTACCCACACAGATATATATTGATTAAACTTACTATTGCAAAACATATAACTTATATCAACAACATTAAATACGATATATCTTGGTTAAATTTACTATAAGAAAACATACTATTCATATTTGTGACATTAGACACATTCCAACCAGATATATCTTGATTAAACTTACTGTAACTAAACATACTACTCATATTTGTAACGTTACTTACATTCCATTTAGATATATCACCACTGAATGTACTATTCTGAAACAGATGTGACATACCCGTAACGTTTGATGTATCCCAACCACTTATATCATTATTTAGGTCTTTCCATATTCTATTGATATCTATTTTATACTTATGTTGATAATAAAATGAATCGAATATACCACTCATATCTGTAATAAGTGACGTATCAATCTCATTTAGATATAGTTCATCATAATAGCAATCTACTATTAAATCTATTAACTCTTTTTTACTTTTTGGTTTATATATCTTAATATCTTTTATATTCTATTTAGATAGATATATCAAGATCTATATTAGATATATGTTTGATATTATTGAGTCTTTTTAGTAACTCATATCTCTCTTTATCACTACTATTTTTCATGATATTTTTGATATACTCTTTAATATTATTCCAATTAATAGTTTGAATAAAATCATCATAACTGTTTATTCCTCCATATGTTTTACTATGTTTACTATTTTCATTAAACCAACCCATAATAGTATTATGATCTATTCTTAATATCCATAGTGACAAATCTTGATTGAACTCACTATTATAAAACATATGATTCATATCAATAACACTTTTAACATCCCAGCTAGATATATCTTGGTTAAATTTACTCATGTAAAACATTCCGCTCATATCAGCCACATTGCTCACATTCCATAATGATATATCTTGGTTAAATTTACTTCCTTTAAACACACTACCCATAAATTCAACATTGCTTACATCCCATTTAGATATATCTTGGTTAAATTCACTTTCACTAAACATATAACTCATATCAATTACGTTAGAGACATTCCACTTCGATATATCACCATTGAATGTGTTATTAAAGAACATTTTATACATTCTTGTTACACTAGACACATCCCATTGCGATATATCATTTCTCTTATCTTTCCATATATCGTCGATATATATACCATATTTATCTTTATAATACCAATAGTTAAACATATCACTCATGTTGGTGACTAATGAAGTATCGATATCCTGTAAATAGAGCTTACCGTGATAACAGTCAACAATAAGTTGTTCTAGTTCTTCTTTGGTTTTTGGTTGATGTTTCATATTACACACCTTATTATTTTTATATATTATTTAGATATATCCAAATCTCATCTAAAAATATATTATTCTTATTATATTTCTTTCTATAATAAAATGAATCAAATAGATTAGACATATCCGTTATTAAAGAGGTATCTATCTCATTAAGATATAGTTTACCTTTTTAACATCTGAAAATAAGTTTTTCTAACTCATCTTTAGTTTTTGGTTGAAATTTCATTATTAATCTTTTTAAATACTTTAAATATTGTTTATAATAACTTTCATATTTTAATAGATAGAGATGACTATTTGTTATTATTAAACTTTTTGAAAAATTTATCCATCCACTCCCTGACTTTTCTATACTCTTGATACGTTAGTTGCTCTTTCTTCGAGAGTTTTATTATATTATTAGGTGCTTTTGATTTAGGATTTTGTATCACTCTTTTTTGTTTTTCAGATAGTGAATATGTTTTACTATTTTTATTACTATCTAAAAATTTAGATATCTTATCCATAATAAATTTAAACTCATCTTTGGTTAATTCATCTTTCTTTCTCAGTGAGGATATTTTATCACTCTCATCTAATTTATCTACTATCTTATCTAACATCTGCTGTACTTTATCACTCAATTTATAACTATCACTCTTATACTTATCTATTATTTCAGATAATTTCTCTCTACTATTCAAATCTTCTTTTGACAGTTTAATTCCATTTCTCTTTGCTAAACTCTTAGCATAGTCTTGCATCTTTTTAGATGGTTTACTCGTTATTATGTTATTGCTATCACAGCTTAACCCCTTTAAATCATTAAAACATTTAATAACAAAATCTTTATAATCTTTCCTAAAATCATCAGGTGTAATAGATCTTTCTAATATTTTTTTCAATCTCTCTTCCATCTTAGCCCTATTAATAGGATTGGTCATATCTTCAGGTAGTATATCTATCAACTTTCTGGCTTTTTGGGTCGATATAATCTTCTTACCCTCTCTCTCAAAATAACCCTTGCTTATTAACTCTTTAATAATAATATCTCTGGTTGCCTCAGTCCCTATTCCGCTATCCTTTAATTGCTTCTTAATAAGTGGGTCATCATAGAATCTAGCGATATTTTCCATAGCAGATAGTAAGCTATCATCTGTAAATCTTGGTTTTGGTTTTGTCTCAACCTCAACTATCTCACTCTTAACAATCTCTACTATATCACCACTCTTAAGAGATGGTAGATCCCTCTCATATTTTATAGTATCAACCTTCTCAATTTTTTGCCATCCCTCATCTATTGTGATTTTATCACTAAATACTCCCTCTATATTATCTCCATTGAAAGATATAGTAGATTTACCTTCTATATGAAGATATCTATATGGGTCTAAAAATTGTGATATATATCTTTTGGCAACGCTCTCATATATCTTTTTCTCTACATCATTCATAGATGATATATATGAGGTAGGTGCAAGTGCGGTGTGTGAATGTTTATCTACCTCTTTATCATTAAAAGCCTTACTCTTTTTATATGGTGGCTTAATATTATTGATAATATCTACAAACATACCACCACTCTTGATAGCTTTTAATATATCATCTGTCTCCTCATAGAGAGCTGTTGAGTAATATTGACATCCTGTACGTGGATATGACATTATCTTTCTATCATAAAGACTCTGTAATATCTTATTAGACACATCCATATTGATACCATATTTTTTACTAACATAACTCTGTAGACCCGTTTTTGTGAACGGGAGAGGTGCCTCTTTCTTCTTCTCTTTTTCGCTATAAGATGATATGGTTAAAGACTTTTGTGAATTTAAAAATTGTAATAGATTTTCAGCACTCTCTTTTTTATCATATTTAGCATTAAATGTTATAACAAACTCCCTGTTATCTTTTTTTACAACTGTTTTAACATTGTAGTAGTAAGCTTTTTTAAACTTCTCAAACTGGGTATCTCTCTCTACGACCAATCTAATTGTTGGTAGTTTCACACCACCAATATGTAATACCGTCCCTCTTCCTAAGAGTGCTGTTGTTGCAACAGTTAGATTCATACCAAAAGACCAATCATACTCAGCTCTCAATTCTCCTGCACTCCACATATTTTTATAGTGTGTTTTATCTATTTGTTGAAGAGATTTTTTAAGTGCAGATATCTCCAATTTATTCATACTAACTAACCCAACAACTTTATTAGTAGCCTCACAGTAATGTATTACCTCCATAGCCAGTGTGACGCCTTCATTATCAGGGTCAGGTGTTAGTACTATCTCATCAGCTTGATCTATATACGATTTCACATTTTTAAAGATAGAAGGGTAATCTGTATATACAGTTTTCCCATTCATTACTCTCTTCCCATCTTTTTTTGATTTAACAATCTTTTTAAAGGGTGATGGGAAGTAGGGTATATATTTTTTATTGACCATCTCAATCCAAGAGATGTTCTTAAATTTTTCATCATACTCTTGAAAATTCTTCAATCTCATAATATGACCAGCAAGTGGTGTGATAACTATATCTTTACCATTATATCTACCCTTTGCGTCTTTACCATTTTTTCTGATACCCATAGCTTGTGCAAGCGCATCAACTTGAGTTCCTTTTTCACATAAAAATAGTGTCATATATAACCTCTTTTTTGAATTAATTATTATATTATAGTGTAATTAATATAATGATACTATTACAAAATACTATAATGTGATATTCCCTATATCAATATTACTGAACTGTTTAACACTATTCAGTTTTTTAAGTAACTTGTATTTGTCGCTATCACTACCATATTCCATTATATCATGTATTCTGTTTTTTACTACATCCCAATTAACGGTTTTAACAAAATCTTCATAGCTATTAATAGCACCATATCTATCACTATGTTTACTCCTTTCATTGAACAGATACGTATCTACATTATGGTCAAGTGATAGTACCCATATAGACAGATTTCGATTAAATTTACTATAAGCAAACATATTAATCATGTTAGTTACACCACTCAAATCCCATTGTTTAATATCGTTTCTCTCATCTTCCCATATCTCGTTAATGTCCATATGTTCATCATGTCTTCTTCTATAATATATGGGATTAAACATATATAACATATCGGTTATCAACGATACATCTATATCTTTTAGATATAGTTTACCATGATAACAATCTACAATAAGTTGTTCTAATTTATCTCTATCTTTTGGTCTATACATCTTAATACCTTTTTATATCTTATTTATATAGTGGAATGAGGAAGTAGTAGAAAGAAGTGATATCTCTTTTCACTATTGCACTTCTACTATACAAGAGTATAGTCTTGTCTTTTTAGATGGTTTACTCGTTATCATGTTATTGCTATCGCAGCTTAACTCTTTTAAATCATTAAAACATTTAATAACAAAATCTTTATAATCTTTCCTAAAATCATCAGGTGTAATAGATCTTTCTAATATTTTTTTCAATCTCTCTTCCACCTTAGCCCCATTAATAGGATTGATCATATCTTCAGGTAGTATATCTATCAACTTTCTAGCTTTTTGGGTCGATATAATCAAATAATTCATACATATTCTCAATATTTGGGGTTTTAGATATAACTTATTGTGATAACAATCTAATATTAGTCTTTCTAACTCTTTTTTATTTTTTGGTCTATATTCCATGTTAACTCATAGATATCTTTACTTTTCATGTATAAAAAGTGAGTTATTTAAAGGGAATTTAATAATTAATATTATATAATTAAAATAAAAAGAGGGGTTAATTGTGGATTGGATCAATTTTTTTGGTATAACAAGAAGAGATGTTATATCCCAAATCGATACCAGACCAGATAATGCTGATTATAGTGCTGTAATGTTCTTTTTACTTGAACTCCTAATTGCTCTCGTATTGATTTTTATACTTATTGTTGGAGTTATATCATATGCAAAGAGTGGCTCTTTTATAGATGGGATAATAATGTTTATATCAAATGTGTTAAAACATACTTATGATTTAATATCTTAAAGAGAGAGATAAAACTCTCTCTATAAACCGACTCTATATTTCTCTATAATATGTTTATTACTCTTAACTTTTTGTATAATATGTTTCACTCTTCTATTGAGATTACCGCTCTCTATAAATTTATCTATCTCTAATCTATCCTCATCACTCAGATCGATACTATCTAATATCTTAGACAGTATATCATTGATATAGTGATCATTATGATTCTCCTCTTTAGATAAACTATCTTGAGATGAAATAAATTCATCCCTGTTATTCTCTATATTCGATTTTCTTAGTGGGAGTATATGTTCTAACAGTAGTCTTGCAATAATCTTATCATCATATCTACAACTCAAAATTTTATTTATCTCATTATCGTTCAACTGAGAAGCGTAGTGTAAAAGATCACGCCTACTACTATGATTATTCATAAGCTGATTGTAACTATTATGTAATTTATCTTCTGTAATAAAATCTATCTTCTCAAATAGATTTATAAGATCTATCTTGGAATTATGTAGTGATTTTATATAATCTTTATATTCACACTCTAATACTTTCCCATTTTCAAATTGGTGTATGTTATAATTACCATTATTAAAGTCAATATTTTTGATTAGGTTATCTACATATTTATTGATATAGTAGATGATCCACTTATATGCATATGTAACAAATTTTGCCCCATGTCCTGTTTCATATTTGTATATTGAGTGGATCAAGCCTAATATACCTTCATTATATATCTCATAGAAGTAGTTACGTAAAAATGATGCTTTTTTTGTTGGTTTAGACACAAGTTGTACAATTAAGGGATAGTGCATAATAATCATCTGATTTATAAAATGTCTCTCTTCTTCTATCAATGACTTCATTCTAATATCATTCTCTGTTGATTCTAAAAGTACTTTAGATCCTATGTGAAATGTATTCAATAACTCTTCTACCTTATCTTCTTTTGCTAACTCTATCATTTTTTCACTATTTAATCTAAATCCATTCTTGAGTATGAATGTAATATTTTGATTACTTACTATCTTTGTTCTAAGATTATTCCAATACCTCTCTTCTGCTTTAAAGAAATCGATCTTATTTTTATTTAGATCCTTTATATATTGTAAAATATACTCCTCTCTATCTCTTATCTTCTTTATCTCTTTTCTATTCTTATTGAAATCACTTAAATTTACCATCTATTTTCCTTTGATAGTAAGTAGAATTAACTACTTACTATATTTTCTAATGAGTGATCTCATATCAACTTTCCCACTCTCATCAAGAAGTGTTGGTGTACCCCTCACTCCACTCTCTCTCTCCATATCTATAACTTTTTTCTCAAAATCTTTGCTAACTTCATCTTTACCAATCTCTCTCAATTTTTTCTCAATATCTTCCATCTTCATAAAGCTCGCATCATGTAGAAGCTCTGCTCTGTCTCTATATTTATCCTTCATTACATGCATATACCAACTTCTCTTTTGGGCCTCGGGGTGAATAGATTTGAGAGGAAATGGTACAACTACTACCTCTTTTGCATCTTTCAATAGTTTTCTAAGAATATTTTTTTCAAATCTTTTACAAAAAGGACACTGTGGATCTGTAAATAACACATAAGTTTTCCCCTGGGGATTTTGCCCTGGAATCATTATCTCTATACCGTAACCACCACTAACTGCTTTTTTATAACTATTCTCAAGTTTTTTTCTCTCCAATCTTTTTTGTTTCTCGATATTCTTCTTATTAATAGCTATAAACTCTTTTTTAGTAATATTCTCTCCCTCAGGGCTAAATAGTTGTCCCACAACGATATATCCCTTATCTGTAACATATATTATATTGGTATTTGGATTACCTGTAACCTTGAAATATATTTTCTTCAACCCACTCTTATCATCAACAACCTTCTCAAATTTAACCATACCTTTTGGTATTCTTGTTGCTTTATAAAAAGCCTCTTCAATTTTAGGATCAATTTTAGGATCTACACCAGATTGTACTTTATCTTTTTCGATATTTTTGGTTTTCCCAAATCTATTATAGATATCAGAAGCCATTTTTTTCAGATCATCATCACTATAATGCTTAACCTGGCTTACCATTATCCCCTTTAGTTTACCTCCATATGTTCCATGTTTATAACCCAGTAGTGCCCTCTCAATATCTTCCTTGGACATCTTATTCACCTCAGCACTAGCGTTTAACGCTTTTTTTTCAAAATTTTTACCGTGACACCCAATACACGATTTCAGATCAACACTGTTTGCTGAGAGCACTCCCACTAATACCGCTGATAGAATTAAACTCTTTCTCATTCTTTTCCTCCTATTTTTTTATAAAACATCTATTATTATACTTAAATATTCTTATAATTTGATTAAATTAGCTAAAGAATACATATATTGTGCCATTTTAAATATGTTGGTATGTGAGTTATAATATTTTCTATTCAAAATTGGTGATAGATGTCATATATTTACCACACCTATAATTAATATTTGAATATATTTTGAAAGGATCTTAAGTGAGAGAGTATCTGGATTTAATAAAGGGTTCGATGATAATTCCATTTAAAAATGGGATTATAATGTTTTTTGTGATATACATATTATCATTTTTAACATTTAATATAGATAAGATTATCTATCTTATAACAGCAAAGTGGTTAGATATTTTTAGTAACAATATATTATCCATACAGATATCAACACAGATATTATCTTTTGTTTTAATGATAATACTAGGAGCTTTTATACTATATAATGTCTATCAAATTATATTTAACAAATATGATAAACTAGATATAAAATCTATAGTAAAAGAGTATAGTGGAAAATATCTGCTGTTGATGGTAGGTGAGATGGTTGTGGTATCAATTTTACTATTAATACCCATACTACTATATCTATATGTACAGCAAAATGTTGTAGATATTGTATCACTTACAATATATACGTATTTGCTGATATTTCTAATTGGATTGATACTGTATCCTCTAATGTATTTTGTTGGTAGAGCAGTTGTGAGTGATAATCCATTTTTAGTGTTACTTAGTATGTTAAAGATAAAAAACTATATATATGTATATAGATCTAAAATATATTTTAAAGAGATGGTGAAATTTATAAGCGTGGTTTTTATAATATTTATTGTGCTGTTAATCATATTTACTCTATTTACACTTATAACTGGATTGATATCTGATAATAGTATTATACTGGGAATGATAATATCAATTATTTTATCTTATTTCATTGTACCATATTTTAAATATTGTATGTATATAGCAAGATACTCTATATCATATCATATATATAGAAAAACAGAAAAAGATATAGATATTTAAAGAGAGATTACTCTCTTTAAATAGAGATACCACTATTTACACCTCTAAATATTCTCTCTATATCACTAACTCTATTAGCAAGTTTTAGATACTCAAGTTGTTCAAGATGGCTTTCACTACTACTTATTTTATTGATAATATGTTGTTTAACTCTATCCCAATTGACTAACTTGACAAAGTCTTCATAGCTATCTATACCTGGATAAAAGTTATCCATATTAACATTTTTATCAAGATATGTAACCCACTCACTTATATCATCTATAGATCTCTCTCTTGAGAAACTACTTATATAAAACATATTACTTAAATTTTTTACATTTTTCACACACCATTTAGATAGATCTTGATTAAATTCGCATCCACTAAACATACTTCCCATATTAGTTACACTACTTACATTCCAGTTAGATATATCTATAAAGTCAGGTAATTTTATCAATTTAAACATACTATTCATATTCTTAACACCTCTCACATCCCAATCACTTATATCATTATAAACAGATTTAAATATTTTATCTATATCACTTATGTCATATTTGTAATCATAGTAACTTTTACTAAAAATATCACTCATATCACTAATTCTAGATACATCTATCTCATCTAGATATATCTTACCATGATAGCAGTTTAATATCAATCTCTCTAACTCATTTCTATCTTTTGGTTGATACATATCATATCCCCTTTACCATAAAATTTCATATGTTATTTATACAGCAATATTAGATATATCTAATTCTATATTACTAAATTGTCTAAATCTATTAATATTTTTTAGTAACTCATATCTCTTTTTATTATCTTCACTTCTCATTATATCTTTTATATGTTGTTTAATTTTATCCCAGTTAACTGATTTAATGAAATCATCATAGCTATTTATATTACTGTTGAGCCTATACATATTGACGTTTGGGTTAAGAGTTAATATCTATAGAGATATATTCTGATTAAATTTGCTATCATGAAACATAGAGTCCATATCAGTTACATTAGATATATCCCATTTAGATATATCTTGATTGAATGCATTTTTATAGAACATATTTCTCATATCGGTTACATTTGATACATCCCAGTTTGATATATTTTGATTGAAACTACTTTCATAAAACATATAACTCATATCAACGACGTTAGAGGTATCCCAATTAGATATATCATTCTTTGGGTTATTCCATATTCCATTGATATCTATTTTATAATTGTGCTCATAATAATCATAATCAAATAGATCACTCATATCAGTTATTAAACTAACGTCTATATCTTTTAGATATAATTTATTATGATAACAATCTATTATCAGTCTTTTTAACTCTTCTTTAGATTTTGGTCTATACATTATATTTCTTTTTAAATCCTATTTAGATATATCAACAATATGTTAAATAATTAATTTTTGGTTCTGAATTTTACTTGATTGAGAAGATATGTATTGTGACTAATCCTTGACATAGATAGATGTAAAAAATTATAATATATTGGTTGATTTAAA
>Ga0256835_1000872_pt1 | contig 19750 bp, 21 predicted proteins | sample PIR30metaG_FD_185972 | JGI IMG/M metagenome (GOLD analysis project Ga0256835, IMG submission 185972) | Hydrothermal vent microbial communities from East Pacific Rise, Pacific Ocean - PIR-30 | ecosystem: Environmental > Aquatic > Marine > Hydrothermal vents | place: Pacific Ocean: East Pacific...
ACCGCCCTCATCAACGCCTTCGCCTTATTCACGCACTCCTGATACTCGCGCTCGGGGTCGCTGTCGGCCACCACGCCGGCGCCGGCCTGGACGTGGACCCGGCCGCTGGCGATGACGAAGGTGCGCAGCGTCAGCGCCATGTCCATCTGTCCGTCGTAGGCGATGTAGCCAAACGCACCGCCGTAGGGGCCGCGGCGGGTGGGCTCGAGCTCGTCGATTATCTCCATCGCCCGGATCTTGGGGGCACCGCTTACGGTGCCCATGGGAATCACGCTGGCCAGGGCGTCGAGCGGCGTCTTGTCTTCCTTCAGTTCGCCGGTCACGGTGCTGACGATGTGCATGACGTGCGAGTAGTGCTCCACCCGCATCAGCTCGTCCACCTTGACGCTGCCGTGCCTGGCCACCCGGCCGATGTCGTTGCGGCTCAGGTCCACCAGCATCACGTGCTCGGCCCGCTCCTTTTCGTCGGCCAGCAGCTCCTCGGCGAGCGCCCGGTCCTCCTCGGGCGTCTTGCCACGCGGGCGGGTGCCGGCGATAGGGCGGGTGGTCACGGTGCGGCCGTCGGAGCGCAGCAGGCTTTCGGGGCTGGCCGAGACCAGCGCCACCTCGCCCAGGTCGAGGAAGCCCATGTAGGGGCTGGGGTTGACGCTCCGGAGCGCCCGGTAGAGGGCGAAGGGGTGCACGCCCAGCTCGGCCGAGAAACGGACCGAGGGCACCACCTGGAAGATGTCGCCGGCGCGGATGTACTCCTTGCTCTTTTCCACGATGCGGGCGTAGTCTGCCGGGCTTAGGTTGGCGGAAAACTCGGTCTGGCGGCCGCCGCGGCCGCCCGGCACGCCTGGCAGCGGGCCGCGTAGCCTGTGCTCGGCTTCGTCTAGCAGCTCGCGGGCGCGGGCGGTGGCCGAGGGGCCGTCGCCCAGCGCCGGGACGACAAGGTGCATCACCTGTTCAAAATGGTCGAAAACCACCACCAGCTCGGGCTCTATGAAAAGCAGGTCGGGAGCCCCGATCTCGTCGGGGTTCTCGTCGGGCAGCTCCTCGTAGTGGCGCACCAGGTCGTAAGCCACGTAGCCCACCGCGCCGCCCCAGAACGGCGGCAAGTCGTGGCCGTTTTCCACCTCGCGGTGAATGGCGTGGTAGAGGGTGGCCAGCGGATCCGCGGCCTCCACCGCGGTGCCGTCTACGGCAAAAACGCCGCCAGCGAGCCGGAAAATGCGGCGCGCCCCCACACCGATGATCGAGTAACGGCTCCAGCGCCTGCCAGCCTCCACGGACTCGAGCAAGAAGCTCACCGGGGCCTTCTCGGCAAGCTTCAGATAAGCGGTCACCGGCGTTTCCAGATCAGCCAGCAGGGTTTTGACCACGGGTTTCGTCTTCATCGTCATTTCCCCTTCCAAAAATAGAAACTCCCGGCGTGCTGCACCCCGGGAATCGAGCAAAGGCCGTCCGTCCCGGGATTAGCCGGGCCACCACCAGAAGCGAACGGCGAAGCGTTTCACTGGGCCCACTATACCGGCCGCCTCTCTTTCGGCGCAAGCAGAAGCCGAAACCTAAGCTACCCGGGCTGCGAAATCAGCGCCGTTGCGCCGGAACTGCCCCGGACGGCCCGTTCCGCCAGGCGCGAATCACGGGCGGCTTCTGGTAGCCTGTACGGGTGGACGAACGCAAGGCACGCATAGAGCGCGCCCTGGCGGCGGCGAGGAAAAGCGGCCGTGCGGTGCGTATCGACGGCAACTCGAAGTGCAGTCTCCACGCCTGGCCCGACGGGGTACTGCGTGACGACACCGGGCGCGAGTGGCCCCTGGAAGACGCCCTCTACATGCTGGAAAACATCGAGCTCTACCGCGACCAGGACGCCTGACCATGCTGATCGTCTATCCTACCCGCGGCGAAGCCGTCTTTTTGCGCGAAAAAGCCCTCTCCCGCCAAAAATGGCGCGGCCGTGAGAAGCTGGCGGGGAACGGCTGGGAAGCGTTGGAGCTGGGCCTGGGCAAGGCCAACGCCGCCATGACCCTGGGTGCTTACCTGGAATCCCACAGCGATGTTAGCCGCGTGTTGCTAATCGGGATTGCGGGAGCCTACCCGGGTTCGGGGCTCAGGGTGGGGGATGTGGCGCTTGCCGCCCAGGAGATACAGGCCGATCTGGGCACCACCGGAGGAGTGGAGAGCCTGGGAATGCCGGCGCTAGAGCTGGAGGGCAGGCGCCTGTATAACCATCTTCCCGCAGATCCCCTCTGGACCTCGCAACTGCACGCCCATACCGGCCTGCTACCGCGCCCCTTCCTGACCCGGGATGCGGTAAGCGAAACGCGCGAAGAGGCGGCCGAGCTGGAGCGCCTTTGGGGCGCGGCGCTGGAAAATATGGAAGGCGCGGCGGTAGCGCAGGCGGCGCTGTGGTTCAACGTCCCCTGGGCCGAGCTGCGCGCGGTGTCGAACCCGGCAGGGGTCCGTGACAAAACCAGCTGGGACGTGCCCTCCGCCCTTGAGTCTCTGGCGCGGGTGTTAGAGTCCCTGCTTTAACGCCGCCCGGCCCTTGGTCGTCAAACGCCATACGGGCGTGGGCGGCGGGGCCTCGCTCCCCACGGCAGGACAAAGGTTCTTGAGGCTGCAAGCGGCGCAGCCGGTGTTGCAGGAGGGGCTTTCGGAATAGGCCAGACCCACGTAATCCTTGCGCACCAGGGTTTCCAGCATCCCCCATAGCGTCCCCGGCTCCACGTGCAAACGGGAAGCCAGCTGGGCCAGTGTCTGCGGTCGCTCCAGCTCTTCGAGAACGCTCTTTAACATCTAGGCCCCCAACCAAATTAGCGCCAGCCGGTATGCGCCCCAGGCCAGCAACCAGGCCACAATCAGCTCGTAGACCACAGCAATCAGAGCCCAACCGCGGCCGAATTCGTGCCGGATCGCCGCCAGGGTGGCCACACAGGGCGTGTAGAGCAGCACGTAGACCATATAGGCAAGCGCTGCGGCGGGCGTAATAGCCGAGGCCAGGGCCAGCTGCAGCGCCGTAGGCTCGTCTGCTGCCGGCGGAACCAGCTGCGGCAAGCCGAAAAGGGCGGGCACGGCCCCCAGGGTGGCGAGTACGGAGCTCCAGAATCCCGCGATGATCTGACCCAGCCCCTGTAGTAACCCCAGAGCCGCGCTCGGCTCGGCCCCCAGGTAGCTGAGGGCGAGCGTGCCCGCCACGACCTCCTTGGCAACGAAGCCGGGAATAAGGGCCCCCAAAAGACGCCAGTCGTCCACACCTAGGGGAGCAAATAAGGGCTTCAGCGCCGATGAAAGCAGCACATAGTAGCTGTGGGTCATATCGGTGCCCGGTGGCAGGTTCAGCAGCGCCCAGATGACCACCACCGCCAGCGTAATGAAGCCTCCCGCCCCGGTGAGGAAGCTGCGGGTACGGGCCCAGGCCTGCTTGAGAACCACGCGCGCCGCCGGCAGCCGGTAGGGGGGAAGCTCCATGAGCCCGCTCGAAGGTGCGGCTCCGGCAGCGCGCCCGATCAGCCAAGCCGTCAGCAACCCCACCATCATTCCCAGGAGATAGAGGCCGAAAACCACCAGGGAAGCCTGTTCCGGAAAGAACACCGCCGCCAGCAGCACGAACACCGGTAGGCGCGCGCTGCAGCTCATGAAGGGCACCGCCATGGCCACTCGCAGCCGGTCCAGACGTCCCGTGAGGACCCGGGTGGCGTATACTGCCGGAACGTTGCAGCCGAAACCGAGGATCAGGGGAATGAAGGCGCGGCCGGGCAGTCCTGCCAGCAGCATCATCCTATCGGCAATAAAGGCCGCCCGCGCCAGAAAACCACTCGTCTCCAGGAAGGCCAGCGCCAGGTAGAGAAAAAAGAGCACCGGCGCAAAACTGATCACCGTACCCACCCCACCAATAAGACCGTCAGCTAGAAAGGAAACGGCCAGCGGCGGCAGCGGCAGCGCCCGGATCCATCCCGCCAGAACCTCCTGCAGGCCCCCGATGAAGTCCACCCAGGGCGTCGAGAAGAGGAAGGTGAAGCGGAACGCCAGCAGCATACCTAGCAAAAAGATGGGCCCGCCCAGCAGGGGGTGCAGCACCCAGCGGTCCACGCGGTCGGTGAGGGTGAGGCGGGGTTCGGAACCCACCAGCACCCGTTGCGCCAGCTCGTGGGCGCGGGTGTAGCGGGCATTCTCGATCTCCAGGTAGGGGTCTATACCGGCGCGTTCCAGCTCGGCGCGGCGGCTCCGGGCAAATTCCTGAACCGCGGGATCCAGCTCCAGCGGCACCTCTTCACCCGCCAGCAGTGCCAGCGCGATCCAGCGGCGCGCGGGATGTTCTAGCCGGCTAGCAAGCTCACGGACGGCGCTCTCGAGCGCACCCGGATAGCGAACCTGCAACGCGGGGACCCGTGCCTGATCCAGAGAGCCCAGCAGCTTCTCAATCCCCGCACCCCGGCTCGCCACCAGGGGGATCACGGGAACACCCAGCTCCTTCTCCAGCGCCGCCGGATCCAGGGTGTACCCCTTGGCTGCGGCCTCGTCCATCAGGTTCATCGCCAGCACCACCGGCAGCCCCAGTTCGGCCAGTTCGAGGGTGAGATGAAGGTTGCGTTCCAGGTTGCCGGCGTCTACGACATTCACCACCACGTCGGGGGGATTGGCCAGCAGCTCCCGGGCAGCGAGCGCCTCCTCAGGGGTGGTAGGGCTGAGACTGTAGGTTCCGGGAAGGTCCACCAGCAGCAGCTCCTTCCCGGGCAGGCGCAGGGTGGCCTCGAGCCGCTCCACGGTGGTGCCCGGCCAGTTGCCCACCTTGAGGTCGGAACCGGCAAGGGCGTTGATGAGGGTGGTTTTTCCGGTGTTGGGGTTGCCAATCGTAACCATGCGGGCGCTCTTCACGAGGTCGCGCCGCGCCGCCGCGCTCTTGCAGTCGGGGCAGGACAACGGCTACTCCTCCAGCTCCACGCCCGCGGCCTCGGCGTGGCGGATGGCTATCAGGGTGTCGCCCACGGCAATCTCCATGGGATCGCCCAGCGGTGCCCGCCGCACCACGCGCACCTCGGCCCCCGGACGCACCCCCAAAGCCAGCAGGCGGCGGCGCAGGAGCGGCGGGGTCTTGAGGGCGCGGATACGCGCTGGGGTGTCTTCGGGCAGGTCTGCCAACCGTCGCATTCAATGGGCATTCTAGTCCCGCGACGTAATCCCGTCAATGCCGGTCGGATTTATTGGTATTTGAGAATGCGAATCGTTATCAGGAGGTTCCGGACTGGGGGGAGTCGGGCGGCCCGAAAGCTGCCCGCTCGAGCGCCTTCAGTTCGGCCTCACCGAGTTCGCGCCAGCTGCCCGGTTTCTGCCCGCCCAGCCGGATGGGGCCCATCTTGACCCGCAACAAGCGGGTGACCGGGTAACCTATGGCCGCCATCATATAGCGCACCTCGCGCTTCTTGCCCTCAGTCATGGTGATCACCGCACCACCCTCCTTGGGGCGGGCCTTGGCCGCCTGCGCGCGCTCGCCCGACTTGAGCACGACGCCGCGCTCGAGCTTGCGCAGCAAATCGGGCGGGGGCGTACCCTTTCTGCTCCAAACGCGGTATACCTTCTTAACACCGTAGCGGGGGTGGGTGAGGTGCTGGGTGAGCGCGCCGTCGTTAGTGAAGAGCAGGAGCCCTTCCGAGTCGCGGTCGAGCCGTCCCACCGGGTGCAATCCGGGAATGTCGGGCAGTAGCTCGAAAACGGTGGGCGCGCCCGAGCGGCTCTTGCGGGTGGTCTCGTACCCCGGCGGCTTGTGCAGCGCGATCACGATGCGGCGCTCGGGCGCGCGGACCAGGCGCCCCCCCACGCGCACCTCGTCTCCGGGGCCCACCCGCATCCCCAGCACGGCCGCCCTGCCGTTCACGGTCACCTGTCCGGAACGGATCAGCTCCTCGGCCTTGCGACGGCTGGGGGCGGCCCCGGCCAGGGCCAGGTATTTTTGCAGGCGGACCGCTTCCATCCTTACCATTCTGCCCTAGATTTACCGCTTTGAACAGGCGCATACTAAAAGGGGTACGCCATGAAAACCTGGAGCGGCAGGGCCGCAACCGCACTCTGGCTCATGGCCGCGCTGCTGTGGGCCTACTGGGGCGCAGGGGAATACTTCTACGAAGCCTACGGGGTACCCGAGAGCCCGGGCTGGGCTTACTTCATTCCGGCGGCTGTCTTGTGGGGGCTCGGCGCGCTGGCTTTGGCCCTTCCCCGCGCAGGTGGCGGGTTGCTGGTGGCCGCAGGGACGGGCTTCACCGCTTGGTGGTGGAAGCTGATGGCCGCGCGCGGTCTTTTAACCTGCGCCGCGCTCTTGGCACCGTGCCGCTCAGCCTGGCTATCGTGGCCGTAGGAGCGTTGTGGTGGCTCGAGGGCCGTGCTCCAGGGCCACGATCCGGCCGCAGGTTCTGGGTTTTGGCCGTTCCCCTGGCGGTTGTGTTAGCCACCGCTATCTACTACCTGCCCTACGTCTACGGGCGCACCCCGGCAGGTCCGGGTCCCTGGCGGGTGGAAACGTCGGAGGGTGTGCTCGAGTGGGCTCCGGCGGGACCGGGGTGGAACCTGCGCGTCGGGCCGCGCTACCCATCTTGGGTGGAGCTGGCCAGCTACGGCCGCCCTCCTTTGGGCCTGGCGGAGAAACCAGGACCCTACGACCTGGAGCGCGAGGGATTGTGCGCCTTCTTGGACCTCACGGGAACGAGGCTGCAAAGCGAGCAGGTGGGTGTTTGGCGCCTGCCCACCCGCGCCGAAGTAGCGGCTTCGCTGGTGCGTGGCGGAGAGCTGGCGGGATGCCGCTACCGTGAGGGGGCAGCCCGCGCCGACTGCGTTCGCATACCGAATAAGGAAGGGCCGCTCTGGGACCCCGCCGCACCCGCGGTCTATTACTGGACGGCCGATACGGCGCCCGGTGATGAAGCCTGGTACGTGCCCTACACCGGCGGCCTGCGTTATGGCGGGACCATCGCCCACCAGCCGGTGAACTGGGGCAACCCGCGCCACGGCTTTCGCTGCGTGCGCCGGCTGCGGTGATACAATCCGTGTGCTGTGGCCGTCTACGCCGTATACAAACCCCTGGGCGCTACCTCGCACGACGTCGTGGAAACGGCGCGCCGGGCGCTGGGGACCAAGAAAGTGGGGCACACCGGCACCCTCGACCCGCTGGCCACTGGGGTGCTGGTGCTGGCAACGGGCTCGCACACCAAACTGGTACCCTTCCTGACCGGCGAAGACAAGGAATATCTGGCCTGGATAAGCTTCGGAGCCAGTACGCCCACCCTCGACGCCGAAGGGCCGCTCGAGCCCGCTGCCCCCTGGACGCCCGACGGGGCGGCCCTCGAACAGGCCTTGGCACAGTTTTTGAAAATGGCGGAGCAGGTTCCCCCCGCCTATTCGGCGGTCAAGGTACGGGGTGTAAAGGCCTACGAGGCGGCGCGCCGCGGCGAAGCGCTGGCGCTCGAGCCCCGCCCGGTCGAGTACCGCGAGATAGAGTTCCTGGATCTGCAGGAAAGGCCCGAACCGTTGCGTATCGCCCCCGGCGCCAGGGGCTGGCGCCCCGATCCCCGGGGGCGGGCGGTGGAGCTGCCACCGCTACTCGCACCCCTGCCCACCGCGGTGGTGCGGCTAGTGGTGGGTTCGGGCACCTACGTGCGCGCCTTTGCGCGCGATCTGGGCGCGGCGCTGGGTACCGGGGCCTTCCTGAGCGGTCTGGTGCGCACGCGCGTGGGGCGGGTGGGGCTCGAACAAACGCTACCCGCCAGCGCCCTGGCGGAGGCCAAACCCCTGGCGGCGGCCGAAGTGCTGCCCTTTCCCGCGGTCGAACTCGGCCATACCGAGGTGCGGCGGGTGCAGGAGGGGGTGCCGCTACCCATCCCCGCCCGCGGCCTGGTCGCCCTCACCGACCGTCAGGGCCGGCTCGTAGCCGTGGCCGAGGGCGACGGCTTCAAGCTCAGGGTGCGGCGCGTCTTCCGGCTCGAGGACTGAACCGGTGCCGCGCCCCAAAGCTGTCGGCTGCGCAAATCTTACCCGCCCGCCGCCAGGCGGTGCCGGACGATCTCCTGGGTGGCCGCAAACCAGGAAACGCTGTTCTTGAGCGGCCCCTCCGGATCGGAAAACAATCCGTGCAACCAGCCAGGATCCGGCGAAACGAGCCAGAGCGTGCCTTTGTGGGGCACCACGCTAAAACGCACCGGCAGCAACCAGGCGGTTTCGGGAAGCGCCGCGGGCCAGTAGCGGTCCAGGCGCGGAACGTCGAAGTCGAGGCTTACCGCCTGCGGGGCTCCCTCCAGCTCGGCATCGTGGGCGTATTTGAAGAGCGGGTGGGCGGCAAGGAAACGGTAGCCCTCCCGCGTCGCTGCCTGCTCCAGCAAATCCACCGCCCGCACCAGATCGCTGGTGGCGCGAATGCGCGACTTTATCCACACCCTAGATCATCCTCCCTTCGGCCTTGGCCCGTTTCAGTTCCTCCACCATGATCCGCATCACCGCGGTGCGACACTCCGGACAGCGGGGGTCGGCCCCGACCAGCGGCGCCGCTGTTTCGAAACGGTATATGTCACGTCCGGCCACGACCTCGCGAACGGCGTCCTCCCTCAAGCGGTGGCGCACGCACAGAAAGGAGGGCCCGGTCTCCTCGCCCCCGGCCGGCCGGTACAACCGCCGCCAGTGCTCCATTTCGAAGTCGTGCATTTTCTCGATGAACTCGGAGTCGGGCAGGCCTTCATGCCCCGCCTCGAAAACCAGCAGCGGAAGCTCGTACACCAGCGCGTGGTCCAGCGCCCGCCGCAGCGCGGGGTCCAGCCTTTCAATCTCGGCCGCCAGCGCCCTCAAAGCGGCCGCGGACCAGGGGCGCTCAGGGCAGTAACGCTCCAGCTCCGGAAGCAACAGGGTGCGCACCTCCCTGGTGCGCTCCAGCATGCGTTCGATGAAGTCGTGGAGTCCCATCAGCAAATCCGCGGCAGCTGTTCCTCAACCGGCATCTCCAAGAGACGGCGGCTGCCGTATGGGGTTTCCACCACCACCCTGCCAGCAGGCTGCCGTACCAGATCACCGATCGCGGCGGCGCGCGCGCCCAGCGGGTGGCGGCGCAGGACCGCTAGCGCCTCCTCGGCGGCCCCGGCGGTCACAGCGAAAAGCACCTTGCCCTCGTTGGCGACAAGCAGGGGGTCGATACCCATCATCCCGGCGTATTGGGCCACGTCTTCCTGCAGCGGAACTTTATTTTCATGAATACGCACCCCGAAGGGGCCATGGCGCACCATTTCGTTCGCTGCCGCCGCCAGGCCTCCGCGGGTAAGATCGCGCATGAAGTGAAGCTCATCCCCCACCGCCGCGAAGACCTCCTCGATGAGATGGTTAAGGGGGGCGACGTCGCTCTCGAGCGCCAGACTCAGCTCGAAACCCTCCCGCCTGCTCAGCACCGCCATACCGTGGTCTCCCAGGGTGCCGTTGATCAGAAGGACGTCACCGGGAACCAGGCGGTGGGAACCGACGTCCCGCCCCTCGGGCACGAACCCGACCCCCGCGGTGGCGATGAAGACGCCGTCGCCTCTACCCCGTTCGACCACCTTGGTGTCACCGGCTACGATCGCCACCCCGGCTTCGTCGGCGGTCTCCCGCATCGCGCGCGCGATGCGCGCCAGGTCGCCGATGGCTAGCCCTTCCTCGATGATGAAGGCGGCCGTCAGGTACCGGGGCCGCGCCCCCATCACCGCCAGGTCATTCACCGTGCCCGCCACCGCCAGGCGGCCGATGTCGCCCCCCGGGAAGAAGGGGGGCTTCACCACGTGCCCGTCCGTGGTGAATGCCATCCTCCCTGAGCCGTCTTCCAGCAACGCCGCATCGGCCAGCTCACCCATTCCAAAGGCGGGCGCGAAGATCTCCTCGATCAACTCCAGGGTGAGCCCGCCGCCCGATCCATGGGCCATCTTTATCCGCTCGTAACGCATTTATGCCCTCACCTCCAGGCTCCCATCCCCGGCACCGTAAAGGTACCAGGCGCGGCAGGTTCCCTCGCCACTCACCATGCAGGGGCCGTAGGGATCGTCCGGCGTACACATCGCGCCGAAAGCCGGGCATTCGCTGGGCTTGCTCTGCCCCAGCGTCACCGCGGCGCAGCGGCAGCCCCGGGGATGCTCGCCTTCTCTGCGCGCCTCCGGTAGCAGGCCCTTGAAGCGTTCGCGAGCGCTCCAGCGGTCGAATTCGGGCAGGAGATCAAACCCCGACTCGGGTATGACGCCTATCCCCCGCCAGCGCTTCGGGACCAGTTCGAACACCCGAAACAGCTTTTCCTGCGCCTTAACGTTGCCGTCTTCTGCCAGAACCCGCGGATAGGCGTTTTCGAGCCGGGGCTCTCCCGCTGCGATCTGGCGCAAAACCGCCAGGATGCCGGCAAGTTGATCCACCGGCTCGAAGCCCGCCGCCGCACAGGCTATGCCGTGTTCTCGGGGCAGGTGCTCGTAGATGCGGATTCCGGTAACGGCCGCAGCATGCCCGGGAAGCAAAAAGGCGTCGATGTCGAACCCGGGCAGCGAAGGCAGCAAGCGGGTGGCTGGCGGGGTGTAATAGTTGGCCTCGAGGATGCTCAGCTCTGCCGGGGCCCCCCGCAACAACAGCGCCGCCACCGCGACCACCGTGGTCTCGAAGCCGACGGAGAAAAAAACCACCTCCTTGTCAGGGTTTTCGTGCGCTATCCTGACGGCGTCAAACACCGAATACACGGCTCGCACGTCTCCGCCCCGGGCTCTGGCGTCCAGCAGGCTCATGCGCACGTCACCCCGCCGCTCCCCCTCCAGGGGGACGCCGCCCGGAACCGCCAGCATGTCGCCAAAGCTGGCGAGGATCACCCCGGGCTCCTGTGAAAGCGCGATTGCCTGGTCTATATAGAGCTGATCGCAGACGCATACCGGACACCCGGGTCCGGCGAGCACCTCTACGTTTTCCGGCAGCAGCCCGCGCAAGCCGTGGCGCCCCATCTCGTGCTCGTGGGTGCCGCAAATATGCATGATTTTTACCTTGCGGCCTATCTGCGCCGCCTTCCCGGCTATTTTCGCCGCCAGCCCGGCAACCAGATCCGGGTCCCTGTACAGGTCAGGACGAAACGTGTCCATCTTCTTCTCCGCCAATGTAACTTTGAATGAGTTCGATGTTCTTCCGGGCGTCATCCCCGCTTATCTTCTCCACCGCGAAACCAGCGTGGACCACCAGCCAGTCGCCAACCCGGATGCCCTCCACCAGCCCGGTAAAGCAATGCCGCAGGCCGCTGCCTACCTGAACCAGGCAGTTTTCCTCGTCGTGAATCGCAACCACACGATACGGGATTCCCAGACACATAACGCTACCCCCTAACCTGCGCCAGGGCCGCCTGCCCCAGCGCCAGGCCGCCGTCGTTCACGGGCACCACCAGATTGACCCACACCTCGAAACCGGCCTTTTCTAGCTTCTCCATCGTTAAATCCGACAGCAGGCGGTTCTGCCACACCCCGCCGGAAAGAACCACCACCCGCCCGGGAGCAAGCGCCCGCGCCGCCGCCAGCGCCCCCGCGGCCAGGGCTCCATGGAAGGCGCGGGCGATCTCCTCCGCGGGTCTAGCCGCCTCGATATCGGCAAGGACCGCGTCCAGCAACGGCCGCCAGCGCCAGACGCCATCCTCGCAGGGAAACGGGTAAGCGGGAACGTCCGCGGCGCGGCGGGCCAGCGCCTCGAGCCCCATAGCCGCCTGCCCCTCGAAATCGACGCGCTCGTGAAACCCCAGGAGCGCGGACACGGCGTCGAATAGCCGTCCTACACTGGTGGTTTTGGGAGTATTAACCCGGCTCTTCATCAGCGAACGGGCCACCTGCAACGCCTGTTCGGGCAGCCAGCGCCCGCCGCTTGCGTCTTCCCCCAAGAACCCCGCCGCCGCCAGCGCCGGATAGCGGGCGGCGGCGTCACCCCCGGGGAGCCAGGCCGGCTCCAGGTGGCCCACCCGCTCCAGGCCGCCCGCGAGACTGCCCGAGAAGATCTCGCCACCCCAGATCGTCCCGTCTTCGCCCAGCCCGGCGCCGTCGCAGGCCAGACCCAAAACGGGGGTTTCCCAGGCGTCGCGCTCGGCAAGCACCGAAGCGACGTGAGCGCGGTGATGCTGCACTGCCAGCGCGGGCCCGCCGCGCTGGCGGGCGAAGCGAGAACCGGGGTAGTCAGGATGGGTGTCGTGGACGAGAAGCACGTCGTCGAGGGACACGCGGTACATCCGCGCCAGGTCGGCTGCGGTCTCTTCGAAGGCCCGGTAACTCTCAAAATTGTCCAGATCGCCTATGTGCTGGCTCAGGAACGCCTGCCCCGCCGCCACCAGGCAAACGCTGTTCTTCAGGTAACCCCCCAGCGCCAGCGCCTCCCGCCGCCAGCGCCCGCCCCCGGCCACGGGCAGCGGCGCATAGCCACGGGCGCGACGCAGGATTTGAATCTTCCCCCGCAATACCCGGGTCAGCGAATCGTCTATGCGGCGGGCAATCGGCCGGGTGCCCGCAAGCCAGAGATCCGCAAGGCCGGCCAGCCGCTCGAAGGCGTCCTCCTCAACGTAGGCGATCGGCTCCGAGCTGCGGTTTCCGCTGGTCATAACCAGGATGGCGGGCGCCCCCGCCGAGTAAAGCAGGTGGTGTACGGGAGCGTAGGGGAGCATGAACCCCAGCTCGGGGTTGCCCGGCGCCACTGCAGCGGGCAGCCGCCGCTCCCCCCCTGCGAGCAGCACGATGGGACGGGCGCATGACGTCAGCAGCTGCCTTTCTTCATCGCTGACGCGAACGTAACCGCGAAGGCTTTCCAGGTCCCGCGCCATAAGCGCGAACGGTTTGGCCTTGCGGAACTTGCGCTTGCGCAGGCGCTCCACCGCGACCGCGTTCTTTGCGTCCACCGCCAGCAGATAGCCGCCGATCCCCTTGACGGCAACGATCCTGCCCTCTCCGAGAGCCCGCGCCGCATGCTGGATGGCTTCCCAACCGTCCGCGACACGGCGCGCGCCATCCCACAGGTAAACCTCGGGGCCGCAGTCCGGACAGGCAACCGGCTGGGCGTGGTAGCGGCGGTCCCCGGGATCGTCGTATTCGTCCTGACACTCCCGGCACAGGGCAAAAACGCGCATCGTGGTGCGCGGCCGGTCGTAGGGGAGGCCAAGGATAATCGAATAGCGCGGACCGCAGTTGGTGCAGTTGATGAAGGGGTAGCGCCAGCGGCGGTCGCCGGGGTCCGCAAGCTCCCGCAAACAATCATCGCAAACCGCCAGATCGGGAGAGATCAGGGTGCTGGGACTGCCCGTTTCGGAGGCGGCTATCTCGAACCCTTCCTCCACCCAGGTCTCCCCTTCCCTGCGCACCTCGAGCACCCGCGCCGCCGGAGGGGCGGTGGTTTGCAGCGCCTCCAAGAAGCGGGGCAACGCCTCCGCGGGGCCGGCAGCGACCAGAACCCCTTCGGCGTCGTTCTTTACCCAGCCGGAGAGACCGAGCTCGTGCGCCAGGCGCCAAACGAAGGGCCGGAAGCCCACCCCCTGCACCGTGCCGCGAACGCGAATGAGACCCGCCCTAAGCATGGATACGCCGACGCAGGAACTCGAGCCAGGAAGCCATGCCTGCGCCGCTGCGGGCGGAAAGCCAGAAAACCGGCACCCCCGGAGCAACCAGACGCAGATTTTCCCCGGCTGCGCTCCGGTCGAAGCCAGCCGCGGCCGCGAGATCCATCTTGTTCACCACCACGGCGTCGGCATGCTTGAACATCTTGGGATATTTCAGGGGTTTGTCCTCCCCCTCGGTGACCGAGAAAAGCACTACCCGGAAGTCCTCACCCAGATCGAACCCGGCGGGGCAGACCAGGTTGCCAACGTTTTCGATGGCGAGAAGGCGGACGCCTTCCAGGGGCAGGGCCGCCAGCGCCCGCTCGATCATCGCCGCCTCCAGGTGACAGACCCCCCCGGTCATGATCTGCGCCACCGGGCGGTTGCCCTGGACGCCGCGCAGGCGACGGGCGTCGTTGTCAGTAGCCAGATCACCCACAATCACCGCGCTCGGGGCCCCAACCGCATCAAGGGTGCGCGCCAAAAGCTCGGTCTTGCCCGCTCCAGGGCTGGACATCACATTGAAAACCACGATTTCGGCTTCCCGGTAGCGGCGCCTGAGCAACGCCGCCCGCTCGTCGTTGTAAGACATCACGCCCACGTTCACCGCAACGACGCGGCGTTCTTCTGCTCCCGGAAACACCAGGGAAAGTTCCATTTCCTTTTGCGGCACGTCAAATCACCTCCAGATACGAAATTTCCAGCTCTTCACCCGCCGCGACCGCCGCCACCGGTTCGCCGCAGGAGGGACAGAGGGCGATGCCGTACAGGCCGTCAGCTGCAAACTCGATATTGCAGGCTTCGCAACTCCCCCTGAGGGGCACTTCTTCAATCAGCAACTCCGCCTCCCGGGCGGGGGTGCCGGGTTTGAGCGCCTCGAAGGCGAAACGCAACGATTCCTTCTCGACCCCGGAAAGCGCCCCCACCCTGAGGGCTATCAGCCTGATCCGTCCGGCGCCCGCCTCTTCCGCGTGGCGCGCGGCAATTTCGAGAACCCTGGCCATCAGACCGGCTTCGTGCATCGCTCCTCACCCGGGATGAGTTCCTCGATAGCAAAGTCGAGTGGAGCCTTGGCGCCGGTAGGGGTCGGAGCGTAGCCCGCCCTATCCAGCTCCGCAACCAGCGCCCGGACCAGCCGCCGCATGCCCGCCCGCACCGGCGGCGAAACGCCAACTCCCAGGCTGGTGCCGTGGCTCCCGCGGGGTTCCACGCCGACGGCGAAGAAGACCACCTCTGGCAGCTCGCCGGTGAGGCCGAGCGCCCAGAGCACCTCCATCACCTCCCACTCATGGCTGGAGAGCTTGGACCCGGAACCGGGCGGCAGGTCGGCCGGAGAAAAACAGTAGACGGCACCGGGATCACCGGCGATCGCGTCCAAGATGAATACCTGCTCGTAGCGTGCAATAAGGCCGGCGAGTTCGAACCCGAGAGCCCCGCCGTCGATCAGCTCCAGCGACCCGGAAAACCGGTAGGCGAGCTTGAGATGCCGTATGAGATGCACCCCGAGCCCCTCGTCACCGTAGAGCACGTTGCCGAGACCGAGCACCAAAGCGGTCTTTTTCATTTCGCCTCACCGTCCCCGAGGTCAACGCCGTCCTCGGCGGCGTAGCCGGAAACGATCGCTTCGATGCGCATGTTGCGGTGGGTGATACCGTTCCAGACGGCCATGTAGATGTGCACCACCGTAAAAATGATGAACACCCAGGTCAGCCAGTGGTGCACGGCGCGCACGCCAGCGAGCCCGCCCAGCGCCACCAGAACGGGCTCTAGCAATCCCGCCAGATTCCCCGCCAGCCCCCCGCTCTGGAAGGGGGCGGCCAGCAAAACGCCGGTAACGACGATGCCGCCCAGGGCCAGATACAGAAAGAAGTACGACAGCATCTGCAGGGGGCCGTAGTCGTACTCGCGGGCGTAGCCGGGCTCGGGGCGCTCCTGCCAGGGCATTCCGTATAGCAACAGGTTGTCGATCCAGTTGCGCAGCGAAAACAGCACCCTGAACTCCGCCATTTCGCCCGGAAAACGCGAGCGCCCGTCCGCCGTGAAGAAAACGAAGAGATAAAACCGCCAGAAGAACATGGCCGCCAGTAACCAGCCCGCTATCACGTGAGCGCCGCGGATGTAGGCCTGCAAGAACTCGTGGCTGGTGTCCAGTTTCTTAGAATCGCTGATAAAGGGCGCAGCGAGGTAAAACCCGCTGGCCGGCAGGAACACCAGCAACAGGGCCCGGATCCAGTGCATCGCGCGCACGGCGCTGGCGAAGTAGTAACGGACGTGAACGGTGAAACACCGGGGGTTTTGCGCGGCCATGATTACGCCTCCACCCGGAAGGGGCCCAGCACGGCGCCGCCCGGCTGTATCAGATGCACAGCGCAGGACATGCAGGGGTCGAAGGAGTGAATTATGCGCAAAATCTCCAGGGGTCTTTCGGGATCAGCGATCACCTCTCCCCGCAATGAAGTCTCGTATGCCCCGAGGCTACCGTCATGACCCCGGGGCGCGGCATTCCAGGTGCTGGGAACGACCGCCTGAAAGTTGGCCACCCTCCCGTTTTCTATGCGCACCCAGTGCGAGAGCGCCCCCCGGGGCACCTCGCGCAGGCTGACCCCTTCTCCGTCCTTGGGGGTGTACCCGGAAAAGAAGCGCTCGTCACCGGCCGCAACCGCGCGGGTAAGCTCCGCAAGCTGTTCCCGCGCCACCTCGACCACAAGCCGGGTTTCTAGGGCGCGGGCCGCGGTACGGCCCACGGCCGATTCAAAAAAGGACAGCGGCACACCCAGGCGGCGTAAATACCCCTCGACCACCGCCCGCATCCGCTCGTGGCCCTGGTGATATGCAACGAGCAGGCGCGCCAGCGGTCCCACCTCCATGGCGTGGCCGTCGTAGCGGGGGGTTTTAATCCAGGAGTATTTAGCCGCGGGGTCGATGGTCCCCCCAGCAGAAAATCCGGTGTAGCGGGGACGGGTTTCCCCTTTGAAGGGGTGCAGCCGCTGCCCGTCGTCCCCGGTGTAGCTATACCAGGAGCGGGACACCTCCTCACCGATCTTTTCAGGATCTACGGTAAGCACCCTTTCCGGATTTTCGGCCAGAATGTATCCCGGGGCAATATAATAACGAGCCTCCTCCCAGAAACCTTCGTCGAGGGGCACGAAACCGAAAACCATGTAATTGCCCGGGCCGCACCCCCGGCCGGCCAGAGCCTCGCCTTTGTAGACCTCTCCCAACATCACGATGTCGGGCAGATAGGCCTGCTCAACGAAGGCGGCGACTTTGTCCAGCAAAGCGCCGTACTCGCCCAAGCGGTTCGCCCGCAAAGCGTCGTTCGCCACCGTTACCCCGCCCACCACCAGCGACTGCGGGTGCGGATTCTTCGACCCCAGGATCGCCGTCATCTGCGCCGCCAAACGCTGAATCTTCAGGTTTTCCAGGTAATGGGCGGCCATTATCAGGTTCTGCTCGGGGGCAAAACGGTAGCGGGGATGCCCCCAAAACCCCCTGGCAAAGGGACCCAGCTGCCCCGAAGCCACCAGCTTCGCAATCCTTTCCCTGGCGCGGGCGAGGTCGTCCTCGCCGTGGTAGGGGCGCTCGGTGTAACGCCGCGACAGTCGCGCCGCCCTGACGGGGTCGGCCTCCAGGACCCCGGTGACGTCCCACCAATCCAGGGAATGCAGCTGGTAAAAGTGCAGCAGGTGGTCTTGCAGAAACTGGCTCAGAAGCAGCAGGTTGCGCACCCGACGCGCGTTCGGCGGCAGCTTTATCCCGTAGGCACGCTCGACAGCCTCGGTGCTGCGCTCGTAGTGATGGTAGGTGCAAACCCCACATATGCGCTGGGCAAAAAGGCCCAGGTCGCGCGGGTCCCGGTCTTTCAGAATCAGCTCTATGCCGCGGAACGCGGTGCCGGATGAAAAGGCGTCGGTGATTCTGCCCGCGTCATCGAGCTCCACCTCTATGCGCAAATGGCCTTCGATACGGGTAATCGGGTCTACTACCAGGCGTTTGCCGATCGGAGCCATGAACTACACCTCCTTCTTCCCACCCACCGCCCTGAGCGCCGTCAGGACGGCATGAGCCGCAATGCCCAGTGCGGTAGCGCCGAGCAGCGCCTTGCCAATTTGGTCGGCGGTGGCGTCGGTACCGAAGGGAATCGAGTAAACGCGCGCGGACACCGGCTCCTCGAAGGGAGTGAGGGTGTCCCAGCAACCGGGCTCGCTGCAACCGATGCAGCCGCGACCCGCCTGCACCGGCCAGGAGGTGCCGTTGTTGAAGCGGACCTGACCGCAGTTGTTGTAGGTAAACGGCCCCTTGCAGCCAACCTTGTAGAGGCAGCTCGCCTTCTTTAGTCCGGCGACGTCGTTCCAGCCCTCGACGAACTCCCCGGCGTCGAAGTTTCCCCGGCGCTCGCATTTGTCGTGAATGCGGATTCCGTAAGCCCAGACCGGTCTCCCGAAGGCGTCCAGCTCGGGAGGCCGGCCAAACATCAGCATCTCCAGGAGGGCCCCCACCACGTTAACGCTGTTCACCGGGCACCCCGGCAAATTGATTATGGGCGTGTATATTCCCTCCTTTTTCAAAAACTCCCCTACTCCCACCGCCCCCGTGGGGTTCGGGCGGGCTGCGGGAATGCCGCCGTACGCGGCGCAGGTACCCGCATTAACTATTGCCCGGGCGTGTCGCGCAATTTCGCGGGCGCTTTCCAAACCGCTCCGGCCGCCAATGGTTAGAAAGTTTTCTTCCAGGGGAAGCGACCCCTCGAAGACCGCCAGGTAGCGCCCCCGGTGTTTTTCGATCGTTTCCCTGAGCTGCTCCTCGGCGGCGTAACCGGAAGGTGCCATTAGCACCTCCATGTATTCAAGGCTCAACATGTCCAGGACAATCGTGTCGATGTCCGGGTTGGTATTGCGGAGGAGCGCTTCGGAGTTGCCGGTGCACGACTGCAGCTCCTGCCACACAAGAACCTGCCGGTTGGCCAGTCTGGCGGCCCGGGCCACGCGGGTGTCGAAAAAGGGCGGGAGGCCCAGCGTGACGGTCATCACGGTGGCCCACTTGAGGAGCTCTCTGCGCGTGAAGCCATGCCTGCCAAGAACCTGGTGCAGCTCTGCGTCACACACCGGTGGCTGCTCCTCAAGCAGGTCCATGTGACGGTCGGCGAGTACGGCCAGCTGCTCGTAATGTTCCGGGCCGCCCGTGGATCCGGGCGACCCGCTTACAGCTTCGATGTCGGATACGTATGTCATGCTATCTCCTTCGACTGGGTCCGCTGTGGCTCGAATATTCGTCCGTCAAAGCCATCGACCGTATGCTGGAATCATGGTCAGTCTCCTTACCTTTGATGCTCAGACGCTCTAGGGTATGCATTTCCAGAAAACCTGCCCATCCATCCTCCCTGCACCGGTACCTGACCAGCTAAATCTTTCGGCCCCATATTACAACTTCCCCGGAGATCCTGTAAGACATCTGTCCTGATTCTCTGGCAACACTCTTTCAATCACTGCGTCCTTCTCTGGGGCAGCACATACCGCGAAGCCCGGATAATTACGTGCTAGTCGCAACGCACCGCTTCTTGGCCAGCGGCGCCAGCCCTGGCCCGGGGGCAGGTCGCCGGCGGCATGGAAGCACAAGCAGCGCGCGGCACATCGCGGCCCGCCTCTCATACGTTTCGCATAGTGTGGTATAATACAATTAAATCTTCGTGCAGCCAGAAAAACGGGAGGTGGCAAGTGAAGCAGGTTGATGAAAGGCCGTCTTTCAGGATTAACGGTTTTGTTATGCTCCCCGTAGCCCTGGTGTTGCTCGTATACGGCGGCTGGGAGGCGCTGCGGTTTTTCAACTCGCTGGGCGCAAGCCCCCAATGGCGATCACTTTTTATGGGAGCGGCGAGCCTGGGTGCTTTGTTGATATACATCCACGGTTTTTTCATAGTTCAGCCAAACCAGGCCGAGGTGATCGTATTTTTGGGCAGGTACGTTGGCACGGTGCGCGACGAAGGCTTTTGGTGGACCAATCCCTTTACCACCAGAGAAGTCATCAGTCTGCGCGTCCGCAACTTCAACTCCGAGGTTCACAAGGTCAACGACAAACTGGGCAACCCTATTGAGATAGCGGCGGTGGTGGTCTGGCAGGTGGTGGATACCGCCAAGGCCGTTTTCGACGTGGACGACTACGAGGAGTTCGTGCGCGTGCAGGTGGAAA
>Ga0256835_1000873_pt1 | contig 19697 bp, 15 predicted proteins | sample PIR30metaG_FD_185972 | JGI IMG/M metagenome (GOLD analysis project Ga0256835, IMG submission 185972) | Hydrothermal vent microbial communities from East Pacific Rise, Pacific Ocean - PIR-30 | ecosystem: Environmental > Aquatic > Marine > Hydrothermal vents | place: Pacific Ocean: East Pacific...
GTAAAATCACCTTTTGGAAAAAAAGCGAGATTGATAAAGTTTTCTTCAAAAGGGAATTATTTGGCTTTTTTATGGAATCCCTATGATGAGTTTGGTTATGACCTTTATATCTTTGATATAAAATCTAATAAGAAGATAAGGGTAACTTCTTTGGAAATAATGAAGGAATTTGAAAATCCGGAAGATTACGAGAAGTTTGTGAAAAAAGCAAAACAAAAGATAAAGGAAGAGAATGTATTACAAAAAAAGTATTATTTGCAAAGAGATTTTCTTAAAGGTAAAAAGGTTGATTTATCACAATTTGAAAGAAAAGAAATAGAAGAATTGAAAAAGGAGTTAGAGAAAAAGGAAAAAGAATTAAGTAAAAGTAAGGATAAAAACAAAAAAAATAAACAAAAGAAGATTGATAAGCAGAAAAAAGAACTTGAATTATGGGAATTAAGAGATAAGTTAAAGGAAAAAAAGGAAAAGGAGAAAGTTAAAAGATCGGATATTTATCCTGGTGTTTCAAATTATGTCTGGTCTAAAAAAGGGGATGACTTGATTTTTGAGTATAGAGGGGATCTTTATAGGTATTTTCCCAATTCAAATAGAATTGAAAGACTTACTTTAACCGATGATAAGGAAAGAATAGTGGAATACACCAAGGATGACAAAGGTTATTATTTTATGAAGAGTAATAATGTTTATAAAATAGTTTTTGGTTCTTCATATATACAACAAATAAATCATAAATTAGAAAAAGAAGAAAATGAAAAAAAGGAATTTAAGATAGAGCAAACTTATATTTCTCCGGATGATAAATGGATGGTTATTGTTGCTTCAAAGAGAAAAGGTGGACCGGCATATAGAGATGTTGAAATTATGAGTTTTAAAAAAAGATTTTCAAAGGCTTTTAAAGTAAAGAGACAAACATCTGAAATGAAAAGAAACGAGCCGGAATACAGATTTTATTTAAAAAAGATAAACAAAACCAATTTTGGCAAAAAACCAAAGGCAATTTTTAAAATACCAGGTGGAGATATTTGGTATGAGTTTAGTGATATTTTATGGAGCAAGGATGGTAAGTATTTTGCATTTATGACATGGGAAAGAGAGAAAGGTGATTTAAATATCTGGTTATGTGATATTCAAAAGAAGAAACCCGAAGTCCTTTTTAAGATGAAAGAATCAATCGGATATAAATCGAATTATTATGATAATTTAAAGTTTACTCCGGATAGTAAAAAATTATTGGCAATACTTTTTAATAAACAAGGATTTAGGCAGCCGGTATACTTTGATCTTAAAACAAAAAAGAAGAAAGAGATAATAAAAGGTAAATTTGAGAGTTTTCCGATAGTAGGATTTACAAAAGACAGTAAATCCTTTTTTGTAATTTCCGATAAACAGAATCCAGCAATGTATGGTGTTTATAAGGTTGATATTAAGTCCGGAAAAATGAAAAATGTAGGGTTTTTAAATGGTGCACACAGGCAAACTGCTGTAAGTGATGACGGAAAATATATTGCTTCTGTATATGGAAATTGGAATAAACCACCTGAATTGTATTTTATTAATGTGTTAGATGGTAATTCAAAACTCTTAACTAAGAGCCATGATTATATTGAATTTGCAAGGATTAATTTAATAAAACCGGAGCTTTTTACGTATAAAAATAGGCACGAAGACACTATTCACGGTATGATTTTTAAACCGAAAGGTTGGAAATCAACGGATAAAAGACCCTGTATTATTTATCTTTACGGAGGACCTCTTGGAAGAAGGCATACTGTTGAAGTTGATAATTTTAGCAGATTGTCTTATTTTTTCCAGATGTTTATGGCATTAAAATACGGATATGTGGCAATAGATATTGATCCAAGAGGGCAATCAGGTTATGGAAAATATTTTAATGAGGCAAATTTCGAGCATCCCGGAAAACCTCAAACAGAAGATTTGGAAGACCTTGTTAAGCATATAAAGAAAGGGTTCGGAATCGATATTGGCAGGCTGGGACTTCATGGCTGGAGTTTTGGTGGTTTTCAAACTCTGTATACAATGTTAAATAGTCCTGAAACATTTGCTTGTGGTATTTCTGCTGCTCCACCTACTCAGTGGGAGAATTATAATTCCTGGTATACTGCCGCAACAATAGGAAAATCCGTAAGAGGTAAATTAACAATGAGAAAGTATTCATTAATTCCTCTTGCTAAAAATTTGAAAAGACCGATTTTGCTTGTACACGGTATGGTAGATCCCAATGTCTTATATCAGGATACGGTTAATATGTATAGGGCATTTCTTGAAACAGGAAAAGAAAATCTTGTTGACCTTTTCTTAGATCCAGAAGGTAAACATGGACTTGGCGGAGTTGTCAAAGATAAAAGTACTTTTAAAAAGTTTTCAACATGGTTTTATTGTCATCTCGGTGGTATAGATTATGATATTAATTAATATTTTCTTATAATTAAAATCAAGTAATCACTGAGGTCTTTAAAACCGTATTGTTTGTATAAATTTATTGCTTTAAAGTTGTCTTTATGAACTTCTAATTTTATCTGTATGTTTTTTTCTTTGGCAAATTCAATGGTTTTGTCCATTAAAATTTTTGATAACCCTTTACCCTGGTATTTCTTTTTTATACCAAAATGATGTAATAGTAGTCTTCTTCCGTCAAATGTTATCCAGGATGTCCCTATTATTTCATGTTTTTCATTTTCCATTACAAAGAGTTTAGCACCTAATTTTAAGGTTCTTTCTATTACTTCTTTATTGTCTCCCCTTTCTTTATTTCCTAATCCCAATTCCTGCCATAATTCCATTATTTCATCATAATCTTCTTGTCTATAATCCCTAATTTTATATTTCATTGTTTAATCTTTTTTATGAAGACAAAGTATACTGCAGATAAAAGCCATACAATTAGGGCTATTGAAGAATATTTACCGTTTTCAAAAAACAATAATAACGGAGAGGTTAATATTATAATTATAACGCTTATTGAGAGTAAATTAATGAAGAATTTTTTCAATTTAGAAATTAAAATATAATTCAAATTCCTTTGGGTGTGGAATTTGTTTGATATCATCAATCTCTTTTGTTTTAATTTTAATCCATTGATCAATGATTTCTTGTGAAAAAACTTTTGAATAAAGGAGGTATTCATTGTCTTTGTTCAATTCTTTTAATGCGGATTCCAATGAGTCCGGTAACATCTTGATCTTTTTTGCGATTGATTTTGTTTTTAGAAAATCAGAATCATAGGGTCCGAAGTTGAATTTCTCCGGTTTCAGATTTTTGAAAATGCCGTCTATACCAGCCATTAACATTGTTGATAAAAAAAGATAAGGATTTGAACTTGCATCACCTGCTCTGTATTCTAGTCTTGTTTCATTATCCTTTACATAACCGGGTAATCTGATTGCGGCATTTCTATTTGACATAGCAAATACCGCCGATACCGGAGCTTCGAATCCTCGGACCAGTCTTTTATATGAATTTGTTGATGGGTTTGCAAATGCTGAAAGAGAGCCTGAGTGAAATAAAATTCCTGAAATATAACTTAATCCTAAATCTGAGAAGTTTGCATAATTACCTTTTTTATAAAACATATTTTTGCCGTTTTTTAACAAGTATTGATGAACATGAAACCCATTTCCTGCTTTACCGTAGAATGGTTTTGGCATAAAGGTTACATGTAAATCGTATTCTTTTGCAAGGTTGAAAATCAAATATTTTATTATTAATGTATTGTCAGCTGTTTTTACCAATCCGTTAAATTTTGTTTCAATTTCATGTTGATTTACCGAAACTTCATGATGATGGTATTTAACTTCTATCCCGATACTCTCAATGAGGTGCACTAATTCATTTCTAAAATCAATGTATTCATCATCAGGTGCTGAAGAATGATAAAAATTTCTTTGTTCGTCTGTGTCTTTTTCAATATAATAGTAGGATTCATTGTCATATACTCCGAATTCCGCTTTTTTAAAAATAAAAAATTCAAATTCAGGACCAAATGAAGCTTCTGTGGCAATTCCGGTTTCTTTTAAAAAATCTTCAGCTTTTTGGGCAATATATCTTGAATCCTGGTTGAATCTGGTCCTTTCTTTGTCTGTTAAGTGAATGTTTGCGATAAAAACAGCGGTTTTTCTTTCTCTGAACGGATCTATAAACATTGTTGAAAAATCTGGTATCATTACCATATCGCTGTTTTCTGGTTTTGCAAATCCGTAAGAAGAAGCGTCGAAACCAACGCCATTGTTTAGCAGATCTTCATTAAACATATTAAATGGTAAAATTAAGGAATGTAATTTACCTTTCAAATCAACAGATTTTAAATCAATGAATTCAATATTTAAATTTGTTAATTCTTTTTTTAAACTTTTAAACTTATTATTTTTTTCCATTTTTCAAAATAATATAAAATAATTATTTTGTCAAGTGCATAACGTTTGGCATTGATTTGTGTTGAAAAAATCTTCAGTAAATTCTAAAATAAATCGATGAAGAAAATATTCATTTTATTGTTTGCTGTTTTTTCTTTAAGTTTGTTTTCTTTAGATACTGAGTTAAATATATATCAATATGTGCATAAGAGTTTTACAACGGATGACGGACTCCCTATAAATACAATAAATTTTGTTTTTCAGTCAAAGAAGGGTTACCTATGGATTGGTACTCAAAATGGATTGGTTGTTTTTGATGGGATTAATTTCAAAGTAATAAAAAAATTATCTGATAATTTCAGATTTAGAGATGTTACCGGAATTGCTGAAAGTAAAGATGGTGTTATGTGGATTTCAACTTATGATGGTCTGGTTGAATTAAAAAATAATGATTTTAAAGTTTATACTAAAAAAAATGGATTAAGAGGAAACAATCTTGGTTCAATTTTTTTTGATAAGAATAACAACTTATGGATATCTTATTTAAAAAATAAGTTTAATTATTATGATGGAATAAAGTTTGTTACCCCGAAACTGAGTAAAGAAATTTATGATTTTGGAAGGTTATATTATTCCTATAAAGATAACTTGGATGAATTGTGGTTTTGTACTGATAATGGATTGATCCATTATGATCTTTATAAATGGAATAAGTTTACAACGAGAGACGGATTGATTTCAAATAAAGTAACTTGTATTGTTCAGTATAAAAATGAATATTATTTAATAGCAACATCTAAGGGGATATTGAGATATGAAAAGGGTAAGTTTTTTAAAGAAAAATCAATATTTCATATTAATTTTGTCAGAGATATGCTCTTTGATAAGGATGGTAATTTATGGATTGCAACAGAGTCGAAAGGTATATATAAAATTAGTAAAGGAAATATTGAGGGTTTCAACAGTGAAAATGGATTAAAAGGTGATTTGGTTTTTGATTTATATGAAGATAACGAAGGAAATATTTGGATATCAAGCTATATCGGTTTGGATTTACTTATATCTCCCAAGATAAAGGTTTATACAAAGAAAAGCGGTTTGTTGGATAATATTATTTGGGGAATTCATCAAGATATATATAACAATGTGTGGATTGTTGCAAATAATAGTCTCGGTTTGTTTAAAGATGGAAAATTTGTAAATTATACTAAAAGTTACGGATTAAAGAGTAATGTTGTAAGTTCTGTTGTAAGTGATGGTAATAAATTATATGTTGGGACTTATGATTCATGGTTAAATCTTATAAATTTGGATACATTTAATGTTGATATAATTAAAAATAATGAATCTGCTAATTTTAAAAATTCAATAAGAGCTCTATACATAGATAGAGATAAAAATATTTGGTTAGGTACTTATGGAAATGGATTGTTTTTAAAAAAGAAAAACGACAGTATATTTAGGCATTTAAATATTTTAAAAAAACATCTCATATATTATATTTATCAAAATAGAGATAATGATATATGGATAGGAACCGATTCTTATGGTGTTTATAGGTTAAAAAACAATAGTATTATTGGTAATATTACTAAAAATCAAGGGTTGTCATCTAATACAATATTGTATATTTATGAGGATAAATCAGGCTTGTTGTTTTTTTCAAATGAGGAAAAAGGTTTTGATATTTATGATCCTTTATCAAATAAAATTGTAAATATTTCAACGGAAAAAGGATTAATTGATATAAGTGTTTACTCGATACTTGAAGATAATGGGTTTTTATATTTGAGTGGTAATATGGGAATAACTAGAATAAAAAGACAAGAGATATTAGATATTTTTTATGGTAAGAGAAGTAAAATTTCCGATATTTTTGTTTTTAATAAAGATGACGGATTGAAAGAACTTGAATGTAATGGTGGTTTTCAACCATCTGCTTGTAAACTGAATAATGGTGAATTGTGGTTTCCGACTATAAGAGGAATCGCTGTTATTGATCCACTTAAAGTAAAGATTAATAAAAGAGAGCCAAGATATTTTATTGAAAAGGTTATAGTTGATAATAATGTATATAGGAAAATAGTAAAAGAAATAAGATTAAAATCAAGTACTAAAAGAATTCAATTGTTTTTTACTTCCATATCATTTAAATCTGCAAGTAGAATTAAATTTAAATGTAAATTGGAAGGGTTTGATAACAATTGGATAGAAAAGAGAGGTAAAGAGAGGCATATAACTTATACTAATTTGTCCTCCGGTGATTATGTTTTTAAATTAAAATCAACAAATTCTGATGGGATTTGGAGTAAATCTTGCATAAAATTGAAATTAATTATTGAAAAAAAGTTGTTAGAAAAGACATGGTTTGTTGTTTTAATATTTTTTATATTTAGTATATTTTCCTATTTATTAATTTCTTTGTTAAGAAACTTGTATGGTATTGTTAAACAGTGGAAAGAAGAGAATTATATTAAGAATTATAAAATCATAAAACAAATAGCAAGTGGAGGTATGGCTGATATTTTTTTGGCTTATGATAAGAAAAGTATGTGTAAAGAAAGGTTTGTGATTAAAAAAATAAAAAAGGGATTAAATATTGATGAGGATGATAAAATCAGATTTATTGTTGAGGGTAGAATTATTGATAAGATAAGTTCTCCTTTTATAGTCAAAGTTATTGATAGAGGAGAATGGAATTCTTTCTTGTATATAGTCATGGAGTATATTAAAGGAATTACTTTGAGAGAGAAAATAGAAAAAGAGTCTCCTTTGCCAATTAATGAATCCATTAGAATTATGATTCAAATATTGGAGGCTTTAAGCACTATTCATTCTAATGGTATCATACACAGGGATATTAAACCTGAGAATTTTATGATAAGAGATAAAACTAATGAAGTGGTGATGGTGGATTTTGGAATTGCCAAAATGGTGGATTTATCGGGTATCACTCAAACAGGATATACTTTAGGGACAATTAATTATATGGCGCCTGAGCAATTAAAAAAAGGAGAAACTTCTTTTAAAAGTGATATATTTTCTACCGGTTTGATATATTATGAGATGATTACGGGTAAGAAATTTATGAGTGGAATAACTACAATTGAGATTATTAATAATATTCTTAATTTAGATTTAAATGTAGTAAGTTTAAATGAAATTGAAAATATGGAAATAAGAAAGATTATTGCTTCAATGTTGAATAAAGCACCTGAGTTAAGACCTGATGCACAATATTTATTAGAATTATTAAAAGGGTTAATTTAAGACTCTCTTTATGTTGCTAAAATGTAATTTTACAAAATTTTGTAATTCTTTTTTATCAATTCTTTTTAATAATTCTTTTACGGCGTTATCAACGGTTGATGATGCTCCGAATGGAAGTTTAAATCCTGCAATTTCAGATAATTTTTCCATTTCTTTAACAAAATAATATCTGGCAAGCATTGATGCTGCTGCAACACTTGTATCTTCTTCCGCCTTGTTAAAGAAAACAATCTTATTTTTTAATTTTTCATCTTTTATATTGTATAAAACCCTATTTTCCGGACCAAATTTATCAATTATGATTATTTTTGGGTTTAAACCTTGTTCTATTAAATTTTTAATGGCGGTAGCATGAGCCCATCCTAGTATTTTATTGATATTTTCAAATTTTGAATATAATTGATTGTATTTTTTAGGATTTATTTTAATTACTTTGTGCTTTATATTCAATAAAGTTTTTATATTTTTTTTAATAAATGTATCGGAAAGTTTTTTTGAATCTTTTACAAAATTCAAATCTTTAATATCATTATTTTCTAAATAAATTGCAACAGTTATTAGTGGTCCTATAAAATCTCCTTTTCCGCTTTCATCCGAACCAATTTTAGGAAATGTATTTTTGTAATTAACAAGTCTCAATTTATTACTTCTTCGAATTTTTAATGATTTCCAAAGTTTGTTCGGCAATTTCTAATTCTTCGTTTGTCGGATAAACAATAACTTTAATTTTAGAATCATTAGCTGAAATTATCCCTTTTTTACCTTTAAATATTTTATCGTTTTTCTTTTTGTCAAGTTTTATTCCTATAAAATCCATGTCTTTAAGTATCATTTCTCTTTCAATAGGTCCGTTCTCACCTATTCCTGCAGTAAATATTATCAAATCTGCTCCATTCATTGCAGTTATGTATGCACCAATATATTTTTTTACTCGATAAGTAAATATTTCTAACGACAATCTTGCTCTTTTATTCCCCTTTTTTACCGCTTCTTCAATATCTCTCATATCCGATGAAATACCTGATACACCTAATATTCCGCTTTTTTTGTTAAGTAAAGTATCAACGTCAATAAAGGTCATTTTTTTGTTTCTTTGTAAATATAATGGAATTGCCGGATCCACATCCCCGCTTCTTGTTCCCATCATTAATCCTTCGAGAGGTGTAAATCCCATTGAAGTATCGATTGATTTTCCGTGTTCAATTGCAGCAACAGATGATCCATTTCCAAGGTGGCATGTGATTATTTTTAGTTCTTTCATGCTTTTTCCGATATATTTTGCTCCGTTTTTTGCAACAAAAAAATGTGATGTTCCGTGAAATCCGTATCTTCTTATTTTATCTTTTTCATATAAGTCATATGGAAGAGGATAAATATATGCTCTTTCGGGCATTGTTTGATGAAATGCCGTATCAAAGATGCCAGCCATTGGTATTCCTGGTAATTTTCTCATTGTTGCTTCAATGCCGATTATATTTGCCGGATTATGTAGAGGAGCGAGCGGTATACATTCTTTTAATGTTTCCATGACGGTTTCATCTATTAAAACTGTTGACTTGAACTTTTCTCCGGCGTGAACAACTCTGTGACCTACTGCATAAATATCCTTAATATCTTTTATAACACCCAATAAATCCGAAGTTAGATATTTTACTATTAAATCGATTCCTCCCTCATGGTCGTTTATTTCTATTACATCTTCTATTTTTTCGCTATCTCCCCTATAATACTTTAATTTTGAACCGTCTAAACCGATTCTTTCAACCAAACCTTTTGCAAGTACCTTTCTGTTTTTCATGTTTATTAACTGAAATTTAATAGAAGAACTTCCGCTGTTAATAACAAGTATATTCATTTCAACACCTCAAAAATAATTTAAATTTAAATTTAATTATAAAATAATATAAAAAAAAATCAATACTTAACTTGTTTTTAAACTCTTTTTAATGATATTGTTATATTTTTCTTTTATTACTTGCCAAGTATAATTTTTTTTGAAAAATTCAATTCCATTTTCACCTAAATTAATTAATAAATTTTTATTTTTATCAAGTAATAATATTATTTCCTTAAATTCTTCATAGTTTTCAAACCATAATCCCGCATTACTTCGAATGCATTGACCTTTTAATACTTCTGTTTTTCCGTTTGCAACTACGGGTTTACCTATTGCCCAGGCTTCCAAGCTTACCATTGATAAGGATTCATATTGCGATGGAATGATTAAAAATTCCGAACCTTTTAAAGCATCGAATTTTTCTTTGTTTTGAAGAAATCCGAGATGAATTATTTTTTTGTGTTTTGGTATTTCAATCTTTTCTTTTCCTATTAATACTAAATCCATATCTATTTTTTTTTCATTTAAAAGGGTTAGATAATAATCAAATAACATCGGAATACCTTTATTTTCATCTAGTCTTCCGATATATAAAAAGTATCTGTTTCTTATATTATATTTTTTTCTGAAGCTTTCAGGCTCAAATTTATCTGGAATTTCACTACCAACCCCTACAATATCACCTGGTACGCTCTTATTATCTGAAATTTTGTTTATTATTTCTTTCTCTTCTAATGAGTTGTAAACAAATGCTTTGGGAAGATGAAAAAAGTTTTTGAATAATCTTAAATATATAATATCATCGTGTTCCGCTGTGGGTACAAGAATTGATTTATCCTTGAATTTTTTTATTCCGTAAAAAGAATGGTAATATCTATATGAGAAAAAAATGAATAAATCAAACTCATTGTATCTTTTTTCTAAGTTTAATAAAAGTTCATCTAATAAAGGACCCTGCTCTTCCATCCATAGATATTCGTCATTTATGCTGTGCTCTTCGTTTAATATAAAATTCTGAATTTCTCCAAAACTTTTGGGATTTCGGGGCTTTCTTACTGAAAACCTGTTTACTTTGACATTGTTAATTATTTCTATTTCATCTTTGAAATGATCTTCCCATGTTATATAATCAATGGCTTTGGAAGTAAAGACTTCGATTTCATAATCATTGTTTAATAATTCTGCAATTAATCTTGCATGATATTCGGCACCACCGTTAATATCATGAGCATATCTCTGTACAACTATACCTATTTTTAATTTTTTTGCCATTACAGATTATAACATATATATATTTTGTTTATTTAATGTTTATGTTTAATTTCCCCCTGACTTCTCTACCGTCAAGGCTTGATACCTTGAATTCAATGGAAATGTTTTTACCAAACTCTTTGATTTTTTCTTTTGTTAGTTCCCACTCTATTAATCCGGTAGGCGAGATTGTTAAATCAGGATCATTGGGAGAGATTATTTCAAAAGAAAGTTCTTCTTCCCAATCTTCTCTTTCTATACCAGGGAAATCAACTTCAACTTGGTAGGTTAACGTACCGGGTATTTCAAATTTTGGAACTACTTTTTTTATTATACTGGGAGTTGCCGGAAGAACCTTATAGTATTTACTCTTTACAAATGAGGTCTCAAAATCTTTTCCAACTGCTTTTACTCTACAAAACACCCATTGGTCCTTAGTAAAAAAATCAGGTTCAAGAATTTCTGAATTAACTTCTTCAACTAATTTGTTATTAATATACCATTCATAAATTAAATTATATTTTCCTTCTGGTTCATTTTCAAATTCCACTTCTACTTCAATCGGATATCCTTCAACTGGTTTTTTTAAAAATTTTACTTCTTTTATTTTGTATATTTTAGAAATATTTGATTTTGATGTTTTTGATCGATTATCGCTGATTTTCTTAGATTTATTTTTATTAGCACCACATGATATTAGAATGAATATTAAAACAGTGACCAATAAAAACTTGATGAATCTCACAATACCTCCTTTTACAATTTGTGTTCAAGCCAGAATATTGGTCCGAATATGCTGCTTAAATCAATTGTTTTTTGATCTTTTAATGTATAACTACCGACTTCGCCTTGACCAATGTAAATCTTGAAATTAGAACTATCCAATGCTCCGTAACCCTGAATTTTACCTGATTCTACAACAGCTTCTAATTCATTTTCTCCCGAATCAACCTGTATGATATAAACTCGCTGATTTCCCTCTGGATTACACGGATCGGTAACGGTTCCTGAAACATCCGGTGTATATGTATTAAAGTAAACATAACTATTCATGTAGATTGGGTAAGGCTCAAATATTATTTCTTTGTCTTTATTGAATTCAAAATAAAATCCTCTATATACTGATAAATCAAAATATCCACTGCTTCCATTGTAAACTATGTCTGAAATATCCTGTAAATCACTCTCATCCAATGGAGAAGATATGTTTCCATTGTCAACTATTCCATAAAATTTTCCAGCGAAATTGTCATCATCATTAGGAGTCGACCTATGACCGGAACCAATCAATATCCATAACTTATAGTTACTATCATATCCCAGAGTTGCAGGTAAGTAAAAAGTTTGTCCATCATTAGCTTTAAATATCTTTGTTGGTCTCCATCCTTTAACTTCTCCGTTTAGGTTTATTTTCCATATTTCACCGCCATTTCCGGAAGAACCTGCATAGTCTCCTGTCATAAACATATAAAAGTAGTCAGCGATTCCGTCATAATTGTAATCTAATACGGTTGATGTCGCTGTAAATGCCCATTCAAACTCATTGTTAGTATGAATATAATAGTTCCCTGATTTTGTGTCAGGATCCGAAGTGGTGGCTCCGTATATGAATTTTTTAATTAATTCTCCGGTTTTGGCTTTTACAATAAAGAACGCTTTTCCTGTTAATGTTTCAGGATGACTTATATCTGCTTTTTTGTTATCTCTGTCATATCCCCCCGATAAGAAAACAACGGGTGTTAATTTTCCTTCGAGATTTACAGTTGCGATTACTGGTTTTGCTTCTGTATATCCCATGTACGTAGAATCCGTAAACTCCCATAAAAACTTCGGATTTTCAGGATCAGTAATATCCAATGCATAATAATGGGTACCGCCAATTCCTAATCCAAAAACTAATATTGTTTTCCAATCAGTATGATCACCCTTGTTATTAATTTTAATGTCAATTGCTATTGCTTTACCATCTACAAAATAAGTGTGTTTGTTGTTTGAGTTCGGTATGTCGGGATCCATATGTTTTAAATTCGATAATAATGAGGGTGGTATAAAAGCCCATAGTTCTTCTCCGCTTTCAACACTAAAGCAATGAAGCATTCCATCATTTGCTCCTACGTAAATAACCTCTTTTCTGATTTTTCCATCCGTATCATGTTCACCGGTTTTTGTATAATATTCGTAAAAATCTTTGTATGATGGATCAAAAGCTCCTTTCCATTTTAAAGGAGCTCCCACAACAATTGGATTAAAATGGAATATATCTCCGAGCTTCCAATCATAACCATTATCTCCCAATACAAAATCAATTAAATCATCTCTGTATTGCTCATCTTGCGTCGTATCACCTGTATTAATGTTGAAATCTGCTGGTGTTATATTTGTATTGTCAAAATTAACCAAGGCACCTGATTTTGCAGTAAGTACAGTTCTTGATGTTGATTTATTGTTTAAAACAACTCCTGCGTCCCATTGGAATGATTCAACTTCAACAAGATTTCCGTCATCGTCATACACTTTAACTTTACCGGGATTGTCTAAATTCTCCGGAAAATTTCCTTTATAATCTAATAAATAGCACTTTAAATGTCCTTCCCATAAGTTTTTATTGTTTCTTGGAATAAATGTCGCGATATATCCTCTGTGACCATGAGTTAATGTTGAATATTTCGGAGCAGCAAATGCCGCATAAGCATTAACTTTCTCATCAATGCTTGCAAAAACATTTTTTAAGGAGTCTACAAGTTCATTATAATTGTTTGCTGTATAATATTCACCGCCTCCGTTATCAGCAGCATCAGCTAATAATTGATTGTTAATTGTAAATCCAATCGTATAAGTATATAAAAATTGTTTGTTTTTGAATTTTAAATCGAAATTACTACTGTTTTTAACAACATCAAGTTCATCAGGAAATAAATCATTATTGTAAGCATAGTAAGTTATATCGTCAAGGTAATTTGTCCCGTCATTTTCTAATGTTTCGTTATCATTATCGTGTTCGGTTGAAGAAGGATCTCCCCATTTATCGACTTTATTAGTGTTAAAGATTATATCATTATTATGGTAAGTTAATGTTCTTAAATAATCATCCATTGTTGATTCCCCATCTGTGACTATAATAACAAAATTTAATTGACACCAATTACTAATAACTTTATTTTTATTGAAACTGCCTGCTGAAGGATTGTCAAGTGGTAGAAAATACTTGGATTTTGTAATACTTTTTTCTCTGCCATGTCTGAAATATGCCCAAATTTCAGCATATGTTTCAGATAAAGGAGTCCATGTTCTGGCTTCCATGTTTTTTATAATTCTGGCTAATGAAGAAAATGAGCTGTTGTTTTGACAGTATTGAACAATTTCTCCGCCGTCCGGATCATAATCGTATTCAAAAACAGTTAAACCGACTCTTGGATTTCCGTTTGGTTCTGATTGGTAAATATCATGAAATATTTCAGTTAACGCCATTCTGGCAACGCTGATTCTTATTTTTTTATCATTTCCCGTGTAGTATAAACTTCCGCCATAATCTAATATTTTTGTGTCTGGATTAGTTGTATCTCCTCCGTGAATAGAAGGCGGATTGCCGGCATCCCAATTCCCATAGATTTCAAAGTGATTCCAAACGGTTAATTGTTCGGGTGTCGCATCATAAATTAAAAAATTTAAGAAATTACCCGGTATTCGAGGTATGTGCCCATTGTCGGGTTTTATATATAAATAGATAGAATTTGCTGCATTTGGATGTGAGTTTGTAGAAGGATAATCTCTTACGTTTAGCTCAACAACATAATTTGTACCTGAAACTTCTGTTACAGGATATAAGTGACTGTAACCATTCTCTCCTTTTTCGTCCAAATAATATCCGGCTGGAAAATTCTTATAACTGTCTGTATGGTAATCATAAAAATAACCACTATAATAATATACAACTTCATAAATTTTATTGTTTTCTATGCCATTAGATGACGTTGTAGATTCATGATTTGGATTATAATCCGGATGAAAGATTAATGTATTCATAGAACCTGAATTATCCATTAATATCATAATGTTTGGCTTTATATCTTTTGATGTAGATGAGATGAGAACCTCATCATCCCATGCGCTAAGATTAAAATTTAATATTGCTATTAATACAAATAAGTAAATTATTTTTTTCATTTTTCCTCCTTAATATTGAGATGATATTAAAACAATAACACTTTGAATCTCTTTTTTCGCTTCACCCCTCGTGATTTTTCTCGCTATACCTGAAACAGTTAAATTCCATGCAGTAAGCTGGATACCTGAATCTCCTCCCATTTCAATTGAAACTCCCTGTGGCGGAGGTGGCAGAAACTCTTTAAATCCCGTAATGTATTGAGGGCTATTTTCATTTAATTTTCCTGTTTTATAGTATAGATTACCTTCTGTAAATTCAAACAAAACGCTGGTTGGATCCATGGTTTCCCTTAATTCGTTTATGCCATGAAATATTCCATTGTCAGCAATAAAAAAAGCTGATTTATCAGCCAACATATTTCTGGTTATGGCAATTTCTGTAGTGCTTTGGTTAAGAGCGGAAATACCGATAATTGAAAGTATTAATACTCCGAATAAAACCAACACTAAAACAGAGCCTTTTTCTTTATTTGTTTTTAGCTTTCTCACTTTTTCCTCCTAATAAATGATATTAAAATTTCTCGGGACAACTTCGTATTTCATATAGACATAGTGAAATCTACTAACAGGTAATAATGTTGGACTCGAGTTTGCATCACCCATAATCGGTTTTAAGTATTGAATCCCGGAATCTCTTCTTTTGTTTGTTTCTTCTTCTGTTTTAAGCAATGCATTTATTCTTATTGAAGAAATATTCTTTAAGATAATTTGATCTATAAAATTCTGGCACATAGCAGAATCAGCACATGGATCAGGATAGACTGTTGTTGCGTCTTTTGAATGTGATGCCCATATTTCAACCGGATTATCTTTTGTAAAATATTCTATTTGAAAATCTTCAAGATTTGGTGTTATGGGAACCATTCTGGTTGCAGTTGGTGTTGTGTTTATTAAATCAGCAACACCTTCGCAGTCAGTGGTCATTGTTAGTATTTTTCTTCCGTCTTTTTCTAGTTTTACTAAAAACATGTAAAAGTATCTTAATTTAAAAACAGGTCTTCCTGTCTGATATTCGATTGTATTTCCTTTTGTCCCGGAGTGTAGTTCATCACATTGATCATTGTAGTTTGCTGTGTTTAACAGACCTGAATAATAAACAGGTATGCTTCTTATTGTTAATTGAGCTGAACCAACAGCAGGAGTTGTAGTTACTTTAAAAACATAGTATCCTTCCGTATCAATTACTATTCCTATGTCATCCTTTTTCCATGCCGATACCGTTGCTCCGTTTTCGTCAATTCTATCTATTGTTTCAAGTTTTATTGTCGTATCGCTATTTTTAAACACGCCGGTTAATTTTGTCATTGCTGTTGGATCACCTGCTGAAATTATTATTCCGTCAGGGAAATTAGTGTTATTTAACGGATAAATTCCATTAAACGGAGGAGTATCGCCAAGCATTGAAGGTGTGTTTAAAAGTGTATATATTGCTCCCGCACTTCGAATATTTTCAGTGAGAAATTGTTCTATTGCTCTTGAAGATTGTGTTGTGTCGAGTTTTTTTTCTTCTGTTAATTGTGTTCTTTGTGTTGTGATTATTAATGCAAACATTGTTGCAACAATAACCAACATCATTGTTAATGAGATCATTAATTCAACTAAAGTTAAACCTTTATTATTTTTTAGTATATTTTTCATCTTGTCCTCACTATTGAAAATGTTATCGGAGCGGATTTTATTCCCTGAGATTTCCAGTTGACAGTAACCGTAATCCTGTACTGATCTGTATCAACAACAGAAACAGTGGTTATTCTTCTGAATTCAACGAAATTAGGAATCTCTCCATAATTTTCTTTTTCATAAGTAAAAGTTGCAAGATTATCAAAAGGCATTCTTAACATGGATTCCATTTTTTCTTCCGCAAGAACAATTGCTCTTGTATGTCTGTTCGCGTAATGATTCGATTTAATATTTGTTGTCGACATTAAAAGTACGCCTACGACAATAAATGACAGAAGTACTGCAGATACCAGTACTTCAACTAAAGTAAAGCCCTTATTTTTTTTAGAAATTTTGTTCAACTTTCAATCCTCCAAATGAATATATTGTTATTGTTATAACATCTTTCTTCCCGACATTTCCCGGACTTTGTAATTGAAATTGTACCTGACCTGCCGGTTGAAATGTGTTTGGGTTTATTAACATTGATTGGGAATTAAATGCAAAATCCGGTGGATTTAATATTTCGACTTTCCCTTCAATTTTATAATGAATCGGATATTCTAAATCCACCCATTCATTTCCGTCAAAAGCTTTGCATTCAAGAGACTTCCTGCTAAATGTCATTCTTATATTTTTGTTTTCTTTAATCGCCAGAAGTCGCATCTTTTGAATGTAGGATGTAATTTCTCTTGATGTTCCTCTCAAATCCCAGCGATGCCTTGAACCGAATGCAAAACTTATGGTTATTGAGGTAACAATGCCAATTATTAATAAAGTTACTAAAAGCTCAACAACAGTAAATCCTTTTTTATTTTTCATTTTTATACTCCACTAATATAGCATGCAATTATAATGCCAACGGAATACGGCTTTTGTATTTGCTCTTTTGATACGTCATTAAAGCAAGCAATCTTCATGTGTATAAGATTTACACGGATGTGAATGCTAAATTTATTCCCAAATCCCTTTTATTTCAGTATTGCAATTATTACACCTGTTTTCCTTTAGTCCTTTTATCTCTGTATAATAACCGTTTCTCTCGATTAGCAGGTTACCACATTCAGGACAATAGGTGTTTTCCCATTTGTTGGATCTTATATTTCCTGCATATAAATACTTTAATCCTATTTTTTTACCTGAATTTAAAAATTCATAAATAGTATCCTCTTTTGTGATTGCAACATCAAAGAATTTATAATGCGGAAAGAATCTTGAAACGTGCCATGGGATATTTTCATCAATACTTAAAATAAAATCTATTATTTTTTCTGCTTCTTGTTCTTTGGAATTTAGGTCGGGAATTACCAATGTAGTAACTTCTACCCATAATCCGCTTTGTTTAAATCTTTTTATATTTTCCAAAACAGGATTTAATCTTGCAGCACAATACTTTCTATAAAATTGATCCGAAAAACTTTTTAAATCTATATTTGCAGCATCTAAGTATGGTCTTAATTTATCAAAAGCTTCCTTTCCTATATATCCGTTTGTTATCATAAGGTTTTTTAATCCTACTTGTTTGGCAATTTTTGCTGTTTCAAACATTAGTTCGTAGAATATTGTTGGTTCGGAGTATGTATAAGCAATGGATTTTGCTCCCGAATCTATTGCCATTTGAACTATTTTTTCCGGTTCAATCTTTTCTCCGTAGATTTGGTTTTCATTAATAACCTGTGATAAAGTGTAATTTTGACAAAATTTGCATTTAAAGTTACATCCCATTGTTGCAATTGAAAAAGCGATTGAAGATGGTAAAAAATGATATAAGGGTTTTTTTTCGATAGGATCCGAATTAATAGCAGCGATTTTATCGTAGTTTAAGGAGTAAAGAGTTCCGTTTATGTTTTTTCTTACTCCACAAACACTAAGTTCACCTTGTTTTAGAATACAATTTTGATTACATAAAAAGCATTTTACTTTATTATTTTCTAATTTTTTGTAGAAAAGTGCTTCATGCATTAAGAGATTTCAAGTGCTTTTTTTTCAATTAGCTTTTGGTTAACCGCTCCGATTAATTGAGTTTTTACATTTTTGTCTTTAATGAATAAAATTGTCGGTACACTTCTTACCATATATCTACTACTAACTCTCGGGCTTTCATTTACATTAACTTTTATAACTTTTATTTTGTCTTTATAGTTTATGGCAATCTTTTTTAATCCCGGTTCGATTAATTTACAAGGAGCGCATGTTGGAGACCAGAAATCAACAATTATTGTTCTGGAATCATTGATTAAATTATCAAAATTTGTATCATTCCCTATTACCATGTCGCTCATTGTTTACTCCTTTCTCTTATTTTTATCATAATTAATTATATTATCATTTTTAAATTAAAATTTCTATAAAATTTTAAAAAAAATTAATTTTATATTTTAATTAAAATTTTCACTTAAAAAACTATTTGCATAGTATATCCATGCCTGAGACCATCTAAGGTAATTTATTTTGTTTTTATGAGATTTCTTCTTTTGAAAATAAAAATATCTTTTTTTCTTGTTGTACATGTTGGCATTTGTCCAGTGAATTATTGATTTAAGAAATTCTTCTTCATTGTTTTCCTTAAAATTTTCTAATTTTTTTAATGTTATTATTGCCTGGGCTATTGAATGTATATCTATTGGATAAATTTTATTATTGTAATATTTAACTATTCCGTTTTTAAGTAAAAAATTATTTTTATAATAGTTAAAGCCTTTTTGAATGGACCTTTTTGATTTAATATCATTGGTTAATTTGTAATATTCATTTAGTGAAACCAATACGTATCCAGTGTGAAAGGAATCAATCCAATTGTATTTTTTTTCAATTCCGTAATACCAACTTCCGTCGTTATTTTGATTTAAAATGGCAAAGTTGAAAATAGAAGATATTGGTTTTTCTAAACCTGAATCTGTATTTATTTCCGAATAATATTTTATTAAAAATTCTCCGGCCAACAAAGAAGTGTTGATTATTTTTGTGTTATCTATTGGTGAATAAGAAAGACAGATTCCGTTTTTATCTTTGTGTTTGTTTAGTTTATTAATAAAAAAATCAATTAAATCTTCAATTAAATTTTTTATTTTTTTATCTTTTGTTTCTTTATAATATTCAATTAAACCTAATCCTACAAAAGATGAGACGACTGTGTTTGAGAG
>Ga0256835_1000874_pt1 | contig 19694 bp, 16 predicted proteins | sample PIR30metaG_FD_185972 | JGI IMG/M metagenome (GOLD analysis project Ga0256835, IMG submission 185972) | Hydrothermal vent microbial communities from East Pacific Rise, Pacific Ocean - PIR-30 | ecosystem: Environmental > Aquatic > Marine > Hydrothermal vents | place: Pacific Ocean: East Pacific...
AGTCGTCCAAAAAGACTCTATCTAAAATAAAAAAAACTAAAAAGAAAACAAATTCCACTCCAATTAGAAAAGTTAAGCATAAAAATAACCATTATAAACTGAATAAATCTAAAAAGGCTAAAAATTTAGTGTCAATTCATCCTAAAAAGTTAAAAAGAGTTAAAAAGAACAGTAAAATTGACAAAAAAAAGTTAGCTTATCACAAAAAAAAGAATTATAAATATAAAAAACAAACCAAAAATATAAAAAAGAAGAAACAAGAAAATTTTGATAGAATCATTTCAGAGAAAATAAAACAAATTCAAAAGCAGATAGAAGAAAAGAAAAGAGAACAATATCTTGCTAAGCAGCTAAAACAACTGGAGGAAATTGTTCAACAAAAGGCAAAGCAGAGATATAATCAAGCATTAAGGAATTATTTAGCTAGGTATGTTTATCCTGAATTACATAGAAATTGGGCTTGGCCAGAAGGGCTTTCAAAAGAGCCCCTTCAATGTATTATAGTTATTGATATTGATGAACATGGAAACATAATAAAAAAATGGATAGAAAAGAGTTCTGGCAATCAACTATTTGATCAATCAGCTTTAAGAGCGGTAGAGGAATCTGGACCTTTTCCTCCTCTACCAGTACCTTTAAGACCTGGTCCGCTAGAGATAGGGGTTAGATTTAAACCAAATCAAATTGGTAAATAAGGGTGTCCTCTGATGGGTGTGTTAAGAAATAAATATCATGTTTTGTTATTCTTTATACTTATAGTACTTATATGGACTTGTAGTTTGGTAAGAGCTCAGAGAGTATATATTGATATTACTTCTCCTTATCTAAAAAAGATACCTATAGCAATACCTTATTTAGCTTCGCCATCTGGTACGTTTGAAGATAGAATAATGGGGAAGCGCCTTTCTGTTATTATGTCCAGAGATTTGACCTTTCAAGGCTACTTTTCAGTCTTAAATCCGGATTTGTATGGTGGAAGTCCTAATACTGATTGGACCAAGTTTAGAGTAGATTATGTCATATTAGGTGATCTTACAAGAACCGGAGATAAATTAACTGTAAATTTAAGACTATTTGATTTAGCTACAGGTAAGCAGCTTGTAGGTATTAGATATATAGGTAATGTAAAGGATTTACGTCTTATAGGACATAAATTTTGTGATCAGGTTGTCAGAGCAATTACAGGACAGCCAGGTATAAGCCTTTCTCAAATTGCTATGGTGGTTCAACGAGGGAAAGGAAAAGATGTGTATATATGTGATTTTGATGGACAAGATCTTAGAAGAGAGACATTTGATAATTCTATTGTGGTTTCTCCTAAGATTTCTCCAAATGGACGTCTGTTGGTTTATACATCTTATAGAAATGGAAGGCCTTGTTTGTATATAAAAAATCTTATTACCCATCAGGTTAAACTGATTTGTAGCTATAGGGGAGTAAATATAGCTCCAGCTTGGTCTCCAGATGGTAAGAAATTATTAGTTACTTTAAGTAAAGATGGGAATCCAGATCTCTATATTATAGATTTAAATGGTAAAATATTAAAACGCCTTACCTATGGGCCAGGGATAAATGTTTCTGGATGTTGGTCGCCAGATGGTTCAAAAATCGCCTTTGTGTCAAATAGGGAGGGAAATCCTCAAATATATATTATGAATTTAAAAGATGGTAGTATTAGAAGATTGACATATCAAGGTAGTTATAATACTGATCCTTCATGGTCTCCTAAAGGAGATGAGATAGCCTATTCAGGTTTAGTAAATGGAAGTTTTCAAATTTTTACGATTCCTGTTTCAGGGGGAACCCCTCAACAACTGACAGATATTGGCAATAATCATTGTCCATCGTGGTCACCTGATGGTAGACAAATTGTTTTTAGCTGTTCTGTGAACAATTCCAATCCAGTTCTTTATGTGATGTATTTAAATGGAGCTCATAGAAGGCTTCTTTTAAAGATAAAAAATGCTTCTATAACATGCCCTAATTGGGGACCAGATAAAAGATGATTTTTTATTAGGAGGGGGACATGAGGAATAAGGTAGTCAAGTTAACAATTGATTATATTGTTAGAATTTTTATTTTAATGTTATTGGGATTCTTGGTTGTTGGTTGTGCTCCTCAAGATCAAGTAAATATGCTTGAGATGAGAGTAAATAGTCTAGATATTCAAAATCAGGCATTAACTAAAAAGGTTAAGGTAATGAGCAGGCAGTTAAATGTTATTAGATCAGACCTAAAAGAAGTTGGTAAAAAAGATATTGCTTCTGTGAGACAAACCTTAGCAAACTTATCTAACAGATTAGATGAACTTCAGGCAGAACAGATGAGAATAAATGGATTAGTTGATCAGATAAATTATCAACACCAACAAGATTATCAAAAATTAAACCAACAGATTAATCAAATTCAAGCAGAGTTAGATAATATACAACAAGAGCTCAAATTACTAGAAGCGTCCAATAAAGTTACTCAACAGGTAGAGCAAACAAGAAAAGAGATAGCACAAGGTAAAGTAGACTTATATCATCAAGCCTTAGATTTATTTAATAAAGGTAAGTTTGAAGAAGCAGAAAAGACCTTAAGGGCTTATATAAATCAGAATCCTAAAGGGTTATTAGTTCCTAATGCCTATTTTTGGATAGGTGAATGTGAATATAGAATGCAACGTTATGAAGAAGCCATTCTGGACTACCAAAAGGTAATAACAGAATTCCCTCAATCTAATAAAGTCCCAGATGCCCTTCTAAAGCAAGGATTGGCTTTTGTAAAAATAGGTGATACAGATAGTGCTAAAATTGTTTTAAAGAAACTAATAAAATTTTATCCTAATACACCACAAGCACGAGTAGCCAAAAAGCAGTTAAAGATGTTAGAATAATTTAAATAAACAAAAATGTTAAAAAAAAGATTAATTTCTATACTTTTTTGTATAGTTTTTATTTTTATATCCTGGGCTCAGAAGTCTTTTTCTGAACCAGTAGTTATTGGTGCTTTATGGGATCTATCTGGCCCAGAAGCCCAAATAGGACTATGTGCACTTCAAGCAGCAAGACAAGCTATTAACAATATCAACTCCCAAGGAGGGATAGATGGTAGACCATTAAAGCTATATGTTGCAGATACCGCTGGTAGTAAAAAACAGCTTTTAATAGGAGCACAAGTATTAGTTTACCAAAAGCATGTCTTAGCTATATTAGGGCCAATACATCCTGAACTCATTAAGCCTTTATGGAATTTTTGTTCTATACACCAAGTTCCTCTGATAATTACATGTGGGGATAAGAATATCTTTCCTATAGCAGGTAGAAGTATATATTGGATATTTTCTGTCTCACCTCCTAAATCTACTATTATGAAAGCTATATATAGAGCAATAGCAAAACAGGGTTTTAAAAAAGCAGGTATTTTAATAGAGAGTAACAAACAAGATGAAGAGGACTCTTTGTGGTTACGGGGATATGGATTACAATATAGAATTGACATAATGGGGATTAAAGAATTTTCTCCAACAGATACAGATATGACACCTCAATTTAAAACTTTACTAAGTGAAGGTGCACAAGTTGTTATATGTTGGGCAAGATCTTCTAAAATGAATTATGTGTGCCAAAGTGCCATATCAACAGGAGCCACAATTGCCATCTCTCCATATACATTTAATTCTGTAATACCCTATAATCTATCTGATTTAGATATGATTAGCGCACTTCCACCCGTCCTTGCTCCAAATTTACTTGATAGCAATTCAACTTCTAATGTGCCTATTTCTTTATTTTACTCTCAGGTAAAAATAAGAATAGAAGACGTTGGCCCCTTTGGTATAATGGCCGCAGGCTGTGCATGGGATGGAATAAATTTATTTACAAAAGCAGCGCTTGCAACCGATTATCTTACTCGTGGAGATATTAGAGAGTCTTTAGAGTCTTTGAAAGAGCCTTATATAGGTGTGATGGGGACATTTTTGCCCTATAAGCAAGATCATTGTGGCTTAGAAGTCACTAGTCTTTTATCCCTTCATTGGTACGATGGCATGTGGCACAAAATTATGTCTTCAATCAATGAATACTAGCTCATCTTCTATTATGCTTCCTGTATAATTTTTAGGATTTCATATAAAGGTATAGATTTTGCTTTTTTAGATGTGTGTTTTACTTTTGATTAGGATGGTTATAAGGCCACTACAAAAATGTAAAAAACAAAAGAGGAGGTTTTATTATGAAAGACTTACTTGGTAGGTTGACCTGGTTTTATGCTGTTTTAGCACTTGTATTATCTGGTGCTTGGGTCACTCCTTCTCATGCACAGCAGCAAAAGCCTACAGTTGATGTATCTGTAAGTTTTATGAGTCAATATGTATGGAGAGGAGAGGCGCATTCTAGGGATAGTTTGGTTATTCAACCTTCTTATACATTTGGTTATAAAGGGGCATTTGTTAATATTTGGCAGAACATAGATACCAATCCTTGGGAAAGCGGTATGGATAATTTAAATGAAACAGATTTTACTTTTGGATATAACAAAAATTTAGGCCCTGTAACTGTAGAAGGGGGATATATCTGGTATGCTCTTTCTGGTGCATATGATAGTCATGAACTTTATGTATCTGGTACTTTAAATACTATTTTAAATCCAAAGCTTACCATATATAGAGAAATTGGACATTATCCTGGAACTTATATTACATTAGGTGTTTCTCAAGATGTACCAATTGGGTCTTATGTAGGTATGGGTAATATGGATTTACACTTAGGAGCTAAGATAAGTTATTTGGCCTCTAATGATAAAGGTGCATATCCAGATGGTAACAATGCCAATAAAGATTTTAATGACTTTAAAGATGGATTAATATATGCATCTCTAACATTTCCTATCGCAAATGGAGTAACTCTTAGTCCAGAGATTGATTGTTCTTTCCCTCTCAGCAAAAAGGCTGGAGAACTTCTTAGTTTACCACAGTTTGATGCAGGAAGAAGTGGACAAAATACCTTTATATATGGCGGTGTAACACTTGATGTATCTTTTTAATTGATTACTATATAATACTCTTACGGCCGCCTTTGTTAAAGAGGCGGCCGTGTTTAGTCTTAATTAATTGACAATAAAAAATTAACGGAGGTAGAGATAGAATGAATTCTATTAAAGAAAAATGGGCGTTATTAATTGCGATTGTTTTTACATTTGCAAGTTTGGGTTTTGTTTCTAATTCTACTGCGGCACAACAGGCTTTTAACCCTAAAAATATCCAAACAGATGTATCCTTAACTGTAACTAATCAATATGTATGGCGTGGACGTGCAGATAACACCACTAAAAATGACATATGCCTTCAACCTTCACTTACTTTTAGTTATGGGAATGCTTATGTAAATATATGGCAGAATATAGATACTGCAAATTGGGGTGAGAAAGATGATGCCTTAACTGAGACAGATATGACTGTTGGCTATGGTAAAGATTTGGGACCTTATTATGTTGAAGCAGGTTATACATATTATGCATATGATCAGCAAAAAGATGGGCAGGAAATTTATATTTCAGGACAGATGTCAAAAACATTTTTGAAGCCTACCATTACAGTCTATCAAGATTTTGCCCATTATCCTGCAACATTTATTAATTTATCCCTTTATCATAGTGTTAATGTATACGGAGATACAAGATTAGATTTAACTGCATCAGGTGACTATTTAATATCTGGTGATCTCAAGCAGTATCCAGACAATGATGGGAAGCATAAGTTTAATGGTTTCTATGACGGGCTTCTTTCTGCTTCTCTTAATATTCCTGTAACTCAAAGTATTTCTGTGATTCCTCAGATTTCTTGGTGTTTTCCGATTACTGGTGATGCAAAAGATCTTGTAGACAATTATGTATATGGAGCAATTACTATAGATATGGTATTTTAATATTTATAGTTATATATGTTTTTAAAGCCGGCGTAGGCCGGCTTTTTTATTTTTAAAAATATTTAATAATAAGATTAATTTAAATTTACATTTTTGTAATATATATATTTATTTTATTTCGAAAATGTTATAATAATTTTTTGTTTATTTAGTAGTTTTATTTAAAAAGATACATTTTGTCCAAGTATTAATTTATATGGCATATCTCCTGCTATATCTACAATCCTGTAGTTTTTAGCTACAAAAATGTCTAGTTAAAAAATAAATAGGAGGTATATGCAAGATGATTAACACAGGTGATACTGCATGGATGCTTGCGGCAACAGCCTTGGTTATGATTATGACTCCAGGGCTAGCTATTTTCTATGGGGGGTTAGTAAGGCAGAAAAACGTTATGTCTACTATGCTTCAGAGTTTTATCTGTTTGGGAATAGTAACAGTCCTTTGGGTGTTATATGGATATTCCCTTTCATTTGGGCCTGATGTAAATGGTATAATAGGTAATTTAAAGTGGGCATTTTTAAATGGCGTAGGCCTTAATCCTGGACCTTACTCAAAGACTATACCTCATCTTCTCTTTTGCGCATTCCAGCTAATGTTTGCTATTATTACTCCAGCTCTTATAACAGGAGCTTTTGCTGAAAGGATGAAATTCTCTGCATTTTTCATATTTGTAATTTTATGGAGTACAATAGTCTATTTCCCATTATGTCACTGGGTATGGGGAGGTGGCTGGTTAGGGAAATTAGGTGCTTTAGACTTTGCAGGTGGGACAGTTATTCATATTAGCTCTGGTGCTGCTGCACTTGCCTCAGCTCTTGTAATTGGTAGAAGAAAGGGCTACGGTAGAGAGGCTTTTCATCCTCATAATCTTACTTGGACAATATTTGGAGCTGGTATGCTTTGGTTTGGCTGGTTTGGATTTAATGCTGGAAGTGCTTTAGCAGCAGGGAAATGTGCTACAGAGGCATTTTTTACAACACAAGTTGCTACTGGAACTGCAGCCCTTTCTTGGCTTATTGCTGAATGGATATATCAAGGTAAACCTACCTCTTTAGGTGCAGCTTCTGGTGCTGTGGCAGGACTTGTTGCAATTACACCTGCATGTGGTTTTGTAACTCCAATTGGAGCACTTATTATAGGCTTGGTTGCTGGTGTACTATGTTATTGTGCTGTTTTACTAAAAGGTAAAATTGGCTATGATGATGCTCTTGATGTTGTAGGTGTACATGGTGTAGGTGGCTTTTGGGGGGCTCTTGCAACAGGACTTTTTGCTACTGTGGCAGTAAATTCTAGTGGGGCAAATGGTTTATTTTACGGCAATCCCCATCAATTTATTGTACAATTAATTGCAGCATCTACTGCTGTGGTCTTTTCTTTTGTTGCAACATTTATTATTCTCAAGATATTAGACTTAATTATAGGTATAAGGGTAACAGAAGAAGAAGAGGTCCAGGGTTTGGATATTACACAGCACAGCGAAATTGGTTACAATATCTAACATAGATTTTACAAGATTGTAAAAGGAGGCTTGAATGAAAAAGATAGAGGCAATAATAAAACCTTTTAAATTAGATGATGTAAAAGATGCACTAAATGAAATTGGTATTAAAGGTATGACTATTTCAGAAGTTAAGGGCTATGGACGTCAAAAAGGTCATAAAGAAGTATATCGTGGTGCAGAATATGTAGTAGATTTTATCCCTAAAGTAAAAATGGAAATAATTGTAGAGGCTTCTTTGGTAGACCAAGTTGTAGAGACTATTCGTAAGGCTGCTTATACAGGTAAGATAGGTGATGGTAAGATATTTGTGTTACCTGTAGAAGAGGTAGTAAGAGTAAGAACAGGAGAAAGAGGTAAAGAAGCTATATAATTTATATTTACATATTTAACATCTACTAGATATGGCATAACATTTGCCATATCTAGTAGATAATGTTTAAAATTTTTTGATACTTAATAATAACGGGGAAGTAAGTTATTGTGCATTTGGTAAAAGATATTTCTAAAAAAGTATTAAAATTTCCCCCAATTAAAGATAATGCCTTAAAACAATTATGGGGACAAGGACTAACAGGACGAAAATTATTAAGGCAGTATTCTTTACAATTTGATTCATATTTGTCAGAAAGTTTTAACAAAAATGTAATAAAGGGTGAAAAGCTTACATTAGTTGCTCTTGGAGGTTATGGGAGAAGAGATCTTCATCCTTATGCAGATATTGATCTCTTAATCTTGTATGATTCGTCTTTAGAAAAGCAGCGTATAGAAGAGATTGTAAGTAATATTTTATATCCACTATGGGATGCATCCTTAGATGTAGGCCATAGTGTGAGAATGATAGATGAATGTATAAGGGATGCTGAAAAGGATTTCTTTTTTCAGGTTGCATTATTAGATGCTAGAGCTATTGCTGGTGATGATGCTCTTTTTAAGAAGCTAATTTCCCAGTTCAAAGAGCATTTTATACAGGGAAGACGTAAAGAATTTGTTGAACAAATGTTAGCTCATATTGATGCTCGTATTTCACGATTTGGTAAACACAGTTATCTACTTGAACCTAATATAAAAGAAAGTCGAGGCGGATTAAGAGACCTCCATAACGTACTTTGGACATCTAAGGCTATTTTTGGATTAAATTCACTAAAAGAATTAGAATCTTCTGGACTATTAAGTATAGATGAAAGAAAAAGCCTAGAGTCTGCGTGGGATGAGTTGATTGAGGTAAGAAATAGACTACATCTTTTGAGTAATAGGAAAAATGACCGACTATATTTTGAATATCAGCTTGAGCTTGCACAAATTTTTGGACACAAAGATAAAGATGGAATGTTAGCTGTTGAACACTTTATGAGCAAGCTTTATAGTTCCATGAGAGTTCTTTCAATAACTCATCAATTGTTTTTTGAACATGTTTTAGAGACGATTCATCCTCCAAGAGAGAATATTTATAAGGAGTTAGAAGCTGGTATAGAGATTATAAATAATAAAATATATTTATCAGATAGAGATCTTCCTAAAAAACGTCCATATATATTTTTAAGACTTTTTTATCACAGTGCTCAACACTTAATTCCTGTACACCATAACACTCGTAGATTTATTAGAGCTAATCTAAATCTTATAGATGATGAAAAGGCACGTAGTTCAAAACGCATGAGAAATGCCTTTTTAGGTATTTTATCTTCTGAAAATCCTTTATTTGCTTTAGAACCAATGCTTGAAATAGGGCTTTTATCTGCTTATATACCAGAGTTTTCTCATATAGAATCTCTTGCTCAACATGATGTTTATCATACATACACTGTTGATAGGCATTGTCTAGAGACAGTATCCCAACTTGTAAAATTAAAATATGCTGAATCAGATATATTTAAAAGATTGAAACATCCTGACATATTATTACTGGCTGGACTACTACATGACATAGGTAAAGGCTTTGGACATGGACATTCTCAAAGAGGAGCTAGGATGGCTGCTCATATTGGCTCAAGGATGGGGCTTAGTGATGAAGAGATTGAACTTTTAGTATTTTTGATAGAAAATCATCTTTTTTTAATGGATACAGCACTTAGAAGAGATCTGGATGATGAAAATTTTATCTTAAAGTGTGCTAGACATATTGGAGATGCTGAAAGGTTAAACGCGCTTTATTTGTTATCTATTGCAGATGCAAAGGCGACAGGTCCAAATGTTTGGGGAGAATGGAAAGCGGCACTTTTATTGGAACTTTATCTTAAGATTGCGCATCTTTTAGAAAGAAAAGATCTAATTGATCCAGATAGAATACAAAATGTTGAATGGATGAAACAGCAAATAAGAAAGATCTTGGGTGCCGATGAAGATTTAGATAGGTTACCGGAAGAATATTTACTCAGTTTTACACCAGAAGAAATATGTAATCATTTAAAGATATCTTCTCAACTAAAAGACAAATGTTGTTTTGTTTTCCCAGAAGATAAAGGTAATTGCTGGCAATTATTAATCATTGCTAGAGACTGTACAGGACTTTTGGCAAAAATATGTGGAGTGCTTGCTCTTCATAATTTAGGAGTGCTTGGAGCTCAAATATTTACATGGAAAGATGGTACAGCAGTAGATCTTTTAGAATTAAAATCTTTTTTGTCAATTTCTTATGAGGAACAGGATTGGCAGGCATTAGAGGCTGATCTTATTAAGGCAATTGAAGGAAGAATTGGTATTGCAAGGCGCCTTGAGTATAAAGGTTTCCCTGTTGGAGTTTGTAAGATTCCTAAAGGATCTGGTGCAAAAACAGAGGTTATAATAGATAATAAGAGTTCAGATTTTTATACTATTATAGAGGTTTATGCTAATGAACGTCCAGGATTATTATATGATGTCACTAGAACTCTCTCAGAATTTAACATAAACATATATAGAGCTAAAATAGGTCCAAGAGTAGATCAAGTAGTGGACGTATTTTATGTGTTAGATAGATGGGGGCAAAAGATTGAAGATCCTGAGCTTCAAGAAGAAATTAGACTGTCTCTTCTCTATGTATTAAAGAGGAGGTGATAAATTATTAATGTATAAGTGAATAACATTTCACTTTTTGCTAGTTTTTCTTTAGATAAGATGTTAAAAACTTTTTCATTAAAAATATTAACGTTAATTTTGAAAATCACATAAAAGGAGGAAAATCATGACACCAAAAGAGGTCCTAGAGCTAGCCAAAGAAAAGGGAGTAAAGGTGGTTGACTTACGCTTTGTAGATTTCCCTGGTGTATGGCAGCACTTTAGTGTTCCAATTGGCGAACTTTCTGAATCAAGCTTTGAAGAAGGATTTGGTTTTGATGGATCAAGTATTAGAGGTTGGCAGCCAATTCATGCAAGTGATATGCTTGTTGTACCAGATCCCGATACCGCCCAAATTGATCCCTTCTATGAGGTGCCAACTTTAGCACTTATTTGTAACATTGTAGACCCTGTTACAAGAGAGAGATATACAAGGGATCCTAGAAATGTTGCACAAAAGGCTGAAGCATATCTTAAGAGCACAGGAGTAGGTGATGTTGCATACTTTGGTCCTGAGGCAGAATTCTTTATCTTTGATGATGTTCGTTTTGATAATGCAAGCAATGGTTGCTTCTATGAAGTAGATTCAATTGAAGGTATCTGGAATTCTGGTAGAGATGAGTGCCCTAACCTTGGTTATAAGCCAAGACATAAAGAAGGTTATTTCCCAATGCCTCCAATGGATAAATTCCAGGATATGAGAAGTGAGATGCTTCTTACTCTTGAGCAAGTTGGTATTGATGTTGAGTGCCAGCATCATGAGGTTGCAACAGCAGGCCAAGCAGAGATTGATATGCGCTTTAAACCCTTAGTAAAAATGGGTGATCAGCTACTTTGGTTTAAATATATCTTAAAGATGGTAGCTTATCGTCATGGCCGCACTGTAACATTTATGCCAAAGCCTCTCTTTGAGGACAATGGTACAGGAATGCATACCCACTTTAGTATTTGGAAAGATGGAGAGCCTGTATTTGCAGGAGATAAATATGCTGGGCTTTCTGAAACAGCACTTTATGCAATTGGTGGAATCTTAAAACATGGTAGAGCTCTTTGTGCATTTACTAATCCATCAACCAACTCTTATAAGAGACTTGTTCCTGGATTTGAGGCACCTGTAACACTTGCTTATTCAAGCAGAAATAGAAGTGCAGCAATAAGAATTCCTATGTATTCACCTTCTCCAAAAGCAAAAAGACTTGAGTTTAGAACTCCAGATCCATCTTGTAATGGTTACCTTGCATTTTCTGCAATGCTTATGGCAGCACTTGATGGTATTGAAAATAAGATTGATCCTGGTGAACCTCTTGATAAAAACATTTACGATCTTCCACCAGAAGAGCTTGCTAATATTCCTTCTGCTCCAGGTTCATTAGAAGAAGCAATAGAGGCTCTTAAAGAGGATCATGAATTCTTACTAAAAGGTGATGTCTTTACTCAAGACGTTATTGATATGTGGATTGAATACAAGATTGAAAATGAGGTCAATCCTGTTAAACTTCGTCCACATCCATATGAATTCTATCTCTACTTTGATATTTAATTAAATAAGCAGTTTTTTATCTTTATAGAAAGAAGGGGAGGAAATTCCTCCCCTTCTTTATTTAGAGCATTTTCCCTGTAGGAGTCATGTTGTCTGGTGGGGGTTGTCCGTGTTTTTTACGATACTGTTTACGTGCACATTTTTCTGATTTTGCTTTATCTTCACAGTACATTTTTATCCATCCTTGTTTTATGACCTCAGTATTCCCTTTAAAATTTTTAAAAAATCCACATGTGTCTAATAATTCACACTTTGCCATTTTTTTCTAACCTCCTCTTTTTTAGGGTTTCGCTTTTAAAGAGCTATAGCTTTATTGATAATATCTATAACTTCTATCTACTTGTCGGGTTTTTTAGCTTTTTGTTTAGAGGCTAGATAAAAATTTTCTGATTGGGTTTATTTCTTTTGGGACTATAAGCTTTTGGGATGGGTCTAAGGAAGATATAGCTCCATGACCAGCACATATAAGACATCCATGATCTGTATTTTTTTGGTTTTTGTTTAATTCCTCTGCAATATTTATTAAAGTTTTTCTTTCTTTTGATGCTATTTCAGAATCTACGTTTACAGAAGTCATAAGTATTGTAGCAAGTGTTGCAAATTCTTTTTTGTCTTCTGTAAGACTATTAAAATTTATAAGACTATCCCCTGTAAACAAGAGTCCTAGTTCTTCGCAAAGAAAGTATACTTGTCCAAAAAGATGTCCTCCAAGACTTTCTAAAACATCAAAGTGGTATCCTGAAAATTCAAAGGTATAAATTATTGGGAATATATTTTTTAATCCTAAGACCTTTTGGGGGAATATCTCTCGATTTTTAGGTGGATTAAAGTTTGAAAACAAATTTATTAGTTTAGTGTAGACTTCTTCTAATACAGAATTTTCAATTTTAGAACCATATGCCCTGTTTGCAATGTCTATTGCTTCACTTGTAGCCTTATGCATAAAAGAAGGGCAACTAAAAAATCCTGCTCCTCCTGCATGGTCGGCATCTGCATGAGTTATAAATATCCGAGATAATCTATTTAGGTTACCAAGATTTAATTCATTAAATAGTTCTACAAATTTATTATGATAAATTCCAAAACCAGAATCTATCATAATCATATCTTTAGGGGAATTTAAGATAAAAATGTTCCCTCCACAAGGGAACTGAAAACAATATAGATTAATGTCATCTTTTAGTTTTATAGATTGAATATCAGAATAGAATTTATTTTCAGAGGTTTCCTTAAGACGTTTCCCTGTTTCCACTATGCTATTAAATACTTTGAAGGGGTCTTGTTTTAAATTTGTAAGCTCTTGCACTATATGATTTATATCATTTAAAAGTTTAAGAAGAAATTTATCTTCTGTGCTTCCTAATATTTCTCTAAGTTGTTGAGCAAATTTTATATAAAAAACTGTATTATCAAGCTGTTTTGCCTGAGGATCATATTCGAGAATTTCTATTCTGTATTTAGATTTTAGATTATTTAATAATTTCTCTATAATAGATGATCTTTCTATAGTAAGTGCTACTGTTAATCTATCTGGATGCTTACCTTTTTCATCAAAGTCTAAGAAGGCTATGTTTGCGTTGGCTGATGTTGTATAGTTTAGGAATTCGAAGAGGGCACCAGGCCTGTTAGGTAAGTAAACATTAAATTTTAAAAAGCCTATAGGCTCAAGGGTTTCCTGTAAGTATCCTATTTTATGAAGCCCTTCAATTATTTTTTTAAATGCCTTATTATCAGGAACATCGATTTCGAAAAAAGTAGTATGAGGATCTATTCTATTATCATAATGTATTCTTGAGATATTGCCATGATGTTCACGAATAATTTTAGCAGCTTTATGTAGAGCACCGGGTTCATTGGGCATACGAGTAATAAGATAATGCTTCACACCAACCCCCAAAATTTGTTATGTTTATAAAACTATAAATATAAAATTTTATAGGATCATACAATAATAAATGTAAAATAAAGAATAAAATGAGGGGATAAATAAAAAAGGAGGTAGTAAATCTACCTCCTTTTTTGGGTATAAATGAGAGGCTATAGGACTGAGAGTCTTTCAGTTAACCATTTTTTTAATTCTTCTGGTAAGGGATAGACACCAACACCTGCTTTTGTCCCAAACCTATCACGAGCAATATTTATAAAATATGGATCTATAGGAATTTTGGCTAGTTCTTCCACTTCTTTTGTATTTCTCTTTATAAGAGTTGCACTAGCAGGCTTTTCCCAATCATAAATGACAAAATAATATGACTCTTCATTGCCCTTTACAAATTCTGTTCCCCTGCACCAACCTGCTCCCCATTCTAAATACATATCAATAGCCTTTTCTGGAGTCATGTTCCAATCTATGCTATTTACTATATCTCTTTGTTGTTTTAGTTCCTCTATTTCATTGATCATTTTTATCTCCTATTATTTAAGAATAATTCTTAAATTAGATTATATTTTATTATTTATAAAAAGTCAATAAAAAATATTGTTTATAATTGAAATATATTGCTTTTTGATTCCAAAAAATTTAGATTCAAAATCTGAATTTATATTTCTAGAAATTTATTAAAGCCTATGGATGATTTTACTCCATGAGAGATATTAATAATTCCTATAAATGGGTTGCTGCTTTAGTTGTTATGCTGGGTATGTTTATTACCCTTTTAGATACAACTATTGTTGATATTACAATTCCTAAGATGATTCCCGCTTTAAATACAGATATTTATGGTATTCAGTGGGTAGTTATTGCCTATATGGTAGGCTCTGCTATAGCCATGACTATTGTAGGTTGGTTTGGAGATGTAACATCCTATAAATTTGTTTATATCCTGGGGCTGGTGATATTTTTGACAGCTAGTGCATTTTGCGGTCAGGCAACAAGCCTTGGTGAGATGATATTAGAACGATTGATTCAAGGCATTGGAGAGGGCTTAATTGTACCAATATCAATGACCATACTTCTTTTATCATTCCCAAAAGAAGAGGCAGGTCTTGCAATGGGTATTTATGGTTTGGGAGCTAGTTTTGCTCCTGCTTTGGGACCAACTATAGGAGGACTTTTAACAGAATATCTAAATTGGAGATGGATATTTTATGTAAATATACCAGTTGGTATCATAGCGTTTTTATTGGCTACATTCTTATTGGAAGAACATAAACCAGAGGGTACAGAGGCTAAAGATTTTGATTGGCTTGGCTTTATACTTCTTGCTATTTTTTTAGGTTCACTAATTACCTTTTTAACAAAAGGGCAAGAAAAAGGCTGGCTATTTTCAGATTTTATAATAAAGATGATGCTCATAGCCCTTTTTTCAGGAATATTATTCATCATTTGGCAATTTGTCTATAAACACCCTCTTTGGGAACTTAAGCTATTTAAATACAGACTTTTTACAATAGGTACTGCTGGCAGGTTCATTTTTGGTGGGGCAATGTATGGAAGCTTTTATTTGATGCCTTTATATATGGAGTCTTTAAGGGGATATACAACTCTTTTAGCTGGTTTTGCAATGCTTCCATGTTCTCTAGCAATGGGTGTTTCTGTTATTATTGGTGGGATATTATCTGATAAACTAGGTGCAAGACCTGTCTCACTAGTATGTGTTATTTTACTTAGTATTTCTACATATATGTTGGGCTCTTTAGACTTATATACTTCTAAACTCATGGTAATAATATTGTTTATGCTATGGGGATTCCCTATTGGTCCGTTATTCCCAACCCTTACATCAAAGGCATTAAATTCCCTTCCAGATGAAAAGGTAAACAGGGGCTCTTCTATATTTAATGTTACAAGGTTAATTGCTGGTTGTATAGGAACCGCTTTTGCTACTACTATGCTTCAAAGAAAAGCAGGATATTATTTTTCCCTTTATTCATATAATACATCCCCAGGTTCTAAAACATTTATTCAGGCATATTTAAAGGCAATGGCATTTTTCCATTCAAAGGGATTTACAAAAGCACAGAGTAAAATACTTTCTAATTATTTAATGTCTTTGTATATAAAGATGCACGCTTATTGTATAGCATATCAATCTGTATTTAAGATATTAGCGATTATAGTCCTTTGTGTATTTCCCTTGTTAATATTTTTCTATGATTCAAATGCTAAAGAGAAACGTCTTGAAAACCTTAATGATTCAAAAGTAACTGGAGTTAAATGTGAAATTATTGATTGACTTTATTTATTGTAAGACTTATAAAAATTTCGAGAAATTTAGATTCTAAATCTGAATTTAAATTTCTGATTAGTTAAAAGGGGAATGGTAAATGGGGAACAAAAGACTCAATAATGATAGCAAAAAGAGGTCTTCAAATAAGGCAAGTTCTACTAAAAAAATAATATTTTCAATACTACTTATAATAGTATTGATAATTGGAGGGTTTTGGGGTGCTAAGTGGCTCTATTATAGATTCACTCATGCAGTTACTGATGATGCATTTATATCATCAGATATAATTGATATTACACCACTGGTAAGTGGACATATACAAAAAATCTTTGTAACTACTGCCCAGCATGTGAAAAAAGGACAAATCTTAGCTATAATTGATCCTAAAGATTATAAAGCCGCTGTTGCCATAAGGGAGGCTGGACTAGAGGAGGCTAAGTGTAAAGAAGAAGAGGCAAAGGTCGCTATAGAAAAGGCTCAAGCCGCGCTAATTCTCACAAAACATAAAGTTTATACCACCATAAAGACAGCAAAAGCAAATTTAAGTGCTGCAGAATCAAGACTTAGTTTGGCAAGAAAGAATTTTAATAGGCTAAAGGCATTATTAAAAGAACATGCTGTAGCTCAAAGTAAATATGATGCCCAAAAAACAGCTTATATTCAAGCAAAAGAAGCAGTAAAGGCAGCTAAGGAGGCTTTATCCCGTGCATTATCATTAAAAGAAGAGATCGTACTTGCTAAAAAGCAAGTTATTTTAGCCCAAAAGGCACTTTGTGTTGCAAAGGCATCTGTTAAGGTATATGAAAGAAAGCTTTATAAGGCAAAACTCGCCTACTTACATACTATTATTAGGTCTCCCATAGATGGTATCGTCGCAAAACGTTTTTTAGATGTGGGAGATTTTGTCGCTGCAGGCCAACCCATTTTTGCAATCTACAATCTCAAAGATATTTACGTAATGGCTAACCTTGAAGAAACAAAGTTGGATGGTGTTCATGTAGGTTGTCCTGTAGATATATGGGTTGATGCCTATCCTGGGAAAAAATTTAAAGGAAAGGTTGTTCGCATTACTCCTGCAGCAGCAGCTAAGTTTGCTTTAATTCCTAGAGATGTTACTGCTGGTGAATTTACTAAGGTAGTACAAAGACTTCCCATTAAAATAGTCTTTACAAAAGATTACAACGTAACCTTTGCTCCAGGTATGAGTGTAGAAATTGGTATTCTCAAAGAAAAAAGTAAAAAATAAAAGAATATAATTACTTAAAGGGGGGGTCATAAAGGTGGCTAAAGAGTTTGATCCTGTATTTGGGATTTCATACAAATGGATTGCAGCTATTATAGTAATGATAGGTACCTTTATGACTCTTTTAGATACAACTATTGTTGATATTACTATCCCCAAGATGTTAGCTGCACTTAATACAGACACATATGGTATTCAGTGGGTTATTATTGCTTATATGATTGGTTCTGCTGTTGCTATGACCGCTGTAGGATGGCTTGGAGCAGCTACCTCTTATAGATTTGTTTATATGTTGGGTATGGTTATTTTCCTGACGATGAGTGTTATATGTGGACAAGCAACAAGTTTAACAGAAATGCTTATAGGAAGGTTAATTCAAGGGATAGGCGAAGGACTTATAGTCCCAATATCTATGACCATACTCTTTTTAGTTTTCCCAAAAGAAGAGGCAGGTCTTGCAATGGGTATTTATGGTTTAGGTGCAAGTTTTGCTCCTGCCTTGGGTCCAACTATAGGTGGATTTTTAACAGAACACCTTAGTTGGAGATGGATTTTTTATGTAAATGTACCTGTTGGCTTAATAGGTTTTTTATTAGCATTAATATTGCTTGAAGATGTTAAACCAGAAGATGAGAAAGCCTGGCCATTTGATTGGGTTGGTTTTATACTTCTTGCTATATTTCTAGGGAGTCTTATTACCTTTATTACTAAAGGACAAGATAAAGGCTGGTTACAATCATATTTTATAATCACATTAATTGCTATATCTGTTTGTTCTTTAATAGCATTTTTAATATGGGAGCACTATCAACGCTATCCTGTATTAGACCTCTCTCTATTTAAAGATCCTATTTTTACAATAGGTGTTGTAACACTTGGTATATTTAGTCTCACACTTTATGGCATCTTTTATTTAATGCCACTTTATATGGAAAGACTTAGGCTATATCCTACTTTACTTTCTGGCCTTATTATGCTTCCAGGTTCAATTGCTATGGGAATTTCCCTAATCATAGGAGGTGTATTATCTGATCGTATAGGAGTGCGTCCCATAGCTATTATATGTATGATATTTTATATTATTTTTTCTTATCTATTAAGTATATTTGATTTATATACACCAAAGTCTATAGTTTTAATCATGTTTGTGCTTTGGTGTATACCTGCAGGGCCTCTTTTCCCAACTCTTACAACAGGATCTTTACAAAATGTAGAGGATAAAAAAGTTAATATGGGCTCTTCTATTCAAAATGTTACACGATTAGTATGTGGCTCTATAGGTACAGCTATTGCTACAACAATACTTGAAAGAAGAGCAAGTTATTTTTTTGATATGCTAAGTGCCCATACAAATTATGGACACATGCCATTTTTGCTTGCATGGCAAAAAGCTGTTAAAGGATTTGTAGCAAAAGGTGCTTGTCTTTCTTTTGCTAGAGAACAGGCAAATGCACTTATGGATTTTTATATAAAGGCTCATTCATATTTTATTGCCTATCAAGCCAGTTTTAAAATTCTGGCATTATTAGCACTTATGGGACTTCCTATTTTATTCTTTTTTAAAGTAGAAAAAGGGTCTAAAAAACATATAGCAATTTAAGGATGTAAAGATGGAGCAGATATATAAAGATCAAGCCAAAAAGGAAAGAAGGAAAAGAGAACAAGAAAGACTTTATAAAAGAGAGATACTAGATGTAGCACTTGAGCTTTTTTCTGAACGTGGTTTTCATAATGTTTCAATGCAAGAAATTGCCCAAAAGGCAGAGTTTGGACTTGGTACTTTATATAAATTTTTTGGGAATAAAGAGGGATTATATAAACAACTTGTGCTAGAAAAGGCTATAAGTTGTCACAAGTTACTTAATGTAGCCTTAGAACAAAGTAGCGATCCTCTTTTAGCTTTAGAGGCATATATAAACGGTAAGCTTTCTTTTTTTAGAGAAAATAAAGCATTTATAAGATTATACTTAACAGAAACTCAAGGTGCTCGATTTAATATTAAGGTAGGGTTAGATAAAGAACTTTTAAGCCTTCATGAGGATATAATAGGTAAATTAACAAGGGTTTTTGAGCAAGGATTTAAAGATAAAATATTTATAAAGGTTGCTACTGCTAGAGTGCTTGCTATTTCATTAAATGGCCTCACAAATGCTATTATTATGGAATGGTTAGATAATGACTCTGAATGTAATATGCCAGATGCCAGAAAGATAATGAGGATTTTTCTTGGTTCTTTACTACCAGATAAAATCGTTAAAGATCTTAGAGAAAAGGGTATATGGAAGGAGTAGCTATG
>Ga0256835_1000875_pt1 | contig 19667 bp, 15 predicted proteins | sample PIR30metaG_FD_185972 | JGI IMG/M metagenome (GOLD analysis project Ga0256835, IMG submission 185972) | Hydrothermal vent microbial communities from East Pacific Rise, Pacific Ocean - PIR-30 | ecosystem: Environmental > Aquatic > Marine > Hydrothermal vents | place: Pacific Ocean: East Pacific...
TGACAGGCGCTACCAGTAATAGTCCCGATACGGGTTTCATCGTACTGTATTTCAGAGCTATGTAGCCGCCGAGACTAGCTCCTACGAGGAGGGGAGCTGTGTTTCCGAACAAGCCCCTTATAGCTGTGGAGACAACCTCGACGTTCTCGAGAGGATCTCTTGTCCTAGGGCTACACATGCTCCTCGCGCCATAAGGCATATCAATCGCTAGATAGGGGATTTTCTCATCCTCCAGTTTTTGGAGGAGACCTATCTCCTGCCACACATGGCTAGTATAGTTATAGCCGTGGAGGAGGACCACAGGGAGACCAGACCTACGGGAATAGATACATCGACACCTATAATGACTAAGATTAAGGGGTTCCTCAATCATGATTCTCTCCTAATAAACTATATCTGTAACCATAGAAGAAATATTCTTTCCATAATATTTCCTAAGATGTATTATAGCCTACCGATACGAACCCTATATGCGGTCTCAGCTTCAAATCACATTATGATATGGCTTAGAAATGTACAGGATATGTATTATGTATTCCTAGCTAATGATAATCGCGATCTTCTCTAATACTCTCACAGGCGAATCCTTTACGACTAGGTATAATGTTTTTGTCTAATAATTTGTCCCATTTATCAATGAATCTGCGAGCCCTCACACTCAGAGCGTTTAATTCTATTGATACATCGTTTTTCTCGTCCTTCCTTGAAGCACCGATATCCGGGTTATTCATATGTTTCCCCCTTGGCATACTCGTATTGTACTCTAAAATTATGTTTTTAATCACCATGTTCTAGGGATTATCCCCGGTTTTTATTTTTAGAGTTTCGAAGAGATAATAATATATAGACAAACTTTCCTATAACGATCTATGACCGGGTTATTTTGGTGGTATATTTTGACCCTGATTACGTGGTACGAGATAGTTGCTAAGAAGATACTCCCTGCTATCCGCTGCGTGGTCGCAGAGATATTGATCAAGGAGTATGGGTTGACTCAGGTGAAGGCTGCCGAGCTGCTGGGTGTTAGTCAGCCTGCTATCAGCCACTATATCTCTAGTAGGCGTGGCGGACGCGGCGCCACGGCTCTGAAAAGTGATCCCGAGATCTACGCGTTGGTCAAAGATGTCGCTAAGTACCTTGTTGAGGATAATAGGATTAAGCTCATGAAGACTATCGATGAGATACTGAGGAGGATAAGGGAAAAACCAGAGCTCTACCGCGAGATAGTCGGTGAAGAGCCGAAGCCGGAAATAATATACATTGACAAGAAGTAAACTGGAGGGCGTGGAACCGATGCCTGGAGAAGACATGGTTGAGATCAAGATAAGGCTTCCGGAGAAACTCTACCGAGAAGCTAAGGCGAAAGCAGAAGAAGCAGGATTCAACACTATAGACGAGTTCATAGTATTCGTGCTAGAACAATTACTGGGCGAAGAAGAACCAGCAGAACTCAGTGAGGAAGATGAGGAGAAAGTGAAGGAAAGACTAAGAGCACTAGGATATATCGACTAAAACATTATGAATAATAGATCTGATGTTCTTAGGGAGGAACTCTATTTTACCTATCCATGTTTTTGTCTATTTTACCCATTCTTTTTAGCAGGTATTTAGAATATGGGAGGGGAACTCCTTTATACTCTGATAGCTTCTTCAACCTCATCTCGACATATTTTAGAGCTGCTTCCTCAATAGAGGTTGTTCCGAAGTCTTCAGGGATGTTCATCTTCACGTATTCGTCCAGATTTATCCTATCAGCCATATCCGCCCATAAGGCCTTGTACCAATAATGCCTGTATAGCAGTCTCACTGGTTTCTTAACAGTTCTCAGATGGAATGAAAGCGGCTGTTCTATGTCTATACGGATATAGAATAGCGGCAATACGAGTCTTTCAAGATGATTTATTATCTTGTATTGTAGGCTTGGATGATATGTGAAGAGCCAGTGTTCTCGTTGAAGATAGTTTCTTGGATCATAGTGTTTGATATCTATGTCAAGACATACGTGGGGCCAGTAGACCCCATAATACCAGTCTGTTAACGCCAGTCTATGTACAAGGCTTTTAAGGTAATCCACGTATTTCTCGTGAAGAATGAAGTCTGGATCCCATACAAGTATCCATCGATAACTAGTCTTCCTAAGCCCTAGATTTCTCAGCTCGGCCAGATTCCCTCTCGGTGCACGGATTAGTTTAAGTGGTTTTCCTAGTTCTTTAGCTTTCCTTTTAGCCTTCTCCGGCGTGGAGTCCGTCGAGGAATCCACTACAACGTATTCATCTACAAACTCCGATATGCTTTCCATCGAGTCTTCTATCCAGTCCTCCTCATTATAGGATACTATCAACGCGCTTATTCCGAGAGGCCTATATCTAGATGGGGGATCAATTATTCTCAGCGCCTTAGCAAGACTAGCATATGTTCTTCTAATAAGTGAGACCCCCTTTCTCCCCATTATTTTTCTTAGCTTGAACACTATGTTCATGATCATGTAACCCTTGTCCTCATCCATATATTCATAGGGGATTACTTAATTATGCCCAGAATAATTCTAATCCATATATGTAGTATAAGCTGTAATTATCTTATCGTACGAAGATGAAGCACTATGAAGGATGTTAGGGTAGCTGTTATAGGATTAGATGGATGTAGTCCTAAGTATCTCGAGAAACTAATACAGTATGGTTTTGTACCGACAATAAAGAACATTGTTGTAAAATACGGGTATTATAAGCTCTACGCTTTCCCACCATGCACTCCTCCATCATGGTCAAGCATAATGACGGGTGTAAATCCTGGAAAACACGGTATCTTTGGTTTTCAACACTACGATAAAGAAAAGAAGAGGGTTTATCTAACAAACACTCTGCATCTCGAGCATCCCCGTGTACATGAAATGCTTGGAATGAATGGAGTTCCTTCCATAGTAATTAATCCCATTCCATCATACCCATTAATACCAGTTAAGAACACTATACAGATAAGCCATATGTTCTTCACACCAAAACTGACATGGTATCCCGAAGATATAGGTAAGTACGCGAAAATACTTGGGGAACACAGCTATAACTCAAAAACGCGTGAAGAATTTCTAGAGAGCGTGTCATATGATCTAGATAAATATATTGAGCTCGTCGAAACACTAGCCGATAAAGTTGACTGGAGGCTTTTCTGGATAAATCTTCATTATCCTGATTCTATACTCCATAGATTTAATGAAAAATGGGTATTTGAAAAACCATACTATCGTGAAGAAGACATATTTGGAAAGATCGATAAAATCATTAAAATGCTGGCGGACCAAGCAGATTATGTTGTTATAGTATCCGATCATGGTTTTGCACACTATCATACCATCTTAAACATAAATAGTTATCTTTACTCATTAGACCTTGCAGTAAGAGCAAAGAATAAAGAAGGACTTAAAGAATTCTGGGAACACAGCGAAAGAAAAGAATATTTGGAGATTAAAAATAAGTTTCTGCTAAAAATCGCAAACAATAGAGCATTAGCCAACATATTAATTTCTATGAAAAAAATCATCGAAAAGATTACAGGAAAACAAATTAGGACAGCTGAATATAGCGTTGATATCGAGAAGTCTAAGGCATTTCTACTATCAACATACTCGCACGGCATAATAATTAATGATCCCTCATCATCAGATTCAATAATTAAAAAACTATTGAATCTTGATGGCATCAAAGATGTAATACCATCTAATAACATCTTTCATGGTCCATATATTAGTAGAGCACCTGATCTCATGGTCTATCCAGACTACGATAAAGGATACACTCTAGGTAAAAACAAGATAAGCAACATAGTTATTCGTAGAAAGGAGATCAATAATCATCATCCTATTGGAATTTTCATTGTAGGAGGAGAAAATATTCCCAAATCAACGACCGATACTACTATACCGAATTATACGGTAGCAAATGTTGTCTTGATGCTTTTGGGTCAGAAAATATCTTCCAAAGCGGATGGAGTTGAGACAGCAAAAAGAATTGCAAATGTAAAGAACATATCTAGAAAATCATATGACGGATGGCGTATTTTGAAGAAATTAGCAAAAATAAAACTTGTATAAATATTAGTGTTGCATGATTTCGTGAATTATTTTTTCAAATATACTAGCTACTTTATCCCAACTAATGGTTTTAGCATATTCGAGTCCTTTTTTACTTAATATATCATAAAGACTTTTATCACCATATAACTTTATCACATATTTTGCAAGCTGCTCATAATCTCCTCGTGTATAGATTAGTGCCCTATCATTATCCGCCACACCTGTTTCTTTAAAAATATCTGAAGCAACTACAGGTTTTCCATAAGCCATGCATTCAGCCACCACAAGCCCATATCCTTCCTCACCTACAGAGGATGCAACACATACATCGGCCAACCTGTAGTATTGAGAAACATCCGGAGCATCAACTATGATCTTCACAACATCCATACCTTGTTCCTCATTTATTCTCCTTGCCAGCTCCACGACCCTGCGATAGTATCGTCTATGTTCTTCATCAACTGGTTTGCCTCCAACTAGCCATAGGCGAGCATCGGGAATTTTGCGTATAATTATTTTGAACGCTTTAAGAGTTATTAGTTGACCCTTATTTGGGGCAAAACGCCCCACTTGTACAATGTCAAAAGTATCATTAGCTATGTGGTCAAATCTCATCGGGCCCTCAACACCTTCTCCACCAAGAACTACTATTTTATCTTCATTAACACCAAGGAATCTCACAAGATCATTCCTAACAGCATCAACAGGAACAACAATTCTATTAGCTCTTTCGACAACTTTCCGCAAAATTCTTACACGAAGAAAATGTTTAAACTTATGCTTCTTAGCCCACTCCGATCTAAATAATCCAACATCATGAATAACAACAATAACCGGAATATCTTTTCTAACGAAAATAGGCGAAGCCTCAGCCCAATAACCATTAACAATAACAACATCCGGCCCTAAATGATTAACAATCCTAGCAGCCCACAAAGAAAAACGAATACTAGAAACAAAAGGCAAAGGATATCTATCAAGATAATAAACCAATCTATGTCTAGCCCTAGGCTCATCAAACCCGGGAAAATACCTAGTCACACCAACAACATCAAAACCCCTAGCAAACAAACGATCAGCAAGGACAGAAATAAATCTCTCAGCACCACCACGAACACTCGGAAACCAATTACGGGAAATTACACATGTCCTCATTTTATTCAAACCTAATTCTCATTGTACCTAGCCTTATCGATTTTTATTCGGCAAACCAATAATTATACTATAATGGCGTATAATATAAGGAAAATATCGATAGGTAAAAATTAGTTATGAAAATAGGCGTTGTAATAATAAGCTATAAATCCGAAGAAAAACTATTGAAAATAGTAATTGAAAAATAATTGCACTCGAAAATATGATAAAAATTATAAAAATATTGATAGTTGATGTTAATACTAAAATGAATATCTTGAATAAATTGAAAAATATCACCTAATAAAATTACAATAATGAAACTTAATTTTGATCCGGGAACTCAGATTATGAGAGCATTGGGTTCATACTATTTTGTTAAAAACTACGATGATATTGATGCCATTCTATTCGTTGATAATGATGTTATAATAGTTCCGCAAACATTTTCTCACTTATTTAACATATTAAAATGACAAAAAAGGAATTGTCGCACCTATAACTATTTACCCTAATACAAATCCAATGGACAAATAATGTTGTAGACACAATTGGATTTGTATTGAATCATTACATTACGTCCGAACTTAAATATAAAGGAAAACATATACTATACATCATATGTGAGCGGTGCTGTTTTTCTAATGAGACCATATGTATTAAAAGAAAATTGAGTTTGGTCGTTATGAGTTTCCATACTGGTTCGATGACGTTGATACGGGTATACGTACGTGGATTGCTGGATATAAATGCATTACAGTAATGAAATCAACTGCCATCCATATACATGGTTTTACAAGAGGTAAACAATTCAATAAAGCTAAGCCAAAATGGTATTCTAAAACATATATTCAAGAAAGATTATATTTTTCAGGATATAATTTTGGTTTAAAAGAATTAATGAAGACAGTAATCTTTATAGTTATTGATATTATTAGATTTGAGATAATCAAATATAGGGAAAAGACATCAAATAATAAACATTTAACATTTTTAAGTTATTTTACCTGATAAAATTACTACCCAAAATAATAGCTGATACAATACGTTATAAACGTTATACTAAAACAATTCATGATAATTCATTACTAAGAAGATTAACTAAAATTGGTTTTATCTTCATATAAGCTTAATTATAAATCCAAAACTGGGCAGAAAATTAAGTCAGTGCTCTACAACAAATATATAGAATTTTGACGATAAAACTGATGACTTATTATGATTATGTGTGCAGAGCTGAATAAGCCGGTAGATAGCTATGATTGGATTGGATTGCCTTGTATTAGATTCTTTTATCATAGAAGATTTTATATTGGTTATAATGAATTATTAGATATTAAGAAGATTATCAAAATAAAAACGTTCTCTACGTACATCTCTTATTGTGGACATCAATAGTCAGTGAAGATAATCCTTAAAGACACAGAGCAATTAGTTTGAATACTATGTAACTACATAAATCTCTGAAAATATTATGTTATTATGTTTAGATACAAATTAATTGACTCGTACCATATAACTTAATTTGGATTTAGATAATCTTTTCAATAGATCCTTATGCTGTAGAAATGTATTCAGCATCTATTGTTTTGTTTTAACTAATAGTTATTTATATGATAATTATATTTATGTTTAAGGCTCTTCCTTGCAAGAAAACTAGTTTATTAAAAATATTAAAAATATAAGCATATAGTGAGCAATAATAATTCAAATAATGTTAATAATTCTTCCAACACCTTCTTCGATTCCAATTGATGGTATCCATCCTAGTCTTTTTCCTGCTTTTTCTATTTTTGCTACACTTCTTTTGATGTCTCCTGGTCTTGGCTGTGTGTATATTGGTTTTAGGTCTGGTCTTCCCATTAGTTCTGCTATTGTTTTTGCTAGTTGGTTTATGCTTGTCTCTATTCCTGTTCCTATGTTGTAGGGTCCTGTGGCGTTTGATTCTAGTGCTACTAGGTTCGCTCTTGCGACGTCTTCTACGTATATGAAGTCTCGGGTCTGTGTTCCGTCTCCGTATATTATTGGTGGTTTTCCCTGCTTGATCCTCTCTATGAATTTCAGTATGACTCCTGCGTAGGGTCCCGGCTTCATACGTGGGCCGTAGACGTTGAAGTATCGTAGGCTTATTGTTGATAATCCGTAGTTTTCATGGTAGGAGTTGACTAGTGCTTCTCCTCCTAGCTTGGTTGCTCCGTAAATGTTCTTTGGGTTTAATGGGTGGTCCTCGTCTATCGGGAGGTATTTGGGGTCTCCGTAGACCGCGGCGCTTGAAGCATAGACAACTCTCTCCAAGTCATGTCTCCTAGCGGCTTCGAGAACATTATGTGTTCCATAAACGTTTATCTGGAGGGCTTCCAATGGTTTCTCCGCGGCCTCCACCACGCTTACTAGGGCGGCGAGATGTATTATTGAGTCGACACCGTAGTGTTTAACGACTTCTTCGAGCTGTAACGAGTTCCTAATATCGCCACGCACAATCTTTACCCTGCCCACTAGGTGGGCTACGTTATCCATGCTTCCCGTGGAGAAGTTATCGTATATTATGACACGATATCCTTTCTCGACGAGGAGCTCCACCGTCCAGCTACCGATGAAGCCAGCGCCGCCCGTTACCAGTACTGTTCGGGGCATAACCAGGCACACCATGTGATCAAATATTCACAGGTATTTACTAGTGTATATCCAGATTATAACATATCCCGGGAAAGAAGAGACGATTTCTTTAAGGGGAGCCGTGTAGGATTAGAGGGAAGAGCATTATGGCTAGATGCGCGTTATGCGGGCGGATATCAAGGCTCGTCTCTGAGACGCTAGGGGTCTGTATCGACTGTATCAGGAATCGTAGGGAAGCATCGCGTTTTGTGGATGAAGCTCATGCTAGGAGTAGGGCGTTATTCCCGCTGCCCCATAGGGTCGTGGGTGACAGTGTTTGTGGATTGTGTGGAAGGATGTGTGGTCTCCGGGAAGGCTCTACTGGTTATTGTGGCTTCATAGCTAGGCGTGATGGGAGGAATGCGCCGCGTACTGGTTCCTACCAAGTGGTTCCCGGCACATACTACTATGACCCGCATCCCACGAACTGTGTGGCTGATCCTGTATGCCCCGCGATCCATGGGCTGGGCTATCCCGACTACTGCTTGTTGCCTAGCGGGGAGCACGGATACTATAATATCGCGGTCTTCTACGGTCTCTGCAACATGGATTGCCTATACTGCCAGAACTGGGAGTACAGGAGAATGACCCGCGACCTCCAGCCCCTGATCACCATAGATGACCTGGTCGGAGCGGTGAACCATAGGACGACGTGCGTCTGCTTCTTCGGAGGAGACCCGGGGCCAGCAGCGCCGCACGCCCTCCTCGCCGCCCGGAGGATGAAGACCAGAGCCGGAGAGATAGGCCTGCGTGTCTTCAGGATATGCTGGGAGACGAACGGGTTATGGAATAAGCACTTGTTCCGTGAAGCCGTGGAGCTAAGCCTGGAGACGGGCGGAATAGTTAAGATTGATTTCAAGGCATGGACCCCCCAAGTCTACCACGCGTTGACAGGTATAGAGCCAGGGCATGTTGAGAAGATAAAGGAGAACATAGCGTATGCGGCGGAGAGAACAGGGGAGAGACGGGAGCCCCCGCTCCTAGTTGTATCTACTCTCCTAGTCCCAGGCTATGTTGACGAGTACGAGATAGATATGATGACACGCTATGTAGCGGAGCTATACAGGAATACCCCCTATGTATTCCTGGGTTTCCATCCAGACTATATGCTCGGAGACCTACCACGGACAAGCAGGAGACACGCTATGAGAGCCGTTGAGATAGCGAGAAAGAATGGATTACGCAGAGTCTATGTTGAGAACACCTGGTTGCTCGGAGACGAGTACTAGGGATAATCATTATATATGAAGTGTGATGAATAATCAGACTAATATAACGCCCCGAGGGACAACTCATTACCAGTTCCCAGCCCCTCTACCTATCTGAAGGATGATATTCATGAGTAAAGATAAGCCCTGGTGGAACTGCCCCGTAAGAGTCCTCCAGTTCAACATAGAGGATCGATACGGTAGATACGTCGAGACAATAACTGGCAAAGAACTCGTAGAACTCGCCGAAAAAATACATGCAAACGTCCTCGTAATATTCGCCCGAGACCCGTGGGGAAGAACATTCTACCGCGGAGGAACCGTCGGGCCCGAACACCCCAAGATGAGGGGTGATCTCGTCAGAGACGCCATACTGTACGGGAAAGAGAAAGGAATACATGTAGTAGTAATGGTCGGCCACACAGCGAATAAGCATCTATACCACCAGCACAGTGACTGGGCCCAGATAAACAGGAACGGCGAGATCATCCTCCTCGAACACGTACCGCTGGAAGTACAGCACTACGAGCCCGAATGGCCCCAGCTCTGTATAAACAGCCCGTTCATCGATCACGTGAAGAGAGAGATAATGGAGGGTATAAGCCTCGACGCCGACGGAGTATTCCTGGATAGCTTCAGGTACCAGCCAGACATAGAGCGTGCCTGTTATTGTAAATGGTGCCAGCGCCGCTTCAAGGAAGAACACGGCTACGATATGCCACGGGAGCCCAACTGGACAGATAGCAGGTGGCGCGAGCTATGGAAGTGGAGGTACGAGGTCGTAGTCAACAGGATCAAGGAGCTCTATGAGACTGCGAAACAAGCAGCTCCAGACAAGCTCTTCATGTACAACAGCCACCCCGGAGGATGGGCTGGCAGAACCAATAAGATCGTCGAAATGGCCCGCGACTATATAGACGTGATATTCGCTGAGTGTAGCGAAGTAGACCACCAGCCACCCGGCTTCATCACCGAGATGACAAAGATAACGAAGGCTATGAGCGGCGGAAAACCCGTATGGAGCAGTAGGAACTACTTCCACCTATATAGAACAGTCAAGGCAACAACCAGGATAGCTATCAAGCAAGGCCTCAGAGAAGCAATAATAGCCGGAGGATCACCATGGCTCCTAGTATTCAGCGTCAGCTATAGACAGAACCCTGAGCACCTGGACGCCGCGGAACAAGTATTCAAGGAGCACGAGAAGATCGAGGAGTACCTCGAAGACACTGAGCCTGTGAGGTATGCAGGGATAATAGTGTCGAACAATACACGCGACTTCTACGGCCGTGAACACCCGGAGAAATACGTTGACGGGATACGTGGAGTATACTACGCATTAGTTCATAGCCACTTACCCGTGGAGTTCATCGCTGAGAGAGACGCTGTATCACCGGAGAACCTAGGTAAATACAAGGTGCTATTCGTCGAGAACATGGTTTGCATGAAGAAAGAGATCGGCGATGCTATCAAGAAGTACGTGGAGAGAGGAGGCGGAACCGTATCAACATACCTGACGGGGACAAGGGATGAGAACTGTATAAGAATGTATGATTTCGCATACAAGGAAGTCATAGGAGCGAGCTTCATAGGAGTACTAAGAAGGCCATGGACATATGTCTACATAGACGATATCAAGCACCCATTATTCAAAGATATAGAGGAGAAAATGATCCTGTTTGGAGACATGAGCTACGAGTTCCGTGTCAGAAGAGCAACTCCTAACATGGGATACCACACACTCCTGGACAACGTGCACGGCCAGACCCTGGGGAGAGTAGGGTTATCAGTAGGTGATTGGGGCCACGAATACACGCTCGGAAGATCACCTCCTCCGCTGGCCAAGATAACCGATAACCCAGCAGTAATAATCAATGACTATGGCCGTGGAAAGAGCGTCTACTTCACAGGCCAGCTGGGACGCCACTACTGGCGCACGGGATTACCGACATTCATGAAGCTGATAAGGAATAGTGCTAGATACCTGGGCGGAACACCCCCGGTAATAGTTGATGCTCCCGAAACAGTTCATGTCGAGACGTACAGGCAGGGAGAAAGGATCATCATACATCTCCTAAACCATACCTATAACCAGTTGATCCAAGCAATGGGCACTGGTACCACTAAGCAGCCGCTACCACCCTATAGCAGTGTAGAATCAGTTCATCCACCACGCACAATAATACCTATAGCTGATATCCGTGTAAAACTAGCGATAAAGCCTGGGACAAAATACAGGGTTTACCTGCCATTGAGAGACAAGGAGCTAGAGTATGGTGTGGACTTCAAGGAAATGCCTGGACAAATAATGTTCACTCTACCCAAGCTGGAAGAATACGAGGTAGTGGTTGTCGAGCCTAGGAAATAGCGTGGGCCAAGTAGATCGAGAACGCCTCGACGAGCGCCGCTGCATACAGGACCATGTATGAGCCGATTATTTTTACTATTACCCTCTTATCGCCTCTTAACAATCTTATCGCAGAAGATATGAAGAGAGCATAGGCGGAGAGCTCGAGTATTGAGTGAGGCATGACAGGTAGGCTGAGTATAGCGGGACCATATGTTGGTAGTTTAACACTTATCATGAACCCATATATTATCCCGGCCTGCCCGATCGCATAGGCCAGATAGGGCGTCCCGATAATAGGGGCTAGAGCAACAGTGCTCGGCACTAGATTATTGGTGAAGATCTGTACGGAGAGAAGCCATGGATCATTCATGCTGAGCCTGCCGGCGATCTGTTCTAGATGCTTATACAGCGAAGCAAACAATGCCTGACCAGCGAACCCTATGATGCTCGTGGTTATGAAGAGGAAATATATCATTCCAAGCGTTACTAGGAATTGTAGGGCAAAGTTTCTCCTTGAGTATATGTAGGAGTAGTAGCACGTGATAAAACCTATCCCGACAATGTATAGTAGATAAACGGGCAAACCGCTCATAACGAAAAATATGGTTAGGCCGAGGCCTATCAGCATCATAGAGAAAGCCAGTATAGGTCCACGTGGATAAAGCCTCTCCGGTACACTGGTTTCTCCAGGAACAGGTGGTTCAGGGTGTCTCGAGTGAACTAGCAATATATGGTTATTATAGGTTTTGATGACCCGTCTAATCCAGTAGAACATGTATGCGCCGATGGTCAGCATCGAAGCAGCTATATCGAGTACTCCCTGTCCAACACCAATAGGCTTGACTTGAGTGTGTCCGAGGAATTTCTTCTCCTCGCCGTAAGCGTGTAGGCTGAACACTCGTTCCACCATGTATAGTATGATTGGGTAGGCGAGTCCGCCAGTGACGAGGCATAGTATCAGCGAGGTAATAGGTGATGGTAGGACTTTCCTTCTAAGCCCAGACTTATATAGTCTAAGCACTGCGTCATCATCACCCATGTTTCTCAGCCAGTAGTAACTCGTTATCCCACTATCAACCAGGTGCTTCATAACGATCTTTGTCAACCTGTAAGACGAGTAGGCGGAGAAGGCTATGTAGGCTAGATAGAGGCTGGCCAATGGATAGTACCATACAGACTGGACTGCGGATACACCGTTTAGTTCAGCCTTAACCGAGAGAGAAGCAATGACTGGCAAGGAGATTATCAGGCCAATAGGGACGAGGATATGGTTTATCAGGGGCTCCCTGCTGAACCTTATCCTGCTCACGACTCTTTCCAGAACAGCCAATACATGTCACCACGATATTGTGTCATGACATATATTTTGTAGGCACAGATTATTTTACTATCACGTCATTCAATTATTATTTGCTAGTAAAAGATAACGGGGGAATACATGCTTATGAGACCCAACATTATCCTCCACGGCGGAGCCGGGAGATGGACACGTGCAAAACACGTAGATAAAGCACAAGAAGTAGTCGCGAAATGCACTGAGAAAGGAATGAGTATTCTACGAAATAATGGCTCAGCAATAGACGCCGTCGTGGAAGCCGTTAAGTGCATGGAGGATTCAGGATACCTTAACGCAGGAGTCGGCAGTGTCCTGGATTTCATGGGTGGTAGGAGCCTCGACGCCGGGGTAATGGATGGATCAACTGGGAGAATAGGAGCAGTAGCAGCCGTCACAGCTACGAGGAACCCGGTTGTCCTAGCTAGGATTGTCATGGAGAAAACAGATCATCACCTAATAGGAGGTAAGGGAGCAGACCTACTGGCTTTTCTCAATGGCTTGCCCCCACTTCCTCCACCGCCACCCCATGTCTGGGAGAGGTATCAAGAAGCTGTTAAGAAGCTCCTTGAGGGAAAACCGGAGATCTACAAGAAGATTACTGATTTCCTCGAGAACTATGACTTCATACGTAAGATCATAGAAGAAGCACTAGATACTGGTGACACGGTCGGAGCAGTAGCAGTTGACAATATGGGGAGACTAGCAGCCGCGGTCAGCACCGGAGGAGTCATAATGAAGTTCCCGGGCAGGATAGGCGACTCCCCCATACCCGGAGCTGGTTTCTATGCCTCAGAATACACGGCGTGCTCAGCCACGGGTATAGGAGAGAAGATCATCGAGTGCATGGTGTGTAAACAGCTCGACACATATTATAGGGAGACACGCGACATCGCTGCTGCGGCGGAGAAAACCATCGAGTATGTCAACAAGCTTGTCGGGGAAAACACGCTCGGCTTCATAGCGGTCGATAAGAACGGGGAGATCGTCTGGACCAATAACACAGAGGCCATGCTAATAGGATACTATGAGAACGGAGAGGTAAGAACAACTATCAAGCCACTGAGGAATAAGCACTAGGATATCTTGAACAATTCCATATACTCCGGGGTCTTTGGGAATACAACTTTGTATTTTTTAGCTAGTTCCGACAAGTACTTGAGTGCTTCATCAGTGATTTCGTCCTTGACCTTCTTAGCGAAAAACTTCCTGCTCCGCCATGGGAGATATGATGACACGCAATCAATGAGTCTACCTGTTCCTTCGATAAGGCTCGAGACGAACTTATCCGCAAGCATAACCGTATCTATTCTAAGCGAACTACTATCGCATTTGAGCTGCAGACTTATATCGTCGTAGCGATAAGTGAACTTCTTATAGCTACTGATATAGCATTCCAGCTGTTCTCCTTTCAAGCACTTAGTCTTACCCGACAATAATAGCTTGGGTTTTCTCACCAAGCCGTTGCTGAGGTCTTTGAGTGATTTAACCACGTCTTCGAAAACGTTTTTGGAAAGCACAACTATGCGCTCGGGAACTATTATCCTCTCCATGGATACTTCGTTGCTACTCCAGATCACAATATCACCGTTAACGTATGTATAGATATATGCTGCGACGACATAGTCTCCGATAATCTCTCTCATATCAATGATAAGCGCATCCAAACAATTGACAATAAGGTCACGGCTATAAAATTCCTTAAGCCTATCAGCTATTATCCTAAGGAGACTCCTACGCCCCTCACCGAGATAAAATGGGAGCAAAGCACTACAAGAAAGTATCTCGTTCTCGATACTTGTCAAGCTCTACCCACCAAACAACACTTCTCGGAATACCTGGCCTCATAGAGCGAGAAAACTACTTAGCTATTTATTTTGTTTAGCCTATATAGGTTTGGTTTTCTTAAAAATGTGCGGATAATGAGAAAGAATAGAAAAAAGAGAAATGCTTATATTGAGGCCTTAATAGCTTCTCCGAGGATCTCCAGTCCTAGTTTTGTTTGCTCTTCACTTATTATTAATGGTGGTATGAGTCTGATCCCGCTCTTACCACATCCTAGCAGTACTAGTCCTCTCTTGAGGGCCTCGTAGAGGATCTTGTTCCTCCTCTTCGGATCTGGTTCTTTGCTCTTCTTATCCTTCACTATCTCCAGAGCCCATGCTAGACCCAGTCCTCTCACGTCACCGACAAACTCGTATTCTTCTTTCCACTTGTTCAGAGTCTCCTTGAACAGTGGTTCAAGGCTCTTGACATGTGGTAGTAGCTGCTCGGTTACCTCCAGGGTCTTCAGCGCGACCATGGATGCTAGGGCGTTGCCTCCGAAAGTATTGCTGTGCATTCCGGGCTCGCGGAAGTCGAGGTCGGCCTTATAGATGGTTGCTCCTATCGGGACTGCTCCTCCGCTAAGGCTCTTGGCAAGCGTTATCACGTCTGGTGCTACGCCGAAGTGCTCGATAGCGAACATCTTGCCTGTTCTTCCCATGCCCATCTGTACCTCGTCCACGATCAACGGTATACCGTACTTGCCGGCTAGCTTCCTCAGTTCAGGGAAGAAGCTCTTCGGCGGGACAACATATCCTCCCTCACCCTGGATAGGCTCAGCGATTATCGCTGCTACTTCTTCCACCGGAACATACTTGTCTAGCACCCATTCCTCGATATACTCGATCACTCTGTTGACGAGCTCATCGGGCTGTTCATAGCCGTCAATATGCCAGGGGTTCCTATATGGGTTCGGATAGGGTACATGTACTGCGCCGGGCATCCAGGGATAGAATCCTCGTTTATGAACTGGTTTGCTGGCGGTGAGGGCTAGGCTTCCCAGGGTTCTACCGTGGAATGCTCCTATGAATGCTATGAACATCCTGGCCTTCCTATACTGTTTGGTGAGCTTTATCGCTGCCTCGACGCTCTCTGTACCGCTGTTAGCGAAGAATACTTTCTTATCAAACTCTCCGGGGGCTATGCTCGCTAGTTTCTCGGCGAGCATTACCTGGTAGGGGTTGTAGAAATCGGTGCCTGCTGCGTGGGCGAGCTTCTCTATCTGCTCAACAAGGACCTTTTTTACCTCGGGATGCGTCGGGTAGCCTAGGTTTGCCGCTGAGATCCCGCTTGAGAAGTCTAGAAAGACATTGCCGTCAACGTCTATTAGCCATACGCCTTCTCCACGCTCGATCACTAGGGGTAAGTGTTCGGGATCATGTGTTGTCGTCGCAACATATTTATGGTGTTTCTCAATCCATTCCCTGGATTTACTGCCTGGGCTACCAGGAACTATCTTGATCTCTGGACGGCTAAACATGAGAATCACCAATAGGATTCTATGAATTGAATACATAGAAAAAACTATCTATAGAGAAATGATCGTTGTTTTATGCTTAGATTCTTGGGAGAACAGGTAATCCCATGACACGCATGGCGTCGCCGAGAATTATCGCTGACGAGTAGATCAGGGCGAGCCTGAACTTTTTCTTATTCACATTTTTCTCTTTGATGATAGGTATTTTCTCGTAGAACAGGTTCAGCGCTGATGATAGCTCATAGGCGTATTCAGCGATCTTGTTCGGCTTCATCTCGTTATAAGCGGTGATCAACGCGTCTTTGTAGCTGAGGAGCTTTTCGACTATTTCTTCCTCTTCACGTACTAGGACTAGTTTGTCAAAGTCTATCTCTTTATAATCCTTTAGGATTTCTTCTAGTTCCTCAGGTGAAGAGATGTCTTTGCCATATGCTTTCCTCAGTATGCTGAGGAGCCTAGCGTAAGTGTACTGTATCCAGGAGCCCTCTGTGTGCTCGGCGAGCTTTCCGGGATCGAATGTAAGTACTTTGAGAGGCTCAATGCTCAGCAATAGGTACCTCGTGTTTGCTACGGCTAGTTTTTCAGCCTTATCTAGAACCTCCTCTGCCTGATCTACTCCTAGTTCTCTGTGTGACTCCATGTACTGGTCTAGCATGAGTTTACGGTATCTCTCGATGAGCTCGTCCATGCTGATGTACCTACCGTATCTTCCACGCATCCTATATCCTTTCAGATGCACCATCTCATACGCTAGGTGTATAGTGTTATCCGCATAGTCCTTGTAGCCCAATAGATAGAGGACGCTACGGACTTGTTTCTGCTCCAGGTTCTGCTCGGTCGCTATTACATTGTAGACTTTCTTCGCACCCGTCTTCCTGTACTTGTAGATAGTATAGGCTATATCTCTCGATACATAGAGTGTCGTGCCATTGCTCCTCCTAAGAACTACGCGCTCGGGCTTCTCGGCCCCGAATATGCTACGGATATATGGGTCTTCCTCGTACGCTCTACCGAGATCAACTATCACGGCACTGCCTTCGCTACCCCCATACCTTGTCTCTAATGATTTCTTGATTATCTCTAGTGTAAGCTTCTTTATCTCGGGATCACTCTCCCAGTCATACGAGTCAAAAACTATGCCTATCCTCTTGAGCGTCGACTCAAAGCCTTTAAGCACTAGATCTATTGCTTCCCTGAAGATCCTTACCGTCCCGGGGTCTCCCATCTCGTAGAGTCTCATAAGCCTAGATACTTCTTCCTCAAAGACATCAGGCTCATCAACTGAGACAGCAAGCGCTTCATACAGGTCTGGAAATACCGCTCTAAGATCCTCCGCGCACTCGTATAGCTCGGCTAGCTTCCCTCTTACTTCCCTATACCTTGACAATATGTTCTCGGCGTCTCTCCGTAGACTAGATGCCTTCTTACCCTCACGCATTCTTAGCGCAGAGACTATTATCTCGAGAAGAGATTTAGGATCATGTTTAAGGCTTAGCTGTTCCTCCACTATTTTTGAAACTGCTAGTAGGTAGCCGTCACGCCGTTTTTCACGGGCTTCTTCCTTCATCCTCTCTATTAGATCCCTTATTTTCCCATTGAGCATTTCCAGTTCTTTGTGAAGCTTCTTTATAGATATGAATATGTTTGTCAATGCGTAAACAGCGCCTATCCAGTGGTCCGGCTTAATATGTGTGGGCGGCTCTAATCTTTTCTCCTTAATCCTCTTATATCCATAGACCATTACTGCTACTTGTCTACCCATATCATCCACGTAGAAGTGCTCCCGTACATTGAAGCCGAGCCTACGTAGTATCCTGGCGTAAGTGTTTCCTATTACGCTGTTTCTCCCGCTCCCTATGTGTAGGGGGTGTATCGGGTTTGCACTTGTGTGTTCGACGAGTATTTTCTCTCCGCCGCCATAACTGTTTATTTCCTCGAAGACGCTTCCATCGATTATCCTTCCAAGGATCTCTTTGGAGAGCCTACGATAGTTGATGTAGAAGTTCAGATACCCGTTAGCGTATTCGATCTTATCTATAAAACATTTCTCCGCCATGCCCGAACCGGTTATCTCTTCGGCTATTCTGGACAGTATATTGTCCCATTCCTGCCGGGGAGCCTTGATCATATGGAGGACTACGTGGAGCGCGACACCGTAGTCGCCGTATCTCGGATCGGGTGTTCTCGCTAGTTTAAGCCTACGTTTACTGATGAGCTCCTCTACAACCCCGGACTCTAAACCAGTGGCTTTAGGAATAGCGTGTACAAGAGTGTTTAGCAGGCACTCCTTGACATTCACTGGTTACTCCCCCCAATGATCAATGCTTAATGGGATTAAATTAATTTAGAAAAACACTTACTTATTAGTTCTTGTGCAACCAGGACAAATGCCTTATTTTTATCAATGTATGGCTAGACGTGTTTATCTCGTATCAGGATAGGTGTTGGTCTTGCCTGATTATAGGATCTATGAGCACCCGATCCTGGATTTCAGGCGTGGGCGGAGAGTCAAGTTCTACTATAAGGACAAAGTCGTAGAGGCCTATGAGGGAGAAAGCATACTTGCGGCTCTCTACGCGGTAGGATATAGAGTATTCAATAGGAGCCCTAAGCTAGGGCTTCCACGCGGAGCATACTGTATGATAGGAAAATGCAGTAGTTGTCTCTCAATAGTCGACGGTGTCCCCAATACGAGGATATGTATTGAGCCCGTAAGGGAGGGTGTACGCGTAGAGCCCCAGACAGGCTTGGCGGACATACGTGGTGCCGTCAAGGAAGAACCTGTTAGAACCGAGAAAATCGAGGCCGACCTCCTAGTTATCGGCGGCGGGCCCGCCGGCCTTAAAGCAGCGCTCGTAGCTGCTAAGCATGGAGCGGACGTAGTCCTCGTCAATGATCACTTCGTGCTCGGCGGCCAGCTCGTCAAGCAAACCCATAAGTTCTTCGGATCACGAGACTATTTTGGAGGTACGAGGGGCTTCAGGATAGCAGAGATACTTTTCAAGAAGATCAAGGAGTACAATAACATCCATGTATACACGAACGCGTTCGCGTACGGCTACTTCAAGAACGGAGTTGTAGGCGTAGCCGTGCATGGGGAGAACCCGGTTAACCTCATCGTAAAAGCACGTACGATCATAGCCGCGCCAGGCGCCGCCGAGAAAGGCTTGGATTTCGAGGGTAATTATCTTCCCGGCGTAATGGGTGCTGGGGGAGCGCAGACTCTTATGAACCAGTATGGCGTACGTCCAGGAGACAAGGCCGTCGTAATCGGAAGCGGTAACGTGGGCTTAATCATAGCCTACCAGCTACTACAAGCAGGTGTCAAAGTAGAGGCCCTAGCAGAGATCCTGCCACGTATAGGCGGGTGGTTCGTCCACGCAGCAAAGATCAGGAGGTTAGGCGTCAGGATAATGACTAGGCACAGCATAGTCAGGGCTATCGGTACAGATAGGGTTGAGAAAGCCGTTCTACAGGCTTACGACGAGCATTTCCGCCCAGTACCCGGGACTGAGAAAGAATTCGACGTAGACCTCGTACTAATATCCATTGGGCTACAGCCGGACACGAAGTTCTTCGCCCAGGCAGGAGCCGTTATGAAATGGGTTCCAGAAGCA
>Ga0256835_1000876_pt1 | contig 19636 bp, 23 predicted proteins | sample PIR30metaG_FD_185972 | JGI IMG/M metagenome (GOLD analysis project Ga0256835, IMG submission 185972) | Hydrothermal vent microbial communities from East Pacific Rise, Pacific Ocean - PIR-30 | ecosystem: Environmental > Aquatic > Marine > Hydrothermal vents | place: Pacific Ocean: East Pacific...
GCGAAAAAGGGGCCCTGGTGGTGGTCGACGGCGCTCAGGGCGCTCCTCACATCCCCACGAGGGTGCGCGAGCTGAACGCCGACTTCTACGCCCTTTCGGGCCACAAGATGCTCGGCCCCACGGGCGCGGGCGTGCTCTGGGGGCGGCGCGAGGCGCTCGCAGACCTGCCCCCCTTCCTGGGCGGCGGCAGCATGATCGAGGAGGTCACGATCGAGCGCTCCACCTACGCTCCGCCGCCACAGCGCTTCGAGGCCGGTACGCCGGCCATAGCCGAGGCCGTCGGCCTGGCCGCGGCTGCCGGGTATTTGCTGGATATGGGCATGGAAAACGTCTGGACCCACGACCGCGCGCTGCTCGAGTACGCCCTCGAGCGGCTGGCCGAGGTGCCCGACCTGCACCTCTACGGACCCCGCGACGCGGACCGGGGCGGGGTCATCGCCTTCAACCTGGGCCGCTTACACCCCCACGACCTCGCCACCGCCCTTGACGAGCGCGGCGTGGCCGTGCGCACCGGCCACCACTGCGCCCAGCCGCTGCACCGCCGCCTGGGCGTGGCCGCTACCGCCCGCGCCAGCTTTTACGTTTACAACGCCCGCGAAGACGTCGATCGGCTGCTGCAGGCGCTGCTACAGGCCCGGAAGTTTTTCGCGGACTGGTTGTAGCCTAGAAGCACGACCCCCGACGCCCGCACCCCGCTAGAATGGACTTGGCATGAGCCTGCTCGAAGAACTTTACCGTGAAACGATCATGCAGCACGCCCAGCGGCCGCACAACTTCGGCTCGCTGGAGGGCGCGACCGTCAAGGTCGGCGGCCACAACCCCAGCTGCGGCGACCAGATCGAGCTCTACCTGAAGGTCGAGGACGGCCGCATCGTCGAGGCCCGCTTCACCGGCCACGGCTGCGCCATCAGCCAGAGCTCGGCGAGTATGATGACCGATCTGATTCGCGGCCGTACGCTCACCGAGGCGCTGGAGCTGAAAAAGAAGTTCAAGGCCATGGTGGTCGAGGGCCGGCCCCCTGCCCCCGAACTCGGCGACCTCGGCGCCCTGCAGGGGGTGGCCAAGCTGCCCGCGCGTGTCAAGTGCGCCACGCTGGCCTGGAACGCGCTGGAGCAGGCGATCGGGCAGATTGGGGAGGCCCCGTGAAAGCGTATCGCGCCAAGGAAGTAACGCCGCTGCTCGCGGGCGACGCCCACTTGATGCAGCTGTGGAAGGAGGCCGCGGGCGAGGACAAGATCGTGGCCTTTCAGAAGGACGGTGAGAACCGGGTGGGCGTTCGCGACACCGCCCTGGTCACGCTACTGGAGGCGCGCGGCCTGAAGGGAGAGCCATGGAATGGTTGATCGCGGCTAAACCCGTGGTATTTTTACACGCCTTCCCCTTCAACCCCGAGATGTGGGCCCCGCAGGTGGCCGAGCTGGAAGGCCGCTACTCGGTCTACGCGCCGGCCCTGCCCGGCTTTGGCGGGCGGGAACCGGGCGCGGCAAGCCTGGATGCCTGGGCCGAAGAGCTCGACGAAACGCTCGACGACCTGGGCTTCGAGGAGGCCGTCTTCGTAGGGCTTTCGATGGGCGGCTACCTGGCCTTCCGCATCTGGGACCTATTCCCCGACCGGGTCGCGGGGCTGGTGCTCGCCGACACCCGCGCCCAGCCCGACGACGAGGCCGGCAAGGCGAAGCGTGCGGAGCTGGCCGCCCGGGTGCGCTCAGGGGGCACCAAGGTGCTGATAGAGGACTTCGTGCCTGCGGTTCTGGGCAATAGCACCCTCGCCGCGGACAGCGAAGAAAAGCGCGCGGTCGTCGAGTGGCTGGAGCACTGGGTGCGCGAAGCCGACCCCGAGGGGGTTGCCCGGGCGCTCGAGGCGCTGGCGGCGCGCCCCGACTCGCGCCCCTTGCTGGACGGGATCGAAGCGCCCACCCTGGTGCTCGTGGGCGAGGAAGACACCCTCACCCCGCCCGATGACGCCCGCGCCATCGCCGCCGCCATCCCCGACGCCGAGTTCCTGATCGTTCCCGAGGCCGGCCACATGGCCAACCTAGAAAACCCGGAGGCGTTCAATACCGCGCTCCTGGGCTTCCTCGAGAAAGTCTACGGAGGTTAGCCGTGAGCGAGCACGAATCGCTAAACGTCCTCGACAACCTGGTGCTCTTCCGCACCATGCTGGTCCATGCCCAGGAGAAGGCGGTCAAGGACCGCGACTTCGACGAGGCCGAAGAGATCCTCGAGCAGGCGCGCGAAACCATCGAGGTGCTCAAACTGGAGATCGCGCCCGAGCTCTACGACGAGCTGATCCGCGAGTGGGTGGGCGCTACCCTCAAGGTGCAGCACATTCAGAGCGACTACCCCCCGAACGAGTTCGACGAGCGCTGATCACTCCGTCTTGGGCGCGCGCCGCATCAACTCCTCGAGCACCGCGCGGGGATCGGCGCCGCGGTAGACCACCCGCCAGACCGCCTCGGTAATGGGCAGGTCTTCCCCGCTACGCTGCGCCCACTGGTGCAGCGCCGCGGTGGTGTGCACGCCCTCGACCACCTGCCGCCCCGCCTCCAGTTCGGCCAGCGTCGCGCCCCGAGCCAGGCGCTCGCCGGCGGTGCGGTTGCGCGAGAGCGGACTCATCGCCGTGGCCAGCAGATCGCCGAGGCCCGAGAGGCCGTAAAAGGTTTCCGCCTGCCCTCCGTGGGCCACCCCGAAGCGCGCCATCTCGCGCAGACCGCGGGTGAGCAGCGCGGCCTTGGCGTTGTCCCCCAGCTCCAGCCCGTCGGCCATCCCCGCCGCCAGCGCCATCACGTTCTTGAGCGCCCCGCCGAGTTCCACGCCCGCCACGTCGCCCGAGGTGTAGACGCGGAACGTCGCGCCGGCGAAGGCGGACTGGACCTGGAGCGCCAGCGCCCCGTCCGCGCTCGCCGCCACTGCCGCGGCCGGCAGCCCCCGGGCCACCTCGAGCGCCAGGTTGGGCCCCGAGAACACCGCGACCGCGGCCCCGGGCACAGCGCGCGTAATGACCTGCGAAACCCGCAGCAATCGCCCGTCGCGAAGGCGCACGCCCTTGACCGCCGAAACGTAGGCGGCCGCCGACGGAAGCCCTGCAAGCACGGCGCGCACCCCTTTGGTGGGCACGGCCACCACGGCGAACGCCGCCCCTTCGAGCGCCCGCTCGCCGCTGCATAGCGGCCGCACCCCTTCGGGCAGGCGCACCCCGGGCAGGTAGTCCGGGTTCTCCCGCGCCAGCGTCAACGCTTCGGCCAGCTCGCAACGCCGCGCCCAGAGCGCCACCTCGTGCCCGCCGCGCGCCAGCTGCACCGCCAGCGCGGTGCCCCAACCCCCAGCCCCCAACACTGCGATCTTCACGAGCTACCTCAACAAATACAGTAGTTCGAAAGCCTCGTACCAGGCACCCGCGATCAGGAAAATCGTACCCAGGAGCAGCGTGAACCCGAGCAGCTGCAACCCGGCCCGGAACCCGCGCCCCTTGAGCGTCTCCACCAGCAACACCAGCCCCCCGAAGGTCACCAGGATGTAAGCTTGCAGCTCGATGACCAGCGTGGGCAGGTGCCAAACGTAAATGCTCCAGGGAACGACCGCGGGGCTGAGGGCGAATCCCAGAACGTAGTAGCGCGCGGCGTTGATGAGAAGCGCCGGCACCCCTAAAAAGAAAGCTGGTAGAAAACTGGTAAGCAACAAACCGTGGGTAAAGTTCCAATAAAAGATCGTCCAGGCCAGACCCGTGACGCCCTTTTGAGCACCGGCATCTATCCCGATCGTCTCGATCGCACCGCCCACCACCTCCTGCATCGCCCTCGCCAGGTCGGGCAGACCGTAGGCGAGCGCCGCACCTAGCGCGAAGAGGCCGTAGAGCAGCAGGTTGGTGAAGAAATAGAGTTTGCGATAGCGACCCAGCATCTCCCGGGCTGCGCTCCAGAGCCGCGCGACTCCGCCGCCGAAAAGGTTGAAGAGGAGCAGGAGGCTCGCAGCGGCGAAGGCCAGACGGGCCGCGTCGCTCTTCACCCAGGGGGGTATCAGGCCGCCGGAGGGCCGCCAGGCGATCCGCTGTACCTGGCCGTCGTTCAACGTGACCACCACCTCGCCGCCGTCTGGCCCGCTCACCGCCGGAAAGCGCACCTGGGTGCCCGCGGGGGTCTCCTCCACCTCGGGCTCGTCGAGGTTGACCTCGAGTCCCGGAGGGGGCGGTGGAAAGGCGAAGGCCTTGCGCAGCCAATCGGCTACCTCCTCGGGGCTCTTACCCTCGAGCGCGTGCAGGTCCAGGTTCGAGGTAAGCTCGCCCGCCTGCCACGCCTCGACCGCCTGGCGCGCTAACGCCACCGGGTCGGCAGCCTGTGTCAAGCCCAAGGACGCGAGCAACAATGCCGCCCAGAACGTCCAAACTCCTCGTATGCGCATCTAAACCTCCTCCAGCGCCGTCCCTGCACGACATAGCGGGCAGCCCTCGGGCTCGTAGACCGGTACGTCAAAACGGGCCAGCGCCGCGAAGGGCACACCAAAACGAGCCGCGCCACCGCTACGGTCTACGATCGCAGCGGCGGCCACGGGTACGGCGCCGCGGCTCGTGGCCGCGGCGATGGTGCGGCGGAGCGAGCCGCCGGTGGTGACCACGTCCTCGACGGCCAGGAAGCGGTCGCCCGCCTTCACCTCTAGCCCCGGCCGGATCGTCATCCCGCCCCCCTCCGTCTTCTCGGCGAAGAGGGCCCGCGCACCCAACGCCCGCGCCACCACGAAGCTGAGCACCACCCCGCCGATGGCGGGGCCGATCACGAAGTCCACGCGCTCGTCCTCGAAGCGTTCGGCAATGGCCTGTCCCACCGCCTCGGCGTAGAGCGGGTGCTGCAACAGCGCCGCCGATTGCAAGAAGAAGGGCGAGTGGTAGCCGCTACGCAGCAGGAAGTGCCCCTCGAGCAGAGCGCCGGTCTTGCGGTAGAGGTCCAGAACGTCCACGCGTCCATCCTACCCGGCGAGTGCGCGCTGGTAGTCTTCGGCCTGACGTCGCGCCGCGGCCAGGTCGGGGCGGCCGCCAGGGTAGAAGAGGCTGCGCGAGGCCGACCACAACAGCCCCGGACCCGGGCGCGGTTCGGCCCCCTGCGCCCCCAGCCCCGGTACCAGGAAGAGGCTATGGGGCATGACCGTCCTCAGCGTCATTAGCGCTTCGGGGTGGGTGCCGCCCACCACCGCCCCCACCCGGCTCCAGGGATCGGCCGGCCAGGCCTCCGCCCACGCGCTCACGCGCTCGGCCACGCGCCGGTACAGGGGCCGCCCGCCCGCGTCCAGGTCCTGCAGGTCGGCCGAGCCGGGGTTAGAAGTCTTGACTAGCACGAAGACCCCGCCGCCGCTGGCGGCCGCGGCCTCGAAGAAGGGCGCGAGCGCGTCCCCGCCCAGGTAGGGGTTCACCGTCAGGGCGCTACCGGGCCAGCGCGTCAGCGTGGCCCGGGCGTAGGCCTCGGCCGTGGAGCCGACGTCACCGCGCTTGGCGTCGTGGATCACCGGCAGCCCCAGCACCCGCGCGGTGGCGACGAGGCGCGCCAGCAGCTCCCAGCCGTCGGAACCCAGCGCCTCGAAGAAGGCGTACTGGAACTTGACCGCGGCCAGGTCCGCGGCCAGCGCCTCCATCAGCTCGGCGGCGTAGCGCTCCAGGTGTCCAAGCGGCTCCGGCCCCGGGTGCCACGCCGGGCGCGGGTCCACCCCCAGCACCAGAGGCGGCCGCGCCGCTACCTCCGCAACGAAGTCCAAACCCATGCCTCCATGGTACTTCAGGACCCGTGAAGGCCGTTCCCGGCGCGAAATCCGCCTTGACACCCTGCGCATCGGCGTGCTAGCTTAAGGTCCGCGCGGGCGGTTAGCTCAGATGGCTAGAGCGCTCGCTTCACACGCGAGAGGTCGGAGGTTCAAGTCCTCTACCGCCCACCAGAAAGCGCCCCGGCGTTCGCCGGGGCGCGCGCTTTGGCCTCGTCAGCGATCGCGCCGGGCGAAGACCCAGCCCGCAGCCGCGAAGAAGAGCCCGATCCAGACGGCGAAGGTCACGAGCAGCCCGCCCATCCCCCAGCTGCCCAGCAGGCGGTCGAGCAGGTAGCCCACCGGCCCCACCAGGACCGGCACGTCTAGGGCCGCGAGCAGGCTGACGCGAGCCAGCTCCATGGGGTTGGCGAAGATGGACGTGAGCAGGGGTAGATCGAGCGGCCAGTCGGCCAGGGCGACGGCCAGACCCACGACTACCGGTTCGTAGAGCAGCACCAGCGCCGCCCAGAAGGCAAGCGCCAGCCCCAGCGCCCGCGTCGGCTCCTGCGTCAGGGCGGCGGCCATGGCGGCGGCCCCCACCCAGTAGACGGCTACCAGGACCAGCAGCCCGGCGAGCAGCAGACCCTCCGCAGGTCGCGCCCCCAGCAGCCAGGCGGAGGCGGCGGCGCCCGCGAAGACGGGCCAGACGAGCCCGAAGGCCAGCCCAGCGGCCCCCGACCGGAACAACCGCGCCGCCTTGCCGGGGAAGGCCGCCCAGAAGGCCCACTCCTCGCGCTCGGCGAGAAGCGGCACGGCGAGTGAGATCCAAAGCGGCGGCAGCGCTAGCAGCGCCAGGGAAAAAACACTCACCAGCCCGACGGCGCTTCCCCGCGCCGAAAAGACGAGCGCTATCAGCGGCAGCGTCACCAGCGGCGCCCAGCTCCAAGGATTGCGCAGCGCCGCGCGGGCGTAAAGGGCAAAGAGAGCCACCAGCGAACCTCGCATCAGTACGGGGGCACCCAGGCGTGCTGCTTGCCCTCGGCCACCAGCTCGGCCCACTTCAGACGACGCACGTCCCCTAGCCTGCGCTCCTGGACGAAGCGGTCGGCGTCTTCTTCGCGCGCGAAGGCCACCAAGCCCCCGCCCATCGGCGTGCGGATGCGGCGATGGTAAAGGAATATGAGCGCGTCCACGGGCTCGAGCGCGGCCTCCTTGGCGGTGGACGCGGCGAAGTCGGGGGCGTAGAGCTCCCGCGGCTCCACCTTGGGGCCGCCGTAACCGTTCAGGTGGTCCACCAGACACTCGATGGCGTCGTAGCTGTACACCTTGCCGGTGCGCGTGACCATCTGGGCGGCGTAGCGCGCGTCAATGACGGTCATGTTGCAGAAGGGGCAGACGTCCACCCCCACGCGCACCGGGCGGGCCTCGGCGAGCACCCGGAGGCTCCAGGGCGCGCCGAGGCCGACGATCAGGCCTTTGAGCAGATCCCGGCGCTTCATCGCAGCCCAGCCTACAAGAGCCCCGTGTGCTTGGCCAGAAGGGGCACCAGGTTGGCCTCTGGCAACGGGCTCAGGTCGAGGATCTGGCGGTAGGTATAGAAGTGGTAACGGCCGATGCCCGGACGATTCCGCACGAAGTCGCCGGCCTTCCTGGGGCTTGGCACCGCCACCAGGTGGGCCATCATCGTGGTCATCAGCTTCTCGCCCCAGACGTAGGTGGCCTGGCGGGCGGGGACGAGGCCCAGGCGCCTGCACCCTTCGGGCAAGGCCTCTACGGTCATGACGTAAAGGGTGTTGCCGTCGCCGTCGACCAGCCCCTTGGCGTAGGCGTAGTTGAACATGCAGGCGAGCGACTCGAAGTGCAGCGCCTCGCCGTCTTCGAAGACGATCTGGGCATAGGTTCGCTCGAAGAAGCCCTTGGGGAACTTCTTGCCGCGCCACCCGCCCGCGGGGGTGGCGATGGGCATGCCGCAGAAAGCGCAGCGCCCCTCCTGCCAGGGGACCGGCGCCGCCGGGAAGACCTTACCCGTTCCCGGCCCGGGCGCCTTCGCCATGCCCGGCATCGCGCCGCCGTGCCCCATCGCCAGGACCGGGCTGAACAACGCCCCCAGTCCCAGCGCACCCATGCCCCTCAGCAACTTACGACGATCATTCCTCATACAGCACCTCCCTGAGCGCGTCCACGGGTTCGCGCGTCACGCGCGCCCCCGGAAGGACCTCCTCCAGGTCCCGCCCGTCGGCCAGGCGGTAGCGGTAGAACGAGGCCACCGGTCCGCGCGCCCGCAAGCGCCCGTAGGCCAGCAAGAGCACCTCGTCCGCCAGGACTTCTACTTCTTCGGGCCGGTGGGCGCTCACGAGCACGCAGCCTCCGCGTGCCCGGTGGTCGGCGACCCAGGCCACCAGCCGCGCCAGGCCGCCGGGGTCGAGCGCGCTCGCGGGCTCGTCGAGCAACCAGACCCGCGGCTCGCCGAGCAGACCCGCAGCCAGCGCCAGGCGCTGGCGCATACCTCCCGAGAGCTGTCCTACCGGCCGTGCGAGGACATGCTCGAGCCCCATCCGCCGCGCCGCGGCCAGGGCGGCTCCCTCGCTCGCGCCGCGCATGCGCCGGGCCGCGGCCAGCACCTCGCCGGCCCGCAGGTGGCGCGGCCAGGCGATCTGCTGGGGCACGTAGGCGCGCAGACGGCTCGCCGCCACCGAGCGGGCTGGCCGCCCGTCCAGCAGCACCCGCCCCGTGCTAGGGGCGAGGCGACCGGCCAGGAGCCCCAGTACCGTGCTCTTGCCCGCGCCGTTGGGACCCACCAGGGCGTAACCGCCGGACCCCAGCTCCAGATCCACGGGCTCGAGCCTCCCCCGCTTGGAAGCATTTACGAGCGCAACCACAATCCACCTCCCACGCCCAGCAGGACGAGTCCCAGCCCCCAGGCGCTCGGCGCCGCGCGCGGCGCGCGCTCGGGATGGGGGTGCGGGTCGGCCAGCGTCATGAAGGCCAACCCCGGCACCCAGGCCTCGATGCGTTCCCAAAGCAGCATGCCCGGACCCAGCGCGAAGAGGCTGAGGTCGGGCTGGCGGCTGGTGAAGAGGGCGTAGCTGGAGCTCGGCACGTAGGGCAGGTCGGCCGCACCGTCGTGGTCGAGGTCTATCGGCGGCACCCGGTCGTAACGCCCCTCGCGCATGACCACGCGCGCCTCGGGATCGTCCACCGCCAGGTCGTAGACGTTGCCCAAGAAGCGGTTTCGCTCGAAGACGAGGGCCGAGCTGCCCTTGTCGCGCTCGCGTTGCACGAGCACGCCGAAGCCATTTAGCTCGATTTGGTTGCCGGTGAAGACGTCGCCGCGCGAGGAGACCACGAGCATCCCCACGGTGTTGCCCGCGACCCGGTTGCGTTCGAAGCGGCTGTCGTTCTGTTCCTGGACGAGCAGGCCGAAAGCGAGCGGGCCCACGTGGCCGCGGAAGAGGTTGTCGTGCACCCAGGCCCCGGCGCCATACATCACTGCCGAGCCCACGCGCCCCTCCTCCACGCGGTTGCGCGCCACCTCGACGCCGCGGCTGAACATCAGGTGGTAGCCGTAGCGTCGGCTCGCCCTTGCGACGTTCTCTATCGCCTTGCCCCCCGAGGTGTACTCCATGTAGATGCCGTCGAGGAAGCCGCGCACGCGGTTGCCCCGCACGAGCGCCTCCGGTGAACGATAGAGGGTGATGCCCGGCGCGTCGCCCAGACCGCCTAGATCGCAGTCCTCGACGCGGGCGCGGGGGGACTCCTCGACCCGCACCCCGGTGGTCACCCCCGCGGCCACGAGACCGCGCACCGCGCAGTCCGGGCAGTCCACCAGCCAGACCGCGGCGTCGGGGGCGTAGAAGTCGCTTTCCCGCCCTACGTTGCGCACCCGCAGGTTCTCCACCGCGATGCCAGGGGCGGACAGCACCAGCGCACTACCCGCGCCGCCGCCGTCGAGCACGGCTCCCGGCGCAGCGCGCAGGGTCACGCCGGGGATGGCTATCTCCCAGGGGCCCTGGTGGATCCCGGGGGCCAGCTCCACCACTTCACCGGGGAGGATGGGTGGCAACGGCTGGCCGGGCTGGAGGATCAGCGCAGCTGAGAATAGGAACCACACGCACTACCTTTTACGTCAACTTCCCGTGAGGAATGATTTACGAATTTTCCTTAGCCGGCTAGTCCAGTCCGGCGTGGTACAGGGTGGCGAAGCGCAGCAGGTCCTGAGCGCTGCGCAGGCCGAGCTTGAACATCAAGTGGCGGCGGTGGGTGTAGACGGTTTTTTCTTCGATGCCCAAATGACGGGCCACCTCGGCGTTGGAGAGCCCCTGGCCGAAGAGAGCCAGAACTTGACGTTCGGTAGGGGAAAGGCGCTCGAGCCGCGGGTGGACCCCGGCGTCCGGCGGCGCCGACAGATCGGCGAGCGCTGCGGTAAGCACCTCGGGCGGCTCATTCTTAGACAGAAACGCCGCCGCTCCCGCCTCGGCGGCGCGGGTGCGGAATGCGGGTTCGTCGTAGGCGGTGAGTATTATTACCGGCAGGTCAGGATGGCTTTGGCCCACCTCTTCCAGGAAACGCAGCCCGTGCTGGTCGGGCAGCGAGAGGTCGAGCAGCACCCGCTCGGCCCAGTCGAGGTGGCCCTTGGCTTCGGTAGCCGTACCTACGGCGCGAATTTCGGCGCCTGGAATGGCCCCTTCAATTATTCGCACCAGACCCTCGCGCACCATGGCATGGTCTTCCACGACTAGTATCTTCATGTTTCCACCGGCCACGAGGCTTCCAGGCGGATGCCGCCGTGAGGGCTGGGCCCCCATTCGAGTCGCCCCGCGCGCAACCTCATTCTAGCTTCGAGCAACCGTAACCCTTGTCCCGGTTCGACGGTTCCGCCCTGGCCGTCGTCGTCCACGGTGACGCGTACCTCGTCGCCACGCTCCACCCGCACCCAGGCCCTGCGAGCGCGGCCGTGCCGGCGGGCGTTCGCCAGCGCGTGCTGCACGATGCGGAAGACCTCTATGGCCTCCTCGTCGTTCAACCCCGCGGCAAGCTGCACCTCCACCTCCAACCCCTGCCGCCGCGCCACCTGGGCCACGGCTTCCCCCAAGTCCAGATGTTCCAGCTCCGGCGGCGCCAACCGGCAGATCACCCGTCTGAGGCTCTTCTCGGCGTCGCGCACCAGTCGTTCGGCCTTCTCCGGCTCACCGTGGCTTAACGCCCAGCGAGCGGCTATCAGGGTCTGCACCGCGTCGTCGTGCAGGCCCGCGGCCAGCTGGCTGAACTCGAGCTCTTGCAGGCTCAGGTAGTCGCGGCTGATGCGCAAGAGTTCGTTGATTCGCGCCACTATGCGATCGGCGTGCTCCTCGCCCACGGGGCGCAGCCGTTCGCGGCCGGCGAGCAGGCCCTCGAGCTCGCGCTCCAGGCGCAACCAGGGGCCGAGCATGTAGCGCAGCGCCCAGTAGACGGTGATCCCGCTCAGGCTCGCCGCCACGAAGGTGATCCCCGCGTCCACGAGCAGGTGGTAGCGATAATACAGGGTCGCGAACCCCGGGTTGCCCCGCGCCCAATAGTGGATGAAAAAAACCGCCAACGGGCTCAGGTAAGCGAAGACCGCGGCGAGGATGACGGCCACGCGCAGACGCATACCTTTACGTTAACGCACACGCAATTCCCATGCCCTTAATTTGCAAGCAGGTAAACTACCGTTGTGTACGCCCTCGCACAGGCGCTGCGCGCCTTTCGTCGCCATCCTACGAGCGCCCTCGCCACCCTGACTACCGCAACGGTTTCGTTCTCGCTCCTGTTTTTAGTAGGGCTCTTGCTTTGGAACCTGGATCGCGTCGTGGGTTCGCTGGAAAGCGAGGTCGAGATAGTCGCCTACCTCAAGGACGGCGCCGACGCCGGGGCCGTCGCCGACCAGGTGCGCAGCTGGCCCGAGGTCGAGTCGGTGCAGCTGATCGGCAAGGACGAGGCGCTGGCGCTGTTGCAGCTCGAATACCCCTACCTGGCCGAGGCCGCCGACCTGATCGACAACCCCCTGCCCGATACGCTGCGAGTCCGCCTCATCGATCCTACGCTCACGCGCCAGGTGGCGCGCAAGCTGGGCGACCTGGCGGCCATCGGGCCCGGCAACGTCGACTACGGCGGCGAGGTGACCGAGCGACTGGTGCGTTTTCTCGGGGGGCTGCGCCTGGGGGCCAACGTGCTGATGTTGCTCCTCATCGTCGACACCTTCTTCAGCGTCATGGGTACGATCCGGCTCTCTATAGAGAACCGTAAAGAGGAGCTGCGGGTGATGCTGATGGTGGGAGCCACCCGCGGCTTCGTGCAGCGCCCGTTTTTGATCGAAGGTCTGCTGCTAACGCTGGTGGCGGCGCTGGTAGCGTTGGCGCTGGGAAACCTGGCCTACCGCTTCGTCGCCGCCACGCTCCAGAACCTGCTGCCCTTTCTGCCGGTACTCTCGTCGGAAGATCTGCTGCGGGCCTCGCTGGGACTGCTGGCGCTGGCGGTCTTCCTGGGCTTCTTCGGCGCCTGGCTCTCGGTACGCACCTACCTGCGGGACACCGAAACATGAAGCGCTGGCTGACGCTGCTCCTTGTCCTCGCCCTGCCCCTGGGCTGGGGACAGACCTCACTCGAAGAGCTGAACGCCGCGATTCAGGAGGCGCAGCAGCTCCGCTTACAGCGCATCGAGGCCGCGCGCGCCGCCGAGGCGCGCCTCAAGAGACTGGGTGTCGAAGTGCAACGCAAGCGGCGCGAGCTCGAAACGGTAGCCCGCAATATTACCCAGCTTGAGCGGGAAAAGATACAGATCGAGCGCTCGATCGAGGCTCTGGAAGCGCAGATCGCCCAAACCGAGGGTGAGATAGCGAACATCGAAGCAAAACTGGGCCGACTCAAGGGGCGGATGAAGCGGCTGGTGGAAAAACTTCACCGCGAGCGCGCCGGCCGCTACCTGCCGCTGTTGCGCGCCCAGTCGCTCACGGAGCTCTTGATGCGCGCGGGCTGGGTGCAATACCTGGGCGCCAGCGACGTGCGTCTGGTCGAGACGCTCACGGCCCTCGTGCGCGAGCTGCACGCGGCGCGCGAACGGCTGGTAGGGCTCGTCAAGCAATTGTCCCAGAAAAAAAGCGAGCGCGAGGCGCGCATCGCCGCACTAGAGGCCAAACGACGCCAGTACCGGGCGGTGCTCGAGGAACTGAAGCGCAAGCAGGCCGACGAGCAGGTCCGCATAGTCGAGCTGAACAAGGCCGCCGAAGAGCTGGAACGTCAGATGCAGGCGCTCGTGACGCGACTCGAGGCCGAAAAACGACGCCTCGAGGAGGAGCGTCGCCGGCGCGAAGCCGCGGCCCGAACCTCCGGCCGCGCGGTTACCTTCGATATTCCCCGCGAGCTCGTTGGCGAACTGCTATTTCCCATCCCTGGCGGTCGCATCGTCACGCCCTTCGGCAAGGCCGGAAACACCTGGCAGGTTATCCAGGCCGATCAGAACTACGCTCCGGTGCGCGCCGCCGCCGACGGCCAGGTCTTCGCCACCGCCTTCTACGCCAATTACGGCTGGAACGTCCTCATACTGCACGCCGACAACCTGCTCACCCGCTACACCAACCTGCAGGAGCCGCTAGTGCGCACCGGCGACCGGGTGCTGCAAGGCCAGATCATCGGCTACCTGGGGGGATCGGCTATCATCCCTCCCAACGAAATGTGGTTCAGCGTCATCCTCAGTCAGAAGGGGCGCCTGGTCGCGGTCGATCCCGCTAAGTATTACTAAAGTGCCGCGGGCGCCCCGAGAACCCCGTCCGCGAGCTAGGGACCCGGCTCTATGAGGCCATAATTGCCGTCGTGGCGGCGGTAGATTACGTTGATCTGCTCGGTGTCGGCGTTGCGGAAAACGAAGAAAGTATGGCCCAGCGCCTCCATTTGCAAGGCGGCGTCCTCGGGCGTCATCGGCTTCATCTCGAAGCGCTTGACGCGGACTATCTCGGGCTCGAAGTGCTCGTCTTCTTCTGCGGGCGGAGCCGGCGGCGGGGTGCTGGGGCCGAGGCCGCTGTGGCGCTTGCCCATCATGCGCCCCTTGAAACGTTTCAGCTGCTTTTCCAGGACCTCGATCGCGCGGTCGATCGCCGCGTACATGTCGGGGTCCGACTCTTCCACCCGGATGATGCCGCCCGGTACGTTCAGCTGGATCTCGGCCTTGGCGCGGCGCTCCACGTGGGGGCTGCCGGCAATGGAGAGCACCACCTTGGCGTCGACGATGTTGTCGAAGTAGCGATCCAGCCGTTCGGCCTTGCGTTCCACGTAGTTTTTGAGGGCTTCGGTGACCTCGACGTTGCGACCCACGAACTTGTAGATGTTCATACGTCCTCCTTCCGGATTTCACCCTCTCTTTTAGTCTAGCACCGCTCTAAAGGGCGTACGCACCGCTTTTTTCGTCGCGCACGAGCTGACCCGCACGCAGCACCACGACCCGCTGCGGGTAGGCTTCCACCAGCTCGCGCGAGTGGGTGGCGAGGATGACCGTAGCCCCGGAGGCGTGGATCGCCTTGAAGATCTCCAGCACCTGCACGGCGTTCTCGGGGTCGAGGTTGCCGGTGGGTTCGTCGGCCAGCACTATGGGCGGGCGGCCAATGATGGCGCGGGCTATGGCCACCCGCTGAGCCTCGCCCACCGAAAGCTGGTAAGGATAGACGCGGCGTTTGTGGACGATGCCCACGGTACGCAGTACCCGGATGATGCGCTTCTTCCACTCGCGCGGGTCCACCCCGAGCACCCGCAGGATGAAGGCCAGGTTCTCCTCGACGGTCAGGTCGTTGAGCAGGCGGTGGTCCTGGAAGACCATGCCGATGTTACGCCGGTGCAGGGCTACGCGGTTGCCGCGCAGGTTGGCGAGGTTCTGCCCCGCCACGTAGACGGCCCCGGAGGTGGGCTCGAGCCGCTTGAGGGCCAGTCCCAGCAGGGTGCTCTTCCCCGCCCCCGAGTGCCCCACCAAAAAGACGAACTCGCCCTTCTTGACCTCCAGGTTGACGTTGTAGAGCGCCATTGTCTTGGTGTGGGGATATTCGACCGAGACCCGGTGGAAGTGGATCATCCTGGCCATACGATACCGCATCTCCATGAGCCCTTGCGAAGTGCGTCTGGCTACCGCCTTCTCATGCATCTGGGAGTAAAATGCCCCTCATGGCGCATCCTCGACTTTTATGGGCCGGCGTGGCCTTGCTGACCGTGGCCGTGGGCCTCGCGCAGCTAGGCGGCGGCGTCGCCTTCGAACGCAATCCCAACGGTAAGGCTCTCATCGAAACTTACGAAATCATCCAAGAACACTATTTGGAACCCATTGACAGCAAGCGCTCCGACGAGCTGTTGCAAGGCGGCATCAGCGGCGTGGTGGGCGCTCTCGACGACCCCTTCACCAGCTACAGCCCCCCGCGCAACGCCCACATCCGCGAGGAGGACGTTCGCGGCGAGTTCTTCGGCATCGGCGTGCAGATCGCCCCCGCCAACCCCGACGGCACCGGGGCCAAGATCGTCAACGTCTTCCGCGGCGGCCCCGCCTTCAGCGCCGGCCTCAAGACCGGCGACGTCATCGTCGAGGTCGACGGCGAGGACGTGACCGAGCTGCCGCTCTTCGACATCGTGGCCAAGATCCGCGGCCCCAAGGACACCAAAGTGGTCATCGGAGTGCGACGCAAAGGCGCGAACGCGATCCTGCGCTTCGAAATCATCCGCCGCAAGATCGAGATCGTCTCGGTGAGCAAGACGATGCTCCCGAACGACGTAGGCTACGTAGCCATCGAAACCTTCCTCAACGTCAAAGTCATCGAGCAGTTGCGTCAGGCAGTGGCCGATTTGAAGCGCCAGGGCGCCACCCGCCTGGTCCTCGACCTGCGCGACAACGGCGGCGGCCTGCTCGACCAGGGCTGCCAGGTGGCCGACGCCTTCATCAAGCGCGGCGTCGTCGTCTACACCCGCGACCGCCGTTCCACCCGCGCCTACTGCGAGGCCAGTCCCCGTACGATCTGGAACGACGAGATGGTCGTGCTCGTCAACGGCAGCTCGGCCTCGGCCTCGGAGATCGTCGCCGGCGCCATGCAGGACACGGGCCGCGCCCGGGTGGTGGGCGAGCAGACCTTCGGCAAGGGCGTGGGGCAGAACGTCTTCACGCTGGCCAACGGCGGCGAGCTCACACTGGTCACCTTCGAGTGGCTGACGCCCAAGAAGCGCTCGATTCACGAACAGGGGATCACCCCCGACGTTGAGGTGCGCGACAACCGCTTCCCCACGCCCCTCGCCTTCGAGGGCCTGGGGGCCGAACCCGGCGCCGAGGTGACGCTCTCCACCGGCGGCAAGACCTACACCACCACCGCCGACGAAGAGGGCAAGTTCAGCTTCAGTGAGGAGCTGCCCCCGCGCGAGCTCTCGGACGTGCAGGGCGAGGCCAGGGTAGACGTGGAAAACGACGCCATCCTGCAGAAGGCGCTAGAACTGCTCGGCGCCCGCTAGCCCCGCGTGATCCGGATTCAGACCCTCACCAAGCGTTACGGCCGCTTCACCGCGCTCGAGGGCCTGGACCTGCACGTGCCCGCCGGCGAGACCCTGGCGCTGCTGGGCCCCAACGGCGCGGGCAAGACGACGGCGATCCGCGCCCTCACCGGCCAGCTGCGGCCCACCCGGGGGCGGGTAGCGCTCGCGGGGGTGGACGTCTGGCGCCGGCCGGTGGCGGCCAAACGCCTCTTCGGCTACGTGCCCGACCGCCCTTATCTCTACGGCAAGCTCTCGGCCGTGGAGCTGCTGCGCTTCGTGGGGCGGCTCTACCGGATGGAGGCGCACCGCATCGAGGCCCGCATCGAGGCTTTACTCGCGGAGTTCCGACTCGAGCGCTTCGCCTCGGCGCTGATCGAGACCTACTCCCACGGCATGCGCCAGAAGCTCACCTTCGCCGCCGCTCTGCTGCCCGAGCCGCGGGTGCTGATCGTAGACGAGCCGATGGTGGGGCTCGATCCGGTGGCCGCGCGTACGGTGCGCGGTCTGCTGGCCGGGTATTCCAAGCCCGACCGGGCCGTGCTCTTCTCCACCCACCAGATGGAGCTTGCCGAGGTCGCCGCCGACCGGATCGCGCTGCTGCACGAAGGCCGCCTGCGCCTTTTGGGCACGCCGACCGAGGTGCGCGCCGCCCACGGCGACGCCAGCCTGGAAGAAATCTTCATTCGTCTAACGGAGGACGCCGCCGGTGCTGAGCCTGCGTCTGCGCATTCTGCGCCATAGCCTGGCCACCCGGCCTTTGGCGGCAGCGATAGCGGCGTTGCTGGGCACGGGAATGGCGCTGTTGGCCTACCGCGGCACCTTCGCCTTCTTGAGTTTCCTGGCCGACTACCCCTTCGCCGCGCACGTGGTGGAAGTGCGCAGCCTCGAAGGGCTTTTTCTCGTACTTTCGGCCGCGGTGCTGCTGTCGGCGCTTCCGGGAGCGCTCTCGGTGCTCTACGACTCGCGCGATCTGCCTCTGTTGCTAGCCTGGCCGCTGCCGGCAGGCCGCGTCTTCGCCTTCAAGGTGCTCGAAACCTATGCGGTCACGGCCCTGGTTCCCGCGCTGCTCACCCTGCCGGTTCTCTACGCCGTGGGCGCGTTCCACGGGGCGGCGACCGGCTACTACTTCGTCGCCACCGCCGCCGCTTTAGGGCTATTCGCCCTGCCCGTGGGGTTGGGAGTGGGCCTGGCGTTGCCGCTCGTGCGTTTCGCCCCGGCCGGACGCGCGCGCGAGTGGGCGGGAGCGGCAAGCGCGGTGCTCGGCGGAATTATGATTTACGGCTTGCGGGCGTTGCGGCCCGAGGCGCTCTTCCGCCAGGAGTTCGCCAACGAAACCGCCCTGGCCGAGTTCGTCCGCCAGCTGCAAAACCCCACCGCTCCTTTTCTGCCCTCTGCGTGGGCGGCGCGCGCGGTGCAGAGCGCGCTCGAGCAGCCGGGCTTCCCCGCGGCGCTCGCGGTGCTGCTCGCCCTGGCGCTGGGAATGCTGCTCGCCAGCGCCCTGGCGGCAGGTTACGCCTACCAAGCGGGCTGGGTGCGAGGGCTCGAGGGGGCAAGCGTCCTAATGTCCGCGCGGCCTCCGGCAGTCTGGGAGCGCGCGCTGGCAAAGCTCGGACCCGTGGGGGCGCTATGGGTGCGCGACCTGCGGCTCTTCCTGCGCGACCCCAATCAGGTAGCGCAGCTCGTCCTCGTCGCCGTGCTGGTACTGCTATACACCAACAGCCTCGCTGCCATACCCCTGGAGGGGGTGGTCTTCGTACGCGTCGTGGGGTTCTTGCATCTGGCCTTTCAAGGTCTGGTGATCGCGGGTGTGGGCGTTCGCCTGGCTTACCCACTCTACTCGTTCGAAGGGAGGGGATACTGGCTCGTTCGAACCGCACCGATCGGGCGGCTGGCACTATTACTTTCACGCTACGTCCTCGCCCTGCTGCTTCTGCTTCCGCTCGGGCTGGCGCTGGGGCTTTGCGCACCAGCAATCATCGGTCTGGAACCCGGCCTGCGCATAATCTCGCTGGTCTCGGCCTTGGCCGCCGTGATAGGCCTTGCGGGGCTGGGCGTGGGTTTGGGAGCGGTCTGGCCCAACCGCGAGGCCACGAACGCCAGCGAGATTCCCATGGGCCTGGGAGGCATGCTCTACATGCTGCTGGGTACGCTCTTCGCCATCGCCTTGGCCATCCTCGACGCTCGCCCGGTCTACTGGGCCATCACCGGCCGCACTGGCTTCCTCGCGAGCCCCGAAGGCCTGCTCTGGTGGGGGCTCGTGGGCGGCGTGACCCTGGGCGTGACCGCCGCGACGCTCGTATGGGCGTACCTCCGATCCGACTAGAACGAACCGCCAGCGGCTTCGTACATGCGCGTCGCATCGCCAACAACGGGGCCCCTGCCCCTGGCGTGGGTGGCTGCGGACGTCGCACAATGGAAGCATGGAGCGCATCGGATTCAAAGGATTGCCCCGCGAAACGCTCGAGCAGCTGAAGCCACGGCTCAAGAAGCTACACTTCCCCTCGCTCAAGGTCATCTTCGTCACCGACCGCCAGGGCGACCGCAGCCATGCCCGCTACCGCGTCTTCCTGGTGGGCGGCAAGCACGCGCTACTCACCGAGGAGGCCTTCGGCCCCGGTTACGGCGAGGCGGGCGAACTGGCCCTCGCCGAGCTGGTGCAGCTGCTCAGGAAGGGCGGCGCCTATAATTTCAAGGAAGCGGTGCTGCCTCCGGACGTCTACGCCGCCCTGGACGAGATGGACGAAGCAGCGCTGCGCGAACGCCTGCTCGCCAACGCCAACCCAGCCGACCCCGGCCTGTACGCGGCCTGAACCGCGTTTTTCGCGCCTCTCCGCCCCCTTTTGCTATACTTTGCGCCTAAGGCCGGAGGGGCCTTTTCCATGGCGCACGAACACGAACACGCACCCAAAGGCTCCGGCTGGGGCGATCTGCCCCTGCCGCAGCTGCGCTACGACCTGGCCGAGCGCGCGCGCCGGTTCCCCTACCTGCGCGCAATCTCGGAGCGGGTGCTCGTCTTCGACGGCGCCATGGGCACCGAGCTGCAAAAGTACGACCTTGGTCCCGCCGACTACGGCGGCGCGGAGTACGACGGCTGCCCCGAGATTTTGAACCTCACCCGGCCCGACGCGATTCGCGAGATCCACGAGCGTTACCTAGAAGCAGGGGCCGACGTCATCGAGACCAACACCTTCGGGGTCATGCCCCACGTAATCGGCGAGTACGGCCTGGCGGCACGCGCCCGCGAGCTGGCCGAGGCCGGCGCGCGGCTGGCGCGGGAGGCGGCCGACGCTTACAGCAGCCCCGAAAAGCCGCGCTTCGTCGCCGGCTCCCTGGGCCCGGGCACCAAGCTGATCAGCCTGGGGCAGATAAGCTGGGACGAGCTTTTCGAAAGCTACCGCACCGCCGCC
>Ga0256835_1000877_pt1 | contig 19625 bp, 30 predicted proteins | sample PIR30metaG_FD_185972 | JGI IMG/M metagenome (GOLD analysis project Ga0256835, IMG submission 185972) | Hydrothermal vent microbial communities from East Pacific Rise, Pacific Ocean - PIR-30 | ecosystem: Environmental > Aquatic > Marine > Hydrothermal vents | place: Pacific Ocean: East Pacific...
CTGAACTGGGTTCCGTACACACCAATCGATGCGGAGCTCGATGAGTATACCTACGAGATCAACGAGCCCCTGAACTACCCCCAGTGCATAGCGATCATAGCGATGAGCGAGTTTGGAAAGAGACAGGTAGAGAAGGTTGTTAGGGACAAGCACATCTACGTGGTGCCCCACGGCGTAGACACATCGATTTACTACCCTAGGCCTAGGGAAGAGGCTAGGAAGGTTGTGGGCGTTCCCAGAGACGCGTTTATCTTCGGCTGCGTAGCCGCGAACATAGGCGACCGCAAAGACCTTCCAACCCTGCTCAAAGCCTTTAGGATCTTCCTAGATAGCAACCCAGATGCTAGGGAGGTCTACCTGCTGCTGTGGAGCAACACCAAGCCCTCTCCAGGAACCAGCTTCGACCTGGCTAGGATCGGTAAGAGGCTTGGGATCGCGGAGAGGGTTGTTACCCCAGCTATGCAGCCACCCAACGTGTTCTACGACGAGAGCGTTATGCCAATGGTCTACAGCTCCATGGACTACTACGTAACAGCGTCTAGAGGCGAGGGCTTCGGCCTTCCCCTGCTAGAAGCTATGGCATGTGGAGTGCCCTGCATCGCACCAGACAACTCCGCTCAATCAGAGCTGGTTGGTGATAGAGGCATCTTGGTGAGGCCGAGGTACGAGATCTATACCCTGACCACACCCACGCACCAGATCTACAAGGCTGTTGATCCCCACGACCTTGCGGAGGCGATGACTAGGGCGTACAACGCGGGTGCTTCGCAGAGCCTTAGGCGCAGATGCATAGAGTTCGCTAAGAGCCTCAGCTGGGATAAAATAGCTGTGAGGTGGAGAGAGGTGCTGGAGAGGATCTCCGAGGCGATATAGATGCGAGCCCCTCCGAAGTGGCTAGACGTCGTGTGCGAGCCATTATAGCCTGTGGAATCCTATGATGCTAGCCTCTACTCAATGACGATATGTATGCTGCGGACCGTGTGCAGCTGGAGAGATGCTGTATGCGAGCCCTCGCGTAATGCACAGTCTTGGGATGCGAGCTAAGTTGAGCACTTTCAGAATGCGGGCCTTGCACATATGTAGAGATGCAGGGTGCGAGCCGTGCCCCCGTGAACAGCTTTTGTCTGCGAGCCGAGCTCTCGGCGCTTGCGTTCCTCAATATATATGCGCTGTGCTTAGTAGAGTTGGGTGGGTAGATGAAGGAGATCATTGCGGTGCTGGCTGGGATAGCCACGGGTTTTGCTATTGGGTGGCTGATAAGCAGGAACTTTATAGTGATCTCGATACCTAGGGGCGCTGGAGGGGTTAAGCTGGAGGATCGTCTTAGGGAGCTCGTTAGGTAGCTTCTAAACGCATATATTCTCCTCTACCGATCTTTTTCGTGGTGGGAGGGTGGCTGAGCTGGTTAGGGAGAACTCGTTCCTAACCGTGTACTTCCCAGCCAACAACAAGGCGCTTGTGTTTCGTGTGAAGAGCGTGTATAACAAGGATTATCCAGTTATTGACTATGGGCCGCTTCCGATAAGCGCGAACACGGAGCTGCCAACGTTCGACGGTGGCTCCACCACCGTGCCTGAGGACGGTGTTATGCCCGCTATGGCCTACATGGATCACGGCATCAGCTTTCCGCTGACTGGCGCCTTTGACGAGACGGATATGTGGTACCTGCCGCCTGAGTACCGCGATAGGCTGTTCCACATACACATGTTTATCAAGCCAGCGTGGATGAGGATCGAGGTGGATATACCTAAGGACGTGATGCAGTATCGGTTCCAGAGAGACAAGGTGGTGCTGGGCATCAACAAGCTCTGGGGCTATAGCCGAGGCTATCTAGAGGTTGTGCAGCTCCCAGGAATTCACTACGGCTATCGCTTCGGCAACGACACCAACCTAAACGTCTACACCAAGGTGAAGTTCGTGTATGGGGAGTACGTTGTGGAGATACCCCACGACCCCAGCCTCATATTCGAGATACTGACTAGGAAGATACCTAGCTACTGGGTAACAATGCCAGTAACCTCCCTCGACCCAACGATTCGTGTGTCACTCATTAACACTTATGGAATCGACGGCTTCCCAGTTATGCCAATAGATAAAAGGTCTGAGGCGATACAGGTCTACGAGAACCTGCTTCAGAGCACCAAGCTGTGAGGTGATGAACATGGCTAGAAGCGAGCTTCTCCACCTATATGGAGAGACCGACGGTAGCTCCACAAGCGGAACCTTTAGCCTCAGCAGCCCCGACTTCAGCGGCAGCGTATCATATATACGTATACCCAAGGGCATGAAGCTCAAGATATGGTGCAAGCGGATCTCTGGAGAGGTAGCGACACTCATCAAGATAGGGTTTACACGCGACGTAACGGTCAGCAGCCCAACGTGGGTAACCATAGGCACCGAGTACCTCGCTAGCCCAGGAGAGATCATCTTGGAGAAGAGGAGGCCCATAGTAGTCGAGGGCATCACGGGTAAGGAAGCGATCGCAGTTACATGGAGCCAGGGCACAGCTGGAAAAGCCTATGTGGAGCTGGAGGTGGAGGTGAGTGAATGAATCGCCTAGCAGCGTTTCTAGCGGGCGCCGCATGCGGAGCGGTAGCGACCTACCTAGCCCTGAGAGCTGGGGCTAGGCCAATCAAGGGGTCTCTAGGCATAGAAGCCTCGCTCAGCAACACACTCGTAACTGGGTACATAGCTGCTGTTGTCGAGAAGGGCACGCCACCAATAACAATCTACGTATATGGAGAGGCAATCGATGAGAACACGGGTAGAGAAGTATGGAGAGACACAAAGCAGTGCACAGGCGCCAAACCAGGCGATAGATGCGTACTGAGCTTCGGCTTCTACGCAGAGGAGGGACACACCTACCAGATCCGTGCACGCGCCATATTCAGGAACAGGTACGGTGAAGACACAGAGGCAGCGACAAAAACCGTTGGCCCAATAGGGACAGCACCAAAAGGCACCCTATCAATAATCATCTCAACACCAACCACATCACCATACGCACCAAAACCAATGGGAAGGGTGTACTGAGATGATGGATCCAAAGAAGCATATTAAGAGACATATTGAGACTAGAGCTGTCTACGCTGAAGATCCCCTACATGAATTGCTGAGATATGTAAAGATGTTGTTTGCAGATGACTATAGCATACTGAACATAGACCTCTCGATAGCCAGATCCAACCAGCAGATAGAGTACGACGTGATCTCGTTCACAATACTCCACGTAGACCCAGGAGCAACAGCAACACTAACAATATTCGACCAAGCGAATCAGGAGCTTAGAATTCCAGACGATATTGGTGAGGGAGCCACATTTGGGAGACTTAGATGCGCAAAGCTATACATCTCCAACGATCCTCAGCCAGGGCTATCCATAAAGATATTAACGCTTAAGTCATCGATGTGTATAGAAGAGAATATAGGGGTGAGGATGAAGAAATGAGCATTAGGATAAGCCTTGGAAAGGATCTTATTACTGCTTTGGAGAACAGCATCTCTAGCTCTATGGAGAGCATAGCAAAGACATATACAGATAAGTTGCTGAGTATCGTAACCCCCATACTGAAGGCGTCGCTCATAAACGCTTCTGTAACGGCTAACACAGACATTCTCTCCTCGTCCATAAGCCCAGAGCACTCACCAGCAACGTTCAGGATCTACGTATCGTTTAGCGCTAGCGGAGTCCTCTCGCTTGTAAGGACTAAAAACGGTACAACCGTTGTAGAGCAACTAAACGCTGGAAACTCACTCAATGCTAACTGCGCATATGCATTCGATATACTTGTTGAAGGAGATGAGCAGATAAACCTGAGGTACAGCGTGGATGCCACCCTTCTACGATTAATAATCATAGAGATACCTGGCGTCATGGGATAAGGGTGATTAGATGAAGTTTCCTCCTCAGGGAACCGTTATAGACCTCATACAGTACTTTGCTCAAGAAGTTAAGTCGCTCAAGAATGATCCAGCCCAGGTACTAGATGTTCCAAGTCTGGTAAGCGACGGCTATATAACGATTGACGAACTAGCGAAGTACATTAATTATATTGGAGATACGTCGCTATGGGCAAAATTCTTCATCATCTGGAGCGCGGACTTCGTGGCTAAAATTCTCAACAGCGCTAACATGGATCCGTCTAGAGCTGCAAGCATACTTAAGGATACAAACATCTCTGTGGACACAATATTCAACGTGATTAAGGACGCTAACCTTTCAGCGGATAAGCTACAATCAATTCTCTATTCATGGGGGTTTGATTCTAAGCTAATTGATTTACTCACGTATGGGGCGAGCGACCAAGAAATATCGGCTAGCACAACAGTAACTGGAGTGAATCGATATCGTAACCTAACAATTGATTCGGGGATCACGCTATCTGTCGATGGACAGCCAGGCGTGATCATCGCGAAATCAATATCGAATAGCGGAACCATAGCAAAAACAGCAACTGGGGGAGCAGGCGGAGCAGCGGGAGCAACGGGTGCTGGCGCAGGAGGCAACGGTGGCGGCGGTCTAATCATTGTATGCGACACGCTAACTAATAGCGGTACGATTCAAGCAAATGGCGAAAACGGTGGAGATGCATCACCTACATCAGTAACAACAAGTGGTAATGGCGGTAATGGTGGGTCGGGACTATTTCATGTTGTGTCGGGTGATTCTCCAGGAAAAGGTGGTGATGGTGGTAGTGCAATATTTGGATGGGGGCGCGGCCATGTTAATGGAGCTGGCGGAGGTATTGGTGGTGCGTCGGGATCTCCTTCTGCTGTATATTCATCAGGCGGAGGCTCTTCGTTAGTAACATACTCTACTTCAAACGATCTGTTCGAGAAAATTAGAAAAGCCGTGATAGACTGGTTCATTATTAATGTAGTTGGAAAAACACCTAGCACCACAGAATCGATACCCAACTTCTATGGAAGTGGTGGTGGCGGCGGTGGTGCTGCTGCTGGAACTACAACTACCGCTGGTGGTGGAGGTGGTGGCGGCGGAGGAGAACTGGTAATCCTAGCAGTAACACTAGATAATACTGGAATAATCGAAGCAAACGGCGGTAATGGCGGCAGCTCTGGAACTAGCGTTGGAGATGATGGTGGTGGAGGTGGTGGCGGCGGAGTAGTATACGTATTCTACGTATCGTCAATAAATAACGGAACTGTACAAGCGAATGGTGGTGCTGGCGGATCGGGCTATCACTCTGGTGCAGCTGGGTCGGCTGGTGTGGCGAAAGCTATTAAGGTCTAGCTAGAGAGATATAGAGCGGGGGCACGTATGGAGGTAGTGATAACGTATCCAAAAGCCCTGATATCAGTACTGACTGTTACACCACCAGTTCTACACCAAGAAACGCTGCTAGAAAAAATAGTTGGTAAAGCAAAGGCGACGATATGGCTACAGATAATAAAGCACCCGTTTAAAGGAAAGATTAAGGTGTATCTCGAGCAAACCAAGGTAGATGAGATAGATGTTGATGCTCAGCTACCAGGGTTCTACAAATACGTATCTAGATACTTTGACGTGCCAGGCGTGTGCAAGGAAACCGATGACGGAATTTACTGTCGGGCTAGGGCATACACGGTAACCGCCGAGCTATACGACTCCGAAGGTAACAAGATTAGCGAGATGAAGACAAAGATCTGGGTATCCCTATTCTAACGTAATCCTCAACTTAATAGCAAAACCTTTTTAATCCATTACTTTCACGGGATAATCAATGCGTCTCGCTGAGGTTCTGTATGCTGTTCTTGTTGTTGTGGTGCTTCTTATCGTTGTTTCGTGGTTCTTTGATTTGTTTAGGCATCCGAGTATTGTAGATGCTATGTTTGGGCTTCTCCTGATTATCTTTGTGCTGCTTTTGCTTGCGTGTGTGGTGCTGGTGGTTCTTGGTGATGTGTCTAGAAGGTTTTATACTGTGTATCTAGCTAGGTTTGCTGCGGGGGTAGCCCCACCATCGGTCGCCGTAGGCGAACCGCTGCCCCAACCCCTCGGGGGCGGTGCCCACCGCTAGCTGCCTGCCATCTATCTGCGGTGCTGTATATACGCTGTGTCTAGGAACGAGCGCCTCCGAGGGGGATGAGGGGATGCGCATTTTTTGAGCCCGCGGACTATCCTAGGCTCTGGGATGAGGCGGGCGGGGGGCGGGGATTGTCGTGAACCGCCTCCTTCAATTGTGGTGGTGGCTATGCCTCTCTACAACGATCCTATTGAGCTGAAGAGGGATCGGTATAGGAGGATGTTTGCTCTCTGCATCTCTGTATGTATGCGTAGGAGGCGCTGCAGCGAGGATGATGAGGAGTGTAGGGAGGTTTGCGAGGAGGAGTGCTGGTGGCGCGTGCCGAAGCCTCTCTAAAACGTATATTCTTGCTAGAGACGTGTGTCTAGGGGGAGAATGCCTAGCCTGATACCCATCACGGAGTTCAAGACGGTTGAGATGTATGGCAAGAAGTACGTGTGTATAGATGCCGAGACCGCTGCAAAGACCCTGCTCACAGCCTTCAAACTAGAGAAGAGGTTTGGTTCCCAGAGCGACGAGTTCGCTAAGTGGGTACGCAGCCAGCTAGCCACACCCACGGTCTTTACAGACGCTACCCTCTGCGCCCCGTATCCACCCCCAGACATCTCCGAGATCCTGGAGGCGTGGAGAGAGTTCGTGAAGAGCATGAACATTAGGTACACGCCCCCAGAGATCTTCGACTGCGACGACTTTGCGAGAATGTTCCAGGAGTTCGTGGCGAACAGATTCAGGATGAATGTGCAGGGTAGGTTTTGGGGCATTCTGCAGATATGCGAAGATGGTAAGTGCGAGGGTGGTGGACACGCGTATGTGTGGATGCTTTACCCAGCGCTGTTATCGGAGGACACGCTCTTCGTTATCCCCCTCCTGATTGAGCCGCAGCTCGATACCTTCACCATACCCGACAGCGAGGGTGAGGGCCATATCTTCGGCACCAACATAAGCCTTGGCTACATCAGCTACGCTGCGCTGGAGTGAGACCATGGGTATCGTGGACAAGGTTAAGAACCTTAAGGTTACTGACATCGGGCACTATCTAGCTGGTATTATAGTTGGCTACCTGTCGCAGGTAGACCCCGTGCTGTCCGTCATAGGCTTCGCAACCTTCGTAATATATGAGCTGGACGAGGACTGGCACATTAAGGACGGTGCGTGGCGCGACATCAAGGCGTTTGGCCTTGGGGTCTTCACCGTTGGTGTCTACATGATTAGGAAGCTGCTCGGTATACACATCGGGCTGCCCTAAGCGATAAAAGCCTCTTTTTCCCTCTTTCTATTGGTGGGAGCGTGGACTGGAAGCGGGTTATCGAGCTAGGAACCCTTGCAGCCTCCCTAGTCCTCGCATCCATGTCTGGAGCCTCCAGATCGCCCTCTCCGCTAATCCCCGTTCCTCCGCCTAGCCAGCGAAGGCCCGAGCAACCACCCTCTCCGCCACCGCATCCTCCGCCGCCCCACAAACCCATGGGTGTTCCGAAAGCTATCGAGGTTCCGTACAACGATCATCTAGCGAGCATCAGCGTATCCATAGATGTTCCGTGGAGCAGGCTGCCCAAGAAGTGCTTCGTGGTGGTTAGGAAGGTCGGTGTCTTCAAGGCAAAGGGTCTCTACAGCCACACGAGCATCGTGGGGAGGGTGTGCCCAGGGCAGGATAGGGTTAGGGACAGCTTTACGCTGGCTACGGGCGAGGCTGGCTCCTACCTAAACTACTGTATCCAGCTGTGGCGCGACGATCCGCAGCTGGGGCATCTCCGCATCACTATCTACGCTGTTTCGATACCTATTGTCCCTAGGGTGGTTAGGGGAGGAGCAAAGATTGTTGGGCACGAGTACAACTTTGGCCTGCGCGGAGGCTACCTACCCATGATCTCTGGAGTTATGAAGGTTGGTAGGGGAATCATAGTGTCGTTCGACCTAAGCAACGCTGCTAGGCTAGCCACCGCAAACAAGTTCAACTACTTCTACCTGCTGTACGACGGTAAGCGGGTGTGGAGAAAGGCATATCCATCCCTGCCGCCTGTATACACCCTGCCGCTTCCGAGCGGTAGGCACGTTATCGAGGTGATGGCTGGGAAAGCTATGGAGACTGGTCTCTACTGGGTCGAGACCCTGGAGGTGGAGGCGTGATGCGCAGAGCCGAGGAGATCATTAGGAGGTACCCAGCACTCGCAAACCTTCCGATTGCGGTGGTGAACGGAAGGGTCTACACACTTAGAGAGCTGGTGGAGCTGGCGAAGCGAGGGGTTGCGTGGGCGATTCAGAAGCTTGAGAGCGCGGGTCTAGACCCATCTCCAAACGAATTGAAGCTTTTAGCAGCGGAGTTCTGGAGGAGGATGCCTAGGAACCAGATGCTGGTGGTTCTAGGCCCCCTAGCCACCTACGTTGTCAGCGGTGAGGAGGCTGCTAGGCAGATACTGAGCAACGGGCCCCTAGCGCCTCTACTAACCGATATCTATCTAGAGATGCTGAGGAGGGTGAGGCTCGGTGCCTAGAGCCGTTCTGATCGAGCCGTGCTACGAGATCTGCACCTGCTACTGGTACTACGCTGTGGAGAACCATTTGTGGAGATACGCGCCGCTCTGGGCGTGGAGAGTTGATAGGTTGAGGAAGCGGGACGCTACGAGGATAAGGGTTGTTGAGGCTATAGAGAGCGTTGATCCGCAGCTAGTGGCTGGCTGTGGCCACGGTGCGCCCAACCTCTTCACGGGCCAGTTCGGTGTACCGATATTCTCGGTGTGCACCGAGGATGTGCTGGCTAGACGCATAGTGTTTCTACTGTCGTGCGACACGGCTGCGGAGCTGGGGCCCGATGCTGTTCGCAAGGGTGCTAGGGCGTATATCGGTTGGGACGCCCCCGTTGTATTCGTCGTCTCGTCGCCTCCTAGGATACGCGACCCTGCTACCGACCCCTTTGCGTGGCCCCTCTTCGACGCCTCGCTGTCTCTCCTAGGATCCCTGATGTGGGGGAAAACGGCTGGGGAGGCTGTCGAGGCGTATATGCGTCGAAGCAGCTACTGGTATAGGTACTGGCTCTCGAGAAGCGACGGAACATACGTAGCGGCGTCCATAGCCCACGACGCTAAGCATCTTAGGCTCCTGGGCGACCCCAGCGCTAGGATAGTTATCGGTAGGGTGGTGCCGCCAACGGTCTATGCCTCGGCTGGGCTAGCAGCTGTTGCATCAGCCCTAGCTCTCTCTGGGCACAGAACCGCTGCGTCGATAGCTGGCCTCGCCTCGCTGCTCGTCTCGCTGCCGCGGTAAAGCAAATATTTGTGTATAGAGAAGTGTTCTGGGGGTGCGCATGGCTAGGGTAACACTTGCTTTGGAGACGCCTGGAAAGGGACCTGCTGGAAAACCCGTTCCAGTAGATGTATCTGCCCACGTGGAGCAAACGGTTTCTAACCCGTGCCTAGCGATCATGTACGTTGATGGGCCCAGCGACTCGATAACTATCTACATAGGCTCCACGCCACACAAGCTACCCAAGTCTAACACCACCGCGCTAGCGATCTACGCACCTGGAGAAAAGCAGCGCTGCACCTACGTAAACCCATCTGGCCCACTATCAATAGTGTTTCCGCAGCAGGGCAAGTACACCGTGGTTTTCGCCGCTGGCTGGATAGATCCCTCAAACAACACACTCACGATAGACCAGCAAACATCCGTGACCTTCACCATCTACCCACCCACCAAAACACCGCCCGCACTACCAACCAAAACACCCAAGATCTCGATACCTAAGGAGCTAACCGAGTTCGCACCCGCCATCGCTGGAATCATCGCTGGGATAGCCACATGGAGAGCAACTGGCAAGCCCCTAGCAGGTCTAGCCGCTGGAGTCGGAGCGGGGCTAGTAACATATGGCATCAAGAAGGCTGCGGGGTGGTGATGGTGCATGGTTCTCAGCGTTGGTAGAGCGGTGATTGTGGAGAAGGCTGCGTTTCCCATACCTATCCTGATCTATGTCAGCGACTCTGATAAGATGGTTAGGGCCAAGCCCCTCAAAGTAAATAAGTTTGTTGTTAGGGGCAGGTTCGAGGCACAGGACTCTTTTCTCGATGCGGAGCTCTATATGCTGGGCCCTAGAGGAAACGTGGTTAAGCTATGGAGAAAGATGCTTAGGCCGAACCAGCCGTTTTCATTCGATGCTGAGCTACCCACCAGCTTCTTTGTTCCTGGGATCCAGGTATTCGTTCTCTATCCGCAGGGTAGCGGGATAGCGACGCCAACCGTCTCTATAGACCTGAGCGTTGAGGTGGATTGGGATGCGGGGGTACCTGCTCAGGGTAGGTAAGCCGCTTCCTAGAGCCTCGCCTATCTGTGTGGGCGAGGAGTGCAGGGTTTGTAGGGAGAAGGTTAGGGTAGGTGAGGTTATCGAGATTGTTTACAGGGTTGAGCCAGGGATAAACAAAACCGCTATCTGGAGATTCGTGGATCTGCTGTCTAAGGTGCGCGAAAAGTTTCCCAACATATCGTTTCTATACATAGAGGTGTCGTGGGACGGGAAAATAGTTCGTATGCAGGTCGCGGATCCGCGGGAGGAGATGGGTATATGGACGATAGTGGCCGCGATAGTCGTTGTCATAGCGGCGCTGATAGCCCTGATATACATGACCAAGGTTCTCGTAGATGCGGTGTACAGAACGCTATCCGAGCTACCCTCGCCTAGGACTGGTACTGGCAAGGTTGTGTGGATCGGTCTTGGTATTGCTTTGGCTGGCGCTGGTATTGGTGTGGCTGCGTTTGGTGTATCGAGGTTCGTGGGTGGTGGGGGATGGCGCTGGAGGAGGATATCCTGAGGAGGTTGGAGCGGTTGGAGAGGGCGGTGTTCGACGATGATGGCACCAGCATTCTTTCTCGTTTGGCTAGGGTGGAGACCAAGACGGATATGATTATGAAGGTGCTTTGGTTCGTGCTCACAACCACTCTAGGCACGTTCCTAACGATAATCATCGCCTTTATCATGCACCACTAAAAACCTTTTTCATCGAAGCATCTAGCTGGGGTGGAGAGTTGCAGAGCCTCCTAAGCCTCTTCCTAATGGCTGCGTTCACAGCGGTTGTAGGCGCGATAATCGGCGCTATTATAGCGAGTGAGATAGGTGTGAGGAGAACCGAGAAGAGGCTTCGGCGATTGATATCGAGGCTAATGCCCCAGCTACGCGAAGAGATACTTAGGATACTCTCGGACGAGGAGATTAAGGAGAGGGCGAGGAAGTGGATAGACGACGTGCTGATAGCGAGAGCACCAGACATAGTGCGGAACCTCGTGCGTGCCGCAGTAAACGGAGCAGCGCCAAAGCTAGAGCAGCTGCAGCTCAAGCTCTCCCCGAAGGAAAAAGTTAATAAGTCCGAAACGGAAGAGGGAGACGGATAGGGGTGAACCCATGGTCAAGGTCTATCCCAACGAGATTAACCTCTTCCAGCTAGCAGCCATCGCGCAGACACCTGGCATAAGGACTGGAACCACTCCCTTTGGAATGCCCCCTGGGATGCACGTTAGGTACATTGGCAAGAGCGTTGCTTGGAAGGGCTTTAAGAAGAGTCCGTATGAGAGCCTAGACGAGTACCTAAGGAGATTCGCCGAGGCATTCAAGCAGCCTGTCAGGGGAAGACCAGGTGAGACCGTTGGACAAGCGATTGCCAACGGTCTGAAGCAAGCCATTGACATTAGCAAGGCTGCTAGAGGAACGTATGGAGTAGCTGTAGTTGCTCTAGCAGACGGTAGGAGGGTTGTCCTACCCCTCAAGGTAGTGAAGCAGATGCAGGCTCAGGGCAAGCCAGTTAGCATAATTGCCGAGAAGCCATATGGAATGCCAGCTAAGGAGGTTAGGAAGCAGTTCGGTATCAGGGGAGAGTACAAGGCTACTCTAGCTGGCATGGTTGGCGGAGCCGCCTTCGCACCCATACCTGGGTAACGCTCTTTTCCAAAATTTTGTTTTTAGCACGTGAATCCATGTGTTATTCTCCATCCGTTTGCCTGCGCCCATCTCTCTAACCTTGTTCTCCACTCTGACCTGTAGTGCGGTAGCTTGTTCCAGTTCGCGGGTATGGAAACCACCTTTGTTCCGTCTGTGCACATTATGTAGCTAACTAGGCAGTAGAGGCACGTTACCGACACGCAGTCTCCTCCACAGATCAGGTCCTCTCCGAATCTTCGGTGTCCGCAGACTGGGCACGCTCCTCCTATAGCGGCTTTCACCCTGTCTGGAGTAACTACGAACCTAGCTGCGTATAGCTTGAATGGCGAGTAGTGCCTTGGGTACGCCAACGGTATGAGCTGCTGTGCTCCTGGCGCTAGCTCCTGCGCTATCTTTGCATACATCCTCAGTTCTCGAAGCACACTTGTTTCTGGTACCCACTCGAGCCTTGTTCTAGCGCCTATTCTCCTGATCCTGTAGAGCCTTCCGTCGCTTAGGCACAGGGCGTAGTGGTACAGAACATCTATTGGGTTCGGCATCTGCTCGAGGATCGCTGCTAGGGCTGGGTACCTGCTCCTGAACCAGTCCACGAACCTTCTAATGGCCTCGGCCCACAGCCGCTTATCCCTCTGCGTCAGCGGTGTTGGTGTGGGTGGCACCGCCCCGCCAAACACATCGAACTTTACGTCGGTTGGTAGCCTCCCCCAGTTCCTCGATACCCAGCGTCGAAACTCCGAGGATTCTCGCTGGGCGGTCTCCTCTCCGTAGTGGAGGGCTCCCCACACAACGCTGAGCGGAAGGGGCTCTTCGCCCCCTGGGCACACCGCTTCAACACTTCTAACCATAGGCTCGGATTCTCTAACCGCTTTCCTAGATTCTCTAACCCTCCTCAGCTCTCTCCTAACCTCCTCAAGCTGCTTCTTTAACCTCTCTATCTCGGATCTAAGCTCCAGAAGTTCGTTAGTCGAACCAACTCTCTCTAGCCTCGAACCAACCTCCTCAGAGCTTCTAACTAGCTGAGCTAGCCTCTCCACAACCCTTCTATAGGCCTCTGGAGAAACTCGTTTGAGCTCCGAGAGCTCCTGTTCGAGACTCGAAACGGTTTCCGTAACAAACCTCTCTAGCTCGCTGGCAACAGCCTCCGCCTCCCCAAGGGTCTCAGCCGCCCTCTCAGCCATAACCGTCTCCAGAATCTCTCTGGCGAGCATCGAGGACTCTGCCGCTCCCCTATCGAAGTCTGGAGCTATCTCGAAGGCGATCGCTAGATCCACGGCCTGAGCATCTATGCCCCTAGCCCTCAGCTCGTGCAGCACTCTCTTCAGAACCCTAGCGAGAAGCTTAATGGTGTTGTCGTATGCCTGCTGCGGAAAGAACCTTAGCTGATCACCGTACCACCTCTCCACAAGCGCTCTAAGCACCCTAGCCCTCTGGAGATGCGTAGCTATGTACTCCAGCAGCTGCTCCTCGTCGGGGGACAGCCCCAGCTCCCTAGCCGCCCTCTCGATAGATTCGTAGATATCTACCTCAGGCACCTCCTCATCACCTCCGCAACCCTCCTAAGCCTCCTACCAACCTCTCGAGCCCTCCTAACCACGGGCCTGGGGTCGCGGCGCTTCACCGCTTTTCACCCCCTAGCCTGGCATAGGATATGTTTGGGGAGATGCTTTGCGGCTTTGTAGATACCTGTATAGCTTCGAGCCCTGCGAGCATCTCAGGGCGCACTCGAGCTTAGCCAAGGGATTCTCCTCAGCCATGCAATCCTCGATGCATAGAGATAGATCCGATTCACTCATCTTCTCCCCTATCGATAGCTTCTCTGGGTGAGCTATATGTCTTGGGACGCGTTCTCGGCGCTGCTCGACCAGCTTCTCGAGCTAGCAAAATCAATTGTTGTTACTAGCCCCGAGGTGAACATAGATGCGGTGGCTAGAGCGTGGCTAATGGAGGACTTCTGGGAGCGTGCAAGAATCGCCTACCCATTCCTAACGTTTCAGAGCATCTGCGAGGAGTACGCGAGCCTGCCCCAGCCAACGCCCGAGGCCCAGCAGTACTGGGCGCTTGCTGGGGGCAGCCCCCAGCGCTTCGCTGTGGAGTACGTTACGTGCCCAACATGCGTATCTTATGCTGGTGAGAGCGTTAGGGAGGTGTCTCTCCAGCCACGCGAGTTCATGATGAGGCTGGCGCTCTACGTATCCTACCTCTACCAGGTTATGCCTCCCAGCGCTAGGCTGGGCGAGCTCTGCAAGCTCGGTTTCTACAGCGTTAGGATGCTGGAATCGTGGTTCAGCGGAGAGATCTACACCGACTACCTCCTGAGCTGGCTCGGGGGCGTGCTGGCTAAGAACAGCATGTGGAGCGTTCTGAGGGAAGCAATCTACGTGTTTCCATGGATAAAGCGCTGGTTGACGGAGTCGTGGCTCAGCTACGCCTGCGAGCACTACGCCCACAGCCTCAACCACTTCGTTGCGGAGCTCGCTAGGTTCGCCGTAGACGTCCTAGCCTTTCTCGATATCCTAGCCCTCTCAGCAATAGCTAGCTACGCCCCCCTGCTAGGCATCGAGGGCGGGCCTAGGGGCGCAAGCACCTTCTGCAGCTTCCTGAGGGTTGCCAGCGCGCTTAGCAGGGTGGTGGAGGCTGGGTATAGCTGCGTCGAGCCCGCTGTCGAGGAGGTGTGCAGCGCTCTACGAAACTACTACGCTAGCATGGGTAGACCACGCTTCGGGGACACGATGTATCGCTACTGCCGTGATACGTGGAGCGCCCTCTTCTCCTCCCCCTCAACCCTACTCGAGTTCACCCTCGCTTACTACGGAGCCACCAACCCCATGGCTCTGCACCGCGCCTACCAGATGCTTAGCGAGGTCAGCGGAGTGCCTCTCTACGCGATTAGACGAATCTTCGCGGCGGCTAGAGCCCTTGGACAGTGGGGCTACCCAAGGTACCTGGGAGGCGGTCTATAGACTAAATACCCAGAGCCTAGCTAGCTGGGTAGCGGCGGGGGCGAGACCCATGGCTGGCATCCCCTGGCACCTCTGCCCCGAGGGTGTGAGACCCATTGAGCAGAGGCTCTACGAGCTCACGCGCATCTACGCGATTCAGAACCGCAGAATAATGGGTTTCAAGAAGCTGAAGAGCCACATATGCAGCGAGGTGAAGTGCGAGTACCTCGACGACATTATTGAGGTTTCGGAGAGGGGGAAGAAGGAGCTCGAGAAACTGATGAAGCCCTACGTCTCGAAGCACCCCGTCTACACCAAGTACCTCTCCAAAGTCCCTGGAATAGGTGTGGTTACAGCGGCCCTGCTCCTCGGAAACATCCACCCGTGGCGCTTCGAGAACATCTCCAAGCTCTGGGCGTGGGCTGGTCTAGCACCCCCAGAGTACTACAGGCAGAAGTGCGGGAACAGCAAGTGCTTCCACACCCTTGGGAAGGCTATACTCATGTCTGTGTCCCGCAGCGTTGTGAGGAACAGCAGGCACTACTTATCACTGTTTAACGAGAAGCTGCGTGAGGAGATAGCTAAGCTGGTGAGGGAGCGCAGGGGTATCGAGGCGGATCCATACGGCGAGCTGGTTACCATGATCATAGAGAGGGCGCCTAGGGAGTACCAACCGATTTACTACCACGCGGTGTTCCGATCCTATCGCTATATCGCTAAGATATTCGCTGCGAACTACTGGGAGGGGTACAGAATGATTATGCAGCTGCCGATCAAGCCGCCCTACATACTGTTCGCGGGGATCCGAGGAATCTACTACCCGCCGATGATAGAGGCTAGGGGTAGGGTGGAGCCGCTGCGCGTGGAGTGATGCGAGCCGGTCTTCATGAAGATAAAAGAATTGCGAGCCTACTCATCATTGTGGAGCCGCGGGGTGCGAGCCACGTTAATGTGTGCATTTAATTTTTGCGAGCCCACGAGAAATGCACAGTCTTGGGATGCGAGCCGTAAATGTCTGGCTAGGCGATACTTGCGAGCCGTGCCGCTCTGTCGAGCTGGGGTGATGCGAGTCGCTAGACTATGGAGAGGGGTATTTTGCGAGCCGAGCTCTACACGTGGAGCTCTAGCGTGCGCGGGCCATCATGGGCTGGCGAGGCCACTGGTGCGAGCCGACTTGACCTGGAGCATCGTCGCTTTGCGAGCCTCGGGGCTTGGTGGATGTGTGTCTCGCGAGCCGTGATGGGATGCGTAGATGGAAGGTGCGGGCCAATCAATTGTGTCCAGCGGTAGCCTGCGAGCCTAGTAAACGCGTGGAGAAGTTTCGTGCGGGCCGCGTGGGTCTGTAGATGCATAGTTTGCGAGCCGATGCCTCTTGTGCTAGCTGCGTGTTGCGAAACGCTTTTTACTCTGTTTAACACCTTGTTTCTTCGGGTGGCTAGAATGTTGCGCTACACATGCTCTAGGTGTGGATACACCCTTCTCGCGATAAAACGAACCTCCGAGCTGCGCGCGGGCCTCCCATCCCCAGCCGCGTTCGATAGGTGCCCGCGCTGCGGGGCGAGGCTCGCGAAGAAGGTTATTAGGGTGGAGATCCGTGGGCGATCCAATCATTGACTACGAGACTGGGGACATCATAGATCCCGAGACTGGCGAGGTTGTAGGGAGGGTCATGGTTCACGGAATAGCTGCCAGCGCTAGGCACGGTGCCGAGCCCAGCCTGCGGCACTACTCCGCCACCATGATCCACGCCACGCATGACTCTGGCCTACACACATACATCTACGGAGACTCGAAGCTCCGCAGGCTGAACGAGAAGGTCAGGGGCGGTGGTCCATTAACGAGAGCGCTCTGCGACCTGTGGAAGGCTGCTGCCGACATAAGCAACAGCTATGCTGTTAAGGCGCGGCTCGTGAACTCGGCTGCCCAGCTCTACAAGCTCCTAGGATTCACCCATCCAAAGACGCATGTTCTCGCGTCGGCGCTCACGGCATGTCTATACGTGGCGGCTAGGGAGATGGGTATACCCATCACGATCAAGCGGGTTGCGGAGGCGGTTAGCAACCGACTGAGCGTTCCAGCGATCAACATGAGCCTAGCGTGGAGATACACAAAGAAGCTGTGTCTCGAGCACAACAGGTGCCCCAAGCCATCAACGCCAGAATCCATGATACCGTGGATATGCTCGGAGCTTGGTCTTGGGAGCGACGTCGAGCTCCTGGCGATTAGGATAGCTAGGGCGCTCCCGATCAAGGCGAGGAGGGGGTCGGCTGCGGCTGTGGCCGCTGGCTGCATCTATATCGCTGCTAGGCTACTGAACCACATCGAGGTAACGATACAGTCCCTAGCCAACGTCATAGGCTCGTCGTCAGCAACCATATCGAAGCATATGAATACCGTGCTGGAGTCCGTGGATATAGATGCGTGGATAGCCACAGCTTAAAAACCTATGCATGTCTAAGCATTGGTGCGGTGGGAACATGACTAGGCAAATCATTGGGAACGTAACGAAGCACAACGTTGGTGGCGGTAGATACAGCTACTACATCACGCTGCGGAGAAAATACGTTAAGGACTATGTCAAGGACGGAGACCCAATAATTGTTAAGGCGCACAAGATGTGTTACCGAACCGAGGATAGGATCAAGTGCGTGCCGTTCGAAGCAGAGTGGTGCGCAACCGTTGTCCGCTTCGGAACCACGTTGCGCGTCAACATACCGATAGATATCGTGAGAGCATGGGGAATCAGCGACAGGATGATGATCGTCGCAGACATTATACGGATGGAGGACGCGGAGTAGCGATATGCGTGCTGGGCACAGCGCTCCTCAGCTACGCATCTAGAAAGAGGTGGTGGTTCAGCAAGGAGGAGCTATACATCTATATGTGGAGAAGAGGCGAGAAGATGAACATCGAAACCTTTCTCAGGTACCTACGCGCAATGAAGAGAATGGGTCTAGTAGCGTCTAGGCGCATAAACGGAACACACGTCATCTACCCCATCATACCCAGCCTTAGGAGGTGGCTGAGAGACGCCTGCATCTAGAGCAATCCTAACAATCGTTCCCTACCTAACATCCAGCAGCCTATCTAAGCTACCTGGCTACGCAACAGCGATCGTCGCTGGAGTTGGAAACAGGTATGTGTGTGCTCCAGGCAGGGAGGTTAGGTACGCGGTGTTCGAGGAAAGCGACTGTCCAGCAGGTCCAGAGACATTTATCGAGTTGGCTAAGCAGGCATCTATCGAGGCCTTTGGAGAGGATAGGGTGTCGCTAATCGTGAGGACTAGGAAGGGGTACCACATCTACCTAGATATGTGGGCACCTAGCTACTTCGAAGCCCTTCTGCTATCGGCGAGGTTCAGGAACTGCCTACCATGCGCATGCAGGGAGTACAAGCATGTTGCTCTAGCCACCGAGTACTTCATGAAGACGAAGTGGGAGCGCTTCGTCCTGAGGGTCTCTCCCACGAAGTACGTCGAGGATCGCTTCGAGATCATCTACTTTAGGGAGCCCGAGGATGCGTGCCACCGCGACTTCATACGCTCGGTCATGAGCCTCTACGGAGGTATCTACGTTGGTGTCGTGGGATGAGGCGCGACATGCTGTATCCCATAAGCTACGTGGTGATGATCTACCGATTCCTGAAGTGGAGGAGGGAGCGCTATGGGAATCGCAGTGTTTGCTTCAGCTACGAGGGTATCTTCAACTGGGCGTCTAGAGAGAAAGACTATCGAGGCATAGCGAGGACAACAATCGAGAGGGTCATTAGGCGATTGGTAGAGGACGGCTACCTGAAGAGAGTTAGGGAGCGTCCAAGAGCCGTGTTCTGCATAACCCAGAAGTTCGTCGAGGCCCTTCGAACGGTTGTTGGTGTAGAGCCCGAGTACGAGGTGATGGAGTGATGCGCTTCGACTCCCTTACTGATGCTGTTGTAAACATACTCTGTAGGTATGGGAGGGGAGGTGAGATTCCGTTGCTCGAACCATTTCTGAGGTACAACGAGCTTGTTAGAAGGGGTGAGATGCTGTGCACCCATTGGTGCACGGTCTTCGATAGCGATAGGGATCCTAGGCTCGTGCAGTTCATTGGAGGCGTCTGCTGCTCGATTATCTACGTCCTGAAGCATCTCGAGGCAGAGGGACTGATACGCATTAGGAGGGAGGACGGCTGGATAGAGATCAATCCGAAGCTATGTACCGAGGTGGCGTGACGTGGATGACCTGAGGTACATAGTTATGGCGCTGGATATCATAGCGAACGAGTTGATGATTAGGGCTGCTATGGTCGAGTTCGTAAATAGTGGGGTGTATGATCCGAGGAAGATCGCTGAGGATCTTAGAGACTCGGCAATAGTTCTTAGAAGAATAGCTAGCAAGCTTAGGGATAGGCTTGGAAGCAGCGCGCGGAGCCCTAGACGCGGCGCGGGTAGGGAGATTAGGATCTATGTTGGTAGCGAGGATATCGAGGTTATGGTGGAGGAGAACGGTTCTTACTACGACGATAAGGTGCTGGCTCGCGGCGAGGTGGATGAGCTGGTGGAGTACATCAAGAAGGTTGTTGAGGAGCTGGTTAGGGGGTAGAGATGCAGAGATCCCTGTTCGAGTACAGCGATAGGGATCTCCTAGCAGTCGCCACCGAGCGGGTTAGGCGCTTCGTTGAGAATCACCGTCCCCGATTCATCTACGCGTTTCTCAGCGGAGGCAAGGACTCGACGGTTGCTACACTAGCCGCGCTCAGGGCTGTTAGGAGC
>Ga0256835_1000878_pt1 | contig 19624 bp, 17 predicted proteins | sample PIR30metaG_FD_185972 | JGI IMG/M metagenome (GOLD analysis project Ga0256835, IMG submission 185972) | Hydrothermal vent microbial communities from East Pacific Rise, Pacific Ocean - PIR-30 | ecosystem: Environmental > Aquatic > Marine > Hydrothermal vents | place: Pacific Ocean: East Pacific...
AAAACGACACGGCGCTAAAGTCGGCCCCGAGCGAAGCAGGGTGGGGGACGAGCCAGCAACCGTTGGGACTTGGACCCACTACGGGAGCCCAGGCACTGGGCCGACCTAAAAGAACGCTTGAGCGCAGCAGGGCGGGGGACGAGCCAGCAACCGTTGGGACTTGGACCCACTACGGGAGCCCAGGCACTGGGCCGGCCTAAAAGAACGTGCGAGCGCAGCAGGTGGGTGGACGATCCTTTAACGTATCGCCACCGGACCCACTACGCCAGCCGCGGCTCGCGGCGCGGTGCGGGGAGGTGGATGGTGAAGGTGGTGCCTTGGCCCGGGGTGGATTGCACCTCGATGCGGCCGCCGGCGTGGCTGATGATACGGTCGCAGATCGACAGGCCCAGGCCGGTGCCCTGGCCCACCGGCTTGGTGGTGTAGAAGGGGTCGAAGATGCGTCCCAGCACCTCGGCGTCCATGCCCGGTCCGTTGTCGCGGAAGCTGATCTCGATTCCGTGGTGGCCGCGGCGGGTGGTGATCTCCAGCCGGCCGCCGCTGGTTTCCATGGCCTGGGCGGCGTTCATGGCCATGTTGAGCACCACCTGCTGGAGCTGGTCGCGGTCGATAATCACCGGGGGGAGGTCCGGGGCCAGGTCGGTGGTAATCTCCAGGCCGCCTTTCTTGAGGCGCTTGGAGGTGAAGAACATGTCCAGCACGGCCACGATGGCCTGGTTCACCTCCACCGCCTGTCCCTGGTGGGGGCTGGGGCGCGAGTATTCCAGCAGGTTGCGGATGATGCGGTCGATACGTTCGGCCTGCTCGGCGATGGCTCGGGCGAACTCGCTGGTGTCCTCGGGGCCCAGGTCGCCCTTGGCCAGCAGTTGGGCGTAGCCGCTCACGGCCGAGAGCGGGTTGCCGATCTCGTGGGCCACGCCGGCGGCCAGGATGCCCACGCTGGCCAATTTTTCGGCGTGCATGAGCTGGCGCTCCAGGGCCTTGCGCTGGGTGATGTCGCGCACGATGGCCAGCACCTCGCCGCTGGCCGCCAGGGGGGTGTGGCTCACCAGGGTGGTGAAGGATTTACCCTCCGGCCCCCGCAGCACCAGCTCGCCGGAGGAGCGCCCCGGCTGGTCGAACAGGGCGCGGGCCTTGGCGCGGTCGTCAAAGAGCGCGGCCAGGGGGCGTCCCACCAACTCGTCCCGGCTCAGCCCCATGTCGTCGGCGGCGTGGTTGGCGTAGGTGACTATGCCGTCGGCGTCGGCGATGAGGATGAGGTCGCTGGCCGCGTCCAGGGTGTACTGCAGGTGCTCCTTGGCCTGGTGGGCCTCCAGTTCACTGGCCAGCAGGCGCTGGTTGAACTCGCCGAGTTGGTCGATGAGCCGCACGTTGATCAGGGCGGCGGCGGCGTGGTCGCAGATGATGGTGAGGGTGCGGGTGTGCTCCTGGCCAAAGGCGTCGGGGGTAAGGCTTACCAGGAGCATGGCCCCCAGTATCTGCTGGCGGGCCACCAGGGGCAGGGCCATGAGGCTGGCCGCGCCGGCCGGCAGGTCCGAGGGCAGGGCGCCGGCGGCCCGGGTCCGGTCGGCCAGCGAGTCTAGGATCAACACCCGTCCCTGGCTGACAGCCTTGCCCAGCGGATCCTGCGACAATAGCACGCACTGGGAGCGGTCGGGCTCCGGCACCGCCGAGGGCTGCTCCCACTGGTGGTGGTACAGGGCCACCGGCCGCAGAGTGGTCATCTCCGTGTCGGTGAGCATCAGGCTGACGAAGTCGGCCGGCAGCTCGCTCATCACCACCTCCACCAGGCCCAGGGCCAGGCCTTGCAGGTCCTGGGCCTGGCGCAGCACGTCCGACACCCGCCGGATGAGCGATAGCTCCTCTATCTTGGAGTCAAACTCCTGGTAGATGCGGGCCAGGGTCTCCTTGTAGGTGGACAGGGCGGCCGACTGCTCCCGCACCAGGCTGGCCAACTCCTCGACGCTGAGTTGTTCGGGGTTGTCCACCGGGGCCAAGGCCTCACTCCAAGCGATGGCGTTTGATGAGCTTGTGGTAGAGCACGCCGGCCAGCACTCCCAATACCAGGACCAGGCCGAGCCCCACCCCCAAGGCGGCGAGCTTTATCAACCAATCGGGAAGCGTGTCCATCTGTCCTGCCGGCGCCAAGGATTGCTAAAGAGCCGTTTGCGACCTTAACCCATGGTATCTTTTGCCGCCGCGCCGCGCAAGCTCGCGGCCGGGGCGGCCGGCCGGTCAGTTGACCATGGTCTGCTCGTCGCCCACCGTGGCCAGGACCCCCTTGGTGACCTGGTATTGTTGCAGGGTCGACTGTACCGCGATCTGCACCCCGTTCATGCTGATGTCCACGCCCAATTCTTCGAAACGGTCATGCAGGGCGTCGATATTATGGCTGGCCTCGCTGACGATTATCTTGGTGATGCCATGGGCCAGCGACAGGGCCTTGGCCTCCGGGCTGGAGAGCATGTCCACTGCGTGATCGGGTTGGCTCACCGCCGCGATGAACTCCGGGGCGAGGCCGGAGTTGGCCAGCACCCTGGCGCTTACCATCCGGTAATGCTCGTTGATCCTCCTGGTCAGTACGTTGAGATGGTGCTCGGTAATGTTGTCGCCCCCGCAGATATTGATGAAAGCCCGGAGCAGGCAGAGCTTGCCCACGTCGTGCAACAGCCCCAGGAGGTAGGCGTTGGACTTGCCGGGCAGCTCGAAGAAGGCCGCGACGTTCTGGCAGGCCGCGCCGCAGAGCAGGGCGTGCTCCCACCAGGACTCCAATACCCCGCTGATGACCATGGATTTTACCTTGAACATGTTGGCGTACATGTGGGCGGATAGCAGGTCGCAGGTCTCCTTGAGGCCGATGCGCACCAGGGCGTCGCTGACCGACTGGATACAAGACATGCCCGCGAAGATGGGCGAGTTGCCGATGGCGATGACCTTGAGGGACAACGAGGGGTCCATCTCTATGACCTGGGCCAACCGCTTGATGCTCAGGTCGTCGCTCTGCATGGTCTGGTTGATCAGGACTACCGCCTTGGGGACAGACGGTACGGCTACCTTGCCATCGAGTACGTCGGAGATCAGCTTGTCCACCCGGCATTTGAAGTCGGCTATCTCCTCGGTGATCTTTTTGCCGGTGGGCAGCTCCAGGCGCAGGGCCTCGACGAAGCTCTTTAATAACCGGGGGTCCAGCAGGCCCTGGTCCCGGCTCATCTTGTCCAGGGCCTGGTCCACCTTGAGGCCCGGGCGGTGAGGGCGGTCTCTGGTCAGGGCATCGAAGAGTTCGGCGATCTTTAATATCCGCGATCCGATGGGCAGCGCCTCGCCGGACAGCTCGTTCTCGGCACCCTTGCCGTCGTAGCGGTGGTGCATGTAGCGCACCATCTCGCAGACCTGGGTCAACTTGGACACCCGTCCCAGGGTCTGGATGGTCACCAACAGGTGGCTGCGCAGAGTTTCTTTTTGGTCGGCGGTGAGATATTCGGCGGCGGCCAACAGGTGGTCCGGCAAGACGATGTAGCCGATGTCGTGCAGCATACCAGCCAGGCGCAGGTCGCGGCAGACTTCCTTGGGCAAGTTGAGATGTTTGGCCGTGGCCACGGCCATCTGGGACACTCGCTTGCAGTGCCCCACCGCGTAGGGCCGGCGAGCTTCCACTACCAGGGCCAGGTATAGAAGAACCGACAATAATTCTTTCATGGGTTCCCCCCGAACACACGCGGTGCCACTTTTAATTATAGAGTAGGTACCCCTCCCTTCGGTAGTAATACCGGTCAAGGTTGGTCGGCCGGAGACGGGCGGCCGCGCTGCGTAGCCTGGGTCGCCGAGCCTCCCGCCGGGTCGGCCGGCCCTAGAGGCCGCGTTTTTTACGGGCCGGCGGCTTTATGGATTCCGGTTTAAGACTAAAGGCCACCACGTAGCTGGTGCCCTTGGTGAAGATGCCGCTACGGTCAGTTTGGCCCACGCTGAGCACCAGGGCCGGGCGGCCGGTGTTGCCCACGTCGCTTATGGTGTAGTCGGTCACGAAACCGCTGATGCGCGGGGTGCGCCATATCTCGGCCATGGACAGGCCGTTCCAGAACAGCGAGTAGAGCACCCCTTGGTAAAAGAGCTGCAAGCGGCCACCCAGGCCGGCCAGGCGGTCGTCGTTGCGCACCACCAGCATCTCCTGCTTGCCGTCGCCGTCCAGGTCGGTGGGCACCATGCGGGTGGGGATGTACCACCAGTCGTTGTTGGCCTCGTCACTGCCGGTCAGGGGCAGGAAGGGTACGTACTTGGCCGAGGCGGCGTAGCGCCCGCCGCTGGTCCACATGAGCCGGCGGGCCGAGTTGTACAGGCGGATATGGTTGCCGAAGTCCACCACCGCGGTCCAGGGACGGCCGTTGCCGTTGACGTCGATGAGGGCGAAGTTGAGCACGTTGGCCAGATCGGGCAGCTTGAGGGTGCGCACCTGCTTGATCTTGTCGCCGGTAAAGGTCAGCTCGTAGACCGGGCCCCAGAAGGGCGAGTCCACCGCCGCCTTCTGCCCCAAGAGCATCACGCCCTTGGCCCCGGGGCGGGGCTGGATGCGGAAGTAGTAGGGCACGTCCTTGAGGCGGTAGACGAAGCCGGGCCCCTTCACCTCCAGGATGAAGCTCTGCAGGGTCTTGCGGTTCATGTTGGTGACGTAGATTTCGGGTCGTCCGTCGTGATCCAGGTCGGCGGTGTCCACGAACAGGTAGTTGCCCATGGGGCCGTCCTTGAACTCGCGCACCAGGGAAAAGTGCTTGCCAGCCAGGCGGTAGATACGCAGGCTGTGGGGCAACAGGACCAACAGTTCTTTCTTGCCGTCTAGGTCCACGTCGGCCACCGACAGGGCGGTGATCACCCCCTTGATGCGGGGCGAGCGCCAGAAGCGGTCCGATTCCACCCCCGAGATGGCCCGGCGGAACAAGGGGTTCAAGGGGCTTATGTTGGGCGGCAGTTGAGACAGGGGGGTGGAGCCGCCGGCGGCCGCGCTGCCCTCGGCCTTGGCCCGGCGTCCGGCGGCGGCGGCCGCCTCGGCCGCGTCCTGGCGGCGCCTGGCCGCGGCCATGGCCTCGGGCCGGGCGAAGACCTCGGCGTTGATGCGCTGGGCGAACTGGTTGATGCTGGGGATCACTTGATCCATGCTGCCGGCCCCCACGTAGGCGGTGAGCGCCGGCTGCTCGCCCTTGACCCGCACCACCCGGGCGTCGAGGCTGATGGTCTTACCCAGCATGGTCACCGAGCCGAAGACCACCGCGTCGGCCCCCAGGTCCCGGCCCAGGCGGCGCGCCTTGGCGTCGGTATAGGGGCCGGGGAGCTTCTTCATGGCCCGTTGGACCAGGTCGGGCTCGATGACCACCACCCGCTGCTTCCAGGCCAGCCGGCTGGCCAGCATGTCCCGGATGCCCTTGATCAAAAACGATATGTCCTTTTGGGCGTTGGCGGTAAAGGGCACGATGGCCACCCGCTTGGGAGCGGTGGCCGCCGCCGGCCCGGCCAGGACGGCGGTTACTATAAAGAGGGCCGCCAGGCAACAGGCCAGGTGTCGCGCACTACGGTTTTTTATCATGATTTACCTCCCGCCAAGGCTTGGATTCTTTGCTTGGCCGGTAACTTGGGATGCAAAACGAAAGCTAACACGAGCCCCGTATACTGTCAACGAACCGCCCCTGGCAAGACGCGGCCGCCGCCGGGGAAATTACCCCCGCCGGGACACGCCGGGACAGAGAGCCGCCGCCGGTCGCCACCGAAAACCACCGCTTAAGGTTGACAGGGCGACAGTTTCGCAAGACAATTTGCTAATAACGCGCCGGAAGTCCGGTGCGCCGTGGCCCTGACCAAAACGCAGACTTAGGATGCCCCCATGAACTGCCCCCAATGCCAAGAAGCCCTGCCGGCCCTGCCCGGCGCCAAGTTTTGCCCCTTTTGCGGCCACGAGCTGCCCGCCGGCGAGATGAAAGAGCCCAAGCTGCTCACCTGCAGCTCCTGCGGTAACAAGCTGCTCACCGGGGGCAACTACTGTCCCGAGTGCGGCCAGGCGCTTGCCGCCGGTGATGAGCACGAGCACCCCGAGTTCGACCCCAAGAAACGCTTGGCCTGCAGCGACGGCATGTGCATCGGTATCATCGGCCCCGACGGCAAATGCAACCTGTGCGGCAAGCCTTACTCCGGCAAGCCGTCTTAGCCCCAGGCCGGGGCGGCCGCTCCATCTGAAAAGGGCCGGGGACTCCCCCGCGCCCGGCGAGGTGTTGTCACTGTGTATGAACTGACGGTCTTCGGTCGCTTTGCCGCGGCCCACAACCTGCGCAATTTCAAGGGGCGCTGCGAGGCCCTGCACGGCCACAACTGGCGGGTGGAGGTGACGGTGCGCGGCCCGGCGCTGCACCCGGACAACCAGATACTCATGGACTTCGGCGAGCTGAAGGACCTGATGCGCGCCGCCTTGGACACCCTGGACCACACCCACCTGAACCAGGTGCCGCCCTTTGACCAAGAGGACCACAACCCCTCTTCGGAGCTCATCGCCAAGTATATCTACGACACCATCGCCCCCCGGCTGCCGGCCGGGGTGAGCCTGGCCCGGGTGGCGGCCTGGGAGTCCGACGACAGCCGCGCGGTGTATTTGGGGCCGTAAGCCAACGGGCGAAGTGAGAGTTTTACCACTCCAATGTTGGAAGATCAGGGTCCACCCGGAACAGGGGGTAATGGCTTGTTACATTAAGAATTTGTGTTTCATTTTTGTTGGGCTTAATGCCTATACCTGGCAGGCGAATGAACAGTACGTTATAATTATAGCCTGCGGAGTCACCATGGGAATCCTTGCTGATAATTACGTCGATTAGCTTATTTTTGTTGGCCATGAAAATATCAGGCAGACTAATCTCGGTAAGCCAAAAATAATTCGGTAGATCTTGTACTATCCATTTTATTTGATCTGTTGAAAACGCATTTCCTAAAAAATCTTTATGTTGATGTGCACTTTTAGATCTTTGTGATCGCTTTCTTAAGTGTCGCTCGTATCTATCTTTATTTAGAAGGGCAGTTCTGACTACTATAGGGGCCAGTTGGGTTGGTTTCATTTCTGTAAACCATGGAAATTGATTAAACAAATTTGGGTTATTCTTTTCAAGGTGATATAATAAATTACGCACGGTAGTAACCGCAATTTTTTCGGCCTGATCCGGGCTAATTTCAAACCCATCACTCGGTACAACTGCAAACAAACAACCAGCCCGAAATGTCATATCCTTTGAGATTGATGGGTCTTTTCTGAGTGTGTTTACGGCCAAGCAATAATACATGCCAAATTGGTCGTCATTGATTATAAAATGATCGATCCATTGAGCAGAAGAAAGATAATTGAGTCGGCTACGTTCTCTGGCGAAAGCCAACTGTGCTTCTGGGTGCCAACTATCAGAATTCAGGGTGTGTCCTATCACCGCAACTACATGGCTTTCGTCCGGTCTGCTAGTCGTAAAAGTCAAAAGACACGGGCACTTGCTTTCAATCAAGTGATGAAGCATCTCAATATAATTTGTTTCTTGTTGCTTTGTGAAGTCGATTGTTTTTAACCGACAATTTAACGGTGATTTTGTTAGTACTTGATGCATTTGGCCGAAATTTAAGCCCCTATCAATTTTATGCAACTTATGATCAATGCCCAACGACTGATTTATCTCTTCTGACCTTAAGGTATTATTAGTACTTAAGTTGAATGCATTGTTTACAAGGGTCTGAATCGCAGCGTGGGCACAGACAGAAGTGGCTCTATTCTGCTGGCAAAAGAAACTGCCCCGGATATTAAAAGTAATTTTCCCCCCTTCGACCTCAATATGGCGTTCAAATGTTTTACTGACATGGTAGTAGTTATTAAGCATAGGGACAACTTGGGGGGTAGAGTCTGAATTAAATAAGTGTGGTAGTGTGACTATTGCCTCCCAAATATAAGAGTCCCAGTTATTGCCGAAGGGGCATATATTTATAACAATGGCAGATGCCAAGAAGGCACTATCATCTAATGACATCAGCTGTTCGATGCTTGCGACTTCAGATCTGATAAATGTAAGGCGGAAAATAGTAGGATTTAAGTCTTTAGACTGATAATAAATCTCTAATGCCTTGATTTCTTGCCGGATATCGCAATCCTTCCTTATGTCGAGTGTCTCCACAACAACTCTAACGGCCCCCATTTTTCTCATCAAAGAGCAAAGTCGGTGGAATGGCCTGTTGTTATTTCTTGAACCGGCAAACCAGACCTTGCCCCGTAACTCAAAGAAAGATTTACCTGGTTGACATTCTCTTATGTCAAAAGAATTATAAGACATGATAAACCCCAAAAACTAATGGTGGCCCATAATGGGCCACCATTAGTATAAGCAAATCATCAAGCTTTATGCAATAGGTCCTCCCAGAATAAGAGATGGATTGTCTGGATGATCTCGTAATTTTGGAGCTTCATCTACATGCCGCACATCATCTTCTGAAAATTCGGCCCAATTAGAAGGGAGTGTCTCCATGGTATGCTCCAACTCAGAGCCTATGTCAGTTGCTTTTCGGGGATGGCCTTCACTTGGGTTACGTTCCTCCCGTGTTTCCATAAGGGCCTCCTCCTTTTGGAATAAGTTCTTATTCAACTAACTATAACATATTTATCATGATTGCTAATAGTGAGGTATGTCCCTGACTTCGACAAGTACCTATCATCACATACTAGCACAAATTAATAATAATGCCAGACTGTTATGAAAAGTCAAGATAATAATTGAATATTGCTTGCTGTGCGCTACAGTCCGGAATGGAGACTAAACGATTTTACTGCCGGGCCACGCGGCCGCTGCGCCGCGGCGGGCGGGCGAAGACCTCGCGCAGGGCGCGGCGGGCGATCTTGCGCGGGGAGGCCCACTTGGTCTTGCCGTGGGCCAGCATGATGCACAAGGCCACCGAGCGGCCGGAGGCCTTGTCGCGGCCGTAGCCGGTGAACCATTCGAAGAGCTCGGTGCGGCTGGCGGTGCGCAGGGTGCCGGTCTTGCCGCCGATGTCCAGGCGCCGCAGCACCCGGTCGCGCCACAGGCGGCGGAAGGCCTTGCGCGCGGTGCCCTTCTTGATGGTGCGGGCAAAGAGCCGGCGCATCTGAAGGCTGGTGTGAAAGCTCATGGCAAAGCCCACCGGGTGGGGCCGGCCGCGGTAGAGCTCGCGGCCGCCGACGGCCTTGACCGAGGCCACGATGTAGGGCTCCATGAGCAGGCCGCCGTTGACCACCGTGGCCGCCATGAGCGCGGCGTGCACCGGGGTGATGGAGATGAAGCGGTGGAAGCCGCAGGAGACCTCACCCAGCTCGAAGGTGGAGTTGATGGTGGGCATGCGGCTCATCTGCAGGGGCAGCTCAAAGGCCAGGCGGCGGTTAAAACCCAGGGCCCGGCCGTAACGGGTGAGCGGCTCGGCTCCCACCCGGTAGATACCCAGGCGGGCGAAGACCACGTTGTTGGAGTCGGCAAAGCCCTGGCTCAGGCTGACGTAGCGCCGCCGCCGGGGCAGCCGGCGTTTTAACTGCCCCCGGTAGAGGGTATGGGGGCGGCCCACAAAGGCTAGGCGGCTCTGGGGGGTGAGGTGGGTTTCTTCCAGGGTGGCCACCGCGGTGACCACCTTGAACAGGCTGGCCGCCGGGCCGCCCTGCAGGGCCACCCGGGCATCGAGCCGGCCGCGGCGGGCCCCGGCCAGGGCCAGAATCTTGCCGGTGTCGGCCTCCATGATCACCACCGCCACGCGCTTGCTTTTGATGCGGCCCACCAGGGCGGTGGCCCAGCGTTGCAGGTGGGGGTCCAGGGTGGTGGTGATGCTCACCACCCCCACCTCGCGGGTGTCCGCCGCCACTTGGCGCCCGCTGGTCACCTGGTTGACCTTGCCGGCCAACAGGCCGTTGAGGTAGTCCTTGTTTAGCCGGATGAGCCAGGCGTCGGCGGCCAGGCCGGCCGAGGCGAACAACCCCAGCGCCAACAGCACCCCCAGCCCCAGGCCAAAGAACCATATGCGCCTGGCGGGCACGGCTCAGTCTCCGCTCGGCGCGGCGATCACCTCCAGGCCGCCGAGGTAGGGACGCAGGGCCTGGGGGATCACCACCGATCCGTCGGGTTGCTGGTAGTTTTCCAAGATGGCCACCAGGGTGCGGCCCACCGCCAGGCCCGAGCCGTTGATGGTGTGCACCAAGGTGGTGCCCTTCACGCCCTTTTGCTTGAAGCGAATCCCGGCGCGTCGGGCCTGGAAGTCTTCGAAATTACTGCAGGAACTTATCTCGCGGTAGCGCTGTTGCCCCGGCAGCCACACCTCCAGGTCATAGGTCTTGGCCGCGCTGAAGCCCAGGTCGCCGGTGCACAGCACGATCTTGCGGTAGGGCAGCTCCAGGCGCTTGAGCACCTCTTCGGCGTGGGCGGTGAGCAGCTCCAGGTGGTCGTAGCTGTCCTCGGGCCGCACCAGGCGCACCAGCTCCACCTTGTCGAACTGGTGCTGGCGGATGAGCCCGCGCACGTCCTTGCCGTGGCTGCCGGCCTCGGCCCGGAAGCAGGGGGTGTAGGCGGTGTAGAGGATCGGCAGGTCCTCGGCGGCCAGCACCTCGTCCATGTGCACGTTGGTCACCGGTACCTCGGCGGTGGGGATGAGCCAGTAGTCGGTGCCCTCCAGGTGGAACAGGTCATCGGCGAACTTGGGCAACTGGCCGGTGCCGGTCATGGCCCGGCTGTTGACCATAAAGGGCGGCAACAGCTCGGTGTAGCCGTGCTCGGTGGTGTGCAGGTTGAGCATGAAGTTGATCAGCGCCCGCTCCAGGGCGGCGCCGGGGCCCTTGAGCAGGGCGAAACGGCTGCCGGTCATGCGGGCGGCCCGCTCAAAGTCGATGATGCCCAGCCCCTCGCCGAGGTCCCAGTGGTTCAGCGGCTCGAAGTCAAAGACAGGCACCTCGCCCCAGGTCTCGACCACCGGGTTGTCGGCCTCGTCGGCCCCCACCGGCACCGAGTCGTGGGGCAGGTTGGGGATGGTGAGCAGCAGGTCCTTGAGCTCGGCCTCCACCCCGGCGATCTCGCCTTCCAGCTCCTTGATGCGGCCGCCCACCTGCTTCATCTGGGCAAACAGCTCCGAGGGGTCCCCGCCGGAGCCCTTGATGCGGCCCACCTCGGCGCTCACCTGGTTGCGCTGGGCCCGCAGACCCTCCAGCTCGGGCAGTATCTCGCGCCGGCGCGCATCCAGGCGGCCGAAGGCCTCCAGGTCCACCTGGGCCCGGCGGTTGGCCACGGCCTGGCCCACCGCCTCGAAGTTGTCGCGGATAAATTTTATATCCAGCACCGTAAGGTACCCCTTGGGCGAAAAAGTGCACTCTGAGTCGCCTAAGCCCCCTACTGCCCCACAACATGGCGGACTATCTCATCCTAGCACCCTGTATATGGTGTGTCAACGCACCAACCCAATAGACGATAGGGCACCCAGTATTATTTTTAGACGGCTTAACCCCCCGTTGTCTTACCACAATAACCGCTCGTGGCAACCCGCGCCAAAGGGGTATGAGCCCCGGTCGGGTGGTTCGGCTTATGGTCGTTTGGCGGAGGCCGGGGTCCTATCGGCCCGGCCTTGTCAAGGCTGGCCCAAAGGGCCGCCCCCAGGGCTTTGGCCTTGACCAAGCCGGGCCAAGGTTTTTCTTGTGCCGGGGGGGCTTTTCATCTATGCTAGGCAGCTACAATATAGCTTTAATCTGACTGCAATAGCCTTAGAGCAAGGAGCCAGGCATGGGAAAAGTCGCCATAATCGGGGTCGGGCAGTCCGCCTTTTCGCGGGCCTATCCCGGCTCCATCAGGGAGTTGGCCTTTGAGGCCTTTCGCGAGGCCATGGTCGACGCCGGGGCAGAGACCGGCGATATCGGGGCCACCGTGGTCTGCTCGGCGCCGGAGTATGACAAGCAGCGCAGCCCGGCCGGGGTATTGGCCGAATACCTGGGGCTCACCCCCCAGCCCACCTTTTACGCCGAGACCCTGTGCTCGTCTTCTTCCACCGGGCTGAAGCTGGCCTACTCCCTGGTGGCCAGCGGGCTGCACGACAGCGTGATGGTCATCGGGTTCCAGAAGATGAGCGAGATCAGCTCGGCCGAGAGCCAGGAGCGCATGGGGCGCGGGGCCGACATCCAGTGGGAGTCGCCCTTTGGCACCATGATGCCGGCCTACTACGCCATGTACGCCCAGGGCTACATGGACAGCTACGGCATCACCAGCGAGGACCTGGCCCTGATCCGGGTCAAGGCGGCCACCTACGGCCAGATCAACGAAAAGGCGGTCTACCGCAAGGGGGTGGAGCTGCAGCAGTGCCTGGACGCCGACCCGGTGGCCAACCCGCTGAAGGTATTTGACTGCTGCGCCAACGCCGACGGGGCCAGTTGCGTCATCGTGGCCTCCGAGGCCAAGGCCAAGGCCATGGGCATCGCCAAGCCGGTGTGGATTCTGGGACTGGGCGCGGCCAGCGCCCCGGTGAACCTGGCCGGCCGCGACCTGTTCAACGGCCTGCGGGTGGCCCAGATGGCCGCGGCCGAGGCCTACCAGATGGCCGGCATTAGCGCCCAAGACGTGGACGTGGCCGAGGTGCACGATTGCTTCACCATCGCCGAGATGATGGCCTACGAAAACCTGGGCTTTGCCGAGCCCGGCGGCGGCAAGGAACTGATCCGCTCCAAGGAGACCTACAAGGAGGGCTCCATCCCGGTGAACGTCGACGGCGGCCTGCTCTCCAAGGGCCATCCCATCGGGGCCACCGGCGGCAGCCAGATCCGCACCATCGTTTTGCAACTGCGCGGCGAGGCCGGCGAGATGCAGGTCAAGGACCCGCAGATCGGCCTGGTGCACAACATCGGCGGCGTGGGCCTCTACGGCAACGTCAGCATCCTGGGGAGGTGAGCCATGGGTAAGCCGAAAAAAGAAAAAGACGTTCGCTTCTCCAAGTTTGGCACGGTGAGCTTTACCGCCACCACCAAGGTGAACGACTTCATCGACTACCTGGAAAAGGGCGAGGTGCGCGGCACCAAGTGCAAGAGCTGCGGCAAGGTCTTTTTCCCGCCGCGGGCCGACTGCTACAGTTGCCTGTCCAGCGACATGGAGTGGTTCAAGGTCGAGGGCGCCGGCAAGCTCATCACCTTCAGCATCCTGCGCTACGCCCCCATCGGCTTTGGCGACGACCTGCCTTACGCCATCGCGGTGGTGGACTACGGCGACTACAAGGTCTTCGGCCGCATCGGCGATATCGACCTGGACCAGGTGCAATGCGGCATGGAGGTGGTGGTGCGGGCCAACGAGCTGCCCAACGGCCAGCTCAACTATGTCTTTGACAAGGCCTGAGCCCAGCGACCGGTAAACTCGGCATAAACCCGGCGCGGCGCCGGCGGCCGCGGCGATAAAAAGGAGGCCCTCCGGGGCCTCCTTATTTTGGGGGCGCGGGCGCGGCTCAGCCGCCGCGGCGCAGCTCGATCTCCACCCGGCGGTTGGCCTGGCGGTGGGCCTCGCTGTCATTGGGCGCCACCGGTTGGGTGTCGGCCAGCCCCCGGATGGTGAACTGGCGGGCGGCCAGGCCGCGCTCCATCAGGGCCCGGGCCACGGCGGCGGCCCGCGCCCCGGAGAGCTCCCAGTTGGAGGCGAAGCGCTCGGTGTTGATCGGCAGGTCGTCGGTGTGGCCGCTTACCACGATCTTGAGCCCGGGTCGCTGGCGCAGGGTGGCCGCCAGCCGTCCCAGGGTGCGCAGCATGGCCGGCTTGATCTCGGCCCGGCCCAGGTCGAAGGTGATGGCCTCGGGCAGGCGCAGGACCAGGCGGTCGTCGCGGCGGCTCACCTCCACCCCGCTGTCAGCGGCGGCCATCTCCTTTTGCACCCGAGCCATGAGGGCCGAGAGGCTGTGGCGCCCGCCGGGCACCGCCCCGGCCGGGGGGGACTGGGAGCTGGCCACCAGGGTGAGCAGCCTGGGACTGATGATGGCGCGGCGGCTACCAGGGCCGCGGCGGCTTTTAAGCCCGGGGTCGCCGGAGCCCTGGCCGCGCACCGCGGCCAGGCCGCGCCGCAGGGCGTCGGGCACCGGGGCGGGGGAGGGCCAGGGGTCCTCGGCCGGGGCCGGTCGCACCGGGACGGCGATGGCCGCCGGGGCCACCCGGGCCGGCGGCGGGGCCGGCACCGGTGAGCCGGGGGTGGTGAGCGCGAAGATGAGCACAAAGAAGACCAGCAACAGGCTCATCAGGTCGCTTAAAGACAGGTAGAAGCTGGGGGCCTCCTCGGGCTGGCTGAAGCGGGCCAGGGGACGGCCGGCCCGGCGTTGGGCAAAGCTGGGGCCCTGGTCTTGGGAGGCCAGCTTGCCGCCCACCCGCACCCCCAGGGGCGCGTCGTCCAGGGGCAGGGCCCGGGCCTCGGCGCCGTGCGCCTCAGCGGCCATGGCCCACCTTCCCCACGCGCGGCAGCCGGGCCTTCAGGCGGGCCAGCCAGGGAGGCGCGCCCACCAGGGCCTCGGCCTGGCGGGCCGAGGGATGGTACTGCGGCTGGGCGTAGGCAAAGGAGCGCAGCCGCGCCCCGATGGCCGCGCCGTTCTCCTCGGCGCAGAGCCCCATCACCCCCTCGGTGAGCAGGGTGAGCTCCACCGCCTCGGCCCGGGTGATCTCCCGGAACTTGCGCTCCAGGGGCAGGATCACCAGGTTGGCCAGGATGATGCCGTAGAAGGTGGTGAGCAGGGCCACGCTCATGCCCTCGGCCACGGTGGCCGGATCCTTGAGGGTGTGCAACATGCGGATGAGCCCGATGATGGTGCCGGCCAGTCCAAAGGCCGGGGCCAGGCGACCCATCATGGTGAGCACCGCGCGCTGGGACTCGCGGCGGCTGGCGAAGAGCTCGAACTCCTGCTCCATGCGCTCGCGCACGTAGGCCGGCTCGCGCTCGTCAGCCACCAGGCGTATGGCCATCTTAAGAAATGGATGGCCGGTGCGCTCGGCCGCCCTCTCCATAGCCCGCACCCCCTTGTCCCGGCGCAGGCGGGTGAGCGCCACGAACAGGCGCTCCAGCTCGGCCAGGGTCATGGTGCGGGTCTTGAACATCCGCCGCAACTGTTCCTTGAGCTCGCGCAGGGTCTGCAAGGGGAAGGCCAGGAATATCCCGCCCAGGGTGCCGCCCACCACCAGCAGGAGTCCGGCCGGGTGGAAGAAGAGCCCGAAATCTCCGCTGACCAGCAGGGCCACGCTCAGGGCCAGGGAACCGGCCACCAGGGCGATGACGTGTGTTTGTCGCATGTTTACTCCCCGTGTTTCATTAGGTTCTGCCCCTTACTATTCAATTGCCGTGCCAACCGGCCCGCGGGGGGTGCGCGAGGTTATGTGCTGGTATTTGCTGGGTATTTAGCGACATGCCCCGCCGCGGGGAAAAACTGCCCGGCGGCACATATTGCCCACCGGCCACGGCGGGCCGCTTGCACCGGCCGCGGGCGCCGGCTATGCTGGCGGCCAAAGAGCGAAAGGAAGGACCATGGCAGGCCAAAGAGTGAAGATAGAGGTCGACGACCAGGTAACCCTCACCGGGGAGTTCAGCGAGGGCCAAAAGGGTGCGGCGGTGGTGCTGCACCCCCATCCCCTGTACGGCGGGTCCATGCACAACAACGTGGTCGACGCCCTGGCCCGGGCCGCGGCCGGGGCCTCGATGGCGGTGCTCAAGTTCAACTTCCGGGGGGTGGGCGGCTCCAGCGGCCAGCACGACCAGGGCCGCGGCGAGCAGGACGACGTGTTGGCCGCGACCGATTGGCTGGCCCGCCGCGCCCCGGCCCCCCTGGTGCTGATGGGCTATTCCTTCGGCTCCCTGGTGGGCTCGGCCGCGGCCGCCGACCTGGCCGGCCTGGCCGGCGGGGTGTGGGTATCCCCGCCCTGGGTCATGGGGCCGCTGGCCCCTTGGCCGGCCGGGGCCGGGCCGCTGTTGGTCTTGGCCGGCGGGCGCGACGAGTATGGCGACCTGGCCGCCCTGGAGGGGTACATGTCCCGGTTGGGTGCACTGGGGCGCCTGGAGGCCTTTCCCGAGGCCGACCACTTCTGGTGGGGGCACGAGAGTGCACTAATCGAGAAAGCCCAGGCGTTTCTGACCAGCGTGATAGCCTTGAGTTAAATGGGCAATTTACGCCAGATTTAGTGCCATTAAAGTGGTTAACTACAACATATAGTTTTTTTCTTGACATGATTAGTAGCTTTTTGCTATCAGGTAAGAGACCCTGCGAATGCACATATTGACTTCGCATCGCCTTCACCCGCCCCGAATTCGGGCTGACCTTCAGCGTTTTAACGCCTACAAGGGGGTCACTCACGGGGCATCCCCAACTCCAGGGAGGTCATTGGACCTTCCCCCCTCCCCCACCGGGGCCGGCCATGCCCGGCCCCGGACCTTTTGGCCCCCCAGAGGGGGGTGTCCGGGATTCTCGGGTGGTCTTCGCCGTAACCAGCTAAAAATAATTATTATTTTCATCGCGTTTGGTCGCCGCCCTTGCTAAGGTCGCCAGTGCCATGTTACAAAACAAGAGTTGGGCAATCGCGCCCGATGTGGATGAACGGGGATATGGACGGCAATACGCCCGAAAAAGAGCACCGCCTCACCTTCCAGGAGATGGCCCAGGAACTGGAGAAGTACCGCCAGATCCTGGAGACGGCCAGCGACGGGTTCGTCACCGTAAACGCCAACCACGAGATCGTCTACCTCAACCGGGCGGCCGAGCGCATCTTCGGCTTTAAGCGCCAGGAGGTTCTGGGCAGCGACCTGGACGTCCTGCTGCCGCCGGAGTACGTGGGCCGCCACCGCCGCTACGTGGAGCGCTACGCGCGCACCGGCCGGCCCCACATCCACGGCCAGCGCATCGAGGTGGAGGCGGTGCGCCGTGACGGCACCCGCTTCCCGGCCTCCCTGGGCTTCAGCGCCGCCGAGGTGGGCTCGGGCATGCTCTTTACCGCGCGGATAAGGGACCTCTCGGAGCAGCGGGGCCTGGCCGAGAAGGTGCGGCAGTCGCAGCGGTTGGCCATGCTGGGCCGCATGGTGGCCATGGTGGGCCATGAGATTCGCACCCCGCTGGTGCTCATTGGCGGCTTCGCCTCCCAGGTGCTCAAGGACCCGGGGCTCAGCCCCAAGAGCCGGCACAAGCTTTCGGTGGTCTTGGAGGAGGTGGCCCGGCTGGAGGCCCTGCTCGACGAGCTGCGGGACTTCTCGAGCCCCAACACCTACCAGTGGCGCGAGGTGGACCTGACCGAGGTGGTGGAGCGGGTGGCCGAGCTGATCCGGCCCTCCCTGCAAGAGCAAGGGATCGCCCTGGAGATCGAGTCGCCCGGCGACCTGCCGATGGTGCTGGCCGACGCCGACCGTCTCAGCCAGGTCTTCATCAATTTGATATCCAACGCGGCCCAGGCCTCTTCGCCCGGCTCCCGGGTGGTGGTGCGCCTGGAGTTGCGCCCCGGCGACGGGATTATCTGCCGGGTGATAGACCAGGGCAAGGGTATCAGCCCCGAGGACCTGCGCCACGTGATGGAACCTTTTTACACCACCCGGGACCGCGGCACCGGCCTGGGCCTGCCGGTGGCCCTGCGCATCGTGGAGGAGCACGGCGGCACCCTCAAGCTCACCAGTCAGCTCGACCAGGGCACCACGGCCGAGGTCTTTTTGCCTTTGCCCCGCGCCTCGGCCCAACCCCCGGCATCTCCCGAGGCTTGATTCTGGCGCGACGGGGTTTATACTACGGTTAACCTTGGTAATATCGCCGTAACCCGGAAGTTGACATGGCCCTGTTGCCCATCAGAACCTACCCCGACCCGGTACTGGCCCAAAAATGCCGACCCATAGACCAGGTGGACCAGGACATCCGCCGCCTGGCCGAGGAGATGGCCGAGACCATGTACGACGCCCCCGGGGTGGGGCTGGCCGCGCCCCAGGTGGGCCGGCCTATCCGGCTCATCGTGGTCGACACCGCCGAGGGGGAGCAGCGGGGCAATCCCATGATGCTGGTTAACCCGGAGATTCTGGAGGCCGAGGGCGAGTTGGTCTTTAACGAGGGTTGCCTCTCGGTACCCGACTACACCGCTGATGTGCACCGGGCCGCGCGGGTGAAGGTCCAGGCCCGGGACCTGGACGGCAAGCCGGTACACATCGAGGCCGAGGGGCTGTTGTCGGTTTGCCTGCAACACGAGATCGACCACCTCGACGGCCGGCTTTTCATCGACCGCATCAGCCAGCTCAAACGTTCCATGTACCGCAAGCGCCGCCTCAAGCAGCTACGCCGGGAAGGCTCGTGAAGCCTTTGAACCTTATCTTTATGGGCACCCCGGATATCGCGGTGCCCGCCCTGCGGGCCCTGCACCACGCCGGCCATCGCGTCGGCCTGGTGATCACCCAGCCCGACCGGCCGGCCGGCCGGGGCCGCAAGCTGCGGCGGGGCCCGGTGGCCGCCGCGGCCGACGCCCTGGGTCTGGCCGTACTCCAGCCCCGGCGCGCCGCCGACGCCCGCCGGGCCATGGCCGAGCTGGCCCCCGATTTGCTGGTGACCATGGCCTATGGCCAGATTCTGCCACCGCCGCTGTTGGAGCTGGCCCCCTTGGGCGCGGTCAATGTGCACACCTCGCTGCTGCCGCGCCTGCGCGGGCCGGCCCCCATCAACCGGGCCATCCTGCGGGGCCTGTCCGAGACCGGGGTGAGCACCATGTACATGGACCAGGCCATGGACAGCGGCGATATCATCTTGCAGGCCGCGACCCCCATCGCGGACCAGGAGACCGCCGGCAGCCTCTTTGACCGCCTGGCGGTGATGGGAGCCGGGCTGTTGGTGCGGACCCTGGAGGCCATGGCCGCGGGAGCCGCGCCGCGCATCCCCCAGGATCACTCCCAGGCCACCTATGCCGCGCCGCTGACCAAGGCCGAGGGCCGGGTGGACTGGCGCCGCCCGGCCGCGGAGCTGGACCGCCACGTGCGGGGCATGGACCCCTGGCCGGCGGCCTACAGCACGCTGGACGGTCGCATGCTCAAGCTCTACGGCCCCACCCGGGTGCTGCCCGAGGCCGGCGGTGCGCCGGGCCAGGTGTTGGCCCGCTCCTGGGACGACGGCGAGTTGGTGGTGGCCTGCGGCCAGGGGGCCCTGGCCCTGGGCCAGGTGCAGGCGGCGGGTAAGCGCCGTATGGCCGCCGGCGAGTTCCTGCGCGGGGCCCGCCTGGCCGCAGGCGTGCTGCTGGGGCGTTGAGATGGCCATGAACCCCCGCCTGGCCGCCTGGCGGGTCTTGCAGCAACTGGAGCGTACCCCCCGCCACCTGGAGGCATTGCTGGACCAGGAGCTGAGCCGCCACGGCTCGGCCGACCCCCGGGCCCGCGCCGCCGCCTGCAACCTGGTCTACAACGTCCTGCGCAACCGCTTGCTCCTGGACCACCGCTTGCGCCCCTTTGTCAACCGCCCCCTGGACAAGCTCGAGGGCCGGGTACTCTGGCTGCTGCGCCTGGGAGCGGCCGAGCTGAGCCTGCTGGGGAAGCCGGATCACGCCACGGTACACGCCATGGTAGAGTTGGCCAAGGGCGGACCGGCCGGCCGGGCGGCCGGGCTGGTCAACGGGGTGTTGCGGGCCCTG
>Ga0256835_1000879_pt1 | contig 19584 bp, 14 predicted proteins | sample PIR30metaG_FD_185972 | JGI IMG/M metagenome (GOLD analysis project Ga0256835, IMG submission 185972) | Hydrothermal vent microbial communities from East Pacific Rise, Pacific Ocean - PIR-30 | ecosystem: Environmental > Aquatic > Marine > Hydrothermal vents | place: Pacific Ocean: East Pacific...
ATCAGAAATAGTCTCTCCGGAAGAATTCAGCTCCGGCATCTCTCCCATTTTAACTTTAAGAGCATTTATATTAATAAGACTATCCTCTGATCGTCTGTAAATCTTATCCAAAAAATAGACCGGAATTTTGCCTGAATTCACCAAATCTCTGAAAACATAGCCGGGTCCTACGGGGGGAAGCTGGTAGTGGTCCCCGACAAGAATAAGCTGAGTGTTGGGACCAAGAGCATCTAAAAGCCTGTAAAAAATGAAAATATCCATCATTGATGCTTCATCAATAATAACAGCATCAGCTTCCAAGGGATTAAATCGGTTTTTCATAAATCCCTCTTTTCCCGGGATGTATTCTAAGAGCCTGTGAATTGTTTTTGCATCTTCTCCTGAAGTTTCACTTATTCTCTTTGCCGCTCTACCTGTTGGAGCTGCAATCATCACAGTTTTTCCATTTTCTTTTAAAAGGGAAACTATGAACTTTAAAATCGTGGTCTTACCTGTCCCCGGTCCTCCCGTTATTATTGAAAGCTTATTGTTAACAGCACTCAGGATTACTTCTCTTTGATTCTCATCTATTTTTATTCCCCATTTTTCCTCAATTTTTTCAATGGTCTTTTCAGAGGGTTTTAATGTAAAAATAAATGGATGTTTTTTCAAAATCAGGAGTTTGTCCACAATCTTTGTTTCAATTTCATAAACATATTTTAAATAAATTGCAGAATCCCAGACAATTATCTCATCCTCATCCTCCAACTCATCAAGCAGTAATTCAAAAGATTCAGGCGTGGAACCCATCTCTGAAATAAACATATTCTCAAGCTCCTCTTTTTTCAAAAAAGTGTGTCCATCTTCAAGAGAGTTTTCAAGCAAATAGAGAATATAGCTTTTTAATCTGAATGGGGAATCTTCGGGAATCCCCAATTTTTTTGCCGCCCTGTCAGCCAATTTAAAACCTATCCCTTTCACCTTTTTAATAAGGATATAAGGATTTTCCCTTATTTCACTTTCAAGCTCCCCTTCAAAGTTTTCCAATATTTTGTAAGAGAGAGCTGTACCAAATCCGAGAAATGAAAGAAAAACAAGAGAATCAAGAGTATCCCCCATCTCGGAAAGACTCTCTTTAATCCTTTTCATGCTTTTTTTACCTATTCCATCTATTTCAAGAAGTTTGTCAGGCTCATTTTTTATTATCTCAATTGTATTCTCTCCGAATTTTTCAACAATCTTTCTTGCGATTTTCTCTCCTATACCCTTTATTCTACCCGAAGATATAAACCTTATAATACTCTCCTTTTTCTCCTCCTTGTCAAATGAAAAATCTTTTACCAAGAACTCCTTGCCATAAACAGGATGATTTTTATACTCTCCCTTTAAAATCAAAGAATCTCCCTCTCCAACACCTTCCATTTTTCCGACAAGACTAATCAAACTTCCGCCTCTTTCCCTTGCTTTAACTATTTTAAACCCTTTTTCCCCTTCGAAATTTATTGAAATAACCGTTGCTTTTATCTCTTCCATTATTTCAAAACTATTACAGGCTTAAATGCTCTCTTGTTTATTTCAGGTCTGGCAAGGCAGAGAAATTTTCCCTCATCATTAAAAAGTTTAAAAAACTCAGCACTTACCCCTTCAACCTTTAACACTTCTTCGGCAGGAACATAAGCACCATTTGATGCAAGAAATTCCCCTCTCGGAGAAACAATAATTTTGGGAAATTCAGGGAAAATTTTTTCAACAGGAATAACAAAATTGAATATTTTCCCCTTTTTTACCTCTGTTTCAAATTCTTCCAGAGTCAGGGCATGCTCAACTTTATACCCTCCGACCTCTGTTCTTCTGAGCTCAACCATTGTAGCTCCCACACCCAGAAGCTCTCCTATGTCATTTATTAGGCTCCTAATGTATGTCCCGGAAGAGGAAGAAACAATAAAGTTAAAATATGGGGGAGTATAATCGGTTAATTTTAAAAAATCTATTCTTATCTTAACAGGTTTTCTTTCAACCTCCTTACCTTCACGGGCAAGTTTATAAAGGGGCTTGCCTTTAAACTTTTTTGCAGAAAACATAGGGGGAGTTTGTAAGCTTTCTCCCAAAAAAGAGTTTAAAGCATCCTCGAGTTCTTCTTTCATTATGGAAAAATCTTCTATCTCTTTAATTTTTGTTCCTGTAATGTCAAATGTGTCAGTTTGAAGTCCTAACTTAGCCTTTGCTTCATATGTTTTTGAATCTCTCTTAAATAAATCAAAAAATTTTGTTGCTTTACCTATTCCTATTATCAAAAGGCCTGTGGCAATGGGGTCGAGTGTTCCGAAATGTCCGACCTTGTTCCCCGGAAAAACTTTTTTAACCTTTCTTACAATATCAAAGGAAGAAAGACCAGAAGGTTTATCAATGAGTAAAATTCCTGAAATTTTAAGCTCTTTCATAATTTCTTATTCCCGCCACTTCATTTAAATCAAGCACTTTCAACAATTTCCTCTTTTACATTATAAAACTCAAATGGGTTTTTTATAAATTCTATGGAAAGTTTATTGAAAACAGTTGGCTGCTCTATATTACAAACATGCCCACTTTCCCTTATTATTCTTAAGACAGAGTTTTTGTGCTTTTTCACCACAGCCTTTACCCCCGGTAAAAACATATAATCTTCATCTCCCATTAAATAAAGGGTAGGAATTTTTGTCTCTTTTTCTCTGAAAAATTTCATTAATGGATTTACCTCATAAGTAAGTCTTAGCCACCTTAAAAACTCTTTTTGATAAAGCTTTTTGGCTTCCCTGACAAAGATTAATCTGGATTCCTTATGTCTTTTTTTAGGCATTATAATCCAGGCATAAAGTTTGTAAATCCACATATAGGGGATAAATCTTTTAACCATATTACCAACAGCTACTAAAAATTTTGAACGGATGTTAAATCTGATAACTGCGCCTCCTAAAATCATTGACTCAACTCTATCAGGATAAAGCTCTGCAATATTTCTAATTATAATTGTTCCAAGAGAAATTCCCACAAAGTGAGCGGATTTCAAATCAATGTAATCCATAACCTCAATAATATCCTCACTTATATCCTTGAAAGTATACTCATTATCTTTCCACCTTTGAAAAACATTTTTTGATTTTCCATGTCCTCTCAAATCCAGAAGCAGAACATTAAATTCTCTTCTGAATGCTCTAAGTTGCTTAAACCAAACAGTTGAACTTCCACCTGCTCCATGAATAAAAACAACCCATTTGTCAGAGTCTTTATTTTCATATACTTTGAAATAGAGAGTTGGTTTTTTCTTTTCTTTGTTCATTTTCCATTTACCAAATCAAAATAATCAATAATTTGAGTACCGGGATAATAATAATTTAAAATTTCTTTATACTTACTTCCATTCAAAGCCATCCCGTATGCTCCCACCTGACACATTCCAACACCATGCCCCCAACCTCTTCCTATAAAAGTTATCCTCTTTATCCCATTCTTATCAAATTCTCTGTCAATGAAAAAGAGAGTATCTCTCAAATTAAGAGCTTTCTTAATCTGATAACCATAAACAAAATGACTCTTATTTTCATCCTGAATTTCCAGCTTAATCACTCTTCCGGATTCCCCTCTCTCAAGGGGAACAATATCATAAAGTTTCGCTATGGGAGTAAATTTCCTGATGGTTTTTTCAAGTTCTTCTAAAGTATAAACTTTATGCCAGAAAGGATAAAGATTATCCGGTTTGAGAGAGAAATCCGGATAATCAATAACCATCATTTTAAGCTCATCTTTAACCCTGAAAATCTTAATTTTCTCCTTCCCTGTTAAATAAAGCATGTGAGCAGGATAAATCTTCCCCTTGATTTTCCTCAGGAGAATAGGCGATTTCACATTAAGTTTTATTTCATTGCCATTTTTATCTTTTAAAGTCAAATTAGAACCAATTAAAGATACAAATTTAACACTCTCAAAAACCTTAAAGTTTTTCATCAATATGGTTGAAAGGATTGAAACAAATTTGTTAAAACTTAAAGGTGTTTCCAGGTTATCACTTTTTCCAATCACTCCTTTTTTTATAAGATACTGAACCATATATGTATATCTTTTCCCATACTTAATCATAAGATAATTTGGAAGCTCAAAGGGTTTTACTTCTTCTCTGGCTTTACTATATATAGAAAAGAATTTATTAAATGGTTCCAAAAGAGAATATATAGTTACTTTTTTAAGAAAAAAATCCACATCCTTATCCATTAAAACAGCCACTTTTTTCAAAAGAGAAGATGCTCTTTCAGGTGAAATTTTATTATTCCCATTTCTTAAATCAAATTCATCAATAAGATTAATAGCAAGGGCAAGATCCAATTCCATAGAATAGGGCTTAAAATTATCTGTATAGAGCCAATACCATTTTATATCATCATATTCACAATGCTGGCTTATAAGATAAGGAGCTCCCATCCCCTTAAACATCTTATTAGCACTTTCTGTAAAACCTCCACACGAAGCACTATACAAAGAAGCAATTAATTTTCCACCAAAAACAAGTACCTGCCCTTTTGTGTCTTCAACCGCTTTATCTGTAAGGCCGGTCTCCCCACTTTTTCCTCTATATACCTGACAATCCTGAGTGGCACATATATCATATCCTTCCTGCTCAAACTTTTTCAGATTAAAGAGCGCATATGTCCGTGATGCCACAGCCTGGGCTTTTAATGCCTCAATTTCTCCGTAAATTGATGGGGAAAGCTCATAAGGTAAAACACCCCTTAGATACTCCTCTATATTTAATATATTGACGAGATTAAGATATTCTCCTCTGTTTAAAAGCAAAAAAATCCCCCGGTATTCATTTTCTCCTATTTTTAAGAAAGAATCTCTCTCAGGTAAAATAAACAAATCCCCTTTCAGAATCTGGGTTTCTTTACCTGTTTGAATTGTTATTGCACCATTGTTAAGATTAAACTCCACCACACCTAAAACATTTTCGAAAACCTTTTGTCCGCTAAAATAAATTTTAAGTCCATTCGTTGAAGATACATTTATACTCTTTTTCCCTAAAACAAGCCCCACTCTTATTACTGGAGATTCTATATTAATTCCACCCGGATACACAAGTCTTACTCTTTTTTTACATGATTCCACAGAAAAAAAGAGTAAACCAATTAAAAATAGTAAAATTAGCTTCTTGTAAATTTTCATTAAAAAGTACCTTTATAAAGTTCGTATAGATCTTCTTTGGTAATCTTTGCAGGAGTAATTTTAAGATTTTTCTTTGTAATTGTCTTTTCAACAAAAACTTTTATTTCCTCTTCTTTTATCCCATTTTCCGAAAGCCGCGTGGAAATATTAAATTCTTTTAAAAACTTTACAATTCCCCCATACTCCTCAAAAATACCATCCAAAAGCTCTACCTTTTCTTTAACGGATGAATTTTCTCTCATAAAATCTAAAAATGCGGGCAGCAGGATTGCATTAGCCTTCCCATGGGGAATCCCATGAAAAACAGTTAAAGGATAACCCATTGCATGTAATAGCAGAGTACCTGCATTAGTAATTGCAATGCCTGCTATCATAGAAGCATAAGAGATTCTATCCATAGCTTCTTTATCCCTTTTAAGAGCATCTTTTAAATTCCCCATTATAATCTCAATTGCATGAATAGAGATAACATCATTAAAAGGAGTCGCCTTTGTTGAAAGATAAGCTTCAAGTGCATGGGTCAAGGCATCTATTCCTGTATTTATCAACACCTCATCAGGCATTGAATATGTGAGCTCAGGATCAATGATTGAAAAAATCGGAAAAATTCCGGGATTTGCAAAACCTCCCTTATCCTTTGAAACCGGATCCGTAAAAACAGCATACGGTGTGACTTCACTCCCTGTTCCAGAAGTGGTTGGAATGCAAACAATCGGCAATGGCCTTTTTTTAACTTCTTTTCCTTTCATATAATCTTTCATATCCCCTTCATTTGTAGAAAGAAGAGCAATTCCTTTGGCAGCATCCATAGGAGAACCACCACCTACACCCATAATAAGTTCCACCTTTTCCTTCCTTGCAATTTCCGAACCTTTTTTTAAAGTGGGGAAGTCCGGATTTTCCTTAACATCACTAAAATAAACAAGCTTCTTATCTTTTAGCTGAGCTTTTATTTTGTCATAAGCTCCGCTCTTTTTAAAAGAGCTCTTCCCGGATACAATTAAAATCTTTTTATAATCTTTTAGATTCTCTGATAGCTCCGAAATTCTTCCTTTTCCAAAAATTACCCTTGTCGGAAGATAAAAATTAAGATTTTTCATTTTTCCTCTCCTCTCTACTCTTCTTTCTCTTCCTTTGCCTCTTTCTCCCCAAAAAGTTTTTTAAAGACTGACTTTATTTTTTTAGAAATTACCTTAAATTTCACATTAATACCTTTTCCTTCAAGCCTGCTTATAGCAGGAGAGAAACTCCCATCTATGGAAAGTGCTGTCTCCCACACATGAATAGCCTTTGCAGGAAATCCAGCCAAATTATAAACATCACCCAGATACACCCAAAAATAAGGATTGTTTCTATCCATTTCTATTGCCATTTTAAAAGCATTCTCAGCATGATTTATCTTTTTAGATTCAAGAAAGGCTCTTCCCATGAAATACAGAATCTTGGGATCTCTACTACCATACTTTAAGGCTTTTTCAAAATTTTTACCAGCTTCAAAAAATTTTCCCTCAATGAATTTTTTCTTCCCACTGAGATAATAAAATTTACTTAAAATATCAGGGGGTAGAATCACATCAATATCCTCTCCTTTTTTAGTCCTATCTTTTACGACTTCTTCCATCGCCCCTTGAAACATAAGAAAATCCTGGACAATTTTCATATTCATTCCGGCAGTTTCATACTCCAGCTTTTTTTCAAGGGGATTGATAAAATTCAAATAATTCTGAACAATAACTCCCAATTGAGATTCGGGAGAAACACCTAAAATATAGTATCCTTCTGCCATTTATTTAATCTTCCTCACTCTTATATTGCCTGCCTCGTCCTCTACCTTCACAACTATTATTTTAGCTATTTTTTCAGGGATTGTAAATGATTCTTCCTTTGAATCAAAAATTTTATCATCCGGGAATAAAATTTTCCACTTTCTATCACCCGTGTGATAAGAAACTTTTGAAATATTTGAAATATTATCCTTTACTACGAACTTAACAAAAGAGCCTGGGGAAGAATTCAAACTAATAGATGGAGGGGTATAATCTATTACAACATTTTTAACAATTTTATAAGAAGTTTTAGCATAATTTTCAGGATTTGATTTCTTATCACTTGCCAAAACTTTTAAATAATATTCTCCCTCCTGAAAATTTCTCTTGTCAAAACAGAATTTACTTTTTAAAACCTCTTTTTCCACAAGATTCCAGGTCTTTCCATTTCCAAGATAAATATTATAAAAAATCTTATCCCCATCAGCATCAGAGCCTATAATATTAACACATATTTTATTTGAATCTCTCTTGTCATTTCTTAAATATACTTTATCAATCACAGGAGCTCTATTCACAGGAAGATAATAAAACTTCAAAAAAGATAAAACAGGTTTTTTCGGTCCATTAACCATCTCCACTTTAAACTGGAAATATCTTTTTTTATTTATCCCTATCTTGAAAGGAAAGTTTTTCTGAATGGGAGCCCAATCCGACCACGAATTATCATATTTTGATGTATTTCCAGCCCTATAAGAAATTCCCACATTACCTTCTGTCTTTGCATAAAGATTACCAAAAAGAGATAAAGCTTCAGCATCATAAATAGCAGATATATATGTTCCTTTGTTTAACTTTGCATCTTCAATTTCAAGAACACCTGCAGGAAAATCATAAAGAGTTAAGAATTTGCCTTTTACTCTGTAAAGAGAAACTCCTATTTTTCCCTCAAGTTCGCCAATTAAATTTACCTTTCCATTCTCATAAGAGTAAATTCTTCCCTTATCTCCTGTAACCCATAAAACTTTCCCATCATTGCCTTTTAAATCATACGGCATTTCATTATTTGAGCTCCATATTTTTTTAACCTCTCCGTCAACACCGATTTTAAACACTTCCCCTGCAGTGTTTGTTTTCCTGATAACAATTTTCTTAAAATATTTACTGGATTTTGCAAGGGATTCTCCACCTGTTGCAATAAAGACTTCATCCTTTGAATTAACATAAATTCCTTTTACCTCTTTCCTATCACTCTGAAAAATTGATTGCTTTCTTCCATTCTTTATTTCGTAAACAGTACCTTTTTCACTTCCTCCAAGATAAATTCTGTCATCTTTAATAAAAAATTTGAATACATTTAATTCATCTATTTGATATGTAGTTTCAAGATGTCCGTCTTTGAGGCTGACCTTATAGAGCTTTCCCCCTGTTCCACCGGCAGCAATGTAAAGAGATGAATTTTTAACCTCCATCTGCCAGAAAAATCTGTCTTTACTATCAAAAAACTCCTTTACCTTTCCATCTTTCCCCATTTTGTAAACTTTTCCATTGGGAGAGGTAGCAAAATAGATATTTCCCCTTTTATCTGAAGTAATAGCAAAGATGTCAGGCTCCTTTGCAGTATATACGACACTAATTTTTTTGCCATTAATTTTATACAACTTTCCGGAATGCCCGGTTCCAATATAAATATTACCACCACTATCAGTAGTTGCCGAAAAAACAAGATTTTCCGGAGGTTTTACGATTTGATTAAATCTATATGATAGAGAAAGCTCACCATCCTCATTTAACATAATCCCCTTAAATTCACCACCTAAAAAATCTTTCCATTTCTCATATTTTACCCTTACGGTTTTTGCAGAAAAAAGGATAACACTCATTGAAGCCAACAGAAAGATGAAGCTTATTTTTTTTCTCATCTCTATTTCTCCTTTATTTAATCTCAAGTTTAATCAAAGCTTTTCCCTCAAATTTATAATCTATCGGGAGAGCATACTCTTTAATTATACTTATATTAGGGAATGAATAATTATAATCTTTTTGAGAAGGCAGAAGCAATTTAAAGATAGAAGAGGGGACTCCGGAGTAATCATAACCATTCAGAAAAACAGATTTTCTTAAAGCGAAAACTTTCAGATACACTATGTCATTCTTTCTTAGATTGTTCAAAGCTCTTAACAGAGCTGACTCAGTTTCAGGAAACTTAAATCCACCCTGATACTTTTTCGCCTCAAAAGCTTGCATGCTTTTTGCATCAGCAATAAAGATGTAAATAATAGAACCTTTTTCAAAAGGAGGAATCGGAATACTAAGTTTTTCAACTTTAAGTTTTTCTTTTAAAGGCTTGTAGTAAAGAGAAAAATTAACATTCTCTCCGGGTAAAACCCTATATTTTTCTGAAATCACCTTTTTAAGTACTGCAACTCTTTTTTTCTCATAAGGACTGATATTTATTTCCAATCTATCTATATTAAATTCTTTTACCGGATTATCCATTAAAATATATGCAAGGGAGGCATAAAGAAGAGAAAATTCCCCCATTGTATCATTACTTGAAAATATGTCATTGTAAACAACAGATTTTCCATTTCTTAAATAAATAATACCATCCACTCTCAGAGAAAGTTCTCCGACAGCTTTTATTTCACTGCTTATAACATTCGCGAGAGCATTATAAATCAAAAGTGGAGTGAGAAGTTTATCTCTAACCATTTTAATTTCAAACACCTCTGGTTTCATATAATTCATTGTAATTTTCATAGACACAAGATCAGGGAAACTCCCAATTTCTCCTACAATTGCACTTGTCCTATCGGCTACTATTTTACCTATGTAATTTTCAACAGAAGAAAGTTTAAAAGATGATTCATAGCTCGGGACAACACCTATTATCTTTGCTTTTGAAACAGGATATTCAATTTTTCCTAAATTAAAAAAAGGATGACCGAAAGCATAAAAAGTATCTCCCTTTACATGGGTTACTGTACCCCCCGCTGAAAGGTCAAAATCTCCTATCATTAAATGTACATTTATTGCATCTCCATCTCTCAAATTAATAGAAGATGTATCTATCTTTTCCGGAATCCTAATCTTTCCAGAAGAAGAGGGGATTGCCATAAAGTGAAAAGGAGAAAATTCCTCATTCAATTTCTTTACTATATCTGTTGAAAAACCTGATGCCTTAAGAGGAATTTTAAAAAAACCAAAATTTACAGCCCTTTTCTTTAGTTCTTTCTTTAATCTCTCAATTATCTTTCCATTGGAAATATCCTTCAAATCAATTTTTATATCTACTTCTGGAGCAGTTTTTTTCTCAGTGGTAATCATATCTTCATAAGGTGTTATACCTGCTATAGCTCTCTTTGTAAAAGGAAAAGAGAAAGAAACAGCTCCAACTATTTTCCCATTATAATAGACAGGACTCCCTGACATCCCCGCAATAACACCTGTCTCTCTGTAATAATCACCTTCAATTTCTCCAATAATAAAACTTTTATTGGGATACATATTTTTAAGAATACCCGTAACCTTTACCTTAAACTCTGACAGCTTTTCTCCTTTTAAAACTGTTTTCCCCGTAAGCACCATCCCTTCCCTGACTTTGCTCACTGGAAGGAATTCAGCAGAAATTAAGATAAAGGGAACCAAAAATAAAATTAAAACCGCCGCCTTTTTTTTCATTTTTTCTCCTAACTTTTTATTTTTACAACCGACGGAATCAAGCTAAATTTTACCGGAAGAAATTTACCCAACTCTCCGTCATACTCAAGAGGAATCTTATCATCTTTATTAACAGGTTCAATTACCACCTCTTTTACTCTCTTTATCAGAATTTCCTTATCCCCAATATGTGCTCCTTTGTAAATTTTTATAATTTTTTTTAAAAGTTCAGCTTTGGATACTTTCCTTAAAAGTAAAAAGTCAAAAAACCCATCATCAAGTTTTGCATCAGGAGCAACTTTCATCCTGCCTCCAAAATACATCCCATTACAAATAGCTCCTATCATCACATCATCTTCCAATTCATCCCCATTATCAAATCTCACCCTAACCCTTTTTGAGTCAAAAGCTCTCAGGGTTTTTAAAGCACCTAAAAAATATACAAATCCATACTTTATCTTTTTTTTCAACTCAATTATATTCTCCACGACCTCACCACTAAAGCCAAAAGAAGAAACATTAATAAAGTATGAGCTACCATTCTTACTCTCAATTTTCCCAACATCTATTGTTCTTTTCCTGTCAGTCAAAAACAAATCTTTCCATCTCTTTATCCTATTCTGATGCTTTATTGTTCTAAGAAAATCATTTCCCTTACCAGAAGGGAAAAGAGAGATAAAGGCATCTTCATTTAATGGCTTATCCTTCTCCAGATATCCATTAACTATTTCATTAAAGGTTCCATCTCCGCCAACACCAAGTATATGCTCAAATCCTTTTCTTATGGATTCTTTAGTAATCTCTACCGCATGTTTTGGGGCATCTGTAAATTCACACTTCATATCTTTAAAAATAGAGGACAAAATTTCCTTAATACTTTTCCACTTTTTGTAAGTTTTCCCAAAGGCAGAATAAGGATTAACTATAACCTTTGTCTTATACTTCATCACCTTTTTTTTCTTCCTTTGGTAACTCCTTCTGAACTTTATCTTTCTTATTTTTCCCTGATAAAGCTTGAGCCAAAGCACCTCCAATTGTGGGGAATACAAGGTAGAAAATAATAAGCCCCAGACTTAAAAATAAAACTATCATCTTAAAACCAAATTTATCAACAAGTCTTACAATTCTCTCTGCTTCCGGAGCATTCATATTCAAAAGTCTCTCCCGGGCAAGTGCAAACTTTTTTGCTTTCAATCCCATAAAAATAAAAGTCAGTACACCATTAAAAATCCATCCGAAAACACCAGACAAAGCTCCGTAAATAAGCCCATCTGTGCTTCTCGGGATGTAATCATCTTTCTTAGAAGCAATAATGTAAGAGACAGCACCTCCTATAACCAACCACATGCAACAAAGGAGATTAAAAATACTAATCACAGGCATCACAGAAAAAAAAGCCATCAAAAGCCCCCCTAAAATAGGGGCATCAAGATAAAGTTTTGAATTTTGAGTTAAATTATTATTTTCCACTCTTTCCTCCGTTTCCATAAATGGAATAAGAAAATATTATACCAATTAAAACCCCTGATAACCAGCGCAATAAATTTAATAAGCTTAAATTTGCAAAAAAAGGAGCAATTTTTGTAAAAATAAAAACAATAATTGAAATTACTAAAATTTTAATAAAATAAGTTTTTTGAAATTTAATATTTTTAAAATAAAATAACACAGAACTTATGAAAAAAGCCTGATAAATCCCGGTGCACCTTGAACAAACCGCGAGTTTGCTGCCATTAATCCAGAAACTCAAACTATCTGATTGATGACAAACAAAAGAGAAAAGTTTGTAAACAAAAAAATTAATAATATCCCCAAATCCGAAAATAGGTAAAATTATCAAAAAATTTAGAATAAAAAAAAGAACAAGTAAAAAAATTTTAATTTTAGTTTCTATCTCTTCTATGAATATTTGAGATACAGAGAACTCCATCTTTGTCATAATATATCTTTATTCTACTCCTTCTCTTGATCTTTCTTTTTGAATAAGAAACATTAAGCTTTGGAACAATTCCTTTATACTCTTTTATAACCTTTTTAACATATCTTATAGTCTCACGATAAGGGGGAATCCCCCCGTAAGTATCCACTGCAGTCTCACCAGCATTGTACGCAGCAAGAACTTTTTGAAGATTGTTTATCCCGTATTTATTAATCAACCTCTTAAGATGCCTTATTCCCGCTGTAAGATTTTTTTCCGGATCAAAAACCTCATCAGAGTAAACCCCGTAATCTTTTGCAGTTTCCTCCATTAGCTGCATTAAACCTTTTGCACCTTTTTTCGAAACTGCCACAGAATTAAAATTCGATTCAACCTTTATTATAGCCTTTACCAACTTAGGATCCACTCCATATTTTAAAGAAATCCTATTTATTTTCTCTTCATACTTTTTGCTTTTAAGATTACTCTTAAAAAAATGCTTTTTTGTTTTTATGATTTTCAAGATTTTTTTGTATTCATATGGCCTGAAATTTGAAATAATCTTCTGACCATCCTTAGACAAGTAAACATAGATATCAGAAAAAACAAACATACTTCCACATATCAGAATAAAGGCAAGACTCAAAATTTTCTTAAATCTCATTTTCTATTTTTTCTTTCAATTTTTCTCTCAAAACGTCTATATTTTCCGGTTTTGAGCCACCTGCCTCACCAAAATCATCTCTTCCTCCGCCGCCTCCTCCGATTATAGGAGCGGAATATTTTATCAAATCTTTAGCTTTAAGCTTTTCAGATAAAGGTTTTGTGATGGCAAAAACAAGAGAGAGCTTTTTACCATTTATCTGATAGAGAACGATAACACCATTTTTAGCTTTGGTTTTCAAATTGTCAGATAATGTTCTTATCTCTTCCCTCTTTAAACCTTCCACTCTATGAAAAACAAACTTAACTCCCTTTATTTCTTCTGCTTTTTCAATAATTTCATCCAGAGAGGAAGCTATTAATTTTTGCCTGAGTTCATCCCTTTCCTTTTGAAGGGATTTTAGCTCTTCTTTTAATTTTCGAGCCATTTCCAATAATTTATCTTCTGAAGTGTTAAGTTCTTTCTTTAAATCACTCATCTCTGTAAAAAGCCTCGAAACTCTTTTTACAGCTTCCATTCCCGTAACAGCCTCTATTCTTCTGACACCTGCGGAAACACTCATTTCAGAAATAATTTTAAAAAATCCAATCTCACCTGAATAATCAAGGTGGGTACCTCCGCAAAGCTCTTTTGAAAAATCTCCCACTGAAACCACTCTTACGGTTTCCCCGTACTTTTCTTCGAAAATTGCCATTGCACCGGTTTTTACAGCCTCATCTATTGACATAATCTCAGTGCTAACCTTTAAATTCTCCTGAATTTTTCTATTGACAAGCTCTTCTATCATAGCTATCTCCTCAGAAGATAGAGCCTGAAAATGCGTAAAATCAAACCTTAACATATCAGGTGCAACCTTTGAACCAGACTGTTTTACATGGGGACCGATTATCTCTCTTAATGCTTTGTGTAAAAGGTGGGTGGATGTATGATTCTTTTTAATCGCCCATCTTCTCTCTTTATTAACTTTTAGCTCCACTTTATCTCCCACTTTCGCACTTCCTTTTTTCACTTTTATCTTATGGGAAATTACATTATCAGTGGGTTTTTGCGTATCTATCACCTGAGCAAAAAAAGATTCGTTTTCCACAACTCCTGTATCCCCTACCTGACCGCCTGCCTCTCCGTAAAAAGGTGTTTTTCTAACTATTAATTCTCCCTCTTCTCCCTCTGAAATAGTTTCAATAGCTTTGCTTTCCTTAAATAATGCTATAATTTCACTTTCTCCTTCCAGATCCGTATAGCCAATAAATTCCACTTTTTCATTCTCCAAAATTTTGTACTTTTCTATCTCTTTAATCTTTTCATCACCCTTCCAAAAGCTTCTTGCCCTTTCTCTCTGCTTATTAAGCTCTTCATTAAACTCTCTCATATCATATTCAAACCCATTCTCCTCAAGTATATCCTTTACCAGATCGGGAGGAAAACCATAGGTATCATAAAGTTTAAAAACACTCTTTCCATCTATCCTTTTTTTCCCTTTGATCTTCGCATTCTCAATCATTTCGGAAAGCTTACTGTATCCTATGTCAAGAGTCTTGTAAAATCTTTCCTCTTCGGCTTTACATATATTTGCCACAGTAAGATGAGATGATTCTATTTCAGGATAAGCTTTTCCCATAATATCAACAACAGTCCCCGTTAGTTTATATAAAAATGGTTTATCAAGCCCAAGGTCCTTTCCATATCTGAAAGCTCTTCTTATAACCCTTCTGAGTACATAACCCCTTCCCTCGTTTGTAGGTAAAACCCCGTCTGAAATTAAAAAAGTTATGGCTCTTACATGATCAGCTATAACCCTCATAGCCACTTTGGTTTTTTCACTTGCCCTATAATCCTCTCCAGTTAATTCCTCTACCTTTTTAATAATCGGCATAAAGAGATCTGTTTCAAAATTACTTTCAACTCCCTGTAAAATACTTGCCAATCTCTCAAGCCCCATTCCCGTGTCTATTGAGGGAGAAGGCAAGGGAGAAAGTTTTCCATTTTCATCCCTATTAAATTCCATAAAAACAAGATTCCATATTTCAATGTATCTGTCGCCCTCTTTTTCGCCTAATTTATAGTCACCATATTTTTCCCCTCTATCATAATGAATTTCCGTACAGGGACCACAGGGACCGGTTTCTCCCATCTCCCAGAAATTATCTTTTTCACCCATTCTTATTATTCTATCTTCAGGAATTCCGATATTTTTATTCCATATTTTAAAAGCTTCATCGTCTTCCCTAAAAATTGTAATGTATAGCTTTTCCGGAGAAATTCTGTAAACCTCAGTTAAAAGTTCCCAAGCATACTCAATAGCCTCTTTTTTAAAGTAATCACCAAAGGAAAAATTCCCCAGCATTTCAAAAAAAGTGTGGTGTCTGTCTGTCTTTCCTACCTGCTCAAGATCATTGTGTTTCCCACCCGCTCTCATACACTTCTGAGAAGAGGTGGCTCTCTTATAATCTCTTTTTTCAATTCCTAAGAAAACATTTTTAAATTGGTTCATTCCTGCATTTGTAAAAAGTAAAGTGGGATCTTTTGCTGGGACAAGGCTTGAGCTTTTTACTATCTTATGTCCTTTCTCCTTAAAAAAATTTAAAAATACAGAGCGAATCTCATTGCTATTCATGTATATCTTCTGTACCTCCCGTTACAAGTCTTTCCATCTCTTCCAGAGCTGTATCCTGAGTGGACTGTACACCCATGACTTTAAGTTTAAATTCATCGGGATTTGAAGCCCATCTGAGAGCCTCTTCATAGGTAATAAGTTTTTTCTCCCATAAGAAATAGAGAGACTGATCAAATGTCTGCATCCCGTACTGGGAGACACCTTTTTGTATTGCCTCTTTTATAAATTTTGTCTTTTCCGGATTAATAATACAATCCTGAATATAGGGGGTATTTATCATAACTTCTGTTGCCGGAACTCTTCCCTTTTTGTCAGCTCTCGGTACCAATCTCATTGATATAACAGCTTTAAGCACCATTGCAAGCTGTAATCTTACCTGCTTCTGGTGATAAGGGGGGAACATTGAAACAATTCTGTCAATGGTTTCAATAGCATCCAATGTGTGTAATGTGCTCAAAACAAGGTGTCCGGTTTCAGCTGCCAAAAGAGCGGTCTCAATTGTTTCAAGATCTCTCATTTCTCCCACAAGTATAACATCAGGGTCCTGTCTCAAAGCCGCCCTTAGAGCTGATGAAAAAGAAGGAGTATCCATTCCTATTTCCCTTTGATTTACAATGCTTTTCTTATCCCTGTGCAAAAATTCAATAGGATCCTCAATAGTTATTATATTTGCGGTTTTGTAAGTATTAATATAATCCACCATAGCCGCCAGAGTTGTTGATTTTCCCGATCCCGTTGTTCCGGTAACAAGAATCAATCCTCTCTCCTCTTTTGCTATTTTCTCAAGCACAATTGGCAGATTTAACTCCTTTATAGGCTTGATTTTTGTCGGAATAACCCTCAAAACCATTCCTATGGTGTTTCTCTGGTAGAAAATACTTACTCTGAACCTTCCGAGTCCCGGGACAGAATAGGCAAGATCAATTTCATTTCTCTCCTTAAATCTCTGCTTATCCCTCTGGCTCATTATTGAATAAGCAAGAGCTATTGTATCCTCTGACATTAGTCTCTTAAGCTCTGTAAGAAAGTGAAGCTTTCCGTCTATTCTAACTATAGGATAATTACCAACCTTTAAATGAAGGTCTGACGCCCCTCTCTCAATTGCTGTTTTTAAAAGCTCATTTATATGCATACTACCTCCTTTACTAACTATTAAGATAGTATTTTTTGCAAAAATAGTCAAGTGAAGCACAAAGCCCACGGCTTCCCAGCCTCAAAGCTTTTTTATCTCGTGGAAATTTATTGATTGAATTAATTTAAAGCTCAAAAAAGCTGCTTTAGAGACTGGTATACTTGAAATCTGATTGGTTTTATGGGGTGGTGTATACTACAAACCCCAAACAAAGCTTAACTCTTTTAACACGAAATCTCCTCATCTCCAGCTCCTTTTGCAAAAAGACATGATGTACCTGTAAGTTCAACTATTTTATGCATATTTTCAACACTCATCTCACCAGATATTCCAAAAATATTTATATCTGCCGGAGGTGTACTTTTGAGTTTTTCCCAGAAAGAACCCACCATAACCACTAACTCGGACTTAATGGGAAGTCTTTGTTCGTCAACAATTCTCTTCAAATCATCCCTTTCAAAATCAAGTTTATCCTCGCTATCAGTTACTCTTATCAATCTTAGTTTACCCCATTCCTTAAAAAGCTCTAAGGAAACAAGGGTGGCAAGGTTTTGATTGGGGCTTTTGTCCCTTATCCAGAGATTTATAGTTTTTTTATCCTTAAACATAACACTTTTGTTAAGTCCTAAAATCAAAAGCCCTATCCTCTCTTTTATTGCGATTGCAATAAGTTGCTCCAATCTATAATCCTTTTTTCTATCTTCACTCATAGTTAGAAACATTATGTTAGGAGGAAAAAACATTCCCTTCATAACTTGAGTAACTATATCAATTCCTTCCAGGAAATCTTCAGCCTCTATCACCATTGCAGTTGTAAATATACCCTCTTTCTTTATAGGCTCAACAAGATGAGTAAGCTCTCTTTTGAGCTCCCTGACTCCTTTGAGCACAAAATCACTCTCATCCTTTTTGCCATGTTTGAAAAAGAAGTCAATAAGATGAGATATTCTCAAAGGAAGCTCTCTTTCAGAAGCTTTTATAGAAAAAACCCTTAAAGTTCCTTTGGGAAAAACTATATCTTTAACAAATCGCATTATACCTTCCCATTTTTTTGGATCTTCAACCGGAATCATAAGATTGGGCTTCCAGTTTTTGGGACTTTTGGGCATTTTTGAGGAAATTTTTAAAGCCCATTCGGCAATCGATGTAAAAAGAGCTTCTCTTACATCCCCCCAATTGGCCTTTAATCCTCTTTTCACCTGAATTATATAAAATAAAGCAATCAAGATAAGGGAGATACTTGCAAAAAGACTGTCAATAAGAAACATAGTTAAAAGACACCAGAGCCCTCCTATTAGGGTAACAACAGATGGGATTTTAAAACTCGGTCTGAAGGAGGTAACTCCAATTGTTTTTTCTATGTATGTTGCAAGATTAATCATACTATATGTAATCAGAAAGAACATGGTGAGAAGTGGAGCTATTGCATTCAAATCCCATAAAAGAATACTTGCTTCAACTATTATTGCAGTAAAAAGAAGAGAATAGCGAGGTTCTCCGTTTTTACTTCTCCACGCCCAAATCTTATAAAAAGGTACAACTCTATCCTGACCGAGAGCCATTAAAATTCTCGGAGCACCAAGGATACTACCTATCGCTGAAGAAAGGGTAGCTCCCATTATTCCACCAATTACAGGCCATCTCCACCTTGCAATTTTCTCAAAAATTAGATTATCGCTTAACAATTGCTCTGTTGATGCAGATATTCCGAGCCAGAGAGCAACTGTAATATAAATAAAAAAACCTATACCAATTGCAAAAAGCATTCCTATGGGAATATTCTTGCGTGGATCCTTTAATTCCCCTGACATAGCTGCCCCCGCACTTATCCCGGTAACCGCCGGGAAAAACACAGCAAAAACCTCCCAGAAAGAGAGATTGGAATGGGTGTTCCAGAGCACAAGATGAACACTGGTATCACGATGCCCCATAAAGAAAGATATAAGAGATAAAACAATTATTGTCATAATAATATATTGGGATTTTATTGCTATCTTAGCGTTTATTATGGATAATACAAGTATAAAGACAAGTACAATGGAAGATACGAGTTTTGCGGGGTGATTGGGAAACAGACTTACCCAGATTTCAGTAAATCCTATTATGTAAAGAGCAACCGAAAGAGCCTGCGAAATATAAAGGGATATTCCTATTGCACCACCAACTTCAAGCCCAAGAGATCTTGAAATAATTGAATAAAATCCTCCGTCTCCTATCTTTACATTGGTGGTCATAGAGGCCATAGCAAGCCCTGTGGTTATAGTTGATATATGTGCAAGGACAATAATAAGAAAGGCACCCAAAAGTCCTGCATGGCCCACTACCCAACCAAGTCTTAAGTAAAGGATAACACCTATTATCGTAAGAATAGTAGGTACAAAGACCCCATCAAAAGTACCAAACCTTTTATGATTTTCTCCCATCAAAAAGTTTATACAAATTTGAAGAAATATTCAAGATAAGAGTCTTTTATACTCATCATACTATTTTCATCTACAACCACTATGACTTATACTAATAATATTGTGTTTATAAAAAGCCATAAAGACAATATCTTCTTGATAAAAAATGATTAAAATATTATAATACTCATCTTCGGAGAGGTGGCTGAGTGGTTGAAAGCGGCGGTCTTGAAAACCGTTTTCCGGGCAACCG
>Ga0256835_1000880_pt1 | contig 19576 bp, 13 predicted proteins | sample PIR30metaG_FD_185972 | JGI IMG/M metagenome (GOLD analysis project Ga0256835, IMG submission 185972) | Hydrothermal vent microbial communities from East Pacific Rise, Pacific Ocean - PIR-30 | ecosystem: Environmental > Aquatic > Marine > Hydrothermal vents | place: Pacific Ocean: East Pacific...
TACCGCAATTTTTTCATGTTTTTGTTCTTTACAATCCAGATGGGCGCTTTCCATGGGGCGCCCGATGTTAAAATACTTAAAGTATTTAAATTATACCTCAGGTACATCGGCAAGTCAAGAAATACAACCCAAATAAGATGCCTTTTATCCTATAATTAACCCGAACCGCTCGCCCGCCCCGCCGAGGCCCACGCAGCGCAGACGACGCCCGCCTGCCCCGGGGGAAAGCGGCGGCTTGTGATGGCCCTGCCGGGATTTCTGTGCCGGTTTGACATGAGCATCCCTTTTTCTGTATAGGGTTCGAACAACGCCACGTCGGCGCGCAGCCCCGTCCGGACGGCGGAAAATGTTCCGGGCATCCCGGGGACGACTTCGGCACCAGGCGCGCCGTTCCATTTCGCCTGAAGCCGTCCCCCCCGGTGAACCACGGGATTTCTGAAAGGAAACGGCCATGAACGACAGCCTCGTCAACGATCTCCGGCAGGACAATATCCGCTTCGTGCGCATCGTCTGGTGCGACAACGCCAATATCATCCGCGCCAAGGCGGCGCACATCGACAGCCTGGACATGTTCATCCAAAACGGTGTGGGCATCACCGTGGCCCAGCAGGCCCTGCCGGTCATGGGGGACAGCGTGGTGCCCGAAACCGGACTGGGGCCGGTGGGCGAAGTGCGTCTGATGCCGGACTGGTCCACCCTGAAAAGGCTGCCCTACGCCCCGGGGCACGCCCTGGTGCTCAGCGACATGGTCGCGGGTCCCGAAAGAACCCCCTGGTCCCTGTGCCCGCGCAACTTCCTGCGCCGGCAGGTGGCGGCGCTGGCAGCCGAGGGGCTGCACATCAAGATGGCCTTCGAAAACGAGTTCTTCCTGCTGAGTCGCACCGAGCGCGGCAACCTGGTGCCGGCCGACGACAGCGTATTCGCCGCCACTTCGGCCATGAACCTGCACTGTGAACTGATCAACGCCCTGGCCGATGCCCTGACGAGCCAGGGGCTCACCGTGGAGGGATACTACCCCGAGTCCGGCCCCGGGCAGCAGGAACTCGTCATTGGCTACGGTGAGGCCATGGAAGCCGCCGACCGCCAGGTGATTTACCGCGAAACGGCCCGTGGGGTTGCGCTGAACCACGGTCTGATCGCCTCTTTTCTGCCCAAAATCGTGGAAGATCGGGCGGGATCCGGATGTCACATCAACATCAGCCTGTGGCAGGGGGATGACAACATCACCGGCGACCCGGACTCGCCCGACGGAATCGGTTCCCGGGCAGCCGCTTTCATCGCCGGTCTGCTGGAACATCTGCCCGGCCTGACGGCGCTGACCATTCCCAGCAAGAGTTCCTTCCGGCGCATCCAGCCGCACTTCTGGGCCGGGGCCTTCACCTGCTGGGGGTATGACAACCGCGAGGCCGCCGTACGGGTTTCCCGCAATGCCGCCGGCACCTGCGCCGGTCGCTTCGAATTCAAGGTCTCCGACGCCACGGCCAACCCCTACCTGTGCGCCGGCGCCCTGGTCGCCGCGGGCCTCGACGGCATCCGCCGCGAACTGCGCCTGCCCGAAGAGGTGTGCGTGGACCCCGGGCGCATTCCCGAAGCGGAACGCCGGCAGCGTGGCATCCACCTGCTGCCCCGCAACCTCGGCGAAGCCGTGGCCGCCCTGGAGCGCGACGAGGTGCTGTGCGGCGCACTGGGGCAGGACCTGTCCCGCGCCTACCTGGCCATCCGCCGCACCGAGTGGGAGGCCTTGAAAAACCTGAGTCTGGAGGAGGAAGTGGAGATGCTGGCCGAACGGTATTAGGGCCCCCGGCCGGGGACACCGCCGTGATGGGGAAAAGCTCCCCGCGGCGCCTGTCGGCTTCCCGCAAAAGGCCCAAAAGGGCAAAGACACACCCGTTCAACGTGCTATAAGGAAAAGTGCAATGGCCCATCCGCTCAGCCGGGAGATCCCGGTGGAACCCGAAAAAACCGCCCTGCTGTTCATCGATGTGCAGAACTACAACGCCCGCCCTGACGGGGGGGAGTACCGCGACATGGGGCTGTCCCCGCAAGAGGCCCGCAAACGGCACGCTTACTTCTTCGAACGGCTGGAAAACGTGGCACTACCCGCCATGGTGCGCCTGCAGCAGGCCTGCCGGCGGGCCGGCGTCGAAGTCATGTACACCGTCATCGAAAGCCTCACCGCTGACGGGCGAGACCGCAGCCTGGACTACAAGATCACGGGCTTCAATGTACCCTGCGGCTCATGGGACGCCCGGGTGCTGGACGCCATCGCCCCGGCCGGCGACGAGATGGTGTTTCCCAAGACCTCCTCGTCGGTCTTCATCTCCACCAACATTCACTACATCCTGGGAAACCTGGGCGTAAAATACCTCATCGTGGCCGGCCTGCTCACCGACCAGTGCATCAGCTCGGCGGTACGCGACGCCTGCGACCTGGGCTACCTGGTGACCCTGGTCACCGACGCCTGCGCCACCTTCAGCGAGGAACGCCACACCTCGTCGCTGAGCCACATCCGGGGCTACTGCCGCCAGCGGACCACCGACGCCCTGCGGGAAGAGCTGCAGGCGCCCGGGAGGGTTGTTTAACCGCTGCTAGCCGGCCGGGGACGCCGGCGGCACGGCGGGTGACGCCGGCGTCTGCGGCGGGGGCACGGACTGGGTGTCGTTTGCGATTTCCTCGAAATGCTCTCCCTTGATCTTCAGCAGATAGAGCCTCTTGCGGGCCTCGCCGTCGCGGTCGAACTGCGTCAGGCCGGTAACACCGGGAAAGGGGTGGATGCCGAGCAGCCTCTCCTTGAGCGTTCCCCTGAACCGTACACCCTCCCGGCCTATCAGGGTCAACAGCAGCGTGGCGTTGTCGTAGGCCACCGCTTCGACAAACCCCGGGGTGCGCCTGAAAGTGGACTGGAAGGCGTCCACAAAGGAGCGCACGGCCGGGGATGGGCTCGCGGCAAAGAAGCCGTCCGGCATCATGGCGCCCTGGGCGTACTGCCCCGCCATCTCGATCAGCCGCTGGGAGTGCCACAGGTTGGTGCCGAAGAGGTAAACGCCCCGTATATCGTAAAAGGCCAGTTGGGGGATGATGAGCCCGACGGTGGCCGGGGCGTCCGGAATAAAAAGCACGTCAAAGTCGATAATGGGACGCGGCTTTTCCTTTTTGCCCTCCGGTGTATTGGGGCGCCGGTACTCCGGCGGCTTCAACGATTCGGGCACCGGGTAGTAAAGGCCCACCAGTTTCTTGATGTTGTCGGCAAAGTCCGTCTGATCCGGCAGGTAGGACTCCGCCGCGGTCATCCGTCCGCCCCGCCGGACGACCTCGTCCCAGAAGACCTGCATGAAGGTGGTGCCGTACTTCTCGCGCGGGTAGAAGATGGCGAAACGCCGGGCGTTGAGCCGCTCCATGGCATACTGCACGATGCGGTCCACCTGCATTCTGGGAGTGATAAAGTTACGGAAAATGTAGTCGCCGATGGTTGCAATGCCCGCTTTCTGGGTCATGGCGATCATGGGTATTTGCAGGCGCTGGGCCTCCTCGGCCGCTGCCCGCACGGCCACTATGGGCCCCATGATGGCCGCCACCTGCTGCCGGGCAAGGTCCTGCACTGCGGCCACCGCTTTGGCGGAATCTCCGGCCGTGTCCCGCACCACCAGCTTGAGCGGCGATTCGCCCTGGGCACCGGTGAGCTGGCTGAAGGCCAGCTCCACGGCGTCCAGGGCCTTCTGACCGATACCGGCATAGGGACCGGTCAATGGCAGCAGGCAGCCCAGGGCGTACCGGTCGCCGCCGGCCTTGCCCTGCAGAGCCGCCACATGTTCACGGACCCGCTGGGCCTCCGGATGCTCCGGGTAATCCTCCAGGAACTGCTCGAAAGTGGCCAGTGCTTCGTCGTAACGTTCCTGCTCCAGGTAAAATTCGCCCAGGCGCACCAATAGGGCTCCGCGGGTAAAATCGTCCTTCTGGCTGCTGAGCAGCGACTGCAGCTCTGCCAGGCTCAGGCGCGGCAGAATCCGCTGCAGGGTGCGGGCGATCTCGGCCTTCTGCTGTTCGTCACCCAGGGCATGGGCCTTGGCCAGGGCGGGCACGGCATTGGCCAGATCGCCGATCTCCAGGTGCGCCCTGGCCAGCAGCATGTACGCCCGGTACCGCTGGGCGTCCGTCCGCAGGGCGTCGATCACCGCCGGCGCCTGCTCGATCACCTGTCCGTAGTCCGCTTCGCGGAAATAGGTCTCCAGCCGGTTGACCCGCGCTTTGTCGGCCAGCGGACTGTCGGGAAACATTTCCACGAGCCTGCGGTAGGCGGTACGGGCTTCGTCGGTCTTGCCCCGCTTTTCATAAATGGCGCCCATTTTCAGCAACGCTGCAGGCGCCTGCACGCCCCGGGGGTATTGCGCCAGGTATCGGGCATACGCCTGCAGGGCGCTGTCCTCCGAACCGGCGGCGTAAAGCATTTCGGCCTGATCGAACAGGCGCCCGGCTTCGGCGGGCTCCTCGCGCAGAGGCGGCCCCACCGTTACACGGCCGCAGGCGGCCGGCAACAGCAGCGCCAGGGCCAACAGGGGCAGCAGTCTGTGTCTCATGGCAAATCCCGTCTGCTTCAACTCTTGATTTCCGACAGGCCCTCCGAGGGGCCGATGACGATCATGGTGTCCCCCTCGCCCACGGTGTCGTCGGCCTTGGGAATGAACCGGAAGCGGTTGTCCCCGGCTTTCTTAACGGCAATGACCTGGATGTTGAAGCGGTTGGTCAGGTCGATGTCGCGCAAGGTCCGCCCGGCCCACTCTTTGACCTTGAGTTCCTTGAGCACCATGGTGTGGTCAAAGGGCAGGTAGTCGATAAAACCGGGTATGGCCACGCGGTTGGCCAGCTGCTGGGCGGCCACCTGCTCGGGGATGATGACCTTGTCCACCCCGATCTTGTTGAGCAGCTTCTTGTGATCGGAGTGCACGGCCTTGACCCACACGTTGGGAATCTCCAGTTCCTTGAGGTACATGGAGATCATGGTGGATGCCGAGATGGACTCGCCCACGCTGACCAGCGCATGGGTCACGTCGGTGAAACCGATCTGCATGAGGGCCTCCTTGTCCATGGCGTCGGCCTGGTAGACCTGGCTGAAGATGTTCTGGGCCCGCCGCACATTGTCGGGGTTGACATCGACGCCCAGCACCTCGTGCCCCAGCTCTACCAGGCTCTCCCCGAACCAGAAGCCGAATTTCCCCAGCCCGATAACACCCACCAGCAGTTTTACCGCCATTTTCGTACCCCCCTTTTCAACACGATGGTCAACCGCCGCTCGCAGCCGCGGATCCCTGTCAAGGCACCCGCCCATCCGCTTGTGCTTTTTCCTCGACAGCGGGAACAGCCATTTATTCTCGGGCAGCAGTCTCCGCAGGTATTTGCCCGGCCACTAACCGATCAGCAGGCTCTCCTCGGGTTTCCGGTAGTACTGTTTCTTCTGCAGACTCTGGATGGCCGACAGGAACAGGATGGGCCCCAGCCGCCCAATGAACATCAGCAGCATGATGACCACTTTGCCCGCCGGGCTGAGCTTGGGGGTCAACCCCGTGCTGAGTCCCACCGTACCGAAGGCCGACACCACCTCGAATAGGATGTCCAGGCCGATGCCGTGGGCCTGGGGATGGGGCAGGTCGGCGCCTTCGGTGAAATTGAGCAGCAGCGTGGCCGATGCCAGGATGAGGATACCGAAAACCGTCAGCACCAACGCCTTGTTGAGTGTCGACTGGTCCACCGCGAACTTGCCGATCTCGGTCTGATCGCGGCCCTTGATCTGGGCCAGGCCGAAGGCGATTACGGTGCGAAAGGTGGTCACCTTGACGCCGCCGGCGCAGGAGCCCGGCGCCCCACCCACGAACATCAATACCATCATGATCAGCAAAGACACGTTGGTCATCTGCCCGATAGCCAGGCTGTTGAACCCGGCCGTACGGCAGGTTACCGATTGGAACAGCGCCGTGAGCACGGCATCGTTGACCGGCAGGTCGCGGTGAAAGCCGATGAATTCGCCGAAATAGATGCCCGCCCAGCCGATGACGATCAGTGCCAGACTGGTGCGCAGCACCACGGCGGCATACCAACTGAAGGGACGCGGAGACTTTTTGCGGCCACCGGAGATAATGCGCCGTCCGGCGTGGGAGTAAAGCTCCACCAGCACGGAAAACCCGATACCGCCGCTGATGATCAGGGCCATGAACACCAGGTTGATCCCCCAGTCGGAACGGAACCCCATGAGGCTGTCGCGGTTGAGCGAAAAACCGGCGTTGCAGAAAGCCGACACGGCGTGGAAGAGGGCCGAAAAGGGCCGGAAACCGCCCGGCGACTGGATGTAGATCAACACAGCCCCGCAAAGCTCGATGAGCACCGTCCAGATGACCACCTGCTTGAGAAACTTGCCCAGGTTGAACGACTTGTCGTGGCGCAGGCTCTCTCCCACCGCCACGCGGTCCAGCAGTGATACACGCTTGGTCCACAAAATGAACACCAGACTGGTGAGGGTCATGATGCCCAGCCCCCCCAGTTGGATGAGCACCAGGATGACCGCCTGCCCCAGGCCGTTGAAAAAGGAACCCGTATCCACCACCACCAGGCCCGTCACACAGGTGGCCGAGGTGGCCGTAAACATGGCGTCCAGCCAGGAAATGGGCTCGTTGGCCGCGTAGCCGGAGTAAAGCACCGCCGCCCCGGCCAGGATCACCAGGCCGAAAAAGACGATGGGGTACATGAACGGCGAAAGCCGGGGCTTGCGTTTCATGGCGTCCGATCGCTGGGGGTTGCACCGTGCGTCCGCACCGCCGGGTACAAGGCGGCGCTACCCGTCCTTCATAGGAGAGTGCCCGCCCAAGATCAAGGGCTTTCTGGAGTGTACAGACCAAGAGACCCTGTCCGGGCCGGCCGCGGCCGGCCCGGACAGGGTCTCAGGGATTTCTGTAAACGGGGATCAAGCTACATCGGGGCGGGGATAGAGTCCGGCACCCTTGACGATTTCGGGAACCTTCTGCTCCCACTCGATGGCCATGATGTGAAAACCGGCCACGCCTTCGACCTCCTTGAGGCGCTGTATGTGCTCGATGCAGATCTGGATGCCCTCGTCGGCCTGCTTGTCCTTGGGCACCCCGGACAGGCGCTTGATGATCTCGTCGGGCACGTCCATGCCCGGCACGCGGTTTTTCATGTACTTGGCCATGCCCACGGATTTCATGGGGGTCATACCGGCCAGGATGTATACCTTTTCGTGCAGCCCGCGGTCACGCACCCCCTTCATCCACTCCTCGAACTTGTCGATGTTGTAGATGCACTGGGTCTGAATGAACTCGGCGCCGGCCTTAACCTTCTTGGCCAGCCGCGGTACGCGGATCTCAAAAGGGTCGGCAAAGGGGTTGGCCGCCGCCCCCACGAACATCTGCGGCGGGCGCTTGATGTCGTCGCCGCCCAGGAATTTGCCCTCGTCGCGCATGCGCCGCACCGTCTGGATGAGCTGCATGGAATCGATGTCGTGCACATTCTGTCCCTGCGGGTTGTCGCCGAAACTCTGGTGGTCTCCGGACAGGCACAGGATGTTGTGGATATCGAAAGAGGCTGCCCCCAGGATGTCGCTCTGCAGCGCGATGCGGTTACGGTCACGGGTCACCATCTGCAGCACCGGGTCCAGTCCCATCTGTTTCAGGCGAATACAGGCCGCCAGGCTGCACATGCGCGTCACCGACGTCTGGTTGTCGGTGATGTTGACGGCGTCCACGTAATCCTTGATCAGGTTGGCCTTTTCCTCGATGACCTGCGGGTCGCTGCCCCGCGGGGGCCCACACTCAGACGTTACGGCCAGGTGGCCCGCGGCAAGTACCTTCTCCAGCCTACTTGGTGTTTTCACATTCATAGCTGCACGTCCTCCCTGACAACTTTTCGGGGTCCCCCGGCCCTGTCCTTGGACCAGTCCTTGAGGGGACTCAGCTCTTCATAATCCTCCAGCTTGCCCAGCGCCTTGAGCCGTTCGATAATCAGGTGCCAGGCACAGTCGACATCCTTGTTGATCTCGCACCTGCCGGAGCTAGACCCGCCGCAGGGGCCGTTGAGCAGCCGCTTGGCGCAGCGTGCAATGGGGCAAATGCCGCCGGTGCGCGCCAGGATGCAGGAACCGCAGGCCTGGCAGCGTTCGGTCCAGAGCCCGCGCTCCTCGGTGGCCCCCAGAAAGGTGGTGTTGACCCCGGGGTAGATGGGCGTGCTGTGGTATTTCTCGGCCATAAACTGGACGCCCACACCGCAGGCCAGCGAAACGACGGCGTCGTACTGGTCGATGCGGTCCCGGATTTCCTCCAGGTACTCGTGGTCGCACTGCCGCTCCAGCGTGTGTTCGTCGATCTGCACCTCGCGCCCCTCATTCATGGCGTGCATGCGCAGGGCCGAGGCCAGCACTCCGACCTCCTTCTTGCCGCCGGCCTCACAGACCGTGACGCACTCGTTGCAGCCCAGGACCAGGATGTGCTTGTAGCCCTTGACCTCTTCGATGATCTCTTCAATGGGTTTTCTGTCCGCGACAATCATAGGAAGCGACCTCTCTTTCTTTGGATTTGAAGTCCCCCCGCCGTCCCGTCGGGCACCGGGATGGGGAATCGCCCCCGGAGCCGGCTTCAGAGCGGCTTCTTTAATGTGTTCGGTTTACGGCGGCGAACTCATCCGCCCCTCAGGCGGCCTGTTGGCGCCTGGCCTTGATGGGGTTGGGCCCCATCTCCAGGATGCGCTCGTGCATCTCGGTGGCGTACTTGGCGAACAGCGGCCCCTCGCCCGAAGACAGGTTGTACATCTGCGCCCGCTCGCCGCCGATGCCGATGGTGTCCAGGATTTTCTGCACCTGCTCAACCCGCTTGCGGGCCCGCAGGTTGCCGCTGTTGTAGTGGCAGTCGCCCTCCAGGCAGCCAACCACATAAACACCGTCGGCGCCCTTCTCAAAGGCCCTGAGCATGTGCAGCACGTCCACCTTGCCGGTGCAGGGCACCCGCACAATACGGATGTCCGTAGGGTACTTCAGTCGCATGGTACCTGCCAGGTCCGCGGCGTTGTACCCTCAGTAGTTGCAGGCGAAGGCGATGATGATCGGTTCGAACGTCTCTTTCATAATACCCCCTCGAGCAAGGCGTCGACCTTGCACAGAATCTGATCGTCCTCGTACCAGTTGAGCTCAATGGCCTTGGCGGGGCACTCCGCGGCGCACACGCCGCAGCCGTGGCACAGGGCCTCGTCGATTTCGCTGACACCGTCCTCGTTGATGCGCGGCACGTCGTAGGGGCACGAACGCACGCACACCAGGCAGGCGGCGCACTTGTCCTGATTGACCACGGCGGTAACCGCCGACAGCTTCAGGAAGGGCTGTCCCAGGAAGGTGGTGGCCCGCGAGGCCGCCGCCAAGGCCTGGGCCGTGGCTTCCGAGATGAGCTGCGGCGAGTGCGCCGTGCCGCACAGGAAAATGCCCTCGGTGCCCATGTCCACCGGTCGCAGCTTGACGTGCGCCTCCATGAAGTGATTCTCGGGCGTGCGCTGCAGCTTCATGATGGTGGCGAACTCGTCGGTGTCCGTGGCCCGCATGCCGGCCGAGAGGGCCAGCAGGTCGGCCGTCACCTCGATGTCGCGGCCCAGCACGTGATCCCGGAACGTTACCTTGATGCCGTCCTCGCCGGCCTCGGCCGTCGGCGGGTTTTCCGGCGTGAAGCGCGAGAAGATGACCCCCAACCGTCGGGCTTCCGTGTAGTAGTCCTCCAGCAGCCCGTAAGTACGAATGTCGCGGTAGAGGATGAACACCTGGGCGTCCGGGTTCTCCCGCTTGATGTGCAGGGCATTCTTGATGGCGCTCTGGCAGCAGATGCGCGAACAGTTGGGATTCTCCTCGTTGCGCGACCCCACGCACTGGATCATGACGACCTGCTCGAGTCCATCGGCGCCCTGCTCGTCCAGGCGCTGGGAAAGCTCCACCTGGGTAACCACCCGTGGGTCCTGGCCGTAGAGGTACTCCTTGGGCTTGTACTCCTGGGCGCCGGTGGCGATAATGCCGGCGCCGTATTCGATCTTGCGCGGCTTCATCTCGTCGCCCACCAGCACTTCGGTATAGAAGTTGCCCTGGAAACCGCCGAAGCCCACCACCAGCGCCCGCGTCAGCACCTCGATCTCGGGGTGGCCGGTGACACGCGCCACCAGCTCCTTGACATAGGCACCAATGTCGCCGCCCTCGATGGTGTGGGTCAGCCGGTTGGCCATGCCGCCCAGTTCGGCCTCCTTTTCGATGAGGGTCACGGCGATGCCCTGATCGGCCAGGCCCAGGGCCGCGTTCATACCCGCGATGCCGCCGCCCACCACCAGGGCCCGCTGGGTCACGGGGATGGTCTTTTCCCGCAGGGGGTGCAGGCTGGCGGCGCGGGCCACGGCCATGCGCACCAGCTGCTTGGCCTTCTCGGTGGCCTTCTCGGGGTCGTCCGGGTGCACCCAGGAATCCTGGTTGCGGATATTGGCCATCTCGAAGAGATACTTGTTGAGCCCCGCCTTTTCCATGGTGTCCTGGAAAATGGGCTCGTGGGTCTTGGGCGTACAGGCCGCCACCACGATGCGGTTGAGGTTGTGCTCCTCGATGACTTCCTTCATCTTGTCCTGGGTGTCCTGGGAGCAGGTGAACAGGTTGTTTCCGGCGTAAACCACGCCCGGCAGGCTGGCGGCGTACTCCTCGACGGCCGGCACGTCCACCACGCCGGCGATGTTGATGCCGCAGTTGCAGACGAACACCCCGATGCGCGCATCCTGGTCGGTAACGTCTTTCTCCTCGGGAATCTCAACGCTCTTGGTGAGCGTGTTGCGGGCAGGCGCCAGCATCTTGCCGGCCGCCAGCGCCGCGGCGCTGGCCTCGGTGACCGAACTGGGGATGTCCTTGGGCGCCTGAAAAACACCGCAGGCGTAGACGCCTTCACGCGAGGTCGCCACCGGCGTGAAGGGATCGGAGACCACGAAACGGTCCTTGTCCAGCTCGACGCCCAGCTTCTCGGCCAGCTGCGCCGTAGGCTCGGAGATATGCAGCCCCACCGACAGCACCACGATGTCGAAGTCTTCGTACTGCATCTTGCCGTCTTCGTCGGCGTAACGCACGCGCAGCCGGTCTTCATCCCTGAGCTCGTCGATGGTGTGCACGCGCGCCCGCACGAAGCGCACGCCCTCCTTCTCCCTGGCGCGGTTGTAGTACTGCTCGTAGTCCTTACCGAAGGTACGGATGTCCATGTTGAAGATCACGCAGTCCAGATCGCCGGCGGCGTGCTCCTTGGCGATCATGGCGTCCTTGATGGCGTACATGCAGCATACCGAGGAGCAGTAGCTGTTGCCGCACTTGTTGGTGTCGCGCGATCCGACGCACTGCAGCCAGGCGATCTTCTTGGGCTCGCTCTCGTCGGAGAGCTTGACCAGGTGCCCCATGGTGGGCCCCGAGGCGCTCAGGATGCGCTCGAACTCCAGGCTGGTCATGACGTTGGGGTTCGTGCGATAGTGGTAGAACTCCTCCAGGGAGTCGGGATCGAAAGTTTCGCTTCCCGGACACAGCACCACCGAGCCGACCTCCACCTCCCGCGTGACTTTCTGTTGGCTGTGGTCCACGGCGCCCGCCAGGCAGGCCTTGACACACTGGTAGCACTCGCTGCAGATGCCGCACTCCAGGCAGCGGCGGGCCTCCTGGCGGGCCTGCTCTTCGCTGTAGCCGAAGGAGACCTCCATGAAGTTGCACTCCCGGGCGGCCGGGTCCAGGCAGCCCACCGGTACGCGCTTTTCGTGCTTTACGCCGGCGGTGTCGGGCTTTTCGAAATCCCACTGCTTCTCGCGGCCCGCCTTAAGATCCAGCCCGTTGATGAAGCGGTGCACGCTCTCGGCGGCCTCCTTGCCGCAGGCCACGGCCTCGACCACCGACTTGGGGCCGTAAAAGGCGTCGCCGCCGGCAAAGACCCAGTCGATGGGCGTCTGCAGGGTCACCGGGTCGGCGGCCAGGCCGCCGGGCGGGGTGGTCTCGATGCCGGCTTTTTTCAGGGGCTCGAGGATGGCGCTCTGGCCGATGGCCACGATGACGGTGTCGCCGAACATGGGCTGGCACTCGTTTTCGTCGTAGCTGGGGTTGAAGCGGCCGTTTTCGTCGAAAACGGCCGTACAGGTCTTGAACTCGATGCCCGAGACGCGCTTGCTCTTGTCGATGAAGAAAGCTTTGGGCCCGAAGTTGTTGACGATCTTGATGTCGCTCTCCAGGGCCTCGCGGATCTCGTATTCCCAGGCGGGCATCTCGTCGCGGCTCTCCAGGCACACCATGGTGACGTTCTTGGCGCCCTTGCGCTTGGCGGTCAGGGCCACGTCCACGGCCACGTTGCCGCCGCCGATGACCAGCACGTCGTCGCCGATGGGCACGTCCTTGCCCAGGGCCGTGTCGCGCAGGAACTCCACGCCCTGCAGCACGCCCTCGATGTCCTCGTTCTCCACGCCCAGACGGCGTCCGCCGTGCAGGCCGATGGCCAGGTAGAGCGCCGAGTAGCCGTCGGCCTTGAGGCTGTCCAGGGTGATGTCCTCGCCGAAGGTCACGCCGGTCTTGATGGTGACACCCATCTTCTCGATGGTCTCCACCTCGGCCTTGATGATATCGCGCGGCAGTCGGTATTCCGGGATGCCCACCGCCATCATGCCGCCCACCACGGGCAGTTTTTCAAAAATGGTGACCTGGTACCCCTTGAGGGCCAGGTAATAGGCCGCCGTCAGGCCAGAGGGCCCGGAACCCACGATGGCGACCTTCTCGTCGCGCTTCTCGGTGACCTCGGGCACGTACGGGCTGTCGGATTTGAGGTCCTCGTCGGCGATGAAACGGTGCAGGTACTGGATGGCCATGGGCTCATCCACGTCGCCGCGCGTACAGGCGCTCTCGCAGGGATGGTGGCAGACCCGCCCGCAGATGCCGGGAAAGGGGTGGGCCTCCTTGAACAGCTCCAGGGCCTCGCGGTAGCGCCCGTCGTTGATCAGGGCGATGTAGCCCTGGATGCTGACGTGCGCCGGGCAGGTGGCCTTGCAAGGCGCCGTGCCGCGTTTGCTGATGGCAAAAGCCCCGGGGATGGCCTGGGCGTATTTCTTGTAGATCGCCTTGCGCTGGGACAGTCCCTCGTCGTACTCGTTGGGCAGGTCGATGGGGCAAACCTTGGTGCACTCGCCGCAGCTGGTGCACTTGGACAAGTCCACGTAACGGGGCTGTTCTGTAACAGTGGCGGTAAACTTCCCGGGTTCCCCCTCGAGATCAATGATTTCGGTATTGGTAAGAAGCTCGATGTTCAGATGCCGGCCGACCTCGACCAGTTTGGGTGAGATCACTCACATGGCACAGTCGTTGGTGGGGAAGGTCTTGTCCAGCTGGGACATCATACCGCCGATGGCCGACGATTTCTCCAGAAGGTAGACGTAGTAGCCTGAATTGGCCAGGTCCAGGGCGGACTGCATACCGGCGATGCCGGCACCGACCACCATGACGGCGCCCACCGGCTTGTCCGGCGAAGATGGATTCTGCTGGGCCCTTTTTCCCTGAGTTTCATCAGATTGTGGCATAGAAACACCCCTGTGCGTTTAAGGTTTGCTGCGTCAATAAAAACCGAAAACTCTGGCAGATACCCACAAAAAGCCTGCAGGAACCAAAGAGATTATCATAGTATAAAGATGCGTTTTGGGTCAAGCGAAATTATGGCTTCGATCACGGCCCCGGCAGATGCCCGCAGGCCGGCGGAAACACAAAATTTCATTGACTTGGCCCGCACGGAGACTGATAATCACGCCGCGAGGAATCGGCCTGCGAACATCGATACCGCCCGATGCAAGCCGTTGCTGTTCACCCACGAGTGCACGGACCACGGCCGCGCCGGTGTCATCCGGCTGCCGCCGCCTCCGTGACGGACGCGAGGAGATTTCACATCATGCTCACTTTTGAGACATCCGACCTGAAAAAGGCCCGCTTCGAAATCCTGGTGCTGCCGGTGTGCGAAAACGCCGCCGTTCACCAGAACCGCGTGTTGAGCGCCATTGCCAAAAAAGCCCTGCAGCAGAGCGGCTTCGACGGCAAAAAGGATCAGCAGATCACTTTCTACGCACCCCGGGAAATCCACGCCCGCCAGATCCTGGTGATGGGCCTGGGCAAGCGTGCCGACCTGGACGCCGAGGCTTTCCGCTGCATGGCCGGTCAGGCCGTCAAGACCGCCATTCAAAGAAAGTTCGAAAGCGTCTGCTTCGCCACGCCCGCCCCTCAGAAGGCAGGCGTGGCCACGTCGGACCTGCTGGAGTCGGTTTTCGAGGGGGCCTATCTGGGCAACTACCGTTTCGACCGCTACCGGCAGAAAAGGGAGCTCAAGCCGCTGGGCGAAATCAGCCAACTGGTTGCGGCCGGCACGGCCAAGCGCTACAAGCGCCTTCCCGGCCGCGTGGAGACCGTCTGTGAGGGCACCCTGCTGGCGCGCCGCTGGGTCAGCACACCCTCCAACGAGAAGCGCCCCGAGCAGTTCGCCGATGACATCGCCCGGCGCGCCGAGGCTGCCGGACTGGAAGTCACCGTCATGGACGAGGCGCAGCTGCAGGCCGAGGGCTTCGGCGCCATGCTGGCCGTAGGCGCCGGCAGCCAGGGCCGGCCGCAGATGGTGATCCTGCGCTACAAATCGCCCAACGCCCGCCGCACCGTAGCCCTGGTGGGCAAGGGTGTGACCTTCGACGCCGGCGGCCTGAACCTCAAGCCCACCGGCTCCATGGAGGACATGAAAATCGACATGTCCGGCGCCGCCGCCGTAGCCGCCACCCTGCTGACCGCGGCGCGGCTCACGCCCAAGATCAACGTGGTGGGCGTTATGCCCCTGGTGGAGAACATGCCCTCGGGAAGCGCCTATCGCCCCGGCGACATCCTGCGCTCCTATGACGGCAAGACCGTTGAAATCGGCAACACCGACGCCGAAGGACGGCTAATTCTCATCGATGCCATGGCTTACACCGTCAAGCATTACAAGCCCAATTTCATGATCGACATGGCCACCCTGACCGGGGCCTGCGTCGTGGCGCTGGGCGAAAAGATCGCCGGGCTGTTCTCGCCCGACGACGAACTGGCCGGCACCATCGAGGCGGCGGCCGCGCGCACCCACGAGCGCTGCTGGCGCATGCCGCTGCCCGAAGACTACCAGGAGCTGCTCAAGAGCGACATCGCCGATCTCAACAACATCAGCCGCGGCCGCTGGGGCGGCGCCATCACGGCGGCGCTCTTCCTCAAGGAATTTGTGGGCAAGACCCGCTGGGCGCACATTGACATCGCCGGCCCCGCCGCGGTCAAGAAGGAGCAGCCTTACTGCGTTCCCGGAGGAACGGGGTTCGGTGTCAGGCTGCTGTCTGAGGTCATCGGTAATCTATAGTGCAGGGTGAAGCGCCGGGCAGCCGGCTGCCCGTTGCCCGTTTTTCGTTGTTCAGGGTGTTGAGGGGAAGGAGCATGCAGCCATGACCGAATTCGTCTATCAGCAGATGTTCGAACTGGGGGCCGACGACACCGACTACCGGCAGCTTTCCGGCGCGCACGTGTCCACGGCGGATTTCGCGGATCACAACATACTGAAAATCGAGGGGGAAGCGCTGACCCTGCTGGCAGAACAGGCCTTCACCGATGTGGCCCACCTGCTGCGCACATCGCACCTGAAGCAGCTGGCCCGCATCCTGGAAGACCCCTTGAGCTCGGACAACGACCGCTACGTGGCGCTGGAGATGCTCAAAAACGCCGTCATCGCCGCCGAAGGCGAGTACCCCCTGTGCCAGGACACGGGCACCGCCATCATCATGGGCAAAAAGGGTCAGCAAGTGTGGACCGGCGGCGGGGACGAGCAAGCCCTCTCCCGGGGGGTTTTCAACGCATACACCCGCAACAACCTGCGCTATTCCCAGAACGCCCCGCTGACCATGTATGAAGAGAAGAACACGGGCTGCAACCTCCCGGCCCAGATCGAGCTGTACGCCACGGACGGCGATCACTACACTTTTCTGTTCATCGCCAAGGGCGGCGGTTCGGCCAACAAGACCTACCTCTACCAGGAGACCAAGGCCGTGCTGACGCCCGACACCCTGGTGGCCTTCATGCGTGAAAAGATGAAGACCCTCGGCACAGCGGCCTGCCCGCCCTACCACCTGGCCTTCGTGGTGGGGGGCACCTCGGCGGAATTCAACCTCAAGACGGTCAAACTGGCCTCGGCCCGTTACCTGGACCGGCTGCCCGATTCCGGCAACGCCCACGGCCGGGCCTTCCGCGACCGCGAACTGGAGGCCCGCCTCCTGGAAATCTCCCGGGAACTGGGCATCGGCGCACAGTTCGGCGGCCGCTACTTCTGCCACGACGTGCGCGTGGTACGGCTGCCGCGCCACGGGGCCTCGTGCCCCATCGGGCTGGGGGTCTCCTGCAGCGCCGACCGCAACATCCGGGGCAAGATCACCCCCGAGGGCATCTTCCTGGAAAAACTGGAAAGCGACCCGGCGCGCTTCCTGCCCCAGCCGGCCGAAGACGACCGCGGTGCCGTGGACATCGATCTGAACCGCCCCATGGACGAGATCCGCGCCGAGCTGTCGCGTTATCCCGTGGCCACGCGGCTGCGCCTCTCCGGCGACATCATCGTGGCCCGCGACATCGCCCACGCGCGTCTCAAGAAAGACCTGGACGCCGGGCAGGAGCTGCCGGACTACTTCCGGGACCACATCATCTACTACGCCGGACCGGCCAAGACTCCGCCGGGGCGCGCCTCGGGCTCCTTCGGCCCCACCACCGCCGGCCGCATGGACCCCTATGTACCGGTCTTCCAGGCGCGCGGGGCTTCCCTGGTCATGCTGGCCAAGGGCAACCGTTCCCGGGTGGTCACCGATTCCTGCAAAAAATACGGCGGCTTCTACCTGGGTTCGATCGGCGGCCCGGCGGCGCGCCTGGGAAGGGACTGCATCACGCGCGTCGAGACCGTGGCCTACCCCGAGCTGGGCATGGAGGCCATCTTCCGCATCACGGTCAAGGACTTCCCGGCTTTCATCATCGTCGATGACAAGGGCAACGACTTCTTCGAAAAACTGCTGGCGTAAAGGGCGCGGGCGGTGTCACAGCGACACGGGCACCCGTGATGCGATACGCCGAATCTTGCCGCCGGGGGGCCTTTCCAGGCGATCGACGACCACGATCTCGACGACGGCTTCGTGCCGCGTAAGCGCCTCGATGTCGCGTTGGAGCCGATCGAGGGTGTCGGGCTGCAGCCGGCCGCGGGGCACGATGCGCACCCGAATGAGGTCTTTTTTTTCCTGGAGCAGGAAAAACTCGGCCACATCCGGCCGGGCCTCAAACACATCTGCGAAAGTACCCACCGGCGGCACGACGAACCCGCTGGGCAGGGTCACGAAGTCGTCGCTGCGGCCCTGGATCATCTTCATCATGGGAAGCCCCCGGCCGCATGCGCAGCGCCCCGCCAGGGGGATCCCGATATCCCCGATCTCGTAGCGCAGCAGGGGCATGGCAAACACGTGCAGCGGCGTAATCACCACGCGTCCGGGCTCTCCCGGCGCCACCGGGCGGCCGTGGCGCAGAAACTCCACCAGCACGGTGTCGGCGTTGATGTGGTACCCTTCCCCGGCCGGGCACTCCCAGGCCACGCAGTGGGCTTCGGAGCAGCCGTACAAATCCCGCATCTCGACCCCGAAAGCACGATTGATGCGTTCGCGGGCGCCGGCATCGAGCAGCTCGGCGGTGCCGAAGACGAAGCGCGGCCGGATATCGGTAATGCCCCTTTCTTCGATGGCGGCTGCCAACATTTGAAGATTGCCGTTGTACCCCCGGATGACGCTGGGCCGAAAAGCCCGCAGAACCTCGATTTGCCGGTCCGACGCCGGCCCGGCCTCCAGAAAAAGCTTCCAGCGGCGTTTCAGTGCGCCCAACGGGCTTTTCGCGTCCGACAGGCGATTGGCAGGCATGATCACCACCTGGCGGTGCCAGGGCCGGACGCCGTTGGCCATCAGGGCACGCGGGTAGGTCAGGTGCCCGAGGGCTTCTTCCTCCGGGGTCCGGATGAATGTCATGGGACGCCCCGACGACCCGCTGGTCATGACGGTGGTGGTCCTCGCCGGGTCGTAGCCCTCGCTGAGAAAGGGCCGCAGGCCGTGCGCGGTGATATCGGTTTTTTTCAGCAGCGGCAGCCGCCTGAAATCGCCTTCATCCCGGATATCCTCGGGGCGCATCCCGAGTTGCGCGAACATGCGTCGATAGTAGGGGACACACCGGCCGGCATGCCGCACCAGCCGTCGCAGCCGACGGCGGCGCAGTGCGCTCATCTGTTCCGGCGACAGCCACTGCTGACGGAGAAGCTGCCGGAAACAGCGCAACCTCTTTAGAAACAGGTTCATATGATGTTTCCCCGGCGTCCGGCATTCAGAAGGATTTGCGCCGGCTCTCCGGCCAGCAGTGATAGGCGGCCGCCGGCTTCGGCCGCGACGGCCTCCCTGGCCGCCGGGGTGAACCCACCGGGGGCGACCACAAACAGCCGGTCAAGACCTTCGATATATCGTTTTTGGAAACGCTCGCGCATTTCGCGTTCCTCCACCGGCTGGTCGTGGCCGATGCAGGCAAGGCCCTTGAGCCTGCCGTCGTGCAAAAACACGCACTCCATCCGCCGGGCAATGTTTCTCAACGCCGGGCGACGCGACAGCGCGCGTATACCGACCAGGGTCTTGATGCGGGGACTTTTGTCGATGCGCATGCCCCAGCGCTTCTTGTAGAGGAACAGCCCGTCGTCCAAAAACGGACGGCAGTGCCCGAAGTCCATGCACCTGTAGCCCTGTTCCCTGGCCCATATAATGCTGAAATAGTAAAGCGCCGTACCGGAACCGGCGGCCAGACGGGGATCGGCGTCATCCCGGATCCCGAGGGAATGGAACTTCAGTGTACGGTTGTCGGGTACCAGAAGAACACCGGCGACCCGCCTATGATCCCTGGTGTGCAGGAACAGAAGGCGCCCCCCCTTTTCAAAAAACCTGTGGTGTTGCCTGGGCGAATAGACGATGCAGGAGTCCCCGTAGCGTTTCCGGGCATAGACCAGATACATGTGCTCGTAAAAATATCGCCATGCCTGGTTATCGGTCGCCAGGGAATAGTAGTAACCGGACTTTCGAACCCGCGTTAGGTTGCTCCGCAGGCTCTTGCGTGCAAAACGTTGGCGAAATTCGAACCAGGGCCGGGAAATGTCCATCCGGAAAAGGACCCATTGGGGCAAACAAAGGTAGCCGGCCCGACGCATCGACGCCCCCCAGAAACAGTCGCGTTCCAGCAGCACCAGGTCGGCCTGGACAGTTCCGGATCGGCCCAGTCTCTGCAGCTGCCACACCGGCCGATGGCCCATCTCGCGTACCAGGGGTTCCTGCGAATAAAGCCGGCCGCAAAAATAGCGCATGGTTTGGGGGGTTCCTGAATACAAGGTCGTCAGCAGGGCACCGCTTTGTGCTTCCATACCTCTCAGGAGATAGGTTTCCTGGCAGCGCTGGGCCGGCAGCGAAAAGA
>Ga0256835_1000881_pt1 | contig 19566 bp, 25 predicted proteins | sample PIR30metaG_FD_185972 | JGI IMG/M metagenome (GOLD analysis project Ga0256835, IMG submission 185972) | Hydrothermal vent microbial communities from East Pacific Rise, Pacific Ocean - PIR-30 | ecosystem: Environmental > Aquatic > Marine > Hydrothermal vents | place: Pacific Ocean: East Pacific...
GAAGTAGCGAGGCTACTCCATATATACGACCTATTGGATAGAAAGCCGTCACAGCTAAGCGGTGGGCAGCAACAAAGAGTAGCTCTAGGAAGAGCCCTTGTCAGGAAGCCCAAAGTATTCCTGATGGACGAGCCTCTCAGCAATCTTGACGCAAAGCTAAGAGTATACATGAGAGCGGAGCTGAAAAAACTTCAGAAAGAACTAGGTATAACAACAATCTATGTTACACACGACCAGGTCGAAGCAATGACCATGGCGGACAGAATAGCGGTTATGAATAAGGGCAGAATAATGCAGATAGGCAGACCCAAAGAACTCTACGAGCATCCAGCAAATATTTTCGTTGCAGGATTCATTGGATCACCGCCCATGAACTTTTTGGATGCTGAGATAGTAGAGAAGAATAATAAGATCGTGTTAAAAGTGGATAAGTACGAGTTAGTGCTCCCAGACTGGATGGCTGAAAAAATAGGCCCACTACCACGTGAAGCCATACTAGGCATACGGCCTGAACACATAAAGATCGCCGCAGGAGAAGAAAAGAATACTTGGAGCGTACCCGTATTCGTAGTTGAACCAATGGGTACGGAGACAATTATAAACGTTAAGATCGGGGATAAAATAGTGAAGATCAGGACACTACAAGAAATCGAAGTACATCCCGGAGACATCATAAAAATAATAATACCGATAAATAGGATCCACCTATTCGATAAGAAGACAGGAACACCGATCATTTAATGAATAAGAAAAATAAGTTATTTTCGGATCAAATTTAATAACCCATAATGGATCATCATATAATATGGATCAACCACACAGTACGGGTGAACACGTATGAGCAATAAGAAGACAGCCAAGGAAATAATACTCGAAGTACTCAAGAAGGAGAAGAGACCCCTAACACCCAAAGAGATCCAGAAGCTTACCGGGCTAAACTACAACACAATACGCGGCAGACTACAGGATCTGAAAAACGCAGGCCTGGTAGTACGAACAGAGCAGGGCTGGATCTACAAGGAATACGCAAAATAATCAATAATACCTCGGATTTTTAACAATATCAGGACAGCTATTGATAAAACAAATCTTTTTCCCTTAAACAAAAGCCATTCTTCGAATACAACACTTATACGTTGAACAATTTTCTATCAATATTCTCTATGTTGTTTTTAACCGAGAATTATCGATGAAAACATAATGATCGCCGCTGTATATGCCACGCTGATGATTATATCAATTATGATTGTCTTCTTGTTCGGGGGTTTAACGCTGAAATGCATCATTATCATCCCCACGACGTTTGTGGCGAGATAAGCTCCTCCGAAAACCCAGGGAAAACTAAGGCCGGGCACAATCCTCGTAATTATCCAGGCAAACAGGTAGGCTAGGGGAATATTTACGAAAGCATCGTTCCACCACGAGGCAGGGCTCAAGATATACCCGAGGATAAACACTATGCTCCGAGCAACACCTTTAGGAGTAGCCAATTCATAGGCGAACCTATGTAGCTTGCTCGTTAATTTAAACGCCAAGATAGAAACACCAAGAAACAGTATCACTCGGGTATTACTTTAAAAGGGAAAGGACGCAAGATAAGTTTTCCATAATAATATAACTAAGAACAGCAACTCAAATAATTAATGTATAAAATGTTCTAGGCGCGAAACGTTGTGGGTTAAGAACAATAGAACAAACATTATTAAAGAGCTAAAAACAAAGTTCAAAACCCATTTAGAAAATATTAGTAAGATCAAGAACAAACGTGAACCTCATCCAGGAGAATTATTGGAAGTCTCCCTTGAAGAAGAATTTGATTAATGTTTTTACTTTGTAAAATAAAAATGTAAAATTAATTAGCATAAAATATCCATGTAGTCATGTGGTGATATCTAGTGTCTAATGGTATCGAATTACATTTATCGAAAAAAAGCTATAAGAAAACTATTCGGAAGAAAGAGGATTAGCGTATCAAAAAATATTGATAAAATGCTTGAGAAATTTTCTGAAAAAGTCGATGAAGATGTACTAGCTGAATTTCTCAGGGAAAGGAGGTAGTTTCGAAGCTTTGAGTTTTGTTGTTGACGTTTCAGTTTTTATTGATCGATTATTTACGTATGATAATGCCCGTAGCAATAGAGCCCATGAAGTGTTCAGACTGATTAGTGAATACGGGATTAACATCTTCGAACCACAAGTCTTTGGCATAGAACTTATTTCTCAGCTAATAAGGAGAAAACCTAGAAATATGGCCAGGAAAATTTACAGCCACATCATAAATTAAGGTAATAATAATCAGTAACATTGATTATGATTTACTTTTAGACATAGCCTTATCTGCAGCCTGCAGGGCTATAGACTCCTTTTATATAGCCACGGCCGATCTGATCGATGGAATACTAGTTAGCGCTGATAAAATAATGATTAATAATGCTAAGAAGTATGGAATAGAAGCTTACTATATTCATGAACCCAAGGATTACGAAACATTGATCTCACGATTAAAAAGACTATAAGCTCTGGTATGCTTCTTTATCTCACTTCATTTACCAAATACTTAATTACTTTAACAAATAGTAATCCTCTATATTTACTACTTAACGATATAGTTTCTTGGTGGATGAGGGAGGACGGCAGTCTCTCTGAGGACTGTGATGATATGGCCCCCTCCCTGACACCGTTTCTTCTGATCGATAACGGGTGTGTTTAAATAGTAATACTAATAAGGGACAAGGAGATCAACTTTTATATAGCCGATTAAAAGGTGCATAGACAATGACGGAAGCAGCGATCGAGACGGCGATGCGGTACAGGAACAAGTTTACTTGGAAAGAGATAAGCGACCCAATATATGGATACGCTTATTTCAATAAAGAGATCGAAGAAGAGATTATTAACAGCCTGTTGATCCAGAGGCTCAGGTACATTCTACAGCTACAGACAGCCCATCTAGTCTACCCCGGAGCAGTCCACACCAGGTTCCAGCACAGCATAGGCACGATGCACCTAGCCGGGCTCATGGCAGAAGACATGGTTTTGAAAATAAAGAGCTTCTACGACGACAGTGTCTTCCAAGACTATAAGCCCGAGACGCTGATCCAAGCCGTAAGGCTCGCGGGGCTCTTACACGATGCTGGCCACGCGGCTTTCGGCCATGCCTTCGAAGAATCCCTTCTTTGGAGCAGGAACGATATACCCGACCCTGTCGCGAACCATGAGAAGATAGGATTACTCTTAGTGGAGACCCTGCTCGAAGACAAGATAAGGTATTATGAGAGCCACTACGGTCTCGACGGACTATATGATGCGCTCAAAGCCATACTCGGGCCCGAGACACCTAGAGAACCCATACTACAGATTATGAGGTGGCTGGTAAAAGACAGCCTCTATCCCAGCGACATACTTGATTTCCTGAGGCGTGACAGCTACTATACAGGGACGAGCGAGTACGGCTACATAAACCATGAGAGGCTCGTAAGGAACACTTATCCCTACTTCGAAGACGGAAAAGCACTCCTCCTCCTAGACAGGAATAGCTGGGGAGAATTCCGTCGATACCTGTACGCGAAGGCAAGCATGTTCGAACACGTATACTACCACAGCGTCAACCGGGCATTCGACAGGCTCCTCAAAGAAATACTGTGGCTACTAGACGAGGAACTAGGCCTCGTGGAAGCGGTTAAGAAGGTGGCAGAGCTAGAGCCCCAGCCCTACCTCATGATAACCGATGTAAAACTATACAACGCAATGCTTGAGCATGCTGCAACGAAGAAAGACAGGCTGGGCCGATTATGCCATAAGCTCCTCATAGAGCGTAAGCCCGAATGGAAACGAGTAGGGAGAGAATACATATTGACCAGCTATAAGGGACCCCAGGTACTCCAGCCAATGCTCCGCCTAATATTCGACGAGAAAGAAAGGAAGAGGCTAGCATCGATCCTCGAGGAGAGCCTATACGAGAGACTCATGCCTAAGGGGGTATCGAGAAACGATGTATGGGTCGACGTACTAACAATAAGCCCAATACCGAAAAGCACACTAATACCAGGCAAAGAAGCACGTGGAAGAGGCCTACTAACACTATTCATGGGCAAACGCACACGTCACGGCATAGTGAAGGACCGCGACATAAACCTGATCGAAGAAGGAATACCGTTGATGGTGATATTCAGAGCCTATATCAGGAGAGGACTACACAGGCCGGGATACGAAGGCCTAGTAACCGAGACACTCAAAGAAACAATAGAGTCCGAGCTAGGCATAAAAGACGAGTTCACGGAGACAGCGAAGAAGATATACGACTCAATACGCTCCGACGAGCTCGAGAAACAAAGAATAACAATGTAGAGACACCGCTATCCATACACGGAACCATTATCGCTAAATTATCTCCATGATACAATCTTTCAGGGAATCCTGTTTCTGGATCAAGATTATCATTCTCCTAACACAAAGATAACAATGTAGTAAGAGACAGACATGGTCGAAGGTGAGTTCCTCATTGGAAGAAGTCCCGTCCTGGTGGTATAAACTCCTACATCCAAGGCCGGCCTATATTATTGCGGCTTCACATAACGGTAGACGATCAGTCATGGCTGCATCATGGGTAATGCCGGTCTCCGAAGAACCAGCCAGGCTCGCACTAGCAATAGATACTGAGTCCTATACCTACAGCCTGATACGTGGGAGCGGTTATTTCAGCGTAAACATATTGTTCGCAGAACACCTGGACAAGATATGGCGTGCCGGGACAATTTCCGGCCACGACGTCGAGGATAAGCCTAGAGCGGTTGGCCTAGATCTTATAATGAGTGATCATGCACCCATAGTTAAACAGGCTGCGGCAGCCATTATTTCGCGTGTATGGAAAACCATCAACGCGGGAGATACAGACCTAGTAATAGGAGACGTTATCAGGGCAGAAATATACAGGGAAGAAGCATTCGACAAGAGATATGGGTGGAGACCGGGAAAAGCACTAATACCAATGCATCTCGCAGCCAAAGGATTCGTATTACCGGGAAAACTAGTCATAGCCCGATAGACTAGCGGGCAGGAACGACGAGATCACCTTTAACGACAACCTTACCCATTAAGGATAACAAGCCCAGCGCAGCATCGATCTCCGGGCTACGAGGATACTTACCCAGCCACACCCATGAATGTCTTGGTAGTACACCTTTTTTCTCAAGCTCATAAACACGTTTATGAATACTCCAAACATCCGTAGGAGCAGACTCATTGATAAGTCTTAGCAAATACGAGAGCCACTCGTCATCAAAAACCTCCAATCCACCCACCACCCCCAATATCTATAGGGGAACAGGATTTAAACCGGGCCCCTGATCGCTTGGGAAGACCATTTATTATCACATACCCAGATACATGAAATAGACAGTAGAGTAGAGGGTGCGGATGAATTGAAGATCTTTGTCAGCCTCAAACACAAGCCGGAAGAATACATTGTCAAGCTAAGAATATATGATGATAACGGAAAACTAGTTGATTCGAGAGAATACGAGGGAGTCAAGCAACTCGTGATCAGAGCTAAAGAAACAAGGATTTCCAGGCAATTAGCCCCAGAACCATACACTCTCGTGATCGATGTCGAGAAGCCAAAGATAGAGCTTAGAGAAAACACTCTCCTATACATAGAGGGATAAGATTGCCGGAGATCATAAGCGGGCTCAAAATAGAGTCTTCCAAGAGCCGTACAGGCAAACATGTGTTGAAAAGCACGGTTCTAATATATAAGAAGGATAAAGGCCTCATAAGCATAAGCAAGCATGGAGAAGCAATTGTCAATGAAGAGGAAGCGAATCCGACATATAGTAGGGGCTGGGCTAAAAAAGTGGATATCAAGCTAGACCATGGTGACTACCTCATACATATATGGTTCGTGAAAAACCTTTGGGGGAAAGTAAAGGGTTACATATCCATCTATAACCATAAAGGAGAACTAGTCTATAGGGCAAAATACATCGACGGAGACCTAAGGCGGAGTATGGGAGACCCCATATACGCGTGGCTAGTAAGGCTTGTCGCCCAAGAACTAAGAATACCTGTCAAGAGAACTAGGCTGGGAGATGAGAAAGAATGAGTGAAGACGAGAAGATCCGAAAATATATCGAGAGAATGATCAAGGCATTGAGGCACTTCGACTGCTACGTCTTCGAGAAAGAAGACCTCGAAATAGTCAGGAAGATCGCCGAGTTAACCGGTATAAAGAAGATAGCCACTATCAGGAAAGCCGATCCAAGGTACGAGCACATATTCATACTCGCACCTCGAAACATTGATCTAGAGAACGAGTGCAGGTTGAAGGCTAGGCAGTTGCTCGCTGAGGGCAAGATAGACAGGTTACAGTATAAGAAGTACTTCGACATGTTCGTTGTCCAATGCATAAGACATAAAGAGAGGGAACGTGTTAAGGAAATAATATCAAAGCTCGAACATTATATAAGTGGTGTAAAGGGTGGAGCATCGTCCAGAATTAAAAGAATTTCCTTCGAGTTTACGTAAAGTATTCATGCTGGGATACATTATCAGGATAATACCTCTCGTACAGTTCATAGGAGCATTCCTAACAGGGATCTCATGGTACCTCCTAGACAAGAAATGGGGTAGGAACAAAGCATACCTAATAGCAGCGATCGGGAGCTTCATAGTATTCGTGGGCTTCATACTCTCCATAGTTCAAGGACTAATAGCACCCAAGATCGAGGCGCCCTGGAAAGAATTATTCGCAAACACCACCAGTCCAAGCCTTAACGCAACACTAAGCGGTCCAGCACTAGCCCATTATCTAGAAGAAGTAGCAAACCAGTCAGGCTCATTACTCAATTATCTCTCACCACTACTCATCGCCATAGGATTATTTCTAGAGTCACTAGGCTTTAAGAGGCTCAGCATAGACACGGATCAGGTCATGCCCAAGTATCTCGCAATGCTGTTCATAGCGCTCGGATTCTTCAACATACTACAACTACCAGCAATCTGGTTCACAGTAAGTAGTCTAAAACACTACGCAGCAGTTTTTGCTGCTAAAACAACTGTTACATTAAAAGAAGTATTCACTACGTTCATGTCGATCTCAGCGCCGCTAACGATTGTGGGACTACTGGTATTCATCATGGGGCTGATCATATACATTATAACCGTGTACAAGTTCTACAAGCTCGGCAAAGTTATCGAGGAAGAAATCATACTTGAAGAAGCCAAAGAAATAGAAGAAACAAGTAAAGGCGAGGAAGAGGGAGAAGAGGCGCTAAAAGACATAGATGTAGACGTAGAGGAACCGGGTGAAGACACTATATAGGAGTAGTACTGGTCATGTCTTTTCACAGCTATACGGGAACAATATATTGTATTTATGGCTGCCAATAGCAACAACTACATAGCCGATCCCAGGCTTACACGTGGTATTACATGGTATATAGATGAGAGTATAGTTTTTCGGTGATAGAACCCGTTCCAAAACTATTTTCTCTCCCGGCGTAATAACTGAGACTATTGTCACGGATATATTCATGTTATTAGTAATGTTAAGCCTAACACCACTAGTCAAAGGCTCGGTGGATACAGTGACGTCAGGAAACACTATTGTCTCGACACTATTCATAGGAACGGGGTGGAATAATCGGGGCAAATTCATTGCCAAGAAGAAGAATACAGCCATGATTGTAAGGACAACATATGGTTTAGCAAGGACATCCTTATCAACCACTAACCCTCCCCACAAATATATGGAGGTTCTTAAAGGTACACTTTACCAATATACAGTATTACACCAGCCGTAACTATCATGATTACCCATATGAGCGGCTTCCAAGATATTATCTTGCTACCGTCAAGCGGCGGCACAGGGAGGAGATTGAAGATCGCTATCCATCCATTAATTATTATGCTAACTATCAGGAATAATGCTAGTGATAATATCCACGACGTTATACCGTACATCATGATAAGTCTTGGGAGGACAAGGTAGTAGATAGCGAGGCTTATGACGCCAATACCAATATTTACGAGCGGCCCCACCATGCTGACAACGCCGTTCACTCTCTTATTTATCTCGGGCTCGTAGTAGGGGCTGGACACTACGACGTATCCCGGCATAATGAATTTGACCGGGATATAGGGTATTGCGGTTATCAGCGTGATAAGCAATCCTGTCGGAGACAATATGTATCTAGCATAACATCCAAGCCTTATAGCCGCAGTCTTATGCGCTATCTCGTGAGGTATGCTTGCAAGGAAAGCCGCAGCACCCACTATTAGGAAGTCGTAGAGATTACCCTGCACAAGGTATCCGGAGCCGAACACGAGCATGATCACGAAGCCGCCTATCAAGAGGCTTAAAGGCTCATTGATCCTGAACACATCCAATCCAAGCACCCTTTCCAAACAACGTTATATTCTCTATAAAACATAGATTCAAGACAAGAATAGGGTCTTGAACCCTAAATTAGTTGTTGGGTGCAGGATTTGCTGGGCCCAGACGACAGGTGCATGATGATAGCGAGGTTCCAGCCGCTCCACTACGGCCACTTCAACGCTATCAAGTACTGCTACAAGAGGTTCGAAGAAGTAATCATAGTCATCGGAATGGCTAGCCAGAGCCATACACCCGAAAACCCATTCACGGCCGGCGAGAGACTCCTAATGATCAGGGAAACGCTTAGGTGGGCCGGGCTACCCCTCGACAAGCTCGTAACAGTGACTCTGCCCACAATGGAGGTCAGCAAGGTAGCAGTCCACTACGTCAAGCTCTACTCGCCGCCATTCACACACGTCATAACCCTCAACCCGATCATACAGAGAATATTCATAGAGGAGGGATACAACGTGATAACACCGGAGATCCTACAACGAGACAATTATCGAGGCACGGTCGTTAGGAAACTTATGGCGGAAGGAAATGATCAATGGAGAAAACTAGTGCCGCCACCCGTCGCAAAGATAATCGATGAGATCGACGGAGTTAGGAGAGTACAGATGCTCTACCGGGAGAAACTGCCCGGATACTATGTTACAGCCTAACCAGCGGGCAGGCGGTAACGATTTGAGAACATTCAGGTGCACGCTCTGCGGATTATGCTGTAGGGCTTCACCGATATCGATCCTACCGCACGAAGACTATATATTGAAAGCCCTTGCACAACGCCTAGGCGTGAAGTACAGGTCAAGGCCTGGATACAGGGTTTACGATAAAAGGACGGGGAGAGATATAGCATTATCCTATGTAATGGAGCTCGTAAAAGGTAAATGCCCGTTTCTCAGAGAAGACAACCTATGCATGATCCAGAACATCTATAAGCCGCTTATCTGCCGTAGCTTCCCCTATGTCCCAAAACAAGTCAAGTACATCATAAGTAATGAGCTGAAATTCGTCTATGCCAAGGTAGAATATGGTGTTAGCGGGGCCTGCCCAGTTATCAAAGAGGATAAAGAAGTCATAATGAAGCTTATGTCCATAACACCCTACTGGCACCGCATGTATTTCCCACAAGAATATATCGCAGCGATGGAGATGGAGGAGAAAAGGAGTCTCTTGCTGAGACTATTATCGAAGCTCTGGGCATCCGGAATAGTCGATATTGACTCCTCTCATGGAGGTATACATAACACTATCAATTTATATGAGCTCCTCAGAACATATTTCCCGAACCTACCATATATTATGGGGCTAGGTGAAACCATTAATAGGATCAGGACAAGGTGATGTGGAGTGATAGATCTAAAGACAGCCGTCAAGATCCTAGCACTGTACAAGCTGATCAAGAACAACGAATGGCTCGTCAGAGACCTCGCATGGGAGATAGGCGTTAGGGAGAATATGCTCGTCGAAGCAATACGTGATCTCTCAAAGAACTACTTGATAACAATGGACAACAATCACATAGTATGGAACCCGGCAGACATACCGTCAAAGCTAAAACCATGGGGATGGGAGCTGGTACACGAGCCAATCCTGGGCTCAACACAGGAGGCGGCAAGAGGCCTCGGGCCATGGAGCATAGTGGTCGCCGAGTACATGTTCATGGGTAGAGGAAGACACGGCAAAGAATGGAAGACTGGCCTTGGAGGCCTGTGGGTGACCTTCAAGATAAGCACTAACGCCGAGACAGCCGCATTAATGCCTATCATAGTACCAGTCATACTGACAAGAATACTCAGGACAAGCCTGGATATTAATGCACGGATCAAATGGCCAAATGATATCGTCGTGAACGGTAAGAAACTAGCGGGGATATTGATAGAGGCCGAAGCATTCAGGAACAAGATGATCATCTATATCGGTATAGGTATGAACGTCAATAACGAGCCACCCCTAGAAACAGCTGTATCCATCAAACAAATCAAGGGAATGACTCCAAGGAACAAGTTATTATCAATGATGATAGGATGGATATCAAGAGCTAAAAAGCTCGCCGAGGAGCCCGAGAAGCTTAGAGAACAGTATCTCGAGTACCTAGACACGCTCAATAAGGTCGTGACGGCTAAGACTCGCGAAGGAGTCATACAAGGTGTAGCTGTAGATGTTAATGATCTGGGGTATCTTGTCCTTGAAACAGAGGATGGGAGAAAAATACTTGATCCAACTATAACCTATGAGGTACGCTACTAGCACTTATTTCCCGGCTACATCAACATTTCTTATCAGTACCGCTGGGGCATATACATCTCCTAATGCTACGACCTTGTCACCAACACCGACGAGATCCTTGCCTAGCCAGTCATAGATATTCCCACCAATAACTATTCCTTTAACAGGCGCCTTGATCTCTCCATTCTCAACCAGCAATCCATGAGTTACAGTGGCCTGAGCTCCTCCGTTGACAAAGTTGCTCGTCCAATAACCTATTACTCCATACACGATGATGCCCTTCTTTATCTCGGATACCAGTTCATCCCATTTCGCTGTTTCTCTGCCCTCCATGTACATGTTGGTGAATCCCGGTGAGGGCGGGCTAGACACTGATCTCCTGAACCCGTTGCCTGTAGAGTATTTGTTCTCACGTCTAGCCGTGTAGTGGTCGTACAGGTATGTTTCGAGAACACCCTTATTCACGACATGTTTCCTAGATGTAGGTATTCCTTCGTCGTCAAAGCTACATGAACCCACTCCCCAGTCTAGCGATGGATCATCCAAGATATTGATGTTCTCACTCAGCACCTGCTTATCGATCTTACCCTTTAATGGGCTTCTATCACGCTGTACATGCAAAGCCGAGAAAGCCGGCGCCAATACTGTCTCTAGGAATTTCGCCGTGACATGTGGGTACAGGAGCACCTCGTACTTCCCGGACTCTACTGGTTTACCGCCTATGAACTCTGTAGATAGTCTGGCGGCCTCCTCTGTTTCCCTGAGGATGTCGTCAATGTCTAGCTTCCTAGAACCGTATTCTAGGAAGAACGTTGATTCGCCACCGTTCTTTCTGCTCTTTATCTCGAGCCATGCGGTGAGCAAAGTGTTTTCCTCGTACAGGTGTTCGCCGAAGCTGTTGACGACGAGTTTTCCTCCATCGATAACCTGTAGTCCTCCCTGAGTAGGAATGGTTTCATCGGCTCCGGCGCTCCTACCCGCATCTACCGCTGTGCTGGTCATGTTCTTGATCAGGCCGGCGATGCCGTCTGGCTCTAGGGATGCTATGTTGTCGTCGTAAGTGCTGGATAGTACTCCTCGTGAATAATTTGTGGCGAAGCCTGGGAAGTCATTATCCTCTGGAGCGTTACGCGCGATCTTCACAAGGGTCTCTGCCAGTCTATCGATATCTGGTGATAGATCGCTTAGACCTATGCTAGCAACGCGTTTTCCGACTGCTACTCTGATACCGTATTTACCAGCATCGGATACGCTGATCCTTTTTATCTTACCATCCGATATCTCGGCTGTGCGGATCTTTGCCCATGTCCCGAAGAACTCTGCTTCACTAGCTCCTTTCTCGAGGAGTTTATCCATGAAGCGTTTCGCTATGTCTAAGAGTATATCTCTCATCTTGATCACCTCCCTCCTCCTATCGTGATACGGGATACACGTACATGAGGCCCGCCATCTCCTACTCGTACCATCTGGCCTCCCTTACCGCATCCTCCGAAAACAGATGTCCTTACTTTGAGGTCGTTGGCGACCATGTCAACGTTCTTAAGGGTCTCGAGGATCATTCCTGAGAGCATTACTCCTCTAACCATGCCTTTGATCTCCCCGTTCTCTATCATGTAGCTAGGCCCTGCTATGAAGGTGAATGTCCCCATGGCGGGATTGACTTCTCCGCCGAGAGCACCTCTACCCCTGATGTATACTCCGTGCTTCACGTCCTCGAACAATTCCTCGGGCTTAGCGTCTCCGGGGAGCATATAGGTATTGGTCTGCCTGACTAGGACAGGGTAGCTGTATGCCATGGCTCTCGCATTACCTGTAGGCTCTCCGCCAACGCTGACAGCTGTTGATAGGCTGTGGAGGAATCCTTTCAATACTCCTTTTTCAACAGTTGCAACGCGCTTCTTAGGCGTGCCTTCGTCATCGTAGGGTATCCAGAACCCTCCCTCCACTAGTCCGTCATCAATTATCGTTACAAGCGGGCTGGCCACCTGCTGGCCTATTCTGCCCTTGAGGATACTGCCATTGGCCTCTACCTCGTCGGCCTCCGTCGCGTGGCCGAATGCTTCGTGAAGCATAAGTCCAACCATCTCGTTATCTAGGACGGCCGTGTATACGCCGGGCTTTATCGCGGGTGCTCTGCTCGCCTCAGAGGCTAGCTTCCCTACTTCTTCGGCAAATACTCCCCAGTCCCTAGACTCTATGAATTCCCAGCCAGCGACAGCTGAATCTGCATCATATACTCTCTCCATGACCTCTCCGTGCTTCCCGATCGCGAGTACACCTATGCCTATCAGCCTAGTCTCGATCCTTACATCGTCTCCCCAGCTGGAAACATAGTGTCTCTGGTCATGCTCGTAACCGTATCTTATGAGTGCTGAAACTATTCCTTCAACGCTTCTACATCTCTTGTAGGCCTCCGTTACAACATTGATCTTTGTCGCCGGATCGATGTCTTCGGCTGATACCTTGTATGTGCTTGTCCTGGAGTCCCTGCTCGTCCCTCTCTTGTATAGCTCGTGCTTCTTACCAGCGAGTCTCATAGCCTTAGCGGCTCTAACGGCTGATTCAACAGCTTTTTTCACCGCTTCCCATTCAGGCCTGTTCGTCGAGGCGAAGCCCATGTACCCATCGATATAAACCCTAATACCTACTCCGTAGGCTTCATCCAGGCTATATTCTCGCAGTACACCGTTGTCCAGGTATATTGTCTCGTAGAGCCTCTTCTGAACCCTGACATCAGCGAATTCAACCCCTAGTTTCTCGGCATAGGAGAGTATAGCGTGTGGATCGAATGGGTCAGGCATAATCTGTACACCACGTAATATTATCCACTTATATCTTAATGTTGGGCTTGGATAAATAACACCTTATCCCCAGGATCGCCATAGCATCGTGTTGTAGTGAAGATATTATTGACGGCGGACAAATACTATAGTATGGGTGGAATAGAATGGCCGAGAAAACCTGTAGTGTCGAGGGATGCGGTAAACAAGCCGTTAGAGAGCTGAGTTATCCCGATGCAAAAGTTCTTGAGGAGAAAGCAGGGCTCAAGCTCAAAGTCTATCATGCAAGGCCTCCTAGGAGGCCCGGAGTAGTGTATCTCTGCGAGGAACACTATAAGCTCTGGAAGAAGCTGAGCAAAGAAGAAAGGAAGATCAAAGACATGGTTCTTAAGTCCTAGCCCTATATTGATGCGTGGAACAATATGCATGATCCTCTGCTCGAGGAGCTCTCAATCCTGATCAAAAGAGCTTGGAGCGGTGCAGGAGCTGGTATACGGCACGTTTATGTTGAGGAAACAGGAGAGCCGGAGCCCGGGCCCGGCATAGAGGATCTAGACCTACCTGAACCAGTCATAGAAGCTCTCAGGAATCGTGGGATAAGAAGGCTCTATAGGTTCCAGTACGAGGCTATAAAGAAGATAATGGATGGGTACAATGTAGTCATAGTTGCGGGAACGGGTACGGGTAAGACCGAGGCATTCCTGATCCCATTGATAAAACTAGGCCTAGAGACAAGGATGAAGCCAGTATCACTGCTCCTTTACCCAACTAAGGCGCTGGCACGGGATCAGCTCGCGAGAATACATGGCGTACTGGGCTTCGGCGGCGTAACGGCAGCGGTCTATGATGGAGATACTCCTTCAAAGGAACGGAGACGGATAAGCAGAGAACCACCACATATCCTCGTCACGAATCCAGACATGATACACGTCGGCCTCGTCCTTAGCAATCCTATAAGATCATTTATTCGCTCGGCCAGGATAATGGTTTTCGATGAACTACACGTCTACGAGGGAGTGCTGGGTGCACATGTAAGGGCAATTATCGAGAGGATAAAAAGGCATAGACGTGGGAGAACCCCGCAATTCATAGGTGTATCAGCAACCATTGGGAATCCTAAAGAACACGCTGAGGCTCTCTTCAGCTCTCCTGTAGAAGTTGTCGAGGGGCCGCGGAGAAGAAAGGGTACAGCATATCACGTTCTAGTATCGGCTGGAAAACTGAGTAGGTGGACCGTCGCGGCCGGCTTAGCCTCTATGCTGATAGACCTAGGCCTCCGTGTCCTGGTCTTCACTGATTCACAGCAGATGGCTGAGCTCGTAGCCAGGATAGCTAAGAGTTACGGTAAACAATTACTTGTCCATAGAGCGGGGCTCAAACCAGAGGATCGTAGAGCGGTAGAGCATAAGCTTAGAACCGGTGAGGCACAAGGCGTAGTGGCTACTCCTACACTAGAGCTAGGCATCGATATAGGTTATCTCGACGCAGTAGTGATGGTCGCTCCTCCCCCTAGCTTCGCCAAGTATCTTCAGAGAGCCGGCAGGGCTGGTAGGAGGGGCCGTACAGGATACATCTTCACAATACTGAGCGATGACCCTATAGACGCCTATTACGAGAGAAACCCTGAACGCTTCTACAACCAGGAAATACCGCCAAGCTACCTAGAGCCCGACAACGAGGAAGTATTGAAAATACATGGCCTGGCACTCCTGCTGCAGGAAAGAGTTGTTTTCGGGAGATATTTGAGGGATCCGTGGAGACGCGCGCTAGACAGCCTTGTCTACGAAAGACTAGCGGTTAAGATCGCAGATCGATACATTGTTAACTGGAGACCAGCCTTCAAGATTTTCCGTGAAAACTACATGTCAATAAGAGGCGCTGGTCCCCAAGTGAGGATAATCGATAGGGAGACAGGAGAGGTCATAGGTTACCGTGAACTACCTCAGGCAATACTAGACCTCCATAAGGATGCAATATATCTTTGCTCCGGCAAGATCTATGAGAGCCTAGGAATAGATCCTGTTAAGAGAGTCGCCTATGTACGTAGATTACCGGACGACACACCATACTATACCAGGCCCCTCTACAGCGTGGATGTCGTAGACTACGATATCATCATGGAGCGTACGACGAGCCGGGGAATACCATTAGCCTATGCAAGAGCCGCGTTGAAAATAGTTGTCGAAGGCTACGTGCTCCGAAACTACTACGAGGCAGGAAAGAAGGGTATCAAGAACTGGCTCGACGAACCAGTGTCTTATAGCTATGTAACCAGAGCAGTTTTCGCCAAGTACCCGGTCAACGAGGAATGGGACTGGATGAGTAATGCAGAAGCATTCCACGCCATAGAACATGCAGTGATAAGCGCTGCCCGGCCAGTCTGCGGCGCTGGACTAGGCGATATGGGCGGTATAAGCTATCCGAGCGGAGACATAGTTTTCTACGACGCAGCACCCGGAGGCTCAGGATTAGCCCGCCTACTATACGATAGATACGAGAAAGCTGAGGACATAGCATACGAGATAATGGCTAGATGCGACTGCTTAGATGGATGCCCGAGATGCATATATAGCCCATACTGTGGAAACAACAACCAAGTCCTCTCAAGAACAAAAGCACTCTACATGCTAGGCCTTGTGAGGAAGAACAAGTATAGGCTCCCAGCACCTCTAGAGGATAGGTATGGGAAAGCCATAGTTTAGACAATAATGTATTATTCCTGTGTAGAACAATAGGTTCATCCAGTACGGGATGACCGGGGCCTCTACTAGCTGAGCAGTGATGTATTCACGGACCGGGGGACCGTTATTTCTCGCCCTGATAATACCCGTTATACGTCTTCCTAGTAGTGCCTGTCATTTTGAAGAAGACTAGTTGTGCTATCTGAGCCCCCTTCTCGATCTCTATTCCATGGGGATTATGCACTACGAGCAGCCCTGATCCTCTGCCCTTGTAGCCGGGATCCCATACGGCAGTGTAGAGTGTTGCCCCCATCCTTATGAGACTGGATCTCTGTATTGCTAACCCGATAAATCCATTAGGGATCTCGATCCACTCCCTGTACTTTACATAGTAGGGCCCGGGCCCTAGCCTGTAAATGTTATCGAAGGCTTCAATCTCACGGTATTCTGGCAGCTTTCTATCATTGATTCCTAGCCTTCCATTGCTTCCGAGACTATACACTTGGTCTAAGTGTAGTTTTATCCCTGCACAATCAGTATCGTCAAGCCTTACACCGAGTAGTTCGACCAGGTCCTCCGGTCTTAGCACGGTCAAGGCTTATTCTTCACCCCATATAGTGTTTGGCTTGGAGTAGGATTTAATAGTGTGGAACAGAATAGTGTGCAATAGCACATAAAACCGTTTAGAGGCGAGAAGAAAATGGCTTGGAACAATTATGGTTACGGCTACGGCCAGCCGAGAGGCCAGGGAAGAGGAGCAGGATATGGCAGAGGAGGAATGGGCAGAGGAGCCGGATGGAGAGGACAGGGCGGCGGCCCACCGATGGTGAGCCTGCCAGCAATTAACCCGCCAGCACCTGGAGCTATAAGAGTAGCAGCAATGACAACTACGCCACAAGGACTAGAAGCACCGCTCGCACCACACTACAGGAGAGCACCATACATAGTAATAATCGATATCGTCAACGGTAGACCAGTATGGATGACGAGCATACCCAATCCTGTAGCAACAACACATGGTGGCGGAAGCATACTAGCACAGTGGCTAGCATCAAACGGTGTAAAATACATAGTGTCAGGACACATAGGCCCATCAGCAGCTAGGACACTGGTCTCGCTAGGAGTAACCATAAGAGTACTCCCACCGGGAACAAGAGTAGGTGACGCACTGAGACAACTAGGCCTCCTAAGCTAGCATTCCCTTATCAGGGCTGGAGAAACCAGTAATTAGCATTGTTTTTCCATAATTATCCTTGAGGTGTGTATGAGAAATGGGTATGATGGGGCCAAAGAGGTGGAGATGGGGCCGCAGAGGCCCTGGAAGACCCCCTAAGCCTAGATGGATCTGGGGCTTCCCGGGCAGATTGAGCTTTATTCCTTTCGATGAGACAGGCCAGCCTATAAGCGCTGAGCCAGTAGTCTTGAGGCCCGACGAAGTAGAGGCTATGAGGCTAGTATATTATGAGGGGCTTAACCAGGAGGAAGCAGCCAGGAAGATGGGGGTTTCACGAGGAACACTATGGAGGGCACTTGCGAGCGGTAGGAAGAAAGTCACGCAAGCACTAGTGGAGAGAAGACCTATCGTCATGGGCTACTGGGAAGAAACACAGGAAGAACAAACTAGTTAATACTCAGACTGGTTAGCAGGGGGCAATACAAGAACATATAAGAAAATATAATTGATTGAAAAGAAAGATTTGATCAAGCCTTTACTGTTTCTTGAGCCCTATTAGTTCGAGCACTTTAGGCAGTAACAGCCATCCGTGCTCTATGATCCCTAGCCTACCCTTGATGCATTTCTTCTCCACAAGCTGGTCGACATCATCAGGCTCTAGCCCGGGAGCATAGACAGCAACGGGTACAGGGTCATCGGTGTGTGCTCCAACACTTGGCGGTGTCGCGTGGTCGGCTGTGACGAGTATTGCTGTATCGCTAGGCATTCTCTCAAGGAATGGTCTGACGAAGTATTCATCGATTTCCTCGATCCTCTTCTTCTTAAGCTCCATATCCCTATCATGGCCTGGCTCGTCGGGCCCCTTGAGGTGGACGTAGACGATATTGTATGTTTTTAGCAGCTCCAATGTCTTCTCGAGCCTTATACTGTAGATCTCCTTTGGATCACCTATTGGCGGCTCGAGGGCGACCGTGTCAGCGCCGAATATTCTACCAATACCTATCTCTACAGGCATCTCCGCTAGAACAGCGAATTTCAGCCCGTACTTCTCCGGGAGAGGCGTGGCTCTCGGGATCTTTCCCCCAGCATCTCTTAGTAGTATTGCGTTGGCTGGTAGGAGGCCTTTCTTTCTCCTCTCCTCATTCACGGGGTGTTTATCGAGTATCTCGATAGCTTTATCCGTGAATATATTGGCTAGCTCAGCGGTTATCCTCGCCTCTTCCGTGTCCTCAAGCGGTTCAATCCTCTTTATGTAGGGCTCGAAATCCTTGACCGCGACGCTGAGAAGACCCTTGCGTGTATATGCGGGGTCGCTGTTCCCGACATAGGGGCTGAGCTTATGGGTTCGGCTACCGATGATGACTACGGCGCGGTGACCCACAGTGGCTTTTACACGTGCGTATCCATCGTACTTCCCTAGCTCCATGCCGTCAAGTGCTTTCGCCAGCTCTTTCGCTTCTTCAGTCTCCAGGTTTCTCCCTACACGTCTATCAATAAGCTTTCTTGTCTTGGGATCGATTGTTGCGAAATTCGCTCTGAAAGCTATCTCGTAGCCCTCCTTGATAGTCATCCCGGCGCCGACGGCTTCTATAGGGCCTCTGCCCGTGTATACTTCATGCGGGTTATATCCTATAATAGATATAACTGCCTCGTCGCTCTCAGGCGCTATTCCCTTCTCAACAGTATACATCGCGCCGCAAACGCCGTTCTTAGCGATCCTGTCTAGGCCGGGCTTATAGGCTTTCTCAAGAGTCGTCACAGGATCAGATAATCTGTCAGCCATACCGTCGAGAACAAGGTATAGGAGCCTTTTAACTGTCATGGCTGATACACCGAGTTGATCATTCTTCTTGTCAATGCTATGTAGTGAGGAGGTAATAACATTAATTTCCTCTAGAAAAACATCTAGCCACGACAAGATACTCGGATACGTCTAGGCGGTACTCATTGTTTCTCCACTATGCATTTGCTCATGATCTCGTAGAGTGATCTTGACTGTGAAACTATCATGTAATCATATTTCTTCTCTGCTGCTAGCTCATAGATCAGTATTATGCCGTCACACAGTATTATTATGGATGGCGTGCTAACCTCTTTGAGTACATGTGTTTTTCCACGGTACTGGTCTAGGAAATTCCTTATCTCAGGGAATACTAGGGCTTTCTCCGTGTAGAAAATAATGTATTCTTTCCTGCTCACCAGGAATCTCTTCAAGTAATTCAGTATAACGCTACGGCCTCTCAGACAGATCGTTTTCTCTCTAGGGACGAACCCCTTCTTATAACGTGATAAGAGCTCCTGGACCTTGGCTATGTTCTCCTCTAA